>X235_Pygmy_Slow_Loris__coassemble_30_pt1 | contig 25142 bp, 18 predicted proteins | sample X235_Pygmy_Slow_Loris__metabat2_high_PE_008 | metagenome-assembled genome bin X235_Pygmy_Slow_Loris
TAGTAGTGCCACCAAATGATATTCCGTTGCTATTTGCACCAGTTGTGCTAATCGTGCCAGTGTTTGTAAAATTGCCACTTATATCAGTTTCACCATTAATTTTCAAGCCAGAGCCATCAGTTGATTTGATTGTGCCAGTGTTTATAAAGTCTTTTTTGATTGTAGTTTTATCTGTAGTTGCGTCACCAAATACGATTCCGTCAGTTTTTGCACTAATTGTGCCAGAGCTTGTGAAATTGCCACCTATAGTAGTATTACCATTAGTTTTCAAGCCAGAGCCATTATGTGAAGTGATATTCCCAGCGTCAAAATCGTCTCCAGTAAGAACATTATTGTTAAATACTATTCCGTCACCTGTAGATTCTATCGTGCCAGTGTTTGTGAATTTATTAACAATCCAAGTTTGATCAACAAATTTCAAGCCAGAGCCAGCATCAGTGCCAGTGCCAGTTGATTTGATCGTGCCAGAATTGTTAAAGCCACCGATTGTAGTTGTTTTAGTAGTAGTTCCGCTGATTTTGTCTTCGAATACCACAGCATCTTTTGTAGATTCTATCGTGCCAGAGTTTGTGAAATTATTGATACTAGTAGTGCCTTCAAATTTCAAAGCAGAGCCAGCATCAGCACCAGTGCCAGTTGATTTTATCGTGCCAGAGTTTGTGAAATTATTGATTTTGGCAGTGCCTTTAAAATCCACTGCGTCATTTTTTGCTTCTATCGTGCCAGCGTTTGTGAAATCGCCTTCAAAAGTAGCAGCAGAATCTACTTTGATAGCAGAATTGCCTTTACTTATGATTGTGCCACCTTCTCTATTTTCAATCGTGCCTAATGTGCCACCTTTTGCGTATATAGTAGCTTGTTTGCCAGTATCGTGTTTAGATTCAATATTGCCTTCATTGATGATTTTTTTGATAGCAGAAGTAAGACCACTAGGATTATAAACGTTGTCAGATTCTACTGAAATGGCACTAGAATTAACACCAAATTCTAGGATATTGCCAGTATTGTATAGTTCAGTAAGTGTGCCACCATCAACAGAAATCGTTTTTTGTCCTGCTATAGTGCCAGAGTTTGTTATTTTACCGCTAGAATTTAAATAAACAAAAACAGAAACGCTAGGAAAGTTGGTATTTGTAGATTTTGTGGCGATATTTCCTTTGTTATCTAATACAAAATCGACTTCTTTTAATATAACGCCTCTGCTAGTGTTTAAGTCACTAGGCAATGTGCTAGAAGCTGCATTAATTCTTTTTCCTATGACACCATCTACATTTACATTTATGTTAAGTTGCTTACTTTCAGTAGTGCCCTTAGATCCTGAATCATCATAATTTATCACAGCTTTGCCAGTTTGATTATTCCATTGCCAAGCACCCAAATTATCATTACTGATTGTTTTATCTATCGTAATGGTTGCGGGTGTAGTTGTGGTGCCGTCGAATTTGTATTTGATTTCTGCATCGGTTTTATCTGTGCTTACGGTGCAGTCTGGGCTTGAGCTGCCATTATTACAACCATCAATAGTCAATGCAAATGCACTTGTGCTTAAAGCTGAAATCGTAGCTAGAGATAATAGAAATTTCTTATGAGGAAAAATCCCCCCCCCAATTTTTGGTGTTGTCATTGTTACTCCTTGAATGTAAAAATTTTGAAGTTATTATTTTAGTATAAAATTTGTAATTTGTTGATAATAAATTAAAAAAATATCAATAAAATTTAACAATAGATTTTTAAACAAAGAGAGAAAATGAAATTTTTTGATTTTTTGAGTGATATTGACTGGAGTAAAAATATCATATTATTGATTGTTTATATTTTGGTGGTGCTATTTTGTTTAGCATTTTATTTTATACCCATTATGCAAAATCACAAGATTCAAAGCCTCGATTTTAAACGCATTCAAAGCCTTGATAATGCGATTACCAACAATGAAAACACATTGCAAAACGATCTAGATTCTATACTAAAAGAAAATAATCATCATAGCATTAGAAATAAAATCGATATAAAATCATTAGAAAATTACACGAAAAAATACATAAACAACGCAAAGATTATTGATAATGGAATCAAAGATTCTACAAACAATATAAAAATACAAAATATAAATATTAGCGGGACGACAAAGCACACAAAGGAGATTCTGGGCTTTATCAAGGATTTGGAGAATCTAAACAATAATATAAGAATAGGATTCCCAATTGATATAACCAAACAAGCAAATAATCTAAAAGTCAATCTTTCTATAAATATTTATTATAGTGATTATGAATTATTTTAGAAGCGACCATCTTTTGCCTATGCTTATACCGCATTTAAGTGGCACTTTAAGCGTATAAATATGATTCATAATCTCTAAAATCTCCTTGCTTGCCGTATCTAGCTCACTATCTCTTACTTCAAAAATCAATTCATCGTGGATTTGCAATAATAATTTTATATCTCTATGTTGAAATTGCAAAAAACATTTATTCATCGCTAGTTTTATCAAATCTGCCGCACTGCCTTGAAAAATAGAATTTATGCCCTCTCTAAGAAATGCCATTTTTTCATATTCTGCAATATTGCTAAAATCAAATTTTCTAGCCCTGCCAAGCAAAGTCAAAGCATAGCCATTATGCAAAATAAAATCCTCTTGTTGTTGCAAATATTCCTTAACACTTGGAAAACTCTCAAAATAGCTTTCTATATATTCTTTGCTTTGAGATTGTGAGATTTTTAGCGTTTGGGCGAGTTTTTTTGCCCCCATTCCATAAATCAAACCAAAATTAATACTTTTTGCGATATTTCTTTTTGCGCTTGCATCTTTTTCCCCAAATATTTTTATCGCCGTTTCTAAATGTATATCTTTGTCGTTTTTAAAGGATTCTAAGAGATTCAAATCTTGCGAAAAATGCGCTAATAAACGCAATTCAATTTGCGAATAATCCACAGAAATGAGGCTACAATCCTCTCTTGCGACAAAACCATAGCGAATCTTTCGTCCAATAGAAGTTCTAACAGGAATATTTTGCAAGTTTGGATTCCTTGAGCTAAGGCGACCCGTGCTAGTTCCAGTTTGCAAAAATGAAGTGTAGATTCTGTGATTTTTATTTAGATTGATTATTGGCACTACATAAGTGTTTAGAAGTTTGTTTAACTCTCTATGCTCTAAAATGCACGGAATGATAGAATGGGAATCGATTAAAGATTCTAGTGTTTTTTCATCGGTGCTATATCCACTTTTTAGGATTCTGCCTTTTTTTAGATTGAGTTTATTAAACAAAATCTCGCCTAATTGCTTTGTAGAATTGATATTAAATTCACTGCCCGCAAGCGCGTAGATATGATCGCTTATATCTTTGATCTTAGATTCTAATTCTATTTTCAATCCATTAAAAAAATCCAAATCAATGCCTATTCCATTATTTTCCATTTCCATTAAAACCTTGATAAATGGAAATTCTACGCTTCTTGCAATATCTAGGAGATTTTTATTTAGCGTGTTTGTAAAATGATGATACAAAGCAAGAGAGCAAATAGAATCTTGGACGCCATATTTTGTCGCTATATCAATCTGCACGCTTGCAAATGTATCGCCTTTCTTTACAATATCTTCAAATTTGGTAGTGATATAATTAAAATTTTTCTTTGTTTGATAATCAAGATTTAGCATACCTGATGGATTTTCAAGCCAAGAGAGTATCATCGTATCGCTATAATTCGCAATATCCAAATCAAAATTTCTTTTTATCACAGCCAAATCAAATTTCAAATTATGCCCAACTATGCGGTGTTTGAATAGTTTTTTGAGTGCCGCTTTTGCATTAGCAATCGATATTTGCTCCTCTACTCCAAGATAAAAATGATTTAGCGGCACATAATAGCCCTTATCCAAACCAAAGGCAAAAGAAAATCCAACAATATCACAGCTTTTTACATCAAGCGAAGTAGTCTCCGTATCAAAGCCAACAAGGCTATTTTCATCAATAGAATCTATGATATTATGTAGAATCTTGCAATCTAAAATCTTAATAGATTCAAAATTCAACAAAGATTCATTCTTTGGCACAAAAGAATCTTTTTTTATTTTTGAGAGAATATTAATATCATAGCTTTTCAACTCATCTTCTATCAAAAACAATGGATTTTTTTCTGGCTTCAAAGTGGATTCCAAATCAAAAGAACTAAGCAAATCATCTCTTAATGTCACTAATTCCTTGCTTTTATAGGCAGAATCTTTTTCTAAGATAATCTTATTGACTAATTTTGGCGTTAAAAAATCGCTTAATAAATGAGTGTTTTTATAAATATTATCCAGTGAGCCAAAATGGCTAATTAATTTTTGAGCGCTTTTTGCACCAATGCCCTTTATCCCCGATACATTATCACTAGAATCCCCAACCAAACTTTGATAATCCACGAATTGCTCGGGATAAACTCCAAATTTTTCAAAGCATTCTTCTTTGTGTATGTTTTTCTTTTTGAGTGGATCGTAGATATAAGTATTAGAATCGATTAATTGATACAAATCCTTATCAACGCTTATAATTCGAATATTTACATCTTTCAAAATAGATTTGATAGAAGCAATAGCGTCATCTGCCTCATATCCATTGATAGAAATATGTGGCAGATTCATCTTTTTTATCCACTCAATCGCTGTTTTAATCTGCACGGATAATTCTATATCAATTTCTTTGCGATTTGCTTTGTAATCGCTTGCAAGCTCTTTTCTTTTTTTGTCGCCCTCGCCTTCTAGTGCAAAAATAATATAATTAGAATCATCGTTATATAGCTGATTTATAAGGTTTGCAAAGCCAAGTAAAACGCCGCTTGGCTTGCCATCTTTGCTTTTTAGCTTTGGCATCGCATAAAAATTGCGAAAAAAATATCCAAAAGTATCAATAATAGATAGAGTTTTCATCGTGCCACTTCTCCATAGATTCTTGTTTTAAATATCTAAGATAATCCCAACTGGACAATGATCGCTTCCATAAATCTCGCTATAAATATGGGCTTCTTTTAGATTGTTTTGTAGTGCATTTGATAACAAAAAATAATCAATACGCCAGCCGATATTTTTGGCGCGTGCATTTGCCATATAAGACCACCAAGTGTAAGCATCGCTTTTATCGGGGTATAAATATCTAAAACTATCAATAAATCCAGAATCTAAAAGTGTGCTAAACTTTTCTCTCTCTTCTTTGGTAAAGCCGGCGTTTTTTGTATTTTGCTTTGGATTTTTTAGATCGATTTCTTTGTGCGCGACATTCAAATCACCACACACAACAACGGGCTTTTTAAATGATAATAGATAATCCCTAAAATCATCTTCCCATTCCATTCTATAATCCAGCCTAGCAAGCTCTCTTTGGGCGTTTGGCGTATAAACATTGACTAAATAAAACTGATCAAATTCAAGCGTGATTACGCGCCCTTCATTGTCGTGTTTGTCGATATTAATGCCATATGATTGTGAAATCGGTTTTATTTTTGATAAGATTAAAGTCCCAGAATAGCCCTTTTTAACGGCACTATTCCAAAAAATATAGTAATTAGGGAAAGAAAAATTCGATTGCTCTTGTTGCATTTTTGTTTCTTGAATGCAAAACAAATCCGAATCTACGCTATCAAAAAAATCTTGGAATCCCTTATTCATACAGGCTCTAAGCCCATTGACATTCCAAGATATTAATTTCATTAAATTATGATTGCCTTTTTTCTATAATACCTTTTGCGATATTTGCAGGCACTTCACCATAATGATCAAATTCCATACTATAACTTCCACGACCTTGAGTAGCAGATCTCAAATCCGTAGAATAGCCAAACATTTCAGCAAGTGGCACAAAGGCATTGACGATTTTTACACCCATTCTATCGTCCATAGAATTAATCTGTCCTCTTCGCCTATTTAAATCACCGATAACATCGCCCATATATTCTTCTGGGACTTCAACTTCAACTTTTGTAATAGGCTCTAATAATACAGGTGAGGCACTTTTTGAGGCTTCTTTAAATGCCATAGATCCAGCGATTTTAAATGCCATTTCCGAAGAATCCACATCGTGGTAACTACCATCATATAAAGTTACTTGAAAATCAACGACTGGATAACCCGCTAAAACTCCCGTTTGCATCGCTTCTTGGATACCTTTATCCACTGCTGGAATATATTCTTTTGGGATCACGCCACCACTAATTTCATTGATAAATTTATATCCACTTCCCGCTTCTGTTGGCTCCATTTTGATAAATACATGACCATATTGACCTCTACCGCCAGATTGTTTAGCGTATTTGTATTCTTTTTGGATAGTAGATCGTATCGTCTCTCTAAATGCAACTTGCGGTTGTCCTACCTCAGCTTCAACTTTAAATTCTCTTTTCATTCGATCAACAATGATTTCTAAATGAAGTTCGCCCATACCTGAGATGATTGTTTGCCCTGTTTCTTCATCTGTTTTTACTCTAAAGCTTGGATCTTCCTCGGCTAATTTTGCTAGTGCTAAGGACATTTTTTCTTGATCGGCTTTTGTTTTAGGCTCAACTGCGATTGAAATAACTGGCTCTGGAAATTCCATTTTTTCTAAAATCACGGGATCTTTTTCTGAGCACAAAGTATCACCTGTTAGCGTATCTTTCAAGCCCACAAAGGCACAAATCTCGCCTGCATAGATTTCTTTGATGTCCTCTCTTTTATTAGAGTGCATTTTTAGAAGTCTTCCAACTCTTTCTTTATTTTTTTTCGTAGAGTTATAAACATAGCTACCGCTTTCCATAGAACCGCGATACACCCTAACAAATGTTAATTGCCCTACAAATGGATCGGTCATAATCTTAAATGCAAGCCCAGCAAATTCGCCCTCATCGCCAGATTTGACTTGTATTTCTTTATCGGTTTTAGAATCTATGCCTTTAATATCTGCGACTTCTATAGGAGATGGAAGATAATCAATAACCGCATCTAAAAGCGTTTGAACGCCTTTGTTTTTAAATGATGAGCCACAAAGCATAGGGACGATTGACATACTAAGACAGCCCGCTTTTAGCCCTTTTTTAATTTCATCTTTGCTTAATTCCTCGCCATTTAGATATTTTTCCATCAAATTTTCATCATTTTCCGCGGCTGCTTCAATCATCTTTTCTCTATATTTATTAACGATTTCTTGCATATCATCTGGAATCTCCAAAATATCGTATTTAGCGCCCATTGTTTCGTCATTCCAAATATAGCTTTTCATCTCAACTAAATCAACCAAGCCTTTAAAACTATCCTCTGCACCGATTGGAAGGGCGATTGGAACTGGTCTTGATTTTAGTCGCTGAGAGATTTGATTTTCAACACTATAAAAATTTGCGCCGATTCTATCCATTTTATTCACAAACACCAATCGTGGCACGCCATATTTATTTGCTTGTCGCCAAACGGTCTCACTTTGTGGTTGCACGCCACCAACAGAACAAAACACCGCAACCGCACCATCTAAAACCCTCATAGAGCGCTCTACTTCTATCGTAAAATCAACGTGTCCGGGAGTGTCGATTAGATTGATTTGATAATTTTTCCAAAAACAAGTCGTAGCCGCAGAAGTAATTGTGATCCCTCTTTCTTTCTCCTGCTCCATCCAGTCCATTGTCGCAGCACCATCGTGGACTTCGCCAATCTTATGACTTACACCTGTATAAAATAAAATCCGCTCTGAAGTCGTTGTCTTGCCCGCATCGATATGAGCTGCAATTCCTATATTTCTTAACATATTTAAGGGAGTTTTTCTTGCCATTTTATACTCCAATTACCATCTATAATGTGCAAAAGCTTTATTTGCTTCAGCCATTTTATGGACTTCTTCTTTTTTCTTAAACGCATTGCCTTTTTCATTTGCAGCGTCAATTAACTCATTTGCAAGCCTATCTATCATCGTTCTTTCATTTCTTTTTCTAGTAGATTCTAGAATCCAACGAATAGATAATGATTGTTGTCTCTCACTTCTAACTTCAACAGGGACTTGATAAGTAGCACCGCCAACTCTTCTACTTCGCACCTCAACCAAAGGCTTGACATTTTCTAAAGCCTTTTGAAATATATCTATCCCTTTTTCGCTAGTTTTTTCCTCAATCTTGTTAAATGAGCTATAAATAATCTTTTCAGCTATGCTTTTTTTGCCATCATACATCATTTTATTGATAAATTTTGTTACAACTTTGTTGTGATAAACAGGATCGCCTAAAACTTCTCTCTTAGCGGCTCTTCTCCTTCTCATAATGCTCCTTTATTTAAATTTATTTCTTAGATTCTGCCTTTGCTTTCTTAGCACCATATTTACTTCTAGATACCGTTCTTTTTGCCACGCCAGCGGTATCAAGAGCGCCTCTAACGATATGATATTTTACACCGGGTAAATCTTTTACTCTTCCGCCTCTAACCAAAACAATAGAGTGTTCTTGTAGATTGTGTCCCTCGCCTGGAATATAGCTAATGACTTCAATCTTGCTTGTAAGCTTCACTTTTGCGACTTTTCTTAGAGCCGAATTTGGTTTCTTAGGTGAAGTGGTATAAACACGGGTGCAAACACCTCTTCTTTGCGGACATTCCATCAAAGCTGGTGATTTTGATTGTCTAGAAATCTTTTTCCTCTCATTTCTTATTAATTGATTTATAGTTGGCACTACCTCTCCTTATCAAAAAAATTTTAAAAATGTCTATTTTATAAAATAGAATCTTTGACTTATCTTAAGTAAGCACATTATTAACTCTCTACACTCTTAACCCTAAAAATCTTGTCTTTGTAGATTCCCGTTCCAACTGGTATCATACGACCCAAAACAACATTTTCTTTCAAATCCTTTAGAGTATCGACTTTTGCGGCAATTGACGCCTCTGTCAATACCTTTGTCGTTTCTTGGAATGAAGCCGCAGAAATGATACTATCACTTCCAATAGCCGCCCTTGTGATTCCTAATAATATCGGTTCAGCAATGGCTGGCTCTCCGCCTAATTTGATATATTGTTCGTTTTCTTCTTTGAAGATTCTTCGCGATACTATATCATCTTTGATAAATCTAGTATCACCGCTATCTACGATTTTTACCTGTCTTAGCATTTGTGATACGATTATTTCGATATGTTTATCTGCAATGGCAACGCCTTGTCGCCTATATACTTGTTGCACTTCGCTAACGATATATTTATGCAATTCTTTTTCACCCAAGATTCTAAGAATATCGTGGCTTGATATAACGCCATCAGTGATAGATTCACCTGAATGGACAAATTCGCCCTCGTGGACTAGAATCTGCTTGTTTTTATCAATCAAATATTCGCTAAATCTACCATCAGTTGCGGTAATAATCAATGTCTCTTTTCCTCTTTGTTGCTTACCAAAACTAATATAACCATCGATTTCTGCCAAAATCGCGGGATCTTTTGGCTTTCTTGCTTCAAATAATTCCGAAACTCTTGGAAGACCGCCCGTTATATCTCTTGATTTTGCAATGGCTTTTGGGGCTTTTGCCAAAATATCAGCAATATGCACATTGCTTCCATCATCAACCGCAATAGCCGTTTTTGGATCGACTGGGTGGCGATAAGATTCTCCATTTGCGGTTGTAACAATGATAGCTGGCTTATATCCGCTAGGTATATATTCATTAATCACTAGATTCCTCAATCCAGTAATATCATCAACTTGCTCTGTTGCAGTAAGCCCAGATATGATATTTTCAAAACTCACAACACCCTCAACTTCCGATATAACAGGCGTTGTATAAGGATCCCATTGTGCGATTACTTTTTGTTCGCTAGATTCTGGAGATGCAATCAATGTTTTAAAATCAATTTCTGTATTATCATCTACTTCTAATATCGAACCACGAGCCAAATAATGCCTTGCTGCTTCTCTATCATTTTCATCAGCAATGATTGCAAAAATGCCTTTTTCCTTGATTTTATGCCCTTTTTTGACATTTCTTATTCTCTCTAGGCTATCACCGACAAGCTTATATATTTTTAATATGCCTTTTTCTTTTGCAAAAATATTTTGTGAAATCGGGGCATTGTCCTCTACATTTAATTCACTTGCATACGGGATTCTATGCGGTATATTCCAACCATCTTTGATTACCTCAATGATACTTCCATCTTTTTTGATATTGTAGCCATCACTATGAGCGATAAATAATTTACCCTCTATTTTTCCGCTTACACCGGCTAATTCATTTTGTTTTGCAACATCATTTTTTCTAACCATAAATCTTGCGGTTTCTTTCTTGCCAATAATGCTTACTATCGTCTCATCGTGGATATTTTCCACTTTTACCACACCATCAAATGGAGCCTTTACCTTTGGTTCAACAACAAGAATCGCCGCATTTCGCCTATTTACAACGATTGTTTTGCCGTCTTTGTTTGTGTAAGTTTTTATATTGTGGAATCTAATAAATCCCTCTTTTTCGGCGACAACTTGTCTTTCTTCTTGCGATCTTGATGCTGTTCCGCCCACGTGGAATGTCCTAAGCGTAAGCTGAGTGCCGGGTTCTCCAATACTTTGTGCGGCAATAACTCCTACTGCCTCGCCGATATTTACCATTTTACCGCTACCAAGATTTAATCCATAGCATTTAGCACAAACGCCTTTTTCTGCCTTGCAGGTAACAGGCGTTCGAATGATGACTGATTTTACTTCGGCTTCTTTGATTTTTTTTGCCATATTTTCATCAATCAAAGTGCCCTCAATAAGCAGAATCTCATTTGTAATAGAATCCACAACATTCTCAGCTAACACTCTACCTATAATCCTTTCTTCTAATGGCTCAATTAACTCACTTCCAACGGTGATATCAGAGATTTCCACGCCCTCGTGCGTTCCGCAATCCTCCATCACAACTTTTACATTTTGGCTAACATCAATCAATTTTCTTGTCAAATAACCAGCATTTGCCGTTTTAAGTGCGGTATCTGCTAGCCCTTTTCTAGCGCCGTGCGTTGAGGTGAAGTATTCTAAAACATTCAATCCCTCTTTGAAGTTTGAAATAATCGGCGTCTCGATAATCGTTCCATCAGGCTTTGCCATCAAGCCTCTCATAGCCGAAAGCTGCCTAATTTGAGCGACACTTCCTCTAGCGCCAGAATCTGCCATCATATAAATTGAATTAAATCCATCTTTGTTAGATTCTATTAATTTCATCATATCTTTACTCATAGAATTGCTTGTATCAGTCCAAATATCGATGATTTTATTGTATCTTTCTTGCTCTGTTAATAAACCGCTATCAAATTGAGATTGAATATTTTTTACCTTTTTCTTGGCTTCATCAATCATATCTTGCTTATCGCTTGGCACTAAAACATCGTATGCAGAAATAGAAATGCCCGCTTTTGTGGCGTATCTAAAGCCTAGATCTTTTAAATCATCTAAGAATCTTGCCATTGTGGATAATCCACTCTCTTTATTGACATAATCGATTAGATTGCCTATATCTTTTTTCTTCATAATCCTATTCCACAAATCGATTGGCACGCCACTAGGAAGGATTGAGTGAAGTATCATTCTACCTGCGGTTGTATAGATCATTCGTCCATCTAAATATGTTCTAATTTTCGCATTAATATCCAATTCATCGCTATCAATAGCAATCATTATTTCATTAATATCACCAAATAATTTATGTTGTCCTTTGACATCATTTTTCATCAACGAAATATAATAAAGCCCCAAAACCATATCTTGGCTTGGTGCAACGATTGCCTTACCGCTTGCAGGAAGTAAGATATTAATCGAACTTAACATCAAAATCTTGCACTCTGTGATTGCTTCTTGGGATAATGGAATATGAACAGCCATTTGATCGCCGTCAAAATCCGCATTAAACGCCGAACACACAAGCGGGTGCAATTGTATCGCCTTTCCTTCAATCAATTTAGGGTGAAAAGCTTGAATGCTTTGCTTGTGAAGTGTTGGCGCTCTATTTAATAGCACAGGATAGCCTTTTACGATATCTGATAAACATTCCCAAACTTCGTCTTTTTTTTGTTCTATCATTTGATTTGCTTGTTTTAGAGTCGTTGCATAGCCTTTTTCCTCAAGTTTTGCTAATAAATGCGGTTTAAACAACTCTAAAGCCATATTTTTTGGCAATCCACATTGATCCATTCTCAAATTTGGTCCCACAACAATAACACTTCTTCCGCTAAAATCCACTCTCTTGCCAAGAAGATTCTGGCGGAATCTACCTTGCTTGCCTTTGATGATTTCAGATAAAGATTTTAATGGGCGTTTATTGACGCCTTTTACGGCATTTGCATTTCTACCATTATCAAACAAAGCATCTACTGCTTCTTGCAGCATTCTTTTTTCATTTCTAACGATAATCTCTGGAGAATCTAATTCCATCAATCTTTTTAATCGTTGATTTCTATTGATTACGCGTCTATACAAATCATTTACATCGCTAACTGCGAATTTTCCACCATCTAAAGTTACAAGAGGACGCAAATCAGGCGGTAAAACAGGCAACATTGTAAGCATCATATGCTCTGGCTTTGATTTGGAATTAATAAAACTCTCAACGACTTTTAATCGCTTGGCAATGCTTTTTCTTTTTGCCTCAGATTTTGTGCTTTCGTATTCATCTTTTAATGCCACTCTAAGATCAACAATATCAATATCTTCTAGCAATTCCTTTACAGCACCGCCACCCATTTCTGCGACAAAATTAGTATGTTCAAATCGTTTATATAGATTATCATATTGCTCTTGATTTAAAATATCATATTTTAATACGGGTTTTGTGGATTCATTGTCATAATACGCATCACCGGGATTTTTTACAATATAGGCTTCATAATAAAGCACTCTTTCTAAATCTTTCATTTTCACACCAAGCAAAGTTCCAATCCTGCTTGGAAGTGAATTTACATACCAAATATGTGCGACTGGAGTAACCAATTCAATATGCCCCATACGACTTCGGCGGACCTTGGCGCTAGTGATTTCAACGCCGCATTTCTCGCATACCATAATCGTATCTTTGAATCTTTTCTTTTTGTATTTTCCACAAATACATTCATAATCTCTAACTGGTCCAAAGATTTTTGCACAAAACAATCCATCTCGCTCTGGCTTTAGTGTCCTGTAATTAATCGTTTCTGGTTTTTTAACCTCGCCATAACTCCAACTTCTTATCGTTTCTGGGCTTGCTAAGACTAATTGAAGAGATGAGAAATCTTTTTTTGTATCTTTTGCATTTTCTTCTAGCAATGGAATCTGATTATTTTCTTTGTCATATACCACTACATCAAGTGCAAGCGATTGAAGTTCTTTTGTAAGGACATAGAAAGTTTGTGGAATCTCAGATTCGCCAACTGGCTTATTGCTAGTAATGGCTTTGTATGCGTTGTATCTACCATCAATATCATCGGATTTGATTGTTAGCATTTCTTTTAGCGTATGAGATGCACCATATGCTTCTAGCGCCCATACTTCCATCTCACCAAATCTTTGTCCGCCAAATAGTGCCTTACCGCCAACTGGTTGCTGTGTAACAAGGCTATAAGGTCCTGTGCTTCTTGCGTGAACTTTTTCATCAACAAGATGATGAAGTTTTAGGATATACATATACCCGACATTTACGCGCTCTTTCATCTTTTCGCCTGTTTTTCCGTCATAAAGCTCGGTTTTGCCGTCCATATCAATTTTTGCTAATTCGAATAATTTCGCAAATGTATTCTCATCTACGCCATCAAATACTGGTGTGGCAAATCTAACACCCCTGCTCCAATCTCTAGCATAACTAACAAGCTCATCATTGCTTAGCCCTTTGATAAATTTGGTAATTTCTGGCTTATTTACAACCTCTACAATTTGAAGCATTTTCGCTCTCAAATCGGCTGTAAATGTCGATTTAGAAGCATTGAATATTTCTTGTATATCATATCCTAGCTTTTTGCCTACAAGCCCTAAATGTGTTTCTAGAATCTGTCCTATATTCATACGCGAAGGCACGCCAAGAGGATTTAATACAATCTCAACGCTTTCTCCATCGGCAGTATAAGGCATATCAACTTCTGGGACGATTGTAGATACGATACCTTTATTTCCGTGCCGTCCTGCCATTTTGTCGCCGACTTTTAGTTTTCGCTTAGTTGCGATATATACTTTTACTTTTTTTACAACGCCGCTTGGCAAAATATCATCTTTTTCCAAAATAGAGATTTTTTCTTGGTATTCATCGGCTAAGATTCTCTTTTGTTCTGCAAAATTATTTTTGATTTGTTCGTATTTGTCTCTTACTTCTTTTGGATAGCTTTTTATAAGAGTATTTAATCCAAATCTACCAACGCTAGCGATACTATCTTTATCCACAATATCGCCTTTTTTGTGTTTTTTGCCATTTACATTTGCCGCAGATGAAAGCTTTTCTTTGCCAAGTAATGATACAACTCTTAGAATCTCCTCTTTATCAAGCATAGCCATTTTATCTCTATGCTCGCTCTCAAGGCGATTTTTATCATCTTCATAAGCCTTGATTGCTCTACTATCTTTTGTGTAGCCTTTTTTGGTAAAAATCTTTACATCAACCACAACACCCTCAAGTGATGGCGGACAATATAGAGATTTATTTACAACATGTCCAGCCTTTTCCCCGAAGATAGCCCTAAGCAATCTTTCCTCTGGAGTTGGCTTTGCTTCGCTTTTTGGCGATACTTTTCCAACCAATATCATTCCGCCTTTTACATAAGTCCCGATTTTTACGATACCGCTAATATCAAGATGTTCTATTTCCTCTTCTTTTATTTGCGGAATATCAGCGGTAATTTCCTCAGTGCCGTGCTTTAACTCTCTTGCTTCGATTTCTTTTTCATAAATATGTATAGAAGTAAAAGCATCTTCTCTAATCAATTTATCACTAACAACGATAGCATCCTCAAAATTGTATCCATTCCAAGGCATAAACGCCACTTTGATATTTTTCCCAAGCGCAAGCTCACCGCTATCCATACTAGCACCATCGGCTATTACTTGAGTGGCTTTTACCACATCGCCTTTTTTTACGATTGGCACTTGTGAAAAAGCCGTATTTTGATTTGTGCGAAGATTCTTTTGTAATGAATAATGATCTATATAAGCCCCATTTTCATCTTCACCCATAACATAGATATTTCTACTATCTACAAGCTCTACAACGCCATCTCTTGTGGCTTTTATAGCCTCATAAGAATCTCTTGCTACAACACTCTCAATTCCCGTGCCAACAACAGGTGCATCGGGCTTTAGTAATGGCACAGATTGCCTTTGCATATTTGATCCCATAAGCGCTCTATTTGCGTCATCGTGTTCTAAAAATGGGATAAGTGAAGCAGCGACTCCTACAAGCATTCTTGGGTTTAGGTCTATTAAATCTACCTTGCTTTTTTCGCTTAATATAATCTCGCCATCTTTTCTAACCTCAATCAAATCCTCGATAATATTGCCATTTTTATCTAATTTAGTGCTTGCTGGGGCGATAACCAAGCCCTCTTCTTGCGATGCGGTGATATACAATACTTCATTTGTTACTTTGCCATCTTTTACCTTGCGATAAGGTGCTTCGATAAATCCCAAATCATTTACTTTAGTAAAAGTGGATAATGTATTAATAAGCCCGATATTTTGCCCCTCTGGCGTTTCAATAGGGCAGATTCTGCCATAATGCGTTGGATGCACATCACGCGCTTCAAATCCCACTCTTTCTTTTACAAGTCCGCCTTCACCAAGTGCCGATAATCGCCTTTTGTGCGTGATTTCAGATAGTGGATTTGTTTGGTCCATAAATTGAGATAATTGTCCGCCTGTAAAAAACTCCAAAATAGTGCTTGTTATGGTTTTTGAGTTGATTAATTCGTGTGGCATAATCGTCTCAATATCCGTATTTGTGCTAGCAAGCTTATCTCTAATGACTTTTTGCATTTTTAATAAACCAGTATGTAATTCATTTGCTAGCAACTCACCAATCGCTCGAATCCTACGATTGCCTAAATGATCTCTATCATCGATTCTACCAAAGCCATTTTTTACTTTTATTAGATATTTGATCGTCTCTAAAATATCCTCTCTTGTTAGCGTTGTAACATAGCTAGGTATATTTAATCCTAGCTTGTGATTCATTTTCATTCTACCAACTTTTGTCAAATCATATCGCTCTGGATCAAAGAATAATTGCTGCACGAAATTCTTAGCAACATCTTTTGTTACGGGATCTCCGGGCTTCATCACTTTGTAGATTCTAATAGCGGCAAGATCGTTTTCATCATCGATTTTTTCTGTTTGTTTGAGTAATTTTAAGGATTCTACATCTGCCATAAATGAATTGATTATCGACAAATCATATCCCGATGCCGCGTCATTAATGACCTTGAATCTATTTATTTTCAATTCGGCTAGGTATTTTAATTTTGCATCATCTATTTGGGTTAATATATCAAATATCACTTCTCCGCTATTTTTATCAATAATCGGCTCTGCAAAATATCTATCTTGAAGTGTTTCGATAGGATATACAATCCAATCTAGCCCTTTTTCTTTTAATTCATTTGCCTTTTTTGCACTTAGTTTTTTGCCCGCTTGTAAAATCACCTCGCCATTTTTGTCTTTGATATCAAAACTAACCTTGCCACTTGTAAAATCACTAGGATTAAATGGAATCAAATACAAGCCTTTTTCATACTGCACATCAAGCAATGGATAGAAGATTCTAACAATATCTTGTTTGTTATAGCCCAAAGCGCGCAATAGAATCGTTACAAGCACTTTTCTTCGTTTGTTGATTCTCACAAATAGTGTGTCTTTTGTGTCGTATTCAAAATGTAGCCAAGAACCTCTATCTGGTATAATCTGCCCTGTGTATATAAGCTTATTTGATGAAGTGGCAGATTCTTCTTCTTTGAAAATAACGCCCGGACTTCTATATAATTGATTAACAACAACCCTCTCAACGCCATTTATGATAAATGAAGTTTTATCCGTCATCAATGGTATTTCTCTTACATAAATGCTTTGTTCTTTTACATCTTGCACGCCGATTTTCTCACCAGTGGCTTCATCTCTCTCATTTAATATCAATCTAATTTTGATTTTTAATGGTATAGAATAAGTAATACCTCGCTCCATAGCCTCTCTAACGGTGTATTTTGGCTTTCCATATTCACAGCCAGCATATTCAAGGGTCAAGCGATTTTGCGTATCGTGGATAGGAAATACAGATTTAAATACTTTGTTTATTCCACTCTCTTCGGGATTCTTGGTGGATATAAATGAATCATAGCTATTGCGTTGTAATTGCAATAAATCTGGAATCGGTAATTCTTCTTGTGTCTTAGCAAAATTTAATCGTATTCTATTTCCTGATTTAATTGTTGTTGGCATATCATAACCTCGTATAAGTAGTTTATTTAAATATTCCAAATCAATATTTAGAATATTTAAACATCTAGTATTAGAAGCAAAAAGCTTCTAATATAATTGTATATCAAACGGATTCAAGTGCATTCTAAAGCATATAAGCTTTAATAGTTATTTAATCTCTACTTTTGCTCCAGCTTCTTCAAGTTTTTTCTTGATACCTTCTGCTTCCTCTTTGCTTATGCCCTCTTTTAGAGTGTGAGGAACTTGCTCTGTTGCATCTTTTGCTTCTTTTAATCCAAGCCCTGTAACTTCTCTTACAACTTTAATTACATTGATTTTTTTATCACCACTATTTGTGATAATAACGCTAAATTCAGTTTTTTCTTCCACAGCAGCACCACTTGCACCGCCACCGCCAGCAGCTGCAACAACCGCAGGTGCCGCACTAACACCAAATTTTTCCTCAAATTCCTTTACTAATTCCGATAATTCCAATACTGATAAATTAGAAATAAATTCCAAAACATCTTCTTTTGTTATAGCCATTTTAATCTCCTAAATATAATTTTTATAAAAATTAAGCTTCTTTGCTTTTTCTTAAATTGTCCAATCCTGTTACAAAATATCGTGCTGGAGCAGTCCATACAGATAGCAACATTCCTATTAACTCTTCTTTGCTTGGTAATTTAGAAATAGATTCTATATGTTTAGAATCTACTGCCTTACCATCAAAAAAACCCGCTTTAATCACAAACTTTTCTTTATTTGCATCTGCAAATTTTTGAGCACTTTTAGATAAAGCTATTTGATCCTTGCCCCATAAAAAGATATTTGTATCTTTTAGTGCAATACCTTCGATATTAGCATTTTTAAATGCAATACTTGCTAGTTTATTTTTGATGACTTGAACTTTAGCACTCGATTGCAAAGCATTTTTTCTCAACACTTCCAATTCTCTTACGCTAAGCCCTTTATAATCACAAATAATAATATTAGAATCCAAAAAGCTAGAACTAAGTTGCTCAATAAGTTTTGCCTTATCTTGCTTTGTCATATTTCCTCCTTTCAGACTAACCTATACAAGGACTTTATAAAATAAAGAATTAAGAAAAATCCCTTGTAGTCTTCAGTCTAAGATAAACATTTATTTTAAATCGATTAATTCTTGAGAATCTATCTCCAAAGATGGACTCATCGTCAAAGATATAAATGTTTTTCTAATATATTTGCCTTTTGCGCTAGCAGGCTTTAGTTTGTTGATTGTTTTTACTAATTCTACTAGATTGTCTTTTATTTTATTTGCCTCAAAGCTAGCTTTGCCAAGTGGAGCGTGAATATTGCCTTTTTTATCAACTCTAAAATTTACCTGCCCGCTTTTTGCATTGCTAACGGCTTTAGCGACATCTAGCGTTACCGTTCCTGTTTTTGGATTTGGCATAAGCCCTTTTGGACCTAGAACCTTACCAACTTTACCTACCATAGCCATCATATCTGGGGTAGCAATAATCATATCAAAGTTTAGATTACCATTTTTGATTTCTTCAACAAGATCATCATCGCCAACAATATCGGCACCAGCATTTTTTGCTTCATCGGCTTTTATCCCTTTTGCAAAAACGGCAACTCTTACCATTTTGCCTGTCCCGTGAGGCAAAACAACCGCACCGCGTATCATTTGATCGGCGTGACGAGGATCAACACCAAGTTTCATAGCAACTTCAACGGTTTCATCAAATTTTGCAGAAGCCAAAGACTTAACCAAAGTAGTAGCACTATCTAAATCATAAATTTTGCCCTTCTCTATTTTCGTTTGAAGGTTTTGCAATCTTTTAGCGATTTTTTTCATAATAACTCCCAAAAATATTAATCAACGATTTCTATGCCCATACTTCTAGCGCTACCAGAAACTATTTTCTTAGCAGCGTCTAAATCATTAGCATTTAAATCTTCCATTTTCAATTTTGCAATAGATTCAACTTGACTTTTTGTAAGTTTGCCTATCTTGTTTTTCAAAGGATTGTCCGAGCCTTTTTTGATATTAGCTTCTTTTTTAATCAAATCTGTAACCGGCGGTTTTTTTGTAACAAAACTAAAGCTTTTATCTTGATAAACGGTGATAATAACGGGGATATTAAAATCTCCCATATCTTTTGTTTTTTCATTAAAAGCCTTACAAAATTCCATAATATTCACACCTCTTTGCCCAAGAGCTGGACCAACTGGTGGAGATGGATTAGCCTTGCCTGCTGGAATCTGCAGTTTTAATTCGCCTACCACTTTTTTTGCCATTATTAATCTCCTTAAACTATTTTTTCTACTTGAGAATCTGGAATCTCAATTGGCGTATTTCTACCAAAAATAGAAATATTTAATTTTAATTTTCTATGCTCCATATCGTATTCTTCGACCGTTGCAGTAAAGTTTAAAAATGCTCCATCAATAATGCGAACAAATTCACCCGGAGAAAAGGATACTTTTGGCTTTGGAGCAGCACGATTTGTAATCTTTTCTAAAATGAGTTCTATATCTTTTTCGCTAAGTGGCGTTGGCTTTTTTGATTCGCCGATAAAACGCCCAACTCTAGGCAATGATTGTATCATATGCCACAACTCTGTATTTAAATCTATTTTTATAAATACATAGCCCGGATATAAACTTCTTGCAGTGATTTTTCGCTTATTATTTTTAAATTCTACTATATCTTCTGTGGGCACAACTATCTGTTCCATTTTATCTAACATTTTCGTTTCGCGAAGTAGATTCTCAATTGCTAGTTTTACTGATTTTTCACTACCAGAATATGTTTGAATTGCATACCATTCTAATGCCATAATAAGCCTTTTTATAAAATGCTAGAAGCGATAGCACCAAAAATAGCACCAATTAACGCTAAAAATAAAGCAATCACACTAACAACAACAAGAACAGATATAGAAGCATTCCGAATCTGCTCTTTGGTTGGAAAAATCACCTTATCTAATTCTTCTCTTGCCATTCTGTAAAATACAAATAGCCTTTTCATTAACTCTCCAAATCAATCTAGTGAAAACATATAATTGTATCCACAATATCTACAACAACAAATGGCAGGTCAGGAGGGACTCGAACCCCCAACAGGCGGTTTTGGAGACCGCTGCTCTACCATTGGAGCTACTGACCTAAAACGCAAGGGAAAGATTCCCTTTGCATTTTTAACTCTTAAGCTTTACCTCTTTATGAATAGTGTGTTTATTCAATCTAGGACAAAATTTTTTGAGCTCCAGTTTTTCTACATTTGTTTTAGCGTTTTTTGTGGTGCTATAATTTATATCACCACTCTCAACGCACTTCAATCCAACTTTTATTTTCATAAAGCTTTCCCTTATTCGATAATCTTTGTTACCACACCAGCACCAACGGTTCTACCACCCTCACGAATAGCAAATCTTGTTCCTTCTTCAAGAGCAATAGGATTGATAAGATCGACCGTGATTTTGATATTATCGCCCGGCATAACCATCTCAGTGCCTTCAGGCAAAGCAATAGAACCAGTTACATCTGTAGTCCTAACATAGAATTGCGGTCTATAACCATTGAAAAATGGCGTATGTCGTCCGCCCTCATCTTTTGATAAAACATACACTTCACCCTCAAATTTAGTGTGTGGAGTGATTGAACCCGGCTTACAAAGCACCATACCTCTTTCAACTTCCTCTTTTTTAGTGCCTCTTAAAAGCACGCCCACATTATCACCAGCTTCACCTTTATCAAGCTCTTTTCTAAACATTTCAACGCCTGTAACCGTGGTCTTTTGAGTATCTCTAACACCAACAATCTCTACTTCATCGCCTACTTTTACAACACCTCTCTCGATTCTTCCTGTTACAACGGTTCCACGCCCTGCGATAGAAAACACATCTTCAACTGGCATAAGAAAAGTTTTTTCAGTATCTCTTTGTGGAGTTGGGATATACGCATCCACTTCTGCCATCAATTTTAGAATCTTCTCGCCCCATTCGCCAACTTGTCCTGTTTTTGCTTCTTCTAAAGCTTTTAGTGCAGAACCAGCAACAATTGGCGTATCATCGCCCGGAAATTCGTATTTGCTTAATAATTCTCTAACTTCCATTTCAACAAGTTCAAGCAATTCCGCATCATCAACCATATCTTGTTTATTCAAAAATACCACGATATAAGGCACACCAACTTGACGAGAAAGCAAAATATGCTCCCTAGTTTGTGGCATAGGACCATCAGCAGCAGAAACCACGAGAATTGCGCCGTCCATTTGTGCTGCACCTGTAATCATATTTTTTACATAATCCGCGTGCCCGGGGCAATCCACGTGTGCGTAGTGGCGATTTTCTGTTTCATATTCGATATGAGAAGTCGCAATAGTAATTCCTCTTTCTTTTTCCTCTGGGGCGTTATCGATATTGTCATAATCTTTTAATTCAGCAAGACCTTTTAATGACAAAACAGCAGAAATAGCCGCACTTAGCGTTGTTTTGCCGTGATCAACATGCCCGATAGTTCCCACATTAACATGTGGTTTATTTTTAACAAATTTTTCTTTTGCCATATTTTCTCCTTATATTAAATTGACATAAAAAACTGGAGCCCACAAGCGGGATTGAACCGCCGACCTCTTCCTTACCAAGGAAGTGCTCTACCCCTGAGCTATATGGGCGTAAAAACTTGGGAAACTTTGAAAATATTATAACGAAGTGTTTAATATTTCAGCTCCCAGAATATACATTAATCTTTTTGGAGCGGGAGACGGGGCTCGAACCCGCGACCCTCAGCTTGGAAGGCTGATGCTCTAGCCAACTGAGCTACTCCCGCATCACTCACATTAAAATGGTGGTGAGTCGTGGATTCGAACCACGGAAGGTAAAAACCAGCAGATTTACAGTCTGCCCTCGTTGGCCACTTGAGTAACTCACCCAAAAATATCAAAAACTGGTAACACACTGATAAATAAAATCATAAATTAAAGTGTATGGAGCTGGTTAAGGGACTTGAACCCCCGGCCTGCTGCTTACAAGGCAGCTGCTCTACCAACTGAGCTAAACCAGCATAGTATAAAAGTTCGCATTCTATCAAAATATTTTTATAAATGTCAATATTTACCAAATAAACACAATCATTTTATTAAGCTAAAATTAATTGAGGGAGAATAGAATCAACATTTATTTTATATTTTAAAGCACAAAACTAAATAAGGAATAATATGACTTACAAAGAAATGATTATTGAAATCTTAAAAGCAGCAAACAAGCCCTTAAGCACAAAAGAAATTCACCAAGAGAGTTCAAAAATGGATTTAAAATTTGGTGGCAAAACCCCTTGGGAGACCATAGGAGCAAATATTTATGTGGATATAAAAGAGAATAAAGAAAATTCGCTTTTTATGATTGCCTCTAAAAGACCTACAACCTTTTGGCTCAAATCGCGTCAAAGTGAACTAGACAATCCTAATTCTAAGGACTTAGAAACTTCAGCACAAAGCCCAAGAACACCGCACCAAAAAGCCACAGAAAGTAAAAATTTTAACGAGCGAGATTTGCACCCCTTGCTCGTAAGCTATCTCTATCGCTCTCAAGAATTTAATCTTGATTGCAGGACGATTTTTCACGAACATTGCAAAAAGGCAAAGAGTGGGCAGAATTTATGGAACTACCCTGACATCGTGGGCGTATATATGTCTAATGATTTTAACGAAAAAACTCGCTCACTTTTAAAAAATTTTAGCCAAAATAGCTACAAACTTTATTCTTTTGAGCTTAAAAAGCGGCTTAGTTTTGCAAATTTAAAGGAGAGTTATTTTCAAGCGGTGAGTAATTCGAGCTGGGCAAATGAGGGTTATCTAGTCGTATTTGAGGAGGTCGATGAGGAGGTTTTAAACGAACTAAGACGGCTTAATCAAAGCTTTGGTATAGGGCTTATTAAGCTAGAATGCAATGTTGATAAATCTAAAATTTTGCTAAGTGCTAGCGTGCGTGAGCTTGATACGCAGACTTTGAATAAACTAGTTGAGGATAGCCCTGATTTTGCGGAATTTGTCGAGGATATAAACCATATCATAGAAGCAAGAGGTATACCTGTGAAAGATAATTTCGATAAACCATTTCAAGACGAAAACGAGATAGAAAAATACTGCAAAGAAAAGCACATTAAAAATAAAATACAATGATTTCATAGTGCGAAATTAGGCTACTATTTTTTGCCACATTTGCACTATGATAATTATTCTATTTGCCTCACATTTGCCCCTAGGGGCAAAGAATCTCACTTAAATTCTGGTTTTGGTGTATCTAATGTTTGGGCTGGAAGCATAGGATATTCTATCTTTGGCTTTTTCCCTGTTAGAGAAGTGAAAAATATTTCTATCTTTTTTGCTTCTTCATCGGTTATTTCAGCACCTAATTGAATGCTTGCCATTTCTTTTATAGCATCTTTTACATCCCAGTATTGTCCGTTGTGGAAATATGGCATAGTTTCTAGTATATTCCTTAGCGTAGGTGTTTTTACCATACCATCTTTATTGCCACTAAATCCGCCAACATTTGCAAATTTATATTCCTTTGCAACACCAAGTGGCTGCAATGTTCCCCCCAAATTTATATCATTATGACAAGCCGTGCAGCCTTTGTCGATAAATATATTCAATCCCTCTTGCTCTTGTGTGCTTAAAGCTTTAGCATTGCCACGCAAAAAATCATCATACCTAGATGGCGTAACCAAGGTTTTTTCAAATGTGGCAATCGTATCTGCGATAAGATCAAAATCGATTTTTACATTGTTGCCATAAGCCTTTTTAAACGCGATTACATATTCTGGGATAGAAGTGATTTTTGCAATAACTACTTCTGGCTTTGCATTCATTTCTGGCGCAGCCTGCATAGGACCTTTTGCTTGATCTTGCAAGTGTGCGCTTCGTCCGTCCCAAAATTGCGATGAATTAAATACAGAATTATAAACCGTTGGCGAATTTAAATGTTGTGGATTCATAGTCCATTTATGCCCTATGGCAGCAGGGACGACATCTGCTCCGCCTAAGCCTAGATTGTGGCAAGTGTTACAAGAAATCAAATTAGAACTTGAGATTCTAGGGTCAAAATATAATTTTTTCCCTAATTCGATTTTTAATTGATTTTGTTTCGTGTTTCCCGTGATTTTATCAAGCTCTGTTCCAGTTGGCATAGGTTGCAATCCCGAATCTAGCGCCTTTTTTACCAAATCTCCTCCACTAGCAGCAAATGCGATTGTTGCTCCAAATAAGATTGTAATAGCAATCTTCATATTATCTCCTTAACTCTAAAATAGAATTTATATTATACAATATTTTTTATTATTTAGATTAAATAAAATCATTTTATTTTAAGAATCTAACAATGTTATTGTGTTAAGATTCCATTTCAAATTTAATCAAAGATTTTACAAAGTGGAAGCGAAATTTATATCTCTAGCAATCGAAACATACAAAATAACGCTTATTGTATCATTGCCGCTATTGCTTACTGGGCTTATTGTGGGATTGATAGTAAGCATATTTCAAGCAACAACGCAAATAAATGACGCTACACTTTCTTTCATACCAAAAATATTAGCAATCATTGCGGTGTTGATTTTCACAATGCCGTGGATGCTAAATATGATCACTGATTACACGAGAATCTTATTTAATATGATTCCAGATTTTCCATTTTAAAATATCCTATCAATGATAAACAAAACAATAGATTTTACAAAATATTCAAGCATTAAAATCGGTGGAATAAAAACGCTAAAAATAGC
>X235_Pygmy_Slow_Loris__coassemble_31_pt1 | contig 23670 bp, 24 predicted proteins | sample X235_Pygmy_Slow_Loris__metabat2_high_PE_008 | metagenome-assembled genome bin X235_Pygmy_Slow_Loris
TTTTGGTGCTTGTTGCGACTTTTTGTGTGTTTTATCAATGTATAAAAAATTTGAGGTTTGTAGATCTTGCGATTTGTGGAATCTGCGTGGTTTATAGTGCGTTTGTTGCAAGCGAATATTATAATTTTTATGACAAATGGAATCATATGCTTATTTATATAGAAAAAGAAAAGCAAAGAGGAAATTATGATGTAATATATGAAAATATTTTTATATCAAAATATCCAAATTTCATAGATTCTCCGCTTCCTACGGATATTATACACGAGCAACCAAATCCGCTTTATGCGTATAAATTTGGTTTGAAGAGTTTTAGAATCGATGAAGTTTATAAAGATTTAAAATAAAAATCTAAATCCTCTTTTGATATAATTTTCATTTATATTTATTTTTAAGGGGAATGTATGAAAATAGTTGTTATTCAAGGACCAAATTTAAATATGCTTGGACATAGAGATCCTAGAATCTATGGACCAATGAAATTAGAGCAAATCCATCAAAATATAGAATCCGTTGCAAAACAGAATAATTTTGAAATCGAATTTTTTCAAAGCAATTTTGAGGGCGAAATCGTAGATAAGATTCAAGAATGTATTGGGATTGTAGATGGAATCTTAATTAATCCTGCGGCATATTCTCACACTTCAATAGCAATCGCAGATGCAATCGCATTAGCGGGTATGCCTGTCGTTGAGGTGCATTTGAGTAATATTTTTGCTAGAGAAGATTTTAGAAAACAATCATATACAGGTGCAGCAAGTGCGGGCGTGATAACGGGATTTGGACCATTTGGGTATCATTTGGGATTATTATCATTAATGCAAATCATCACAGAATTGAAAGCAAAACAGGAGCAATAATGCCTTTTATCACAAACAATCAAAGTGCTATGTTTTATGAATGCGGTTTTTCGTGTGATAATGCAATTTTTTTCAAAAACGACAAACAAGCATTTTTCATCACAGATAGCAGATATAGCCTAGAGGCAAGAGAAAATATAAAAGACAAAAATATAGAAATAATTACCAGCAACGATTTGTTAGAGGATTTAATCAAAGTGGCAAAAAATATCAAAAAAATCACATTTGACCCATCGCAAATAAGCCTAGAATCTTATAACAAAATATCAAATGTGCTTGATTTGAGTGCAGAATCTAACTTTCATCAAAAGCTAAGAGCGATTAAAAATGACAATGAAATAACATTGATAAAAAAATCACAGGAATTAAACAAAAAAGCCTTTAAAAAATTTGCAAAATTTTTAAGCAAGAATGATATTCTTGGTAAAAATGAGATATTTTTGAATATCAAAGCAAGAGAATTTTTAAGCAAACAGGGCAAATATGAGCTTAGTTTTGAACCTATAACTGCCCTAAACAAAAACGCCGCCAAGCCTCACGCTTTGCCTTGCAAAGATACACTAAAAAAAGGCGATATATTGCTATTTGATGCAGGAATAAAATACAAAAGATATTGCTCTGATATGACTAGAAGTGCGTTTTTTGATGGTGAAATCAAATTTAGCAAAAAGCAAAAAATGCCAAAAAAAATGCAAAAGATTTATGATATTGTCCTAAAAGCGCAAGAACTCACCATAAAAAAAGCAAGAAGTGGAATGAGTGCAAAGGATATTGATTTTATTGCTAGAGATTTTATCTCAAAAGCTGGTTATGGCAGATATTTTACGCATTCTAGCGGTCACGGCGTGGGGCTTGATATACACGAATTGCCGATTATTTCGCATAAAAGTGAGATGATTATAGAAGATGGAATGATTTTTTCAATTGAGCCTGGAATCTATTTGGATAATGAATTTGGCGTGCGGATTGAGGATTTGGTATTGATGAAAAATGGCAAGGCAGAGATATTATAAGATTTTTTTAAGGAAGTTTTTTGAGAGAGATTATTATCAATTCATTTTTTCCATTTGCAAACAAGAATAAACATAAAAATTTGCAAAATATAAGCATATTATCTATCGGTGGAAATTTGAAGAATCCAATCAAAACTTTTTTGCATTTTGTTAGAAAATTGCAATCAAATAAAAATATCCATTTGATTTCCACTTCGCCAATATACAAGAATCCGCCATTTGGCTACACAAAACAAAGTGATTTTTATAATAGCACGATTATTTTATCTACAAATATGTGTTTGGTGGAGTTTTATAGATTTGTATTTTATATGGAGAGAATCTTTGGGAGAAAAAGAATGCGAGCGTTTAAAAATGCGCCTCGCACGCTAGATATTGATATTTTATTTTTTAATGATATATTTATGCGAAATGAGAATCTAAATATTCCGCATTTATGCTGGAATCAACGAGAGAGCGTTCTTATTCCGCTTTTGTATCAAGTTTATTATAAGGGATTTTAGTGATATTAGATTAAACTTATCGATGATAAGGTTATACAAAAAGTTGTCCATATTATACACTAAGTACACTATTTCATTTTTGCGATATAATACAATTTATTTGATAAATTACAGAAATTTAAAGATAAAGGATAAAAAAATGAATGCAAAACCCCAAAGCCATTTTATTTTGTTTAAAAGTAATGAAGAAAACAAAATATATAGAGCCGATGCTATCAATGAGATTGATATAAAAGTCAATTATAAAGAGGATGATGAATATAAAGAAGAAAAATTTTATGTTAAAACCGATATATTTATTAACGAAAAACATTGGAAATCTTTTAGGACATCTTGCACGAAATCTTTTATTTATTACATTTATGAAGGAGATGAAAAACAATTACGAATTATGATGTCAGAAAAAATTGTTAATAAACTTAATAATGGTTGTAGTTGTATTGATTTTAATGAATTGATTACGAAAGTTATTACGGAGGCAAAAAAACAATTAGAAGAAAATAAAGCTGAGGAAGAACGTGAACGTGAAGCGTTTGAAGAGAGTTATGATTATTATGAAGAGGATGATGATTATTCTTCTTCTTGTGAACGTTATGTTATGGATGAGTGGCTTCGTCGGCATGAGACAGATAGTATATTTTATCACCCAAATTACCACAAATAATTATCTTAAATTTTGCTAGAATTACGCCTCTATAAAAATTAAAAGGATATTATTTGAAAAAAGTCGCATTACTTATGAGTGGCGGAATAGATAGCTCATATAGTGCCTATTTATTAAAAAAAGAATACGAAGTGAGAGGATTCTACCTAAAGCTCCACAACAAAGAAGAAAAACATCATTTTTTTATAGAAAAATGCAAGAAAGTGGCAGAAAAATTAGATATTGAATTTGATATTATTGATTTGCAAAGAGAATTTGAAAAAATAGTGTATAGATACTTTGTAGAATCATACAAAAACGCCCAAACACCAAATCCTTGCGCTATGTGTAATCCGCATATAAAATTTGGCTTAGGATTGCAAAAAGCACTAAATTCTGCCTGTGATTTTATCGCAAGCGGGCATTATGCAAGGATAAAAAAGATAGATGGGACAAACTACATACAAGAAGCAATCGATAAAAGCAAAGATCAAAGTTATTTTTTGTTTGGGATAAGCAAAGAGGCGAAAGATAGGCTTATTTTTCCACTTGGTGGCAAGATAAAAAAAGAGCTTAAAAAAGAGGCATTTAGTGCTATGCCTTGGTTTGGTGAATTGGAAGATTATAGAGATTCTCAAGAAATTTGCTTTGTTGATAAGGATTATATAAACACGATAAGCAAGGATATAGAAGTCAATAAATCTGGATTGATAAAAGACAAAAATGGCAATATAGTAGGCGAACACAAGGGCTATATGCACTATACCATAGGAAAACGAAAAGGGCTAAATATAAAAGGCTCTCATACGCCAAGCTATGTGTTAGATATTAATTCAAGCGATAATGTCGTCATTGCGGGCGAAAAAGAGGATTTGAAAAAAAGCAAGATTATTGCAAAAATAGAATCTCTTGATAATGTCAAAAATGGAATCTATGATATAAAAATACGATACCGCTCAAATGCCATAAAAGCGGAGATTGAAATCATTGATGATAAGATTATCGCCCATTTGCTTGAAGATGTTTATGGCGTGGCAAACGGGCAAGCTTTGGTTGTTTATAAAGATGATATAGTGCTTGGCGGAGGATTTATAGAATCTTCACATTAAACAAATCGCCAAATAAACCAAGCAAATAAGCTTACAAGTGCGACAGATAGGATATTTAAAAGCATTCCTACTTTTACCATTTCCATTTGTCTAATATGCCCCGTGCCAAAAACAATGGCATTTGGTGGCGTAGCAACAGGCAACATAAAAGCACAACTCGCACCAAAGCCTATTATAAGCACTAAAAGCGAAGGCGGCATACCAACGGCGTGTCCAACACTTCCAAATATAGGCACTAAAAGTGCGGCACTTGCGGTATTGCTAGTAAATTCTGTTAGAAAAATGATAAATGCCGCAACGGCGATGATGATAACAATCCACGATCTCTCACCAAATAAAGCCACCATTCCATTTGCCATAACCTCACTTGCACCAGAATCTTTTAATATAGCACTAAGTGCCAATCCGCCACCAAACAACAACAAAACGCCCCATTCGGTATTTTTTTGGATTTGTTCCCAAGATGCCGTTTTTGTAAGCCCGATAGCAATGACTGCAGAAAGCGCAATAATAGAATCCATCTCTTTTATGCCCCCAAAAAATGCACTTATTTTTGTGCTAAAAATCCACGCAATCGCAGTAAGGAGAAATATAATAACCACTGATATTGAATGATATTCCCAGACAATATGTTCTTTTTTTATCTCAAATTTCGCACTTAGTTTTGGCTTTAAAATCAAAAACATCAAAAATATACAACAAGGTAGCATAACAAGCATAAAAGGCACGCCAAGCTTCATCCAAGAAAAGAAATCGATTTTTAATTCCGCGGCAGCTATTGCATTTGGTGGAGAGCCAACAATTGTCCCAAATCCGCCGATGCTAGCACTATATGCAATGCCTAATAACACAAAAACAAAGGTATTTCTATCACTTTTTATATCTAAATTTGATAATATTCCAAGCCCAAGCGGTAGCATAATGGCGGCAGTTGCGGTATTGCTAATCCACATAGATAAAAGCGAAGTAGCGATAAATAGCATAATGATCGCAAGCCACAATCTCCCTTTTGCAAGCCTTATCATTCTATTTGCGATGAATCTATCGATTCCTTGAATATGCAAAGCCGTAGCTAGAGCAAATCCGCCAAAAAATAGAAAAATAATAGGATTTGCAAATGATTTTAGTGCATTTGCTGTGTCTAATAATCCCAAAGCAACCGCAAGCAACGGGATTAATAACGCCGTTATCGTTACATGTATAGCTTCTGTAAGCCATAAGATTCCAATAAAAACCAATAGACAGATTCCAGCATTTGCCTTAGAATCAAATGGCAGAAAATTATACAAAACAAAAAACAAAATAATATCTACGACAATGACCCCAAGCGCCCATTTTGATGGGTGAGTGCTAATAGAGGGACTAAGAGGAGTTATATCCATAAAGATGCCTTTTTTTGAAATATTCTTTAAACCTGTTTCAATTATAACAAATATAAAAATAATAAAAATATTTCAAATACATTCTTGTATATTTAATCATTATTTATTGCTTAATTTACTCAAATATGGATTTTTAAAAATACTAATGGATAATTTTTATTATAATATACCTTTAAAATCCAATTTTATTTAAAAAATTCAAGGAAAATAGATGAATCATAAAAAATACAAACGAGGCTATTTTATGCCTCCTGTGGAATCTTTAGAGTGGTGTAAAAAAGAATACATAGAATCCGCGCCTATTTGGTGTAGTGTCGATTTGCGCGATGGAAATCAAGCATTAATCACTCCTATGAATCTAGATGAAAAGATTGAATTTTTTAAACTGCTGCTAAAAATTGGATTTAAAGAAATAGAAGTAGGATTCCCCGCGGCAAGCAAAACGGAATATAATTTTTTAAGGACATTGATCGAAAATGATTTGGTCCCAGATGATGTTTGTTTGCAAGTGCTTACACAAGCAAGAGAGCATATCATAAAAAAAACTTTTGAGAGTTTAGAGGGTTGCAAAAATGCGATAGTGCATTTTTATAATTCCACTTCTTATGCACAAAGAGAGCAAGTTTTTAGAAAATCAAAAGAAGAAATTAAGCAAATCGCAATTAGTGGCGCAAAAATGGTAAGAGATGGCGCTAAAAACACAAAGGGAAATTTTAGATTCGAGTATTCCCCTGAGAGTTTTAGCGGCACAGAAATTGATTATGCACTTGAAGTTTGTAATGGCGTGATAGATATTTTTGAACCCACAAAAGATAATAAGCTAATTATCAATCTTCCACTAACCGTTGAGATGAGTTTGCCACATATTTATGCAAGTCAAATTGAATATATGTCAAAAAATTTACACAATAGAGAAAATATCATCATATCTCTTCACCCTCACAATGATAGAGGTTGTGCCGTGGCTGATGCGGAATTAGGGATTCTTGCAGGTGGCGATAGGATTGAGGGAACGCTTTTTGGAAATGGGGAGCGAACAGGAAATGTTGATATTATTACGCTTGCTATGAATCTATATACTCACGGAGTAAATCCAAATCTTGATTTTAGTGATATTCCCTCGATTTGTGATTTGTATGAAAAAGTAACAAAAATGCAAGTATATGAAAGGCAACCATATTCTGGAAAGCTTGTGTTTGCGGCATTTTCTGGCTCTCATCAAGATGCCATTGCAAAAGGAATGGCATATCACAAAGAAAAAAACTTGCAAACTTGGAGTGTGCCGTATCTACCAATTGACCCAAAAGATATTGGTAGAGAATATGAAAGCGATGTAATTAGGATAAATTCTCAAAGTGGAAAAGGTGGCATTGCCTATGTGCTTTATAATCATTATGGTATTGATCTGCCTTTGCATTTTAGGGAGGATTTTTCATACTATATCAAAAACATATCCGATGAAATCAACAAAGAATTAAGCCCGCAAGAGATTTGCGATATTTTTCAAAATGATTTTGTGAATCTTTCATCGCATTTAAAAGTGCGTGATTTTGCCTTTAAAGATAGTGATAATAATATCAATGTAACATTAAATATAGAATACAAAAATCAAACTTTCAATACCACAAGTAGCGGTAATGGACGGCTAGATTCTGTTGCAAATGCCTTGCGTGAGATTTTGGATTTTAAATTTGATATTATCGATTATAGCGAGCATTCATTAAGCAGTGGCTCGACTTCTAAGGCTATTTCTTATGTTTATATTATAAGTGATAAAAAAGAATATTTTGGCGTAGGAATTGATACGGATATTATAAAAGCCTCTGTATATGGGCTTATTAGTGCTATCAATCATATTTTAAAAAAAACAAAGGGGGAATAATATGGGAATGACAATGAGCCAAAAAATATTGGCACATAGAGCGGGGCTAGATTCTGTAAAAGAGGGCGATTTAATCATCGCAAAACTTGATATGGTGCTAGGAAATGATATAACCACGCCTGTTGCAATCAATGCTTTTAAGAGTGCAAATTTTACTAAGGTATTTGACAAAGAAAAAATCTCTCTTGTTATGGATCATTTTGCCCCAAATAAAGATATAAAGGCTGCCACACAAAGTGCGCAATGTAGGTGCTTTGCGAATGATTTTGATATAAAACACTATTATGATGTTGGAAATATGGGCGTAGAACACGCACTTTTGCCCGAGCAAGGAATCGTAACAATTGGTGATTTGATTATCGGCGCGGATTCTCATACTTGCACTTATGGCGCACTTGGGGCGTTTTCTACGGGCGTTGGTTCGACTGATATGGCTATTGGTATGGCAAAAGGTGAAGCTTGGTTTAAAGTGCCATCTGCAATAAGATTCAATCTCAAAGGGAATCTTCGTCCATATATTAGTGGCAAAGATGTGATTTTGCATATTATTGGGAAAATTGGCGTTGATGGCGCATTGTATAGGAGTATGGAATTTGGCGGAGATGGGCTTAAGAATCTTACTATGGACGATAGGCTTTGTATCGCAAATATGGCAATTGAAGCGGGTGCTAAAAATGGAATCTTTGAAGTGGATCATATAACAATTGATTATGCAAAGCCTCGCACAAATAGAGAATTTAGAATCTACAAAGCCGATGAGGACGCAAAATACGATCAAATATTTGATATTGATTTGGATTCTATCGATCACACCGTTGCATTTCCGCATTTGCCAGAAAATACAAAAGAGAGCAATCATTGGGGCGAAGTAAAAATCGATCAAGTGGTTATTGGTTCTTGCACAAATGGCAGACTTAGCGATATGGAGGTAGCCGCAAAGATATTAAAAGATAGAAAAATCGCTAAAAATACGCGCTGTATCATTATCCCCGCTACGCAAAATATATATTTAGAATGTATCAATCGCGGCTATTTAGAGACTTTTATAAAAGCGGGTGCAGTCGTATCTACGCCTACTTGCGGACCTTGCCTTGGTGGATATATGGGGATTTTGGCGGCAAATGAGCGATGTGTATCAACAACAAATAGAAATTTTGTCGGGCGTATGGGGCATACAACAAGTGAAGTATATCTTGCTTCGCCTGAAGTGGCAGCGGCAAGCGCTATAAGTGGCAAATTAAGCACACCAAAAGAAGTTTTATAAAAAGGAATAAAAATGAAAGTAAAAGGTTTTGTCCATAAATATAATGACAATGTCGATACAGATGTAATCATTCCTGCAAGGTATCTAAACACAACAGACCACAAAGAGCTTGCAGGGCATTGTATGGAGGATATTGATAAGGAATTTATAAAAAGAGTAAAAGATGGGGATATTATGGTAGGCGGCTTTAATTTTGGTTGCGGAAGTAGCAGAGAACACGCGCCCATTGCAATCAAAGCAAGCGGGATAAAATGCATTATCGCAAAGAGTTTTGCAAGAATCTTTTATCGCAACGCCATAAATATAGGACTTGCAATCATCGAATCTAAAGACGCCGCTAGTGCGATAGAACAAGGCGATGAGGTAGAGATTGATTTTGATAGCGGAGTGATAATTAATCTAAAAACAAATGAGAGATTTGATACCGCACCTTTTCCGCCATTTATCCAAGAAATCATTAATGCAAATGGGTATTTAAATTGGATTGCAAAAAGGTAAAAATATGCAAAAAAATATAGCAGTAATTCACGGAGATGGCATAGGTAAAGAAATCATAGAGCAAGCTTGCAGGATTTTGGATAAAGTAGCAACGATTTATAATCATAAGTTTGTTTTTAATGAATTGCTTGCGGGCGGTTGTGCTATCGATAAATACGGCGAATGTTTGCCAAATAAAACATTAGAATCTTGCAAGAGAAGTGATAGTATTTTGCTTGGTGCAGTAGGCGGTCCAAAATGGGATCATTTGCCAAGCGAGGAGCGCCCAGAATCTGCACTTTTGCGATTACGAAAAGAATTAGGGCTTTTTGCAAATATTCGTCCAGCTATGCTTTTGCAAGAATTAAGAGAATCTTCGCCGCTAAAAGATTCTATCCTTGATAAAGGGATTGATTTTATTATCGTGCGTGAGTTGATAGGCGGCATTTATTTTGGTGAGCATAAAGTTGAACATATCAATGGAGAAAAAATTGCTAGTGATTATATGACTTATAGCACCTCACAAATAGAATCCATCGCAAAAGTGGCATTTGATATTGCAAGAAATAGAGAGAAAAAAATCATCTGCGTGGATAAAGCAAATGTGCTAAGTAGCTCTAGGCTTTGGCGTGAAGTGGTAGAAAATGTCGCAAAACAATATAGCGATGTGGAGCTTTCTTTTATGTATGTGGATAATGCGGCAATGCAGATTTGCAGAGAGCCAAGTCAATTTGATGTTATTTTGACAGAAAATATGTTTGGTGATATATTAAGCGATGAAGCAAGCGTGATAACAGGCACGATAGGCATAATCCCTTCGGCATCTTTGAGTAATTCTAAAGATTTGGCAAATAATTTTGGTATGTATGAGCCAATCCACGGCAGTGCGCCAGATATTGCAAATCAAAATAAAGCAAATCCCATAGGCGCAATCCTTAGTGCTTCAATGATGTTAGATATTTCTTTTAATCTTAAGATTGAGAGTGAATCCATAATGCGAGCCGTGCAAAAAACACTTCAAGCTGGCTTGCGCACGGGTGATATGCTAAGCCCAAATACAAAACTCATCTCTTGTAGCGAAATGGGAGATAGAATCTATCATAATTTGCATAAATAATAGAATCTTTGTTTAAAATTGATTAAGATTCTGTTATTTTAATGTATTTATATTAATAGTTATGTTATATTTCCATTTACTTTTAATATATTTTAAAAAAAGGGGCTAGCTAATGAGACGATCAGCATTCACTTTTATAGAGCTTGTATTTTCCATAGTTGTAGTTGGTCTAGTAATACTTAGCATACCGCTTATTGTGCGACAAAGCAATGCTAACACAATAGAATCTCAAAATGTGATTGGTTATTATAATGCATTGACTTTGATGAATGTTATTAGAAACAAGCCGTGGGATTTGGGTAATGTTAATGGAACGCTAGATAATTTTACCGCTGCTGGTGGTTATTATATACTAAATACTGATATTGCAACGCTTAATTGTAGAGTTTTGGATACCTCAAAGCCAAATCTCATTTCTAAGCCCGGTCTTGCAGTGTCAGATAGGCGAAGAATGTGCGATCCAAATGCCACAACCGCAAGACCTATCACAGGATCTGGCGATCTTAATAATATTAGTGCATTTAATGGCTACAAACAAAATATAAGCTTTGGAAATAATACATTTTTTACTCTTGAAGTAAGCGTAAGATATGTAAATGTTGATTTTGGAAATAACACAACGGCTGGAAGTATAGTAAATGCAGGTAGTAACTCATCAGATGTAAAAGAAATACAAGTGCAATTATATAGACAAATTGATGGCGCTAATGAACTTGTATCTGTTTATAAATACTATGCCGCAAATATAGGGACAGATGTGCCTTTTGCAAAGGATAATCAATGAGAAAAGCATTTAGTATGTTGGAGATGGTCTTTGTTATAGTCATCATTGGTTTAGTGGCAGTTGCTGGCTCTATGTCCATAGTGCAGATTATGCAAAACTATGCGATACAAAAAGAATACGCGAAAATGGAAGTAGATGGAACATCGGCAATATTGCAAATCTCAAAATATTTACAAAATTCTATTTGGGATTCTATTGCTCTTAGAAATGGAAGTAGATACACAGATATATCAAGCGTAAATGAAGCAAATAGCGGGCGGATTGAGAATCCTAATGAATTGATATTTATCTCAAAAAACGAAGAAGCGCTAAATGGCTATTTTGGCACATATCAAGGCAATAATTCAAACTTGCCATATTTTAGTGGCTTTATTGATTTGTCAAATTCAAAAAATGATTCTGGTGGTAGATTGACTATTTTGGCTAGTGCATTTGCGCAAGATAGATTGCGCTCATTAAATCATCTTGTTTCTAGCACTAGCGGTAGCAGCATCGGTATATATTTTCCTTTTGTAAATAAAGATGGCAGAATCTTTGATAAATATTATAGTGGTAATAAAACTTCATTGTTTGCGATAGTTGCGATAACAAGTGATACTCAAATGTTGATTAATCCAAAGCCACCAACAATAGGCGATATAGCGATGATTGTGAATCTAAATCCAGTTGTTTTGCAAAAAAATAGCGATGGCGATTTGATTTTACAAAGAAATGGCGTAAATCAAACGATAGCACAAGGTGTATCAAATTTTTATATGTGGTCAGAATCTCAATCAGGCTTACTTCGTGTAAGGCTTTGTTTTACTAATAAAACAATGGATTTTATGCCAGAATTTTGTAAGGAAGGGGTAATAATGCAATGAAAAGACAAGCATTTGGTATGATATTTGCCATTATATTATTGGTTTTAGTCGCTGGTCTTGGAGTTTTAGGGGTGAGACTTAGCACAAGCACATTAAATATGACTACAAATCAACATATCGCAATTCAACTTGATTTGTATATGGAATCTACAATCGAGCTTGCTATTTTGTATATCCAAAGAAATGGCTTTAAATATGTAGAAGGTGGCTATCTTGTAACACCGCGCACAAACCCGATGGAGCCTATTGTTCGCACGATTAATTATGGTGCAAATAATGAATATGTATTCACATACAAAATGACGCCGTTAGTGGATTTAGATCCAACTAAAACAGATGATCCCGTGATACAAACAAAAATCAATACAATGGTCCTTGATATTTCTGGATATGTTGTTAATCCCATCACAAATCAAACTTTTAGAGTTACTAAACGACAGGTTGTAAAACCTTAAATATTAGGAGTAAAATATGGAACAATCAATGGCTTATGATATAAGCACTTTATTAAAAGCTACACTAAAACACGATGCCTCAGACTTGCACTTGGTTGCAAGAAGCGAGCCACAAATAAGAATCGATGGTATTCTTGTGAAGCTTAATTTGCCTGTTTTGGAAAAAAGAGAAATCGATAGATTGTGTTATGCGTTATTAACAGATAAGCAAAAAAAGACCTTAGAGGAAGAAAAAGAGCTTGATTTTTCTATCGATTTAGAGGATATTGGGCGATTTAGGGTTAATTATTATTACACTATGGGAAGCGTAGCAGCGGCATTTAGGGTTATTACTACAAAGATTCCTACATTAGAGAGTATCAATGCCCCAAGTGTATTAAAAAGCCTTGTTACAAGAAGAAAGGGCTTGATTTTGGTTACAGGACCAACTGGTAGCGGTAAAACAACAACGGTTGCCGCGATGATAAATGAAATCAATCAAACCCAAAAAAAACATATACTTTGTATTGAAGACCCGATAGAATATGTTCATAAGGGGATTCAATCATTGTTTTCGTATAGAAATGTTGGCGAGGATACAAAAACTTTTAACAACGCTTTAAAATCGGCACTTAGGGAAGACCCAGATGTTATATTCATCGGTGAGATGAGAAATATAGAGACGATGGAAATCGCACTTGAAGCCGCAGAAACAGGACACTTAGTCATAGGGACATTACACACAAACTCCGCTGCACAAACGATAAATAGAATCGTTAGCTCATTTGAGGGCGCAAAACAAGATCAAGTAAGAAGCCAGCTTGCAATTACAATCGAGGGAATCCTCTCTCAAATATTACTACCTAGAGTTGATGGCGGAAGGGTCGCTGCAACGGAGATATTGATAGGCACGCCGGCTATTAGAAACTTGATTAGAGAAAACAAAATCCACCAAATTAATTCACAAATGACGATAGGGCAAACGCTAACAGAAATGAAAATAATGGCACAAAGCCTAGATTCTCTATACAAAGATAGAATCATCGCAAAAGAAGAATATGATATAGCTATCGCTACTTTGTAATCTTAATGCTAGCCTTATTTAAGGCAGCATTTCTAGATTCTCATTGATTTTTTGATTTAGGATTCTATAATTTTTACAAGATTGTTCCAATCCCTTATCACAAGCAATTCCATATAATTCCATCGCTTTTCTTATATTTTGACGAACTCCATTTCCGCTTTCATAAAATGTAGCAAGATTATTACAACTACTCAAAACCCCGCCCTCACAAGCAATATTTAGATATTTTATAGCATTAAAAGGGCTTTTGGGAGTATCGTGGATTCCCGTTGCATACATATATCCAAGATTCGCGCAACCTATCAAATCGCCCTGATTGCAAGCGATATAATTTAAATCAAGCAAGCCTAATTTATCTTTGTTTAGCCCAAAAATATTATATGTATTGCTAAGTAGCCCAAGATTGTAGCAACCAAGCGAACTTCCAGCATCGCAAGCAAATTTGTAATATTGCAATGATTTAAAATAATCTTTTTCCACGCCAAGCCCATTTGCATACATATATCCTAGATTGTTGCAAGCAAATACATCGCCGCCATTGCAACCAACCATATACAATTCACTTGCCATTAATCTATCTTGTGGAATATTTTCGCCGCCATTATCATATATGGACGCAAGATTCGAGCAAGCAAGTGCAACGCCACCGCTACAAGCTTTTTTGTAATAATCCATTGCTTTTTTGTGGTCTCCATTTGTGCCAACTGCATACATATACATAAGCCCCACACCAAGGCAACCATTTGCATCGCCCTCTTGATTGCAGGCTTTGTCAAATAATGAAAACGCCTCTACATAATTTCCTTTTTGTGCGAGTGAAATAGCGGCATTTGTCGCTGGAGAATTACCAAACAAGAATCCAAGCAAAAATATTACATAAATAATATATTTCATAAATATAAACTCCATAATAAGCTTGAAAAAATCTCAAGCAAAAAGAGTGCCAAATATTTATTTTATCTTGTCGCTTTTGGTAAATTTTATCAAATCATATGCGCTTTTTATATTTTTGGGTAGATTATAAATCCCTTCTTCAAACACTCTAAGGGCAATATAACAATCCGCATAAGCCCGATGTCTTGTTGGATAATTTGTCCCCAAAAAATTATTCAAAAAATCAAGCCCATATTTTTTTGCGACAATCGTTTTTCTTGCTAAAGCAAGCGTGCAAATGACTTGATTTTTCATTATTGGAATATTTGTTTTTGCTAATTTTGCATTGATGAAATTAAAATCAAAATCCGCATTATGCGCTAAAAAAATAGAATCTTCTAAAAAAATCTTAAATTTTCTTAATACCTCATCTATATTTGGCGCATTTTCTATCATATAAGAATCTATGCCCGTTATTTCCGTGATGATTTCTGGCACATCTTCTGCAAAAACATAGCTTTCAAATCGATCTAGAATCTTTCCATTTTTGTATTTTATTGCGCCAATTTCGATGATATGATTTTTTTCTTGCGAGAATCCCGTTGATTCGATATCAACAATACAAAAAGTATTATCAAATATGCTAGCGCGGGTTTTTAGAAACATTTTGTTGTTTTTTATTATAAGCGGGATTCCAAGCGATTTTGCGATTTCTATGTGTATTTCATAATCTTCCCCAAAAATATATTTGATTTCATTAATATCAATAGAATCTTTGTTGTTTAATGCATCTATTAGATTGTCGTATATTTCTAGTGAATATTTCATTATCGAAGCGAATTGATGGCGTCTTGGTAGTTTTTTGATTTGAAAATATAATTTCCAGCGATCGCCATATCAACGCCAGATTCTTTTAGCATATTTATATTTTGGTTGTTTATCCCGCCGTCCATTGATATTTTGCAAGAAAGATGATTGGATTCTATCATTTCTTTTAATCTTATGGCTTTTTCTAATGTGCTTGATATAAAATTCTGTCCGCCAAAACCCGGATTAACCGACATAAGCAACACAAAATCAATATATCTTAATATATATTCCAAAGAATCTTGCGAAGTATGCGGATTTAGCGCGATTCCAGCTTGGATATGATTGTCTTTTATTTGATGCACGATTCTATTTATATGCTTTTCTTCTTCTAAATGAAAGCTTAGAGAATGAGGTTTTAGTTCTATCATCATTTTTACAAAAAAATCTATATTTTGCACCATTAAATGCACATCTAGCGGTTTTTTTGCTCTTTTTGCAACGGCTTCAATGACGCATTTCCCAAAAGTCAAATTTGGCACAAAATGCCCATCCATCACATCAATATGTATATAATCGCAATCTGTTTTGTTTAATTCATCGATTTCTTCATTTAATCTTCCAAAATCCGCAGATAATATACTTGGTGCAACTAACATAATTTACTCCATAATATAAAAAATTAATTATATTATAAATCTTGAAATATATAATATAATTTTGTTTATAAACTATTAGGAGTTTTGATGGGATATGCCTTAGAAGTGCAGAATCTAAGTAAAAATTTTGGAAATATTAATGCGATAAATAATATTTCTTTTAATATTAATAGCGGTGAGATTGTAGGGATTCTTGGTCCAAATGGTTCTGGGAAAACAACTTTGATGAAAATTATTACTGGACTTGTTAATAATTATGAGGGCAAAGTCCTTGTTTATGGCAACAAAATCGGCATAAATACAAAAAAAACTACCGCATATTTGCCCGATAGTAATTTTATTCCACCATCTTGGAGTGTGTGGCGTTGTATCTCGTATTTTGCGGATTTTTTTGATGATTTTGACAAAGCAAAATCCATATCATTATTAAAAGAATGCAATATTTCACTTGATTCTACATTCAAAACTCTCTCAAAAGGCACGAAAGAAAAACTTCAATTGATATTAATTTTAAGCCGAAAAGCTGGATTGTATATACTTGATGAGCCAATTGCTGGCGTTGATCCGCTTTCTCGTGATTTGATTTTTAAATTGATTTTAGAAAATTACAACAAAGACGCGCCCGTGGTCATTTCTACGCATTTAATATCCAATATAGAATCCATTTTGACTTCTGCTGTTTTTATCAAATATGGCGAGATTATCGAATTTGATAGCATAACGAATCTAAAAGAGAAATTTGAAAACAAAGATTTAGAGAGTATTTTTAAGGAGTTGTTTTGAAATTTTTAAAATTATTAAAATATGAATTTTTAGAAAATATCGCTCCTATTGTTTTGATAAATATTTTATTATTAGTATCGCTTTGCGTGATGAGTGCTTATTTTAAAGGTCATTTTGATAATTTGGCGTGGTTTGGCATTTTTATCGTTTCTATTCCAATCATTATGTTTGTATTATTTATATTTTTGTTAAATATCATCATCAAAACATTATACGAACGATTATTTGCCAAAGAAATATATTTGACTTTTAGCCTGCCTGTTAGTATCGATGAAATACTCATATCAAAGATTCTAATAAGTATGCTTTGGTTAATAATTAGTGCTTTTGTTATTTGCCTGTGGCTTTGTATCGAGGGCGGATTTGTTAATTTTTTTGGAATCATTGCGAGAAATTATATAAGTGTTATTTTATTTACTTTATTTTCGTTGCTTTCTATATTAAAGAGTGTGGTTTTGGTGCTTTTGGTGCTATCAATTTTGCATATAGGAAAGATTACTAAATTTAGGAAAATAATAGGAATCACATTGTTTTTTGTTATATCTATTATCGAGGCAACGATTTTGGCTATTATCTTGTCTATTTCGGATATGTTTGTTACTTTGAATAATCATTCTGTGTTTAATCCGCTTTCTATTCAAATGCAAACAAGTCAAATCATATTTCAATTTATAGCGGTGATTTTGCCTATATTTGTATATTATTTTTTGAGTAGATATTTGATTAAAAATAAACTTGAGATTTAGGAGATTCTATGCTTTATTTAATAATAGATGCTTTGCAACAAAGTGCGCTTTGCGTGGATAAGATACTAAAAAAATGCGAGTTTGATTATATAGATAGCACAAATAGCACAGGGGACAATCAGCTTGGAATTGATATTGAAGCAAATCGTGTTTTTAAAGAGGCATTGCTTGAGTTGGATATTATCAAAGGCATTTGTAGCGAAGAAGAAAATGAAGCGATTTATAAAGAAGATTCTACTGGGGCTTATTTAGTCGCATTTGATCCACTTGATGGATCATCGATTGTTTCGTCAAATTTGAGTGTTGGAAGTATTTTTGGAATCTACAATGAAGATTTTAGTGCAAACAATCTAATAGCAAGCGGATATATTATATATGGTCCAAGATTAGAAATGGTAATCGCCCAAGATAGCGTGAATCATTATATTTATAATAATGAAGAATGGCGAAATATGGGAAGTTTGATATTAGATAACAAAGGAAAGATAAATGCCACAGGTGGAACGCAAAAAAATTGGAGCACAAAGCATAAAATCTTGATAGAATCTTTATTTTTGGAAGGTTATCGGCTTAGATATTCGGGTGGAATGGTGCCAGATTTGCATAATATTTTATGTAAAGGTGGCGGATTGTTTTCTTATCCTGCTACAAGTGATGCTCCAAATGGCAAGCTTAGAGCTTTGTTTGAGGTATTTCCATTTGCATTTATTTTTGAAAAAGCTGGTGGCGAGGCTGTTGGTGGAGATAGTTTGAGTTTGGGTAGAATCTTGGATTTGAAAATAGATTCTATTCATCAAAGTCTGCCTTGTTTTTTTGGTAGCAAATATGAAATAGAGCGCGTAAAGCTAGCATATAAATAGAGAGGGAAACATTGAGCGATCATTTTGAAGAAAAACTAGATGAAAATATAGTAAAAATAAAAGAATGTCAAAAAGAAAAGAATGTCGATACCTGCTTTAAATGCGAGCTTATTATCGGCTGTAAAGCTAGAAAAGAATATGTAGATTCTGTTTATTCAAGTATGAATAAAGGAAGCGGTGGATTTTTTAATTTTGAAACGGAATGATGAGAGGTTAGAATGATAAAATATATTACAAGTCCAATTTATTATGTAAATGATATTCCTCATATAGGTCACGCTTATACAACGATATTATGCGATATGTTTAAGCGCTATCAAGTATTAAAGGGAGTAGAGTGTTTGTTGCTAACAGGCACAGATGAGCACGGACAAAAGATTGAGAGTTCTGCAAAAGCAAGAGGCAAAACGCCACAAGAATACGCCGATGAGACGAGTTTTAAATTTCAAAATTTGTGGAATAAATTTGATATAGGATATGATTATTTTGTCCGCACGACAAACGAATCTCACGATATGGGCGTAAAAAAAGCATTTGAGGAAATGTATAAAAATGGTGATATTTATAAGGGATTTTATGAGGGGAATTATTGCATTAGTTGTGAGACATTTTTTACAAAACGACAATTAGTTGATGGTATTTTCTGCCCTGATTGTGGCAAAGAAACAACCTCACTCAAAGAAGAAACATATTTTTTTAGATTGAAAAAATACGAAAAAAGATTGCTTGAATGGTATAAAGAGAATCCAGATATTATTATGCCACTTAACAAAAAAAATGAAATCATCAATTTTATAGAAAGCGGGCTTAGTGATTTATCTATCACTAGAAGTGGCTTTAAATGGGGCATTACTCTGCCACCTTTTATTGATGATAATAGACAGATTATGTATGTATGGCTAGATGCATTGCTTAGCTATATTACGCCACTTGGTTATGGAAATGATATTCCAAATAAAATGTATTTATTCAATGACGCAACTCATTTTGTGGGAAAAGATATATTAAGATTCCACGCTATTTATTGGCCCGCATTTTTGATGAGTCTAAATCTGCCATTGCCAAAGCGGATTTATGTCCATGGTTGGTGGACTATTGATGGTGTGAAAATGAGTAAAAGCATAGGAAATGTCGTCAATCCCGATGATATTGTAAATGATTATGGACTAGAAGTGATGAGGTATTTTTTGATTCGCGAAGTGCCATTTGGTAGCGATGGCGATTTTAGCTACAAGGCGTTAGTTGAGCGCGCAAATGCGGATCTTAGCGATACTTTGGGAAATTTATTAAATCGACTTCTTGGAATGGCGGAAAAATATTTTGATTTGAATATAGAATCTGAGAATTTTGATTTTTTACAATCTGAGATAAATGAAGTATCCAAAATCATCAAATCACTAGAATCTTATATGATAAATATGATGCCTCATAGGTATTTAGAGGAATTGTGGAAGATTTTTGATATTGCAAATGCAAGTATCACAAAATACGCGCCTTGGGATATGATGAAAGCGGGGAAAATAGATGAAGTCCAAAGCTTGCTTGTGTTTGTTTCAAATATTTTATCAAAAGGAATGCTGTTGTTTTATCCTATTTTGCCACATACCGCAAAAGAAATGATGAAATGCTTGAAAGTGGATTTTTCTTATTTTGGCAAATTAATAGAAGATGAGGGATTGATAAATAAATTTAGCTTGATAAAAATCCCGCCATTGTTCCCAAAACTAGAGATAAAAGCCCCAAAAGTATTAGAAAAAGCCATAGAAAATATTACAGAAGAAAAAAGCGATATAAAAGAAGAAATAGAGATTAGTGATTTTAATAAGCTTGATATTCGAGTAGGAAGAGTGATTGAAGCAGATGAGGTAAAAGATTCTAATAAACTCTTGGTATTAAAGATCGATTTTGGCAAAAAAATAGGCACAAAACAAATCGTATCTGGCATAGCGAAATATTATTCAATCAACGATTTAAAAGATATGCTTGTGTGTGCGATAATCAATCTAAAACCTGTGAAATTAATGGGAATCTTAAGCGAGGGTATGATTTTGAGTGCTGAGGATTCTAATGGTGCATTGCGTTTAATTAGTGTCGATGATATCGAAGCCGGTAGCGTGGTTGGATAAGCTTTGGTCCTTGATAATTTTGTAGAGATCATTTCAGGAAAGATTCTAAATGCGCCTTGCATTTCATCGATAAATAAATTTACCTCAAAACTTGAATGCGTCCAAATAGGCGATGCATTTATCGCCAAAAATAAAGATAGTGCAATTTCTGCCATAAATCGCGGTGCATACGCTATTGTGATGGATTCTTGTATAGAAATATTAGATGATGAAATTGCGTGGATTCTAGTAAGCGATATTGAAATGTCTATATTAAAATTCATCAAATATATTCAATTAATCAAGCAAATAGAAATTATTTTTTTTGATGAAATATCTTTTTTGCTTGCCAAAAATATCATCAAAGACAAACAAATATCACTCGCATCAAATATAGAAGAATTATTAGAATCCTTGGATAAAAAATACATTATCATCAATTTTGAGATTTTATTATTTGAGATTTCTTATTTGCAGGATTCTAGTGATTATTTGTTTTCTATCATTAGCCAGACATTATTTGAGAGTAAAATCGAATTTAATGGAGAATATTACCACCTAACCCTGCCAAATATCTTTATCAAAGATCTAAATAATGTCATTTCATTTTGTGCCAAAAAATTTATAAAGATTATCTTGCAAATAAATAGCGATGTTTTTTTGCCAATATTTATTAATACAAATGCGAGCATATCGCAATATGGCAGTAGTTTGAGATTTGTATATGGCATAGATTCTAATCTAGCAAAGCGATATATAGATTTTGTGAATACTGCCACTTGGGGAAAATCATTGTGTATTACAAATAATTATTATGATAATATCAAATGTATTCATTTTCAATCCATTCAATCTCTAAAAAAAATTTTTCAAGATTCTAATTATCATTTTTTTATTGTTGATGGCGTTAAGCAGGACGAAATAAGAGCTATTCTTAGATATGATATAGATTCTCCTAGCCTTTTTGATTAACAAAAATGCCTTAAAATGCAATCATTTTGCTTTATTTTAAGTATAATACGCACAGCTTAACACTATAAGCTACAATTTAATTTTAAGGAGGAAGTTGTTTAATGAATAAAATGGTTAGCTATGTATTATGGGGCATAGTCGCATTTGTAGGCGCTAGCTGCTTTGCGGTGCTAGCAATGCATACAGGTGAGAGTATCAATGCCGTGTGGTTTGTGGTAGCGGCGGTATGTATCTATGCAATCGCGTATCGATTTTATAGTAAATATATCGCATTTAAGGTTTTGGAATTAGATGACAATAGAGCAACCCCTGCAGTCGTAAGAAATGATGGTAGAGATTTCGTTCCTACAAATAAAATCGTGTTATTTGGACATCATTTTGCGGCAATTGCTGGTGCTGGTCCGCTTGTAGGTCCGATTCTCGCTGCGCAAATGGGTTATTTGCCAAGTATGATTTGGCTTGTTGTTGGTGTTGTTTTGGCGGGTGCGGTGCACGATTTTGTGGTGCTATTTTTATCAACAAGAAGAGATGGAAAATCTATCGGTGAGATGATAAAAATGGAGCTTGGAAAAGGCGTAGGATCAATCGCAATGATTGCAATTTTGGGCATTATGATGCTAATTGTTGCAATACTTGCTCTTGTTGTTGTAAATGCACTAGCAGAATCGCCTTGGGGATTATTTACAATCGCAATGACGATTCCAATTGCAATATATATGGGAATCCATATGAGATTTTTGCGACCGGGCAAGATTGGTGAGGCAAGTATCATTGGCTTTGTGTTATTAATCCTTGCGCTTTATTTTGGTAATTATGTAGGTCACGATCCATATTGGAGTGAAGTATTTACAATAAGTAGCGTAAATTTGGCATATATTATGATTGCTTATGGCTTTATTGCAGCGATTTTACCTGTATGGTTTTTGCTTGCTCCTAGGGATTATTTAAGCACATTTTTAAAGATTGGTGTTATTGTGATTATGGCAGTTGCGATTTTGATTGTAAATCCGCCTGTTGATATGCCAAAAGTAACACAATATATCGATGGAACGGGTCCAGTGTTTTCTGGAAAACTTTTCCCGTTTTTGTTTATTACTATTGCTTGCGGTGCTATTAGTGGATTCCACGCGCTTATTTCAAGTGGAACAACGCCAAAAATGCTAGAAAAAGAAAGCCACGCAAGAATGGTTGGATATGGTTCTATGCTAATGGAATCTGCCGTTGGTGTGATGGCGTTGATTGCTGCAATTATCCTAACCCCGGGTTTATATTTTGCTATAAATGTTGCCCCTGCTGGCTTGGGAACTGCTGGTATGCAAAATCTAAATGTAATTACAAATCCAGATTCATATCTTGCTGCTGCCGCTGCTGCTGCAAATACTATTAATAGCTGGGCTAATGGAATCTTTAGCATTAGTGCAGAGGATATTGTTGCATTTACAAAAGATATAGGCGAGCCAAGCATTTTAAGTAGAACAGGTGGTGCGCCAACATTTGCTATTGGTTTTGCAAGTATCATTGCTGAAGTGCCATTGTTTAATGCCGCTAGTATGGCGTTTTGGTATCATTTTGGTATTCTTTTTGAAGCATTATTTATTTTGACTTCTGTTGATGCTGGAACTCGTGCAGGTAGATTTATGGTGCAAGATGTTTTGGGTAATGTGTATAAGCCGATGAGAAATATTAGCTCTTATCCTATGGGGATTATCGCAACTCTTATTTGTGTCGCTGGTTGGGGCTATTTGCTATATCAAGGTATCACTGATCCACAAGGTGGAATAAAATCTCTATGGACTTTATTTGGTGTTTCAAATCAACTTTTAGCGGGCATTGCGCTTTTGCTTGGTGTTAGCGTGTTGTTTAAAATGGGTAAAGGCAAACTTGCTTGGGTTGTTATCGTGCCTGTGATATGGGTGCTTGTATCAACAATGACTGCAGGCGTGCAAAAATTACTTCCAGCAAATGGCGAAAAAATACACGATAGCGTAAGCCACGTAGCAATTTATCAAAATCAAAGTGCAAAAGCACAAGAGCTATTGGCACAAGGAAATGAAGCTGCCGCTGCAAGTGCGCAATTAATCGCAAATAATAACCTTATCAATGCGATACTTTGTGCTATATTTATGTTTATCACGGTGATTGTTCTTATTGCGACTATTAAAGTGTGCATAATAGCAATCAAAGGAGGCAAACATAATCCGCCGCTAAGTGAATCGCCATATTTGGACGCTAAGGATTATGAGGGCAAAATCGCTGCCCATGGGTGATATTTTACAATGGCTAAAAAGGATATACAAACGATCCGATCGGTTTTTCCACCTTTTGGTGGGAATGCCAAGCTATGATAAATATTTGGAACATATGAGGATTCATCACCCAGATAAGATTCCAAAAACGCAAAAGGAATTTTTCAAAGAGGCGATGGATAAGAAATATGGTCCGGGTAGCTC
>X235_Pygmy_Slow_Loris__coassemble_33_pt1 | contig 23396 bp, 22 predicted proteins | sample X235_Pygmy_Slow_Loris__metabat2_high_PE_008 | metagenome-assembled genome bin X235_Pygmy_Slow_Loris
TTCGCCTCGCAATGACGAAATAGATTCTTCGGCTAAAGCCTTAAGTAATGACGAAAAATATTGTCTTAAGGCAAGCCATTGCGATAGCGAAAAATCTTAAAATGATTGCTTTTTAATCTTTTTTGGTTAAAATTTTTGCCAAAAAGGCTTTTTATGAAAAATATCCACTCAGATTTGGAAGTCGATTTTATCACTTCTAGGAGGGATATTTTTTGTATATTGATATTGTTGATTGTTATATTTTGTCTATCTTTGGGCTATGAATTTTACAAATATCGCCAGCTAACAAGCGATAAAAATATCAATATCACCGCAAAAGTTTTACTTCAATACAAAAAGAATGATTATTTTGTGCTAAAACTAAAAGATTCTAGTGGAGCGACTTTTTACACGACTTCAAGAGATGATTTGATCGATCTAAAAGGCAAGTTTGTTAGAATCTATGGAATCTTAAATAAAAATTGCGATTTTTTGAGTTATTTAAAATCATGCTATGTGATTAGTTTTACGATTTCCTTGCTTCACAAAAAAGATTATAGAGATGGCGTGATAGATTATGTAAATTCGCAACATAATTATTTTTATTTTGATGGCGCATTTGATATAAACTTGCTTGGTTCGCTTTATAATGGCATATTTTTAGCCACGCCTATGGATAAAAAGATTCGCGATTTTAGTGCGAGTCTTGGAATCGCGCATATTTTTGCAATCAGTGGATTTCATCTTGGGATTCTATCTTTTGTGTTTTATTTGATTTTATCGCCATTGTATAGAATCTTGCAAAAGCGATATTTTAGTTATAGAAATGAATTTTATGATATAAATTTCATCGTTTTATTTGTCGCTTTTTTGTATCTAATCGTGCTTGATTTTAATCCTAGTTTTTTGCGCTCATTTGCTATGTTTGCATTTGGGTTATTTGTGCTTTTTAGCGGGATAAAATTGCTTAGTTATAAATTGCTTTTTACCTGCATTGCGTTTATACTTGCATTGTTTCCAAATATATTTTTTTCCATAGGATTCTGGCTTTCTTGCGCGGGCGTGTTTTATATCTATCTTTATTTGCAATATTTCAAATCGATTAACAAAATATATTCATTATTTTTATTAAATTTCATCGTGTTTTTCAATATGCTAATCATCGCGCATTATTTCTTTTATGTATTTAGCCCGTGGCAGATAATCTCTCCATTTCTTACGATTGCATTTGTGGTGTTTTATCCTTTGATGTTATTCTTGCATATTTTCAATCTTGGATTTATCTTGGATTCTCCTTTGCTTTTGCTTATCAATTATGATTTTTTTAATGTAGAATTACAAACGCCATTTTGGTTATTGTGTGGATTTGTGATAATCTCGCTATTAGCCATTTTTAGCAAAAAAATATATTATCTTGTTTTGCTTGTTTCAATCTTGTATTTTTTATATGGTATTTTTTTAAGTTTTGGGGGAATTTGATGAATAAACTTTTATCATATATTTTTAAGGGCATATTAACGCTACTTCCAATCATTATTTTAATTTGGTTGATTAAAATCGTGTATAACTCCATTAGTAGCATTGTTGGCTATATTTTTTCTCTTTCATCTCAAAGTTTGATTGCTACGATAATCGTGTGCTTTTTGGTGCTTGTGTTTTTCTTTTTGCTTGGATTTATTGTTGAGCGAAATAAAGAAGCCATATTATTAAAAATCACAGAGTTGATAATCGGCAAGATTCCCGTGATCGCCTCGATTTATTCTACTTTAAAAGAAGCAATCAATCTATTTTCTGGCAAAAATACAGAAAATTATCTAGGCGTTGTTTATATCACTTTGAATAATTATAAAATAATGGGCTTTGTTACAAAGGAAGCAAGTGATTTTTACTGGGTTTTTGTGCCAACTACGCCAAATCCTACATCTGGATTCTTACTTCAAGTGAAAAAAGATGAGGTAGAAAAAAGCGATTTAAGCGTAGCCGATGGGTTTAAAAAATTAGTCTCACTGGGTATCAAATGATAAAATATCTAAAAAATCTAAGCGAACTTGTCGCATTTGAACATACGATATTTTCCTCTGCTTTTATTTTGATTGCGATGATTGTGGCAGCAAATGGCTGGTTTGGATATGAGATTTTGTTGCTTTGTGGCTTGGCATTGGTTAGTGCTAGGAATTTTGCTATGGCAGTCAATCGATATGTAGATATGGATATAGACAAAGAAAATCCTCGCACAAAAGAGCGCCCAAGCGTAGATGGCAGAATCTCGCCTTTTAATATTCTCTTTTTTGCAATCATTAATGCGATTTTATTTGTGGTTGTTTCGTATTTTATCAATCATCTCGCTTTTGTTTTATCATTGCCATTTTTGTTTATTCTTGGAATCTATTCTTATTTTAAGCGATTTTCTGTGTTAGCGCATTTTATTCTTGGAATCTCGCTTTCTCTTGCACCAATTGCGGGCGTTATTGCGGTGCTTGGGGAGATTCCTTTGTGGAGTGTGTTTTTGGCAATTGGTGTAATGCTTTGGGTGGCTGGATTTGATTTGCTTTATTCATTGCAGGATATGGATTTTGATAAGAAAAAAGGCTTGTTTTCAATCCCTGCGAAATATGGCGCTAAAAAAACATTGATAATCTCTAGAATCTGCCATATTTTGGCTTGCTTGTTTTGGCTTTTGTTTGTAATAGCAAGCAAAGGCGGAATCTTGGCGTATATAGGTCTAATATGTGCTATACTTATGCTTTGTTATGAGCATTATTTGGTGAGGCTTGATTTGTTGAATATACCAAAGGCTTTTTTTCAAACAAATGGCTATCTTGGTTTTATATTTTTATTGTTTATTATTTTGGATAATGTGTTTTGAATGATTTAGCAACAAGATTAGTAAAAGCGCCGCTAAAGATAGAATTTTCTAAGATAGCGGATCATTATGATACTTTTAAAATGGAGTTTGATTTATTGTCTGAAAACAATGACGACCCGATAGGTATGTGGCTAAAAAATATTCGCGCAAGAGGAAAAATAATCGATGAAAATGAGCCTCTGTTGCAGTTATTAATCGAATTGCATAGAAAAATCGATATTTTAAACGCAAGATTAGATAATCAATCAAAAGAATACACAAAGCTAGATTCTATTTGTAATTTGGATTCTATAGGGCATAATATCTTGGTTTTTAGAGATGATTGTTTGGAGATTGGGGAGAATTATTATGCGAGGCTTGATATTGCTATCTTTCCTATAAGAAAAATGCCTATGTTTTTTGAAGCACTTGCAAAAAATAAAGCAAAGATTATTTTAATGCATAATAGAGATATAGTTGATTTTGATGGTTATATCGCCTCAAAAGAGAGAGCAAATATTAGAGAAGAGAAGTTAAAAAATAAAATTTAGGTTAAAATACAAAAATTTAAAACAAAAGGATTTACTTGGGCGCTTTACTTGTTATTAATCTTGGAATCGTTGTGATTTTTGTGCTTGTATTTGTGTTTTTTTATATCAAAGATGGCGAAGTGCAAAAGCGATTATTAAGATATGAAAAATCACTTGATGATTTAAATAAAGAGATTTTTAAGATTCAGAAATTTCTAAAAAGCAATGAAATTGAAAGCGGTTATAGCGAAGAGAGTTATAAACAATTAAAACTTGATTTTAGAAATACGATTGATGATATTTACGCCATCATCGAAAAAGATAGAGAATATGTTGATAATAAACTTCTATTATTAGAAGACAAAATCAAAGAATCTCATCATTTTTCAGGCACTCTAGGCAATGTCGATGATAAGCGAATCATATCTATGTTTAAAGATGGCTGGAGCATAGAATCCATCGCAAAAGAATTAATGATAACAAAAAGCGAGGTTGAATTCACTCTAAAGCTTGCAAATTTAAATTAGATTCCCCATAGAATCTTTGATAAAACCGCAAGCCCAAAGACAAATACGCCCGCGCAAATGGCGATGTATTGATTTGGTCGCTTTTTCTTTGGACCATTTATAAGCGTGATAATAACGCCTGTGATATAGAGTATAAGCAAAGTGAGTGCAAATCCTATGGCAAGCACATCAAAAATCGCGGCGTCCTTGGCTTCGTGCAAACTCATAAGCACGCCAAGAATAGACCGAGTTTGCACAATTATTTCATAATTACTAGTATCTATGGGCTTTAATGAGGCATTATAATACACACTACCAATGCTAATAATCACATTTTCATCTTTGTTATCGATAGCATCATCAAGCGGCAAAGAGATATTATTTTTTTGCAAAAAACTAAGTATCGCATTTATTTCTTGCCCTTTTTCAATCTTTGTGTTTTCTAGCGTATAGTGTTGATATTTTGCACCAAATTCTGCATCGATTCCAAGTATAAAAAGCGCACCTGTTAGGGCATAAAGCAATGCTAATGGTAGGAAAAATAAGCTTATATAAATATGCAAATTTCTTGATAATTTCATTTTTTTAGAATCCTTACTTTAAAAAAATCTTGGCAAATTTTAATGTATTAATTATGAGAAAATTATGAGATAATATCGAAATTTTTTGTGGAGTTAAGATGAGCGATAAAAAGACTTATTTGTTTGCTTTTTTATTTACTATTATTTTTGTATTAGCAAATTATTGCGTCCAATTTAGTATAGCTTCTTCAAACCTAACATATGGCGCTATTATTTATCCATTTAGTTTTTTATTGCTTGATATTTTAAGCGAAAAATACAACAAAAAAGATATTTTTAAAATCGTTAGATATGCCGTTTTGTTGTCGTTTATTCCGTCCTTTTTTATCTCACAACCATCTATCGCACTTGCTTCTATTTGTGCGTTTTTTGTATCGCAACATTTAGATGTTTATATATTTTTTATTTTTAAAAAAATCTTTCCAAGATTATGGTGGCTTAGAAACAATGCCTCAACGATCATCGCGCAATTTTTTGATACGATGATATTTTTTCATATCGCATTTTGGCTTACGCATTCGTGGGAGTGGATCATAATCGCGGCGTTGCTAGATTTTGGTGTAAAGATTATTTCTAGCTTTGCTAGCACGCCATTTTTTTATATTTTTGCGATACGAAAAAACAAGATTCTAGCCAAATAAATAATTACTTTTTGTAATAATTAACTTAGCACAATCTAGCACAATTTGGCTTGTTATGTTGCTTTTATTATGTTAATGGTTGTATTATTACAATTCAAGTTAATAAAGGAGATTTGGAGAAATGTTTGAAGATAACAAATCCTATAACAACACACTAAAAAGGCTTGATGAATTAGAAAAAATGCCCGTGCAAGTCAATAAAGAAAGCGATATAAAAGATATACTAGAAAATAACGGAATCTCAAGAAGAGATTTTATGAAATGGGCAGCTGCAATGACTGCAACTCTTGCTTTGCCCTCATCTTTTATTCCACTTACTGCAAGGGCGGCGGAATTAGCAGGCAGAATCCCGATTGTTTGGCTTCATATGGCAGAATGCACGGGTTGTAGTGAGAGTTTGCTTAGAAGTAGCACGCCTAGCATTGATAGCCTTATTTTTGATTATATTAGTTTGGAATATCACGAAACGGTTATGGCAGCTTCTGGTTGGCAAGCCGAGGAGAATCTTCACAATGCGATAAAGGATTATAAAGGCAAATATATATTAATGGTTGAGGGCGGGATTCCAAGTGGTGGAAGTGAATTTTATCTCACAATTGGCGCTGAGGGCAAAACAGGAGCGCAAAGTGCAAGAGAAGCCGCAGAGGACGCTTTGGCGATATTTGCCATAGGGACTTGTTCTAGTTTTGGGGGCGTTCAAGCCGCAGATCCAAATCCAACAAATGCAATGCCACTTAGCAAGATAACAAATAAGCCTGTGATAAATGTCCCGGGTTGTCCGCCAAGTGAAAAAAATATCGTAGGTAGTTTGCTTCATTTTATTTTATTCAAAACTCTTCCTGCATTAGATGCGTATAATAGACCAACTTGGGCTTATGGGCTTAGAATCCACGATTTGTGTGAGAGAAGAGGGCATTTTGATGCGGGTGAATTCGTGCAACATTTTGGCGATGAGGGCGCGCAAAATGGATATTGTTTGTATAAAGTGGGTTGCAAGGGACCATACACATTTAATAACTGCTCTAGGCTTGGATTTAACGACCATACAAGCTGGCCAGTAAAGGCTGGACACGGCTGCATTGGTTGTAGTGAGCCGAATTTTTGGGATACGATGAGACCATTTGAAGAGCCACTTGCAAATAGATTATATGCTACAAAATTTGATGGCTTGGGCGCGGATAAAACCGCCGATACGATTGGCGTTGTGCTACTAAGTGCTACTGCTATTGGAATCGCCGCACACGCCGCTATTTCTAGTATGATGAAAAACAAAGAATAAAGATTTCTGGGAGAATATAATGACAAAAAGAATCGTAGTTGATCCAATAACAAGAATTGAGGGACATTTAAGAATAGAAGTCGTAGTTGATGAAAACAATGTCATTACTGACGCGTTTTCTAGCTCTACATTGTGGCGAGGCTTGGAGAGAGTGGTGCAAAATAGAGATCCTAGAGATGCGGGGTTTTTAATGCAAAGAATCTGTGGCGTTTGCACTTTTTCGCATTATAAAGCGGGAATTACGGCAGTAGAAGACGCACTAGGTATCAAACCGCCAAAAAATGCGGAGCTTATTCGATCATTGATGAATATCTCGCTTGTATTGCACGATCACACGGTGCATTTTTATACACTTCACGGGCTTGATTGGTGCGATGTTGTATCCGCTCTAAAAGCAGATCCGCGCAAAGCTTCTGATATTGCATTTAAATATAGCAAACTTCCTATGAATACGGGTGCAGATGAATTAAAAGCGGTGCAAACAAAAGTAGCAGATTTTGTCAAAAAAGGCGCATTAGGACCTTTTGCAAATGCTTATTGGGGGCATAAAACTTATAGATTCTCGCCCGAGCAAAATTTGATTGTTTTATCGCATTATCTAAAATTGCTTGAAGTCCAAAGGGTTGCTGCTCAAATGATGGCTATTTTTGGTTCAAAACAACCTCACCCGCAGAATCTAACCGTGGGCGGTGTTACTTCTGTGATGGATATTTTAGATCCAAGTAGGCTTGGGGAGTGGTTGTTTAAATATCAATATGTAAAAGATTTCGTAGATAGGGCGTATTACCCCGATATTTTAATGGCAGCAGAAGTATATCAAAACGAGCCAAGTGTGCTTAAGGGTTGTGGTGTGCCAAATTTCTTGTGTTATGAGGAGATTCCAATTGGCAATGGCGAATATCTGTATAGTAGCGGTATTGTGAGGGATTTTGATATTACAAAATTGCATAATATCGATGAAAATCTAATTACCGAAGAAGCTACGCACTCGTGGTATAAGGATAATGAGCCATTGCACCCATATGATGGCAAAACAGAGCCACAATACACTGGATTTAAAGATGGCGTTAGCCTTGGGACAAATTTAAAAGAAGTCAAAACAAAATTACTTGATATTGATGGCAAATATAGCTGGATTAAATCGCCAAGATATGATGGAGCGCCTATGGAGGTAGGACCGCTTGCGGCTATTGTTGTGGGGCTTGCGGCAAAAAATCCGCGAATTAGCGCTATTGCTACGCAGTTTTTAGAGGATACAAAACTTCCATTAAAAGCGGTATTTAGCACTTTAGGTAGAACGGCTGCAAGGGCGATGGAGTGCAAATTATCGGCAGATTATGGCATAGAAGTGTTTAATTCGCTTATTGAGAATCTAAAAACAGATAAAGCAACTTGTGCGAAATATACAATAGACAACAATAAAGAATACAAAGGCAGATATATAGGCAATGTCCCAAGAGGGACTTTAAGCCATTGGGTGCGAATTAAAAATGGTGTTATTGCAAATTATCAAGCCGTTGTGCCATCTACTTGGAATGCAGGTCCTAGAGATTCAAATAATCAAAAAGGTCCGTATGAAGCAAGTTTGATTGGTATCAAAATCAAGAATCTAGCCCAGCCTTTGGAGATTATTAGGACGATACATTCATTTGATCCTTGTATTGCTTGTTCGGTGCATTTAATCGATACAAAAGGCAATAAAATGAGTGAATACAAGATAAATCCCGCAACATTGCGAGTGTAAGGAAAATAAATGAAAACAGATAAAAAGACTTTTAAAAGGACGGAGACTTTTAGCCCTTTGGTTAGGTTGTTTCATTGGATTCGGGCGTTTTGTATATTTTTCTTGATTTTTAGTGGATTTTATATTGCATATCCGTTTTTGACGCCAGAAGTTAGCTCTACACCTACAAATTTTTTATACGCTTCATTTAGAAGTTTTCACGTTATTGCGGGATTCTTGCTTATATCTGTATCGTTTTTTAGATTGTATTTATTTTTTACAAGCAAAAGCAAAGGTGAGAGGGTGTCTTTTAGGTATTTATTTGATATAAAAATATGGATAGGGCAGATTAAAAATTATCTATTTTTAGGCGCTCACCCGCATATAAAAGGCATATACAATCCCATTCAATTTTTTGCGTATTTCTCTTTTGCAATGTTGATTCTAATCATCTCACTTAGCGGCGTGATTTTGTATTATCACACTTATCACAACGGGCTTGGCGAGGTTTTGGCTTTTATGTTTAAATGGCTAGAAGTGGCACTTGGCGGGCTTGCAAATGTAAGAGTGATACATCATATTGCCACTTGGGCTATTATTTTGTTTATACCCGTGCATATTTATATGGTTGTGTGGAATGCGATAAAACACCCAGATGGAGGTGCGGATTCTATCGTGGGTGGATATAGATACCAAGAGGCTCATTTAAAAGAGTAATGAAAATACTTATTCTTGGCATAGGAAATATTTTGTTTGGTGATGAGGGCATAGGCGTCCATTTATCAAATCTATTAAAAGTAAATTATAAATTCAATTCATCTAAACACAGCCTAGAAATAATCGATGGCGGGACTTTGGCGCTAAAACTAATCCCGCTTATTACTTCGTATGATTATGTGATTTTATTAGATTGTATTAATGCAGAATCTAGTAAAATAGGCGATGTGTTTTTTTTTGATTTTAAAAATATCCCAGATAATATAAACTATCAAGGCACGGCGCACGAAGTAGAAATGCTTCAAACGCTAAAAATGATTGAAGTATTTGGGGATTTGCCAACAATAAAAATCATCGCAACGATTCCAGAAATAATCAATGATGATACGATGTTTGAACTATCTGCAAAAATCCAAGATTCTGCCTTGATTATGCGAGATATTGCACTTAAACATTTGAGGGAATTGGGTTTTGTGATCGATGAAATCGACAATAAAAGCATACAAGAGATAGCAAATTATTCATTTAAGGGCTATTAGTGATATTAAAATTTGTTTTTTTGTATAAACATTCAAATAAAAATTATTTTTTAAATATTATGCAAAATCTTGCTAATGAGTTTGATTTGAAGCATAGCAATATGACTTTAGATGATGAATTTTTGTTTTTTGTAAATGGAAATGATGAGAATCTTAGCCTTTTTGCGGATAATATCTCAAAGAAGATTCCCTTGTCGCTTTATTTTATCTTTAAAAGCGTTGATGTCGTCAAAGAAATGCCAAAAGCAAATCACTTAGATAAAAGTGCGTTGTTGTTTGATTTTGATTTGGTGGAATTAAATAATATAAAAGATCTAAATGGAGAATATTTTTGTGATATTTTTGATTATCCAAAACATAAAATATCATTTGATATGCGATTTAATCAACAAAAAATCAATACAAAAGAATCGCTAAAAGATTGTATAAAAAATATCATCACAAATCTACAACAAAAGCAAGTCGTGGAGATTCAAACCACAAAGGGCAAAATCTCTCTTTGTATCGAAAATAAAAATTGTGATTTGATTTTGGCAAATGATATTTCTACTATTAGCCTTTATACAAGGGCAAACAAAAATGAATTAGACGCGCTTGCCACATTTGAAAAGCCAATCGTTGAGATTAATATCAAAGATGTTTTTATTAATGAATTAGGAGCATTGAAAGCAAGATTTATTTTGCCATTTGATCCAATATTATCGATATTATCGAGTTTTTTGATTGGTTTTGATATTCCATTTTCGTATCTAAAATATATAGAAGATTCAAATAATGGCTTATGTTATGAGAATCCATATAATGATAGATTTTTTGAGATTGTTCTTGGGGATAATGGATATTTTATAGAAAAGAATTTTTTAGATTCTAAGATTGATTTGGATTCTTTTATTAAATCTAGTTTTTTAGATAATGCTATGTTTATTGCTTATTTAAGCACAAAGAATCCTACGATTTTTAGAATCCAAAATATCCCAAATATCATTCATATCGATTTTGATATAAATCCAAAAAATCTGCTCTATCAATTATCCTTGCGTCAAAATGGCGCTAAACTCATTCAAAATTACAAAAATACACACAAAGATCGAATCGATTTTATAAATCATTTTAGTGATGATATAATACCAAGCAAAAATATTCTTGATATATTGCAATCAATTAGCGTTATTCTTGGATATACTAAGGATTTAAAACAAGATGAAGTTTTTAAATACGCAGATGGTTGTCTAAAAGATATTGCCCCGAGGATTGATTTTAAGACTATCAATATAAAGGGCGATGTTTATTATGACCCGCTATCTACGATTAGTTCCGTGATGAGCTTCACTCTTGCTGGGGTTGAAAATGAGATGATATGTTATGGTATATTTGATAGTTTGGCAGATTTTTTGATTAATATTATTAGAGATGTTAATATTAATCATAATATTAAAAATATAGGAATCGTTGGTAACTTATTTATTAATAAAATATTTTTTACTAAGATTACAAAAAGATTTCCACAAAATTGTATATTACATTATCCAAAATATATAGATTTGAAATGATGAGGGGAGCAGGGTTTGAGTATAGGGGTTTATTATAAGATTTTTTTAGTGATTCCAATGCTTATAGCATTGCTTGTAAATACGGGTTGCATTGTATTTGGTGTATTGTTTGTCGCCCTTGTAGGCAGGCATAATATCGTTTTGTTTTCTGAAATTTATATAGGGCTAGTGGTTATAGTCAATCTAGCATTGCTTTTTTTTGTGATGTATCTATCAAATAAATACATAAAAAATAATACGATTATCGCATTAAATGATTTTTACCAAGATATGCAACATTTTTATAAATCAAATCAAGATGATTTCATCTCTTGGTCCCAAAAAATAATCACCTCTCCAAAAGAAGTAGTAGAAATATCAAGGTATTTTCACAACAATATCGCAAAAAAAATATATGATTTATATTACAGAATCAATCACGACCCACTAACTGGGCTTTATACTTATATGACCTTAAGAGATGATTTACTCAAATACCCAAATCACGTAATAGCGGTAATGAATATAAGCAATTTCAAAGAAATCAATAGTTTTTATGGACTTGAGCTTGCCGATAGGATTCTCTATTCTATTGCAACGATATTAAAAAAATATTTCAAAAGCGAAAATTATTTGTTATACAGGATAGCGGGCGATGATTTTGCCATACTTTGGGCGGATTATACCGATAGAAGTATTTTTGTAAAAAAGCTTGATGATTTCTTGGATTATTTAGGCAAAAAAGAAATATTAGTTGATGGTTACACTTATATCAATCTAACAGCGACAATTGGCATAGCGTTTTCTTATGATGGTGCAAAATATAGTATGGTAAATGCGCTTATGGCACTTCATCACGCAAAAGAATACAAAAATCCAATCGTCATATACAATAAAAATCTCCCAACCTTAAGCGTGCTTAAAAACAATATCCAATACACCGAAATCATCTATCACGCACTAAAAAATCAAGATATTATCCCATTTTATCAAAAAATCGAACCCGCCCAAGATTCTCTTATACAAACAGAAACAAGGCACAAATACGAAGCTTTGATGCGCATAAAAGACAAAGACAGCCACATCGTGCCACCCTCAGCATTTTTAGAGATTGCTAAGCGATCTAATGCGTATTTGAAATTATCAAAATTGATGATTGAAAAATCATTTGCATTCCTTTCTACAAGAGATGATTTGGTATTTTCGGTGAATCTATCCCTAGAAGATATGTCCTCGCCTGAATTTTCTATGTGGTTTATGGATAGAATCGTTCGTTATAATTTGGAGGGAAGAGTGGTTGTTGAAATCACCGAACAAGAGAGTATTGAGGATTTTGATAGCGTTAGTAATTTTGTTGCAAGCGTGAAAGAATTAGGGGTCAAAATCGCGCTTGATGATTTTGGAAGTGGATATTCAAATTTTTCGATTTTAATGCAATTGCAAATAAATTATCTAAAAATCGATGGCTCGCTAATAAAAAACATAGACAAAGATCAAAATGCAAAAATCATCGTTGAGACGATTGTAAGATTTGCAAAATTATTAAATATCTACACTATAGCTGAGTTTGTAAGCTCCCAAGAAGTATATGAAGTGGTTAAAAAAATTGGCATTGATTATGTGCAAGGCTATTATATAGGAAAGCCATTGCAACATATTTAAATGCGAATCTGTCCATTTCCATATATTTGATATTTATAAGTTGTGAGGCTATCAATTCCCATTGGACCTCTTGCGTGGATTTTGGAGGTTGAGATTCCCACTTCTGCGCCAAATCCAAATTCCCCGCCATCGCTAAATCTTGTGCTTGCATTGACATAAACGCAAGCAGAATCCACTTCATTTAAAAACTTTTCTGCCATCGTGTAATCATTTGTGATAATGCAATCAGAATGAAAAGAGCCGTATTTTTTGATGTGTTCTATTGCTTCATCGATATTTTCTACGATTTTTAGATTGAGTGTATTATCGCCATATTCTTTATAAAAATCATCATTTTCTAAATGCACCAAATCAAATTTATCCGCAATAGAATCTTGCGCTTTTATTGTGATATTTGCGTTTTTTAAGTGATTGATCAAATCCTCTAAAATATTAGAATCTTTGTGGATTAGTATCGTCTCTATGCTATTGCAAGCCGAGGGCTTTGCGCTTTTTGCGTTGATTGCGATTTCTATTGCTTCTTTTTTATTACAATCTTTATCGATATACATAGCACACACGCCTTTATCGTGCTTGATAACAGGTATTTTTGAGTGAAGATTCACAAAAGAAATAAGTCCCTCACCGCCTCTTGGTATCACCAAATCGATATATTTATCTTCTTTTAGCAAGGATTCTATGGAATCTCTAGAATCTATAAAGCTAATAATCGAAGGTGGCAGATTATATTTCACAAGGGTGCTATGAAGTGCTTCTAAAATCGCTTTATTTGATTTTAAGGCTTCTTTGCCACCTTTTAAAATACACACATTTCCGCTTTTAAAACACAATGCCCCTACATCGCTTGTTACATTTGGACGCGATTCATAGATTACGGCAATCACTCCTAATGGGACGCTAATTTTTCTTATTTTTAGCCCCGCATAATTTTCAAAGCCATCGATGATCTTCCCAAGCGGGCTTTTTAAGCTTGCAATTGTTTTGATAGATTCTGCTATATCATCGATTTTTTTAGAATCTAATTTCAATCGCTCAATCATAGAATTTGAAAGATTCTTTGCGTTTTGAATATCGATTTTGTTTGATTCTAAGATTTGTTTTTTTGCTTTTATGATATTTTCTGCCATTGTATTTAGTATTTCATTTCGCAACACTTCAGGCAAATTTGCCACTATTTTTTTTGCATTTCTTGCATTTTCTAAGATATTTTTCATTGATTCTTCCAAGATTTGAGATTTGAAAATTATATTATATTAAAATCCATTTTTGAGCTTAAAACATATCGCACATCGTTGTATGTGAAATCTAATCGTTGTGAATGCAACGCCAGACGCTTTGCCCCAAATAATTTTACTCTATCCTCATCATTTAACCTAGAATCCAAATAATCCCTAGCATAGCAATCATCTACGCCATAGAGGCATTCGCCCAAGATTCTATGCCCAATGTGGCTTAAATGCAATCTTATTTGATGCGTGCGTCCAGTAATTGGCAAGGCTTTTATAAAAGAAATATTTTTGTTTTTATCATATGAAATAAGCTCTATTTTTGTGATAGATTCTCTGCCCTCATTTGAAATAATCGATCTAATGCCTAAATCTTTATTCTTATCTTGTTCTTTGATTTTTAGATTAATCGTGCAATTATCTATTTTTCCATACACAAAGGCTAAATATTCTTTTTTTACGCATTTTTCTTCAAATATTTTTTTTAATATTTTTTCGCTCAATTTATTATTTGCTACAAGCAAGATTCCGCTAGTTTCACTATCTAATCGATTTACTGGATTTGCGTTGTTGCCTAGATAAAATCGAATGCTATCTAATAAACTATGATGATAGAATCTTCCTTTTGGGTGGATTAGAATCTTTGCTGGTTTATCAAAAATCGCAAAATCTTTCGTCCAAAAAATCGGCTTTATCCCTATGTCTTGTTTTTCAAAAATGCTAATTTTTATTTTCCCACACACAAAGGCGCTTTTATCCAAAAAAATTTTATTTTCAAAAGTTACTCTGCCTTTATCTACGCATTTTTGGGCTTGCTTTTGCGTGTAATTCAATCTTTCTTGCAAAAAAGCTATAAGCTTTATTTTGTCTTTGATATAAAATTCTTTTTCGATAAAAGGCATTATTTGATTAATATTTTCATTAAATTTAGTGCGTTAAATCGATGTGAGATAGAATCTTTTATATTGTGATTTTCATCGATTAATTCGCTTAGCGTTTTTGTGTATCCATTTGGCACAAAAATTGGATCATAACCAAAGCCGCCATTTCCTCTTATTTTATCTATCACTCTGCCATATAAAAATCCGTGAGTGCTTAGAATCTGTTTATCTTTTATCGCCGCAACGCACGATACAAAATACGCATTTGAAGATTCTAAATTCTTATCTTTTAGCTCTTTTAGGACTTTTTTTATATTATCCATATCGCTTGCATTTTTTGCATTTAAATCATTCATATTTGCGTATCGTTTAGAATAGATTCCGGGCTTATTGTCTAATTTTTCTATGCAGATTCCGCTATCTTCACTAAGCAAAATCGAATCTTTTAAAATATCTTTTGTTAATCGTTTTTGTAGTTCTTTTACTTTTAAAATCGCATTGCCTTTAAAGGAGTTTTCATTTTCTATTACATCAAAAGATTCCACAAAATCGCTAAAAATATACACATTTAATCCCAAAATATTTCTAATTTCTTGTGCTTTGTGTTTGTTATTGCTAAATAAAATAATCCTCAATTTAAAATCTCTCTTTAGATATATTGTTGTAGAATTTCAAGTTTTAGAGTTTATATAAAGAATGGTGAAAAAATGTTTAAAGTAGTAGGCTCTTTGAGTTTGATTGCAGGGCTTAGATTTTTTGGTTTGTTTGTGGTTATGCCTGTTTTGGCGCTGTATGCAATCAATCTAAATGATAATAGCAAAGATAGTATGGCGTTGGTTGGATTTGCAATAAGTGCGTATGCAATAAGCCAGATTGTTTTTCAAATCCCTTTTGGAATCTTAAGCGAGCGATATTCAAAACGAAATATTATTGCCTTTGGGCTTGTTATTTTTATCATAGGTTCTTTGATTTGCGCGTTTGCCACTAGTATAGAAATGATTATTTTAGGCAGAATGATTCAAGGTGCGGGCGCTATTGGAAGTGTGGTGAGTGCAAAAATCACGGATTTGGTGCTTGAAGAAAAACGCGGCGCTGCAATGGCATTTATGGGGATTGCTATTTTTATGAGTTTTATCTTATCTATGGTGATAGGTCCAAGTGTGGGTGTGAAGTATGGCGTAGATAAGCTTTTTATCTTAAGTGCGATATTGTCTTTTTTATCGATTGTTTTATTATATGCTCTTGTGCCACAAGCCCCGCATCTTGAGTATTTATCTAGCAAATCAAGATATATCAATATCATCAAAAATAAAAATCTTATGATTTTAAATATAAGCGTTTTGATGCAAAAATTTTTAATGACCTTTGCATTTACCATTATTCCCGTTGTTTTGGTGCATCATCTAGGAATGAATGAAAAAAATATTTGGATTGTTTTTGCGTCCTCTTCTATCATCGGGCTATTTATGATTGCGCCTTGTATGATTATCTCAGAAAAATACAAAAAGCCAAAGGCGGTGTTGCTTTTTGGGATTGTTTTGTTTTGCTTTGCGTTTATTTTTATGGGTGCAGGCGATTTAAAGCAGAATCTAATGATTTATTCAATCGGCGTTGTTTTGTTTTTTGGTGCGTTTTGCATTCAAGAGCCGATTTTGCAGAATCTTGCCTCAAAATATCCAAAAATGCAAGAAAAAAGCCTCTCACTTGGAATCTTCACTACTTGCGGGTATTTGGGTTCGTTTTTTGGTGGAATCATTGGCGGAAGATTATTTGATCATCTCGATTTTATGTATATTTTTATTTTTATTTTTATGATTGCTTGGTTTATCTTGCTTTTAAATCTCATCAATCCAAGCTTGCAAGAGAATCTATATATTTCGCTAGATAAGGATATAGATTTGGATTCTATTAATTCTTTAAATGGCGTGATTGAAAGCTATATCAACAAAAGCCAAAAGCTTCTTGTTATCAAATATAATAATAAAATAATAAACAAAGAAAAATTAAGCGATGAAATAAGGAAATTTTTATGATTAGCAAGAAGATTCTAAATATATTTGGCAGGACAAATGCGCAATATGGACTAATAAAAGAGGGCGATAGAGTGTTGCTTGGATTAAGTGGCGGTAAGGATTCTATGTTGCTTGCGACAATTTTGGCACGCTTGCATTCTCACGCGCCATTTAAATTCGAATTTAAGGCAGTTACGATTGATTATGGTAGAGGCGGCGAATATGAATATATATTTGAATATTGCAAGAAAAATCACATTCCATATGAATTATACAGGACAAAAATCTATGAAGCATTAGAGGAAAAAAAGCGCCCAAATAGCTCATATTGCAGTTTTTGTTCTCGTATGCGAAGAGGGGCTTTGTATTCTAAAGCGCTAGAGGGCGGATACAACAAAATAGCACTTGCGCATCATTTAGATGATGCCGCTGAGAGTTTTGTGATGAATCTAAGCTATAATGGCGCACTTCGCTCTATGCCGCCTATTTATAAGGCGCAAAATGATTTATTTGTGATTCGCCCTTTGATTTTTGTGCGAGAGAGGCAGATTATAGATTTTATTACAAGCAATAATATTTATATCGCGCCTGATTGCAACTGCCCGATAAATTGGCAAGTCGATGACAAAAAGCCTTATGCAAGAGAAAATGCAAAAAAATTATTAAGGGATTTAGAAGAATCTAATAGCGAATTTTTTATCTCACTAAAAAAAGCAATGAGTAATATTCACATACAATCATTTTGCGATGAACGATATTTGGATATGTAGTTTTGTGGCTAGATTCTCTTTTGAAAAAAAAGAGAATCTATTTTTTTTATCTATTTAATTTTTTTTCTAGTTGTTCTACAACTCGCCAAGTGGGTATTACAGAATCTGGATTAAGTGATATAGAATCTATTCCCTCTTTTACCAAAAATTCGGCGATTTCTGGGTAATCACTCGGTGCTTGTCCGCATATCCCGCAATATTTTTTGTGTTTTTTGCACGCTGCAATCGCTCTTCTAAACATCTCTAACATCGCTGGATTCCTCTCATCAAAGATAGAACTAACAAGCTCGCTATCTCTATCCACGCCCAAAGTGAGTTGTGTCAAATCATTTGAACCGATAGAGAATCCATCAAATAATTGCAAAAATTCATCTGCTAATATCACATTTACAGGCAATTCACACATCACATAAATCTCTAGCCCATCTTTGCCAGATTCAAGCCCATTTCGCCGCATTATCTCTAGGACTTTTTTGCCCTCTTCTGGCGTCCTTAGAAATGGCACCATTACTTTCATATTTGTTAATCCCATTTCATCTCTTACTTTTGCAAGTCCTTGACATTCCCATTCAAACGCCGCTCTATAAATATCTGAATAATATCGATTTGCGCCTCTATACCCAAGCATAGGATTCTCCTCGTGTGGCTCATAAGCCGCTCCGCCAATCATTCCTTTGTATTCATTTGTTTTAAAATCACTCGTGCGCACGATTACTGGATTTGGATAGAATGCTGATGCAATCATTCCTATGCCCTCGGCGATTTTGCTAGTGAAAAAATCCTTTGGGCTATCATATCCGCATATAATTTTCTTTATCAAATCATAATCTTGCACATCTTTTTTGCCATTTTGCATATCCACTAATGCCACGGGATGCGCTTTGATATTGTTGATTGTGATAAGCTCCATTCTAGCAAGCCCCACGCCATTATTTGGCAATTGAGCAAAGCTAAATGCCTTTTCTGGATTCCCAACATTCATATATATTTTTGTTTTTGTTTTCCCTAAATCCGAAATATCTTCTACTTCCGTGTTGTATTCAAAGATTCCATTATATACAAATCCCTGTTCACCCTCTGCGCAAGACACGGTCGCTTTGATACCATTTGCAAGTTTTTCTGTCGCGCCTGTTGCCCCAACGATTGCAGGGACGCCGATTTCTCTTGCAACAATTGCCGCGTGGCAAGTCCTTCCGCCTCTATTTGTGATAACAGCAGCAGCTTTTTTCATCGCTGGTTCCCAATCTGGGTCTGTATTATCCGTAACCAAAATATCACCCTCTTTGATTTCGCCCATATGTTCGATATCTTGGATAATTTTGATTTTTCCGTGGCTAATCTTATCGCCAATTGCCATACCTTTTACTAAAGTGTGTTTTTTATCAACAGGCTTTTTAAAGCTAAATTTTTCTATTTTGTTTGTATTGTGTGTTTTTTTCTTTTGGCTTTGCACAGTCTCTGGTCTTGCTTGCACGATGAAAATATCCCCGCTTTTGCCATCTTTTGCCCATTCCATATCCATAGGTCTATATTCGCCGGCTTCTTTTGTGTAATGTTCTTCGATGATGATTGCGTATCTTGCGAGGGTCAATATATCCTCATCAGTAATGGAGAATGTGGTTAGCTCTTCTATCGTTGTTGGTATGTTTCTTGTTGGTCTCTCACTGCCTATTGGTGCATATACCATTTTTATATCTTTTTTGCCCATTTCTTTTTTTATAATGGGGCGTTTTCCTTGTTTTAAGGTCGGTTTAAATACATAAAATTCATCGGGATTAACCGTCCCGCCTACGACATTTTCACCCAAGCCCCAGCTTGAAGTGATAAATACAGCGTTTTTAAATCCCGTTTCTGTATCGATTGAAAACATCACGCCTGAGCTACCAATATCACTTCTTACCATTTTTTGCACGCCAACGCTAAGTGCGATTTTGAAGTGGTCAAAACCTCTACTAGCACGATAGCTAACGGCTCTATCGGTAAATAAAGATGCCATACACGATTTTACATAATGTATGAGATTTTGCGGTTCGCTTATGTTTAGATAGGTATCTTGTTGTCCTGCAAAGCTAGCATCGGGCAAATCCTCCGCCGTAGCCGAGCTTCTTATGGCTACATCGGCGTATTTCATACCATATTCTTTGCTTAATATTTCATATGCTTGCAACATTTCATCTTTTAGATCTTGTGGAAAAGGAGTAGTAAATATGAGTTCGCGAATCTTTTTTGACCTAGCTTTTAATACATCTATCTCAGAAGTATCTATATTTTCTAATAAATCCTGAATCTTTTGTCGAATATTTCCGCTATCTAATAGATACCAGTAAGCCTCGCTTGTGATTGCAAATCCATTTGGCACTTTTATGCCAACTTGAATGAGTTCTTGAAACATTTCGCCTATGCTAGCATTTTTTCCGCCAACTAAATGCACATCTTTGTTGTTTATCTCTTTGAAAAACTTTATGTATTTCATTTGCAAACCTCCAACTTGAAAAATTACCCTAGCATTATAAAACAAATCTTTAATATTTTTTGCTTAAAATAAACAAAAGTTATAAAAAAATATATGGAGTTTTATGTTTAAACACATTCAAATCAAAACAATCAACAAAAATGGAATAAATGAGAATCTTGAAAGTTTTGTTAGTGATAGCGAGATTCGCATAAAAATTAATGACTATGCAACGATTCATTTTATTTGTTTGGCGGAGAATCTGGATTTTCTTGTTTATGGATATTTAAGAGATCTAAAAGATATAAAAATATCAAAGATTGAAAATAATGATATTTTTGTAAAAACAACGCTTAGTAAAAATGAAGTGCTAGATTTAATCACGCAAAAAGAGATTGTTGGGACTTGTGAGAGTATCGAAATCACAAATCTAAAAGCAGAATCTAAAAAGATTGTAATCCCATTTAACAACACCAGATACAAGCTAAAAAGCGATATTTTGCTAGAAATTTGCAATGATTTTTATAAAAATATAGAGAATAAATTATATCACGCTAGAATCATTTCACTAGAATCTTTGGCGTTTGTTGATTGCAAGGATACAAATATAAAAACAAATATTTATAAGATTCTAGGCAAAAGCAAGGATTATGATTTGCTTTTGTGCGCGATTTTGCTTGATTGCAAAATGAATACGGAAATATTGCAGATTCTAATCAAATCAAAAATTACATTTATAATCGCAAAAGAAATCGAAAATTTTGCCACATTGAAATTAGCGCAAAAATTTGGGCTTACAATCGGGTATTTTTGCGCGGGTGAAATAAGAATCCTAAGCCATAGCTCAAGAATCATATAAATATTCATATCGTTTTAGTTGGGTTATATTGCCGCTTAATCCGCCAGAGTGGATAAATAAGCGATTTTTGTATCGTTTAAATAAATGCAAATTATCCGCAATAGAACGCCACAAAATGCAATCATACAATAAATCAAATTCGATTTTGGATTCTAAAAAATATTTATATATCGCTAGAATCTCCATATTTGGCTTTGCAAAATGATATTTTTTGTTTGTAGAAATGATCTTTGGGTGCAGATTTCTATCACTCTCAAGCGCTAAAAATTGCTCTTTTAAGTATTCTTTTGTGCCGATACAATGAGTCGTCCATAGATCAATATTATATGGCTTTAAAAATGTTGATAAAAATAGGCTTGAAGTTCCCGTGCCAGATGAATAAAACACACAAAGATTTTCTAAATCTAGCGCTAAAATATTTTTTAAGAGAATCTCTAAGCCGATTTTAGATTCCCTCATCGCTCCGCCTTGTGGGATAAAAAGGGCGTTGTTTTCTTTTGCATAATGTATAGATTCTGTTTTTATATTTTTTGTGTATTTGATATTTATGTGATTTTGCAAGGCCAGTTTTAGATTCCCATCGATATTGTTTTTTAGGTAGTTTGATAGTGGCGTAGTAAAATATGTGAATCTTATATTTTTCATATTTGCGATATGTGAGAGGGAGAGCATCGCATTGCTTTGATTTCCGCCATAGCTTACGATGTGCTTGTCATCTCTCTCAAACAAAAAATAAAATTTATATGCTTTGTTGCCATTGATTTTTTCATCGATTAGATCATCTCTTTTGATTAAAAAATCCATATCGCAGAATCTATGAGATTCTATTTTTGTCTCAAAATTCAATTTGATTCTTTTAATAATTCTATCGCTTTTAATAGGCTTAATTCTTTGATTTGCATTCCTGAAGTCATATTTTTTAGCGTGATTCCATTGCTTTTTACTTCATCATCACCGATAACCACTACAAATTCGTGTCCTTTTGCGTTTGCGTATGCAAATTGCTTTTTTATCTTGTTTATTTCTGGATAGACTTCTGTTTTTATTTTGCTTCTTCTAAAGGATTCTGCGATTTTATACGCATAGCTAAAATGCTTGTCATCAAGGCAGATAATAAGCACTCTTGCTGAGGTTTGCTTGTTGTTGTTGCGCTCCATTATAGAAAGCAATCTATCAATGCCGATACTCGCCCCAACGCCGCTTATTTTTTCATCTGAAAAACTTCTTGTCAAATTATCATATCTTCCGCCAGAACAGATACTTCCTAATTCTTTTTGTGTATTTAATGTCGTCTCATATACGATTCCAGTATAATATCCAAGCCCCCTTGCAATCGAGAAATTTATCCTATAACTATCTCTATCCATTTGCAAAAATGAAAGCATTTCATATAATTTTTCTAGCTCATTTATGCCCGTTTTTAAATCATCATTCCATTTTTTTAGATATTCAATCTCGCCAAAAAACTCATTTGCCCCGCCGTGTTGCCTAATGCTAGTGATTTCTATGATTTTTATAGCATTTTCTTTTGTAGTGATTTTTGAGAGTTCTATAATCACTTCATCTCTTCCTATTTTATCTAGCTTGTCGATAATTCTTAGCACATTTGAAATTTCATTATTAGTGTTAATTCCAAAATATTTACAGATTCCATTTAGAATTTTTCTATTATTTAGCCATATAGTAAATTCATCGATTTGCAACGCCACCATTGAGGCATAAATCACTTGCACGATTTCCGCATCGCAAGCAATGCTATTACTTCCAATAAAATCAAAATCACATTGCGTAAATTCTCTATATCGCCCTTTTTGTGCGCGCTCGCCACGAAAAACATTGCCGATTGCATATCGTTTAAATGGCAGATCAATCTTTGCTCTATGTTGTGATATAAATCTCGCAAGCGGCACGGTTTGGTCAAATCGAAGCGCTACATCTCTTTGCCCATTGTCTTTAAATCTATATAATTCCTTTTGAATCTCATCACTGCCTTGTTTTACCAAAATATCGGCGTATTCTATGTGTGGCGTTTCAATAGGCATAAAACCAAATGTCTCAAAAGTGTGGCTAACGATCGCCAAAAGCTTTGATTTTGCCATAGCCTCCATTGGCAATCTATCTTTAAATCCGCTAAGTGTTCTTGGTGTGATTTTGTTTTGTGCATTATTTTGCATACTAACCCTAGATTTTTAAAAATTAATAGGGCTAATTCTATCTATCTTTGTGTTAAAAGATTCTAAACTTGCTAAAATTAGCCTTTTAGATTCTCTATTTTTAAAGGTTGTTTTTGGAGAAAAAAGAATTAAAAATATTGCTTAGATTGCCAAATTGGCTTGGAGATAGCGTTATGGTATCGCCTAGCTTTGAGATATTGAAAGCATATTTTCCAAATGCTATATTTAATATCGTAGGAACAAAGGCAAGTTGCGGGATTTATAGTAGAGATTCTAGAATCCAAAATATCTATATCGATGAGACAAAAAAGCAAAAAAATCGATTTTTCTCCACAATCAAATTTGCAAAAAAAGTAGGACAGCACGATATTGCAATAGCATTTAACAATCACTTTTTTTCGGCATTATTTTTATATGCCACAAAAAGCACGATAAGAATCGGCTATGGCAAGAATTTTCGCTTTTTTTTACTCAATCAAGAGATTAGATTT
>X235_Pygmy_Slow_Loris__coassemble_34_pt1 | contig 23207 bp, 23 predicted proteins | sample X235_Pygmy_Slow_Loris__metabat2_high_PE_008 | metagenome-assembled genome bin X235_Pygmy_Slow_Loris
AGATATTGATAGTAATGGAATCTCAAAATGTATGAATATGGGATTATTAGAGATTGTGAAAAATATAGATTCTAAGCGGTATTTATTTGATGGAAATACGAATTTTGGCGTAAATGATATTGAATGTATTATCAAAGGCGATAGCAAGATTTTACAAATCTCGCTTGCAAGCATTATTGCAAAAAGCCTAAAAGACAAAGAAAGCGATGAATTACACAAAATCTATCCACTCTATGAGATAAACAAACACAAAGGATATGCCACACAAAGACATATAGAATTAATAAAAACACACGGATTTTCACAAATCCACCGAAAAAGCTTTAAAATCAAAAAAATCTTATAAACAACATATTTTAAAAGTGTTACAATGTAGAGATATTTTAAAGTAAGGAGTTTGGTTTTGAGAGAGATTCATTATAAAGACATTGTTATAAATGTGGCGAGATTGTGCATTGATGCGTGTTGTATCCAAACAGATGATATAAAAAAAGCCTTCAAAACGGCAAAAGAGAGCGAATCTTCGCCGCTTGGCAGAAGTATATTAGAAAAGCTTATTGAAAATGGGAAAATCGCGCAAGATTCTTTTATTCCAATATGCCAAGATACGGGAATGGCAGTTGTTTTTTTGGAATTAGGACAAGATGTAAGAATCATCGGCGGATATTTAGAAGATGCAATCAATGAGGGCATAAAAAAAGGCTATGTTGATGGATATTTAAGAAAATCTGTTGTAGAAGAGCCTTTGTTTGAGCGCAAAAACACCACAAATAACACTCCTGCCGTTATTCACACTAGAATCACTAAAGGCGATAGATTGAATATCACAATGGCAGCAAAAGGCTTTGGTAGCGAAAATAAAAGCATATTAAAAATGCTTGTTCCAGCTGATGGAATCGAGGGCGTAAAAAAAGTTTTTAGCGAGGCTATTAATCTTGCAGGTCCAAATGCTTGTCCGCCACTTGTTGTAGGTGTGGGAATCGGCGGGACGATGGAAAAAGCCGCACTTTTAGCAAAACAAGCGGCAATAAGAGAAGTGGGGTCGCACAATAGCGATAAGCGGTATGCAAAATTAGAAGATGAATTATTAGAGATTGCAAATAATTCTGGCGTAGGTCCGCAAGGGCTTGGCGGAAATACAACCGCATTTGCCGTAAATGTAGAATGGTATCCAACGCATATTGCTGGATTGCCCGTTGCAATCAATATCAATTGCCACGCGGCACGCCACGCACACATAGAGCTTTAAAGGAGGGATTATGGAGATACGATTACAAGCACCATTTAATAAAAATGAGATAAAAAATCTAAAAGCAGGCGATAATGTTTTGCTTAGTGGAAGTATCATTGCCGCTAGAGATGCCGCACATAAAAAGATATTTGAAGCATTCCAAAATAACGAAAAATTACCACTAGATTTTAACAATCAAATTATCTATTATCTTGGTCCAAGTCCCGCAAAACCGGGAAATATCATCGGTGCAGCAGGTCCAACTACAAGCGGTAGAATGGATAAATACACGCCTATGATGTTAGATTTGGGGATTAGTGGAATGATTGGCAAGGGATATAGAAATAAGGAAGTAATAGATTCTATTATAAAGCACAAAGCAATATATATGGTCGCAATCGGCGGAGCAGGAGCGCTTATATCAAAAAGCATTAAAAAATATGAAGTCTTGGCTTATCCAGAACTTGGGGCAGAAGCGATTGCTAGGCTTGAAGTGGAGGATTTTCCAGCGATTGTTGCAATCGATTCTAGTGGCGTGAATTTTTATGAAATCGGGCAGAAAGAATACAAAAAAATATAAAAAAATAAATAGATTTTGCCATTTTGTTTAAAAAATTAAATTACAAATAAATATTTTTTATATAGAATACGCAAAAAATTGATTTTATAGGTATGTTTATGAAATATTATAAATTTCTTTTAGTTGGCTTTGTTAGTGCATTTTTTGTAAGTAGCTTGCTTTTTAGTAATCTTTTTGGAAATGATGATAGCTCGAATAAATCGCGCCTTGAAGCGTATAATAAGCTTAGAAATGCGATTCTTGCGGTTGAAAATTATTATGTAGATGAAATAACGATTAATGAGATTGTAGATAAGGCAATAAGCGGACTTCTTACCAATCTTGATGCGCATTCTGCGTATTTGCCCCCAAAAGAATCCCAAGATCTAAGAGTGCAAACAGATGGCGAATTTAGTGGCATTGGAATCCAAATCGCACTAAAAGACGGCGCATTAACGATTATTGCCCCGATAGAAGGAACACCGGGCGATAAAGCTGGATTGAAATCAGGTGATATCATTTTGAAAATCGATGATAAAAGCACATTGAGTATGACTATTGATGATGCAGTAAATCTAATGCGTGGCAAGAAAAAAACAAGCGTTACATTGACGATTGTAAGAAAAAGCGAAGCAAAACCCCTTGTATTCAAAATAGAGCGCGACACGATTGATGTAAAATCTACTTATGCCAAAAAGATAGAAAATACGAATTATTTATATCTAAAAGTAAATACTTTTGATAAAAAAGTATCTCAAGAGGCACGAGATTTGATTCATAAAAATAATCCAAATGGCATTGTTTTAGACCTTAGGAATAATCCGGGCGGATTATTAGACCAAGCAATTGAGTTGAGTAATCTCTTTATCAAAGATGGCGTAATCGTATCTCAAAAAGGCAAGGTAAAAGAAGATAATGAAGAATTTATGGCAGATGGAAAGGCAGAATTTGGCGATATACCTCTTGTTGTCCTTGTAAATGGCGGTAGTGCAAGTGCAAGTGAAATAGTAGCGGGTGCTTTGCAAGATCACAAAAGGGCGATTGTTGTTGGCGAAAAAACCTTTGGTAAAGGTAGCGTTCAAGTGGTGTTGCCATTAGATAAAAATGACGCATTAAAATTAACCACAGCTAGATATTATTTGCCTAGTGGAAAATCCATACAAGCAGTTGGTGTAACGCCTGATATTGTTGTGTATCCGGGATCTGTGCCACAAGATGAAAATGATTTTGCTATCAAAGAATCTGATTTGGCAAAACATCTTCAAGGCGAGTTAGAAAAATTAGATAAAGTCGATAAAACTACAGAATCTAAGCCAGAAAATACAATAAATAACAAAAATGAAAATATCATCACAACAAAAGATATTTACAACGATATTCAATTAAAAAGCTCGATTGACGCACTAAAAATACTAATGGTTATGAATAATAAAAATCTAATAAACATTGCAAACAAATAAAGAAGGGCATATGGATAAACAAGAATTAATCTATGAGGGCAAGGGCAAAAAGCTATATAAAACAAATGACAAGAATCTAATCATAGCGGAATTTAAAGATGATTTGACGGCGTTTAATGCACAGAAAAAAAGTAGTGAGAGTGGAAAAGGCTCGCTTAATTGTCAAATTAGTTCGTTGATTTTTGGATTGTTAGATCAAAATGGCATAGATAATCACTTTATCAAACAAATAGATTCAAATCATATGCTTTGTAAAGTCGTCAAAATCATTCCGCTTGAGGTTGTTATCCGCAATGTAGCGACAGGATCGCTTACAAAAAGGCTTGGCATAAAAGATGGCACAAAATTGCCATTTAGTTTGGTTGAGTTTTATTACAAAAATGACGCACTTAGCGATCCTATCATTAATGACGAACATTGCAAGATTATGGGAATCTTAGATAATGATGATGATATAAAATACATAAAAAACATCGCAAGAAAGATTAATACTATTTTGATTGATTTTTTTGATGCTAAAAATATGAGGCTTATTGATTTTAAAATAGAATTTGGACGAGATTCTACTGGTAAAATAATACTAGCCGATGAGATAAGCCCAGATAGTTGTAGATTGTGGGATAAAGAAAATAATAAAAAAATGGATAAAGATATTTTTAGAGAGAATCTAGGTAGCGTTGTAGAAGCATACAAAGAAGTTTTAAATAGAATCAAATAATTTTTTAAGGTAATAAATGAAAGCAAAAATAGAAATTTCGCTTAAAAATGGCGTTTTAGATCCGCAGGCAAAGACGATTTTTCACGCATTAGAATCTCTTGGTTTTGATTGTATTAATGATCTAAAAACAAAAAAAATCATTGAGTTGGATTTAAATATTGATGATAGAGAAAAAGCCCTAAGCAAAGCAAAAGAGATGAGTGAAACATTGCTTGCAAATCTTGTTATTGAAAACTACTATATAGAGTTGCTGCCTTGATTGCGATATTACAATTCTTAGGCACAAATTGTGAAATGGATATGGCATATTCATTTGGATTATTAAATAAGCCCTGTGTTGTTATCTGGCACAAAGAAGAATCCCTCCCAAAAGATACGAGTTTGGTTATTATTCCGGGCGGATTTAGTTATGGCGATTATTTAAGAAGTGGTGCGATAGCGCGATTTTCGCCTATAATGAAAAGTGTTGTAAGGTTTGCAAATAATGGCGGTTTGGTTCTTGGAATCTGCAATGGCTTTCAAATATTAACCGAATCAGGCTTGCTTCCTGGTGCATTGATGAGAAATAAAAATCTCTTATTTCATTCTAAAATGATTGAATTAGAAGTCGCCTCCACAAATAACAAACTCCTAAAAAGCTATTCTTTAAATCAAAAATTAAAAATCCCCATAGCAAACGCCGATGGTAATTATTATATCGATGATGATGGATTGAATGAATTGCAGGAAAATGATCAAATCATTCTTAGATACACAGATGATATAAATGGTTCTATCGATAGAATCGCTGGAATCTGCAATATTAATAAAAATATATTTGGTATGATGCCACACCCAGAACGAGCAATAGAGGAGATTCTTGGTAGTTGCGATGGTTTGGCGATGTTAGATAATATAAGTGGAAAAATATAAGTGAATAGAATCTTATTGTTTTTGTTGCTGCCATTATTGTTTTTATTTTCTAACGATGAGGCAAAACTCGTTTATATAAAACAAGAGAATTTGTCAAATACAAGCCAAAATTATATCGGGCAAATCGTGGCTATCAAATACAATATACTTGTTTTGGATCATTCTTCTATCAATTCAATAGGCTTTGTGGATTCGCCCTCATCAAATACAATACTAAAAAATCCAAATTCTTCTTGGATTGAATTAGATGATGGCAGTTTGGAAAATATATATTATTTCAAAATTAATCGCTCCAAGTTTTCAATCCCGCGCCTTGAAGTAATCGTAGAAAACAATAATAGAGTAGAGCAGGAATTAAGCGAAACAATCGAGGGAAATGCCATAGCCCTAAACAACAATCACCCAAATTATAGCGGTGTAGCGGCATTTGATTTGAAAATAAATAATTATAGTATCAAATTTTATGATGAAAAAAATAATATTGTTATTTTTGATTTAATCACAGAATCTTCAAATCTTGAGGATTTTAAGATTCCAAATGCAATCGAGCAGGGCTTTGAGAGTAGCAATTTTGACATAATGAATGCTTATGGCATATATTATGCAATCATTCCAAATTATCTTTTGAATATCGAATTTGAATATTTCAATCTCAAATCACAATCCTACAACACAATCTCCCTAAAAAACATCATCAACAAAGATCAAATCAGTATCAACAAAGATATAAATCCCATAAACAAAGAATTGATTTTCCAGCAACTAACTATTGCTATATTTATTTTGTTGTTTATAGGCTTGTTTTTTGTAAAAAAGATTCCATTCAAAATTAGAATCTCATTTATCGTTGTTGCAGTTGTGTTGCTTGTGTATTTGTTGTTTTCATTTAATTTCAAAAGAGAAATGACTACGATAAACAACGGCTATATTACGATACTTCCTACACATAATTCCACGATTATAGAGCAAATAATGGCAAATACAAATGTTGAGATAATAAATTCTTATGGTGATTATTATAAGATTATTGCAAGCGATGGAAAAACAGGCTGGATTCACAAATCCAATGTAAAGAAATAAATGAAAATAAATAAGATTCGCGCCTTATGGGCTGTTATAAGCACTTCTATTATACTTGTAATCATCATAATTTTTATGTATATTTTTAGACCTATCAATAGAACGATACGAAAATCTAGCAAGGTGTTTTTTTGGATTAATGGTATTAGCGTAGAAAAAATAGGCGAATTTGACAAAGGCGCACAAATATTAGTTTTGAATCATCAAGGAATCATTGATATTTGCTATTTTGAGGCGTATTATCCTTGGGATATATGCTGGATTGCGAAAAAAGAATTAGGCGATATTTTTTTGTATGGACATTTATTAAAAGCCCCTAGAATGATTTTTGTGGATAGAGAAAACAAAAAATCATTAATACATCTTTTAAGAGAATCTAAAAAGAAATTAGATGAAGGCAGAATCTTAGCCATTTTCCCCGAAGGCACGAGAAGCAAAGGAGGACGAGATTTACTTCCATTTAAAGACGGCGCTAAAATGCTTATTGAAAAATATAAATTAAAGATTCAGCCAATGGTTGTGATAAACACTAGAAAGCTTTTTGATGCATCAAAAATAGAGATAAATGCAAACAAAGCGAGGGTTATTTGCCTAGATTCTTATACGCCCGATTTTAACAACCCAAACTGGTATAAGGAGCTAAGAGATAAAATGGAGCAAGTATATCAAGAGCATTATGATATGATGAATGGAGATAAACATTGAGATTTGTTTTATTATTTGTATTTATACTAAATATTGTTTACGCACAAAATAGCGAAGAATCCACAAAAAATATTGCTAGTTATTTTAGCACCGCAAAGGTTACAGATACGACTTATGGCGCGTTTATGGTTGGGTATGAAATGCTATATAAAAGCCATAATAACAAAAAAGATTCAAAGCAAAGTATGTATTTTGAGCTTGATAGAGGATTTTTGTTTGTTGATAATATCATTCTTTTTGGTTTTTCGCTTGATGGAAGTGCGGGCGGATTCTATTCTATCAATATCAATACAAAGCTTGGGGCTAGAATCTTTGATGGCAGAATCATACCTAGCATATCTATGGGATATGGATTATTAAATCACCAAATAGATGACAAACAATACAATCTACACGGCGGCATTGCTACTATTTCGCTATTTGTTGATATTACAAGCGGATTTGGGCTAGAGGCTGGTTATAGAGTGGGATTGCACCCATTTAAAACAACAAGAAAAACTAATATAAAAGTAAATAATATCAACGCATTTATGGTAAATTTCAAATTCATAGATTTTAGTATATGAAATATATTGTATTTTTGTTGTTTATGATTAGTTCTTTGTTTGCTTGTAGTGGGGATTGTAGGTCTTGTCATTTGTCTTTGGATTATAAAGATTCTAGGCATTCAATAATGCTAAATTGCAAAACCTGCCATACCGATGAAAAACTATCAAGAATACAAATGCAAGATTCTTGCGGACAGGATTGCTTTGCTTGCCATAGCGTAAAAAAAATCAACTCTATCCAAAACATAGAACATTTAGCCCTAAATGAATGCATAAACTGCCACACTTCACTAAAAAATAAATTAAGAGAAAAGCTAAACAACAAAAAGCCACTATTTGATTTTTTAAAAAACAATCAATAAAAATATTATATAATGCAGGATTTTTTAAAAAAGGAGAGAAAATGCTTTTAGAATCTAATTTAAACGAAGCAAGAGAAGGAAAAAGAATTAGCACAAAGGGTTATGCCATAAATCACAAAGACGATACTTTTAAGCCTTTTACTTTTAGTAGGCATCCACTAGGCGATAATGATGTTTTGATTGAGATTTTGTATGCGGGAATCTGCCATAGCGATATACATTCCGCACGAAGTGAATGGCGCAAAGGAATCTATCCTATGGTGCCCGGACACGAAATCGCAGGAAAAATCGTAGCGGTGGGCAAAAATGTAGATAAATTCAAAGTCGGGGATTTTGCAGGAGTTGGCTGTATGGTAAATAGTTGCGGAGAATGCGATGCTTGCAAGCAATCCCAAGAGCAATTTTGCCAAAATGGAAAGGTCGTTTTTACCTATGATTGCAAAGATTGCTTTCACAATGATGAGCCAACTTATGGCGGATACTCAAATAATATCGTTGTAAGCCAAGATTTTGTCCTAAAAGTGCCAGAAAACGCGCCGCTTGATAAAGTTGCGCCTCTTCTTTGTGCTGGAATTACTACTTATTCGCCATTAAAATTTAGTGGAATAAAAAATGGCAGCAAAGTCGCTGTGGCAGGCTTTGGCGGGCTTGGTGTGATGGCATTAAAATATGCGCTAAAACTCGGCGCAGAAGTATCAATCTTTGCTAGAAATAAAAACAAAGAAAAAGAAGCCCTAAATCTCGGTGCTAAGGCATTATATGATACTACGAAAAATATCAATGAGAGATTTGATCTAATCATTTCTACGATTCCTACAAAATACAACCTAATAGATTATGTAAAGCTTTTGACTTTTGGTGGGGAACTAGCTATCGTTGGATTGCCACCAGTAGATGATAATGTGAATATCGCATTGAATGATTTTGTGTTTAATGCAAATAAAAAGGTCTATGGTTCGCTTATTGGCGGTATCAAAGAAACGCAAGAAATGCTAGATTTTTCAATCAAGCACGATATTTACCCAGAAGTAGAGATCATAAATATCAATAAAATCGATGAGGCGTATGAAAAGCTTACAAATGGCAGTGCAAAATTTAGATATGTTATTGATATGAAAACGCTATCTTAAGCCTATTTTTTTAAAGCCTGCCAAGGCGGACTTTTTGATAAACCACGATGGAATCTTTAATAAATCTTAGATTTTCTTATGCCAGTTTATCGGCATAAGAATCTATTCAATCGTATCAAAAACCTCCAAAGTCCTTTTTATAGCCTTATCCATATCATAATATTGATATTCTCCTAAGCGACCTATGAAATATACATTTTTTAGCTTTTTGGCTTTCTTCAAATACTTCAGTTTCAAATTCCAACTTCTGCAAATCCAAACTATCTCTTTTGTAAGATTTAGTGGAAAGATTGCATAAAGTGAATTGTGAGATTAAAAGGAATGGGGATAAAACTACCAGAAATAAGCCTTATGACTTTGTGAATATATGGATAAAAAGATGTAAAATTTTTTAGATAATTACAATTAAGCAATCTAAGACTGCATTTCTTTTTGTTTTACATTTTATGAAAAATTTACTTGACATAAAATGTAAAATTTGCTACTATTATATACTAAAAATTTGAAAGGTTTGTATGCTCTTAAGAGAAAAGTTAAAAGATGCTGATTTTCGTTTGATTGATTTGGCAGAATTTTTGCAAATTTCAAGACCCACAGCCTATAAATTCATCGCCCTCTTTGAAAGAGGTGAAAAAGACAGGCTGGATAAAAATATCTTGGCTTTGTTTGAATTTATAGATAAGGCAGAAAAACCAAATAAAATGAGCATTATTGATTATATTTTTAAGAATTTTAAGGATAAAAATTTAGGACAAGAACATTTAAGCAAAGAAAATAAGATCAAAAAAGACTTCATAGAAATGCTGCTAAGCACTAAATTATACGATCCATATCTAGCCTACTGGCTTGAGTGTGAAAAAATACTCAAAAAGAGCAAAAAAAGCACGCAAGATCTGCGTCAGCTCCAACCACTGCTTTTATTTAAGGACGCTTTAGAAAAATTTCAAGGAGAAAAAAATGTTAATGCGTAAATTAAAAATCAAGGCTTTCAAAAATTTAGGCATAGAAAAAGAAACCTGCCTAGAACTTGGCTCTGCAAGAAATGGGAATTTGTTGCTCTTATATGGCAGAAACAACGAGGGCAAAAGCAATGTCTTAGAAGCTATCTTAAAATTTGGCTTAAAGCAGGATTTAAAGAGTGCAAAGACGAATTTTTATGATTGTAAGTTATTGCCCGAGCTTAGTTTGGTTTATGAGTATAATCAATCCCAAGAAAATGACAATAAGAACAAGGAGAGTTTAGACCTTGCCCTTAAAATTTTTGGTATTAAATTCACTGAAAAATCAAAAGAAAAGTTTTTAGAAAGTGAAAATGTAAAAGAACTTGAAAAAATGCTCAACGAAGATGAGCTTTTTATCTTGCAAGATTTTGATAAGAGTGAGACTGAGCCAAGAGAGGAGATCCGCTTGATAGCAAAGAATAATAAAAAAGTCTTTTTGTGCGGCACAGATGAGGAATTTCATTTAAAATGCTTTAGGATCTTAGATAAAGCCTTTGATAAAATAGACAATATTAATCTAGCTAGAAAATTGTTGTGTAGATTTAGGATAGATTTAAAGCCAAGTAAAAAAGATCTTAATGATAGTAAAATTTTACGAGAGGAGCTAAGAAAATTTAGCTTAGAAAAACAAAGCAAAAAAGAGGAATTTATAAAAATAAGTCTAAAAGATAATACAAAGCAAACTTCAATAGAATCTTCTCAGCCCTATAAGAGAAAAATTTATACATCTGATCCATTAAGACGGGAATTTAATAACTTGCTTTCATTATCTAAAAAATATCAACAATATATTGATGGGTATGGATATAAGGGTGAATTAGAGAGCCTAGTAGAAGAATTTGAAAGCTGGGATACAGAACTAGAAAGTTTCAAAGAATACTATGAAAGCTTAAAGGATATCATAGAAGCAGCTATTAAGGACTACAATAATCGAATACAATCATCTTATTCGTATCGCAATAATGAAAAAATCGACCCCCCCCCTGTTTTAAAGGACTTTGAGAAGATTAAAGAAAAGGCTTTTTGTTATAAATCTACCGAGATAGAAGATGGAATTTTGTTTGATCCAAGTATCACTTTTTATAAGGAGCATAGTTTTGAAAATACTGATCTTACAAGTAGCATTGATGATTTAGAGGATTCATTATTTTTTATGGCTATTGATAATATATTAGAAAATAATTTTTTTAAGCAATGCAGTGAAGCCTATGAAAAAGACCAAGAAAAAGATGTTTCTAGTTTTCGCGATAAAACTGAAGAAGAGCTAAATAAACTCATCAAAGAATCAATCTCAAAACGCTTCAATGACTTTTATCCACACAGAAAAGAAAGATATGAATTTAAGATTAGATTAGAAGAAGAGAGTATCTTTTTTAATATCTATAAAGATAACGATATAGCTATTTTAGAAGAACAATCAAGTGGTTTTAAGTGGTTTTTTAACTTCTTTTTTGGATTTTTATACAATGTGTCTTTTCAAATAGGAGATATTATCCTTATCGATGAGCTTGAAACCCATTTAGATGTGCTAGCCCAAAGGGATTTAAAATCTTTTTTGCGAGAATTTGCCTTTAAACACAAGATCACTTTCATAGCAAGCACGCATAGCCCATTTTTAATCGACATAGATTATCTTGATGAGTTAAGATTTGTAAAACCAGCACAGAAAAACACTAAAGCAGCAGTGATAGAAAATGATTTTTCAAAGCTTGACAATATTGATCCACTTGCTTATATAACAGAATGCGTAGGTATCAATCCTTTATTTCTAAGCCAAAACAAAAAGCTTAGATTGATATTCACAGAAGGACTGACGGACTATAATTATTTAAGCAAATTTAAGCTTTTGTGGGAAAATGAAAATAAAAAAAGCCTTGATATAGTCTTTTTGCCTATAAATGGACTTGGAAAAGAAAATGAAGCAGAAAAAAGATATGAGCTTTTAAGGCAAAAATTGCCCAAGATCACAGGGCTAATAAAGCAAGAACATATCATCATTTTAGTCGATAATGATAAGGCTGGACAAGAATTTAAGAAAAAAATAGAAACTGAGGATAATTTTAAGATCGTTCTTTTAAATGAAGCCTTTGAGGAAAATGAAAAGATAAGAGACATAGAAAGCTTGTTTGATAAAAAGGATTTAGAAAGGATAAACCCCAAATCCCTCGAAAAAAGCGCAGCCTTTAAATACAGCACAAGCCGGCTCAAAGCGCAACAAAGCGGAATTTTTATATGCTTTTAGAGTATTTAAATAATTTATAATCATTTTTCAAAGAAAAATGCCAAGAATTTAAAAAAAGTAAAATTCACTCTTATATCACAAAAAAGGCTTAATGATGACGATCAAAGATATACTCAATCAAAACAAAAGAGGTGAATATTTAAGTAGAGATGATAGGTTAAAATAATAGCTATGAGGGATAAAGATTTTAAATTCAAAGATGTGTGGTGTTTTAATTTTTCAAGGTAAACTTTATAAAACAATATGCGAATGATAATTCAAAACTATAACCAAAAGGCAAATATACCTTAAAATTACTTTTAAGTGCTATAGAAACGAGCATATAAACTACTGCTTTTTAAAAACTCTACCAAAATATGAGCTTTTAGAGTAAAAGTAAAAACAAGTGGATTTGACAAAGTGAAAAATACCCAAAGTTTATGCCAATTTATCGGCATAAGAATCTATTCAATCGTATCAAAAACCTCCAAAGCCCTTTTTATCGCCTTATCCATATCATAATATTGATATTCTCCCAAGCGACCTATGAAATATATATTTTTTAGCTTTTTGGCTTTTTTAGCGTATTGTTGATAGATTTGTTTGCTTTGTTTTGTTGGCACGGGATAATATCGCTCATCGCCCAAACTCCAAGTTTTTGGATATTCATATGTGATTATTGTGTTTTTGGTTTTTGTCCCAAGAAAATGTTTATGTTCGATAATTCTTGTAAAATCATAATTATTTGGATAATTTACCACACTATAATCCCCAAAATACTCCCGCTTTAATTCCAACTCCTGCAAATCCAAACTTCTATAAGGCAATTCCCCAAAGCAATAATCAAAATATTCATCAATCGCTCCGCTATAAAAAATCCTATCAAATCCCCTTGTATCAATGCTTTTACAATCTTTTTCTAATATAACTTTGATGAGTGGATTTTCTATCATTTTATCAAACATCGCACTATATCCATACAAAGGGATTCCTTGAAAAGTATCATTTGGAAAATATCTATTATCAAAGCTTATATTTATTGGCACACGCAAAAATACACTAGAATCTAGCTCTTTTGGACTGCATTGCCATTGCTTTAGCGTGTAATGCAAGAAAACATTTTCATAGATAAAATCCGCAATCATTTTGCATTTTTTATGTTTATAAAGCTCCAAAACGCTTATTTTCGCCCCAAATCCAAAATGCTTTAAAAGAGTAGATTCTATTTCTTTTGCAAGATTTAGCGGAAAGATTGCATAAAGTGAATTGAGATTAAAGGGAATTGGGACAAAACTCCCAGAAACAAGCCCTATTACTTTGTGCATATATGGATAAAAAGAGGTAAAATTTTTTAGATAATCCCATATATCTTTATCTTTTGTGTGAAAAATATGTGCGCCATAATGATGCACTAGGATTCCATTATGATTAAAATCAGCACAATTTCCGCCAATATGCTTGCGTCTATCGATGAGAATCACTTCTTGTTTTTTGATATTTGCAAGTCTTTCAGCTAGCACGATTCCGCTAAGTCCAGCTCCTATGATGAGGTTTTTCATTTTGATTCCTTGTTTTTTATTCTTGTTTTGTATATGCGTTGTCTAAAGAGATAAAATTGCTTGTGTGTGCTAGTTTTTTTGAATCCAAATAATGGCTTAGGCTCGCCTAGAAAAATAATCGGTGCATAGTATATTTTTGGGTTTGAAGTTTGCTTTTTGTATTCTAGCCAAACATTAAAAAGTCTCTCTGCTAAAAATCCAAAAACTCTTGCTTGGTAAGTATCATAAGTTTTGTAATTTATCTTATCCTGCACAGCAAATAACACATCAAAAATCCACTCACAATACTCAAAATAAAGCTCTTTTTTCATAATAAACATATTTGCTACACTCCATTTTCCATTTTTTATATAGAGAATCTGCAAGGATTCTTTCATATATGGATAATGCTCTTTTATGTAGTTTATACACAAATCAAGGTCGTTTATATGATGGGCTTCTTTGTAGCGTTCATAAAGCCCGTGAGATTCGGTGTATTGGGCGGATATGATGATGTCGTATTTGTTTATTTGTGTTTGCAAGTTTTCTATATTTTTGTTTTTGAATTTATTGTATTGAATCTCTATGGATTTTTTTCGTGTTTTGTTGTGTAGATCAAAGATTCTTCGATAATGAAATAATCCATAATAATTAGAATCTAGATTCTTCCACGCCCAATATATCGCACTAAGTTCGCAAAAATATGGATTTAAAGAAGATATATTTTGACAAGTTGTAGAATCTATAGAAATATCATCTCGCCAAAATGCTATATTTTGTTTGTTTAATAGAGATTTGAAATCTTGTAATATTTGTTTATCTGCGTTGCTTGCGCCAAGAAAAATTGGGTGCAAAATCTCATTATGAATGATTGGCAAAAAGGCTTTGTGATAGCATACAAGGATATTTATCATCATAGAATCTTTCTTTTTTGCGTGATTGTAGCAGATTTTTTAGAGGGATTGAAGTTTATTTGTTTCTCTTTTCATACAAAGTCCAGCCAAAAAGAGTAATCACATTGTAATTTTTGTGAAAAAGTCTAATTCGAATGTATCTTTTGCTTTTTTTGTGAATCAAGCGCACAAACATCAAAAGATGAAATATAGGTGAGGTGTTTTTTTTGAATGCATTATCGATTTTTTCAAAATAAAAATCCAGTGGTTTATTTGATTGTTTTGGAGAATCTTTATACAAAATATCATTAAGATCCACAAGAGATGAGAGGAAACCGCCACCCTCGCATATATTTTTTGTAAGTTGATTTGCTATGTGATTTGCGCGATTGATGGTTAGATCATAGAGTTTTTGTAATTGATGTTTTTTTGCAAGATTTAACACTTCTTTTATGCCTTTATTTTGGTCATCCCACATTTTTTTAGTCCATTTTGATATATTTTGATGTCCTGTGCGATAATGATAAGTGATTTCTTTGATAGCATAGAATCTTTTTGCAAGAATCATAGCTTTTACTAAAAACACTGGATCTTCGTATCTTCGTAGATTTGGGTAGAAAATGTGATTTTGGATTAAAAAATCTCTATGATAAATAAATCGATGGAATCCAAAATCAAATTGATAATCTTGGTATTCTATAAAACCCTCTTTTTTAAAAGAATAGCCAAAATATAGAGGATCATTAGATAAAGTAGCGATTCTCCCATTTGAATAATTACCAAAGCTTCCGCCACAAATAAGGGCTTTGTTTGTGCTAGCTTTTGTGTAGAGTAAATATAAAACTTCATTTGTTGGATAAAAATCATCAGGGTCAATAAAGCATACAAATTCCCCTTTTGCGATAGATAAAGCGTCATTTCTTGCCTTTGCTACGCCCTCATTTTGTTTGTTTATGATTTTTATTCGCTTATCACAAAAAGATTCTAAGATATTTTTGGAATGATCTATTGAGCCATCATTTATGCAGATTATTTCTATATTTTGCAAGCTTTGATTTATCACAGAATCTAGGCATTCTTTTAGATAGGATTCTGCATTATATATTGGAATGATAATAGAGATTGAGGGATTCATTTTAAGATTCCTCTAGTGGCTTTGTGATAAGCCCTAATAAGATTCCAAAATATATAAAAAGAACTATTTGTCCATCTCTAATAGGAATGCAATCAAACAAATTACAAACAATAAGCCCGATAATAGAAAAAGCAATCCCAAATACTAAAATAGATGAATTATTTTGAATAGATTTGTATTTTTTTGATATATATATATATATATGATAAAAATCCACACACACCAAGAAGCCCAAAAATCCCTAATTCAAACCAAAGCGAGAGAATGTAATTGTGATTGTGTATATGTTTTGCAATCATCGTATCATTGAATCCAATAAGAGAAAATGGGTGATTTGGTGAGCTAAGAGGAAAAATATGTTGAATATTTGTTGGAAATGACCAAAAATGATAGCCATTTGGGCGAAATGGATTTTGTGCTATGGCAAGCAATGTAGATTTTGCCAAAGAGATTCTAACAAGCGAGGAATATTCCCATTGTATTGGAGATTTTGGTTGATTGATAGAATGAGAAGAACAGATAAACTCTGTTGTATTGCAATCTGTAAAGATTCCCATTTCTGCGGGTGCATAACTCCACACAAGACTAAAATTATCAATCATTTTTTTAAAATTATATCTCTCACTCCATTTTCCACTTACATAATAAAGCATCAAAATAAACGTGCCTGTTATCGCCAAAACCCCAAATAAAATATATTTTTTGTATTTATATCTTAAAAACACAAAAGGACACAAAAGCATAGCAATAGCCGCTAAAAATCCAAATCTAGTATCAGTGCAAACAAAAGCAAAAGAACTAATAAGCAAAAAAACAAAAAATATTATTTTTATTTTTCTTCTAGCAAAAATCAATCCCGCTAGGCTTATTCCAAAAGCAAACAAAAGATAAAATGTATATATCGTTGCAGGTCCGTATCTAGGAAGCGTGGCTCTATATCCAAATACGCCATTGCTAGTTACAAAAAAATCATATATTGTAATGATTGGGTGATATAATGCTGCCACACAAATGCAAACAAAAAATATTTCTAATTCTTTTGCATTTAATCGCTTTACGATTAAATAAGTAAATATCATAAACAATGATGGCTCTAGCAAAAACTGCCTAATATATTTCATTGTATCTGTAATAGAACTAGTCCAATACAAAGAAATATATGCCATTAGAATCACTAAAAATAAACAAGCGATAGGAAAAAAAATCGCTTTAAATTCTTGTAATTTGATGTTTTTATAATGATAAATGATAAAAATCGCAAAAATAATATACAAAATATTGACTGGAAGTTTCAATCCTATGCCCGTTGCATAAGTCTTACACAAAGGCAGAATCGCCACAACAAAAGCAATCAAACAAGATATGATTAGATTTTTACTTAATTGCACTACTCATTTCCTTTACATATTTTCCTATGTATTCTGGGCTTTTTACGCCATATTTTGCCGCAAGTTTTACTATGGCACTTCCTACAATGATTCCATCGGCATATTGCGTTATTTCTCTTGCTTGATTTGGTGTTTCTATCCCAAATCCAACGGCTACTTTAATATCATTTACTTTTTTGACACACTCAACCATATCTTTTATATTTGTGTTGATATGCTCTCTTGTTCCTGTTACACCAAGTGAAGAAACACAATAAACAAAGCCTCTTGCCTCTTTTGCAATCATTGAGATTCTATCTTTTGAAGTGGGCGCGATAAAAGAGATAAGATCTATTTCATTGTTGATACAAGGCACTTCAAATATATTTTTCTCCTCAAATGGCACATCTGGCAAGATAAGAGCGCAAATCCCTAAATCTCTTGCGTTTTTTAGGAATCTATCGATTCCATAAGCAAAAACGATATTTGCATAAGTCATAAATGCCATAGGAATCTCAATCTTGTTTTGTATCCTCTCAAGCATTTCAAAGATAGAATCGATTTTTGTCCCATTTTTCAAAGAGCGCATATTTGCTTCTTGTATCACAATTCCCTCTGCCATAGGATCAGAAAATGGAATCCCAAGCTCGATAAGATCCGCGCCATTTTCAATCATCGCAAAAATGATTTTTTCTGTGGTATTTATATCTGGGTCGCCACAAGTGATAAATGGAATAAATGCCTTTTTCTTAAAGGCTTTTTGTAGATTATTCATTGATATTTTCTCCTTGCATTCTTGCAATCGCCGCGCAATCTTTGTCGCCTCTACCTGAGAGATTGATGATGATTATTTGATCTTTTGAAAAGTTTTTTGCCTCTTTTATTACATAAGCAATAGCGTGCGCGCTTTCAATGGCTGGGATAATGCCCTCGATTTTTGAGAGATAAAAAAACGCATCTAGTGCTTCTTTGTCGCTTATAGCACAATATTTTGCCCTTTTTATATCCGCTAAATATGAATGCTCTGGACCAATGCCTGGATAATCAAGCCCCGCAGAAATCGAATATACAGGCGCGATTTGTCCGTATTCATCTTGGCAAAAATATGATTTCATTCCGTGAAAGATTCCAATTTTTCCTGTGGCAATGCTAGCGGCAGTTTTATTTGTATCTACGCCAAGTCCTGCGGCTTCACAGCCAATAAGTTGCACTTCCTTATCATCGATAAAATGATAAAATGCTCCAATTGCATTTGAACCGCCACCAACGCAAGCCACGACCATATGAGGCAATCTGCCCTCAAGTTTTAGAATCTGGCTTTTTATTTCTTTTGATATGATTGCTTGAAAATCTCGCACAATCATAGGAAATGGATAAGGACCCATTACCGAACCTACCACATAATGTGTATCAGCAATCCTGCTACTCCATTCTCTAAGCGTTTGTGATACGGCATCTTTTAGCGTGGCAGTGCCACTTTTTACAGAATGCACTTTTGCGCCAAGAAGTTTCATTTTATAAACATTTAATGCCTGTCTTTTTGTATCTTCTTCGCCCATAAATATTTCACATTCCATTTTAAGCAACGCGCAAGCCGTAGCCGTTGCAACTCCGTGTTGCCCAGCGCCAGTCTCAGCGATAATTCGCGTTTTACCCATTTTTTTGGCAAGCAAAACTTGTCCTAAGACATTATTGATTTTATGCGATCCCGTGTGATTTAGATCTTCGCGCTTTAGATAGATTTTTGCCCCCAAATTTTCACTCATATATGAAGCAAAATAAAGTGGTGAAGGGCGAGAGGCGTAATTGTTGAATAAATCCTCAAGCTCTTTATTAAAATTTGGATCGTTTTTATAATGTAAATACGCGCTCTCAAGCTCTAAAACCGCATTCATCAATGTCTCTGGGATAAAACAGCCTCCATATTCTCCAAAATATCTATGATTCATTTTTTTCCTTTATATTTTTTACTTGCGAGATGATATATTTCATTTTATTAAAATCCTTGTATCCATTACTCTCTAATCCTCCCGATAAATCGATACCATAAGGACGAAGTGCGATTGCTTGGTGCAAGTTTTGGCTATTTATTCCGCCTGCTAAAAAATATGGCTTTGGAATCTTGATATTTGTTAGCTTATTCCAATCAAAGCTTTTTCCCGAGCCGCCTTTGATATAATCAAAAAGCAAAAAATCCACCAACTCACATTTTTCATCGATAGAATCTTCTATATTTACTGCATAGATGATTTTTGTATCTATTTTGGATTTTAGATTGTGTATAAAATCTATATTTTCTCTGCCGTGAAGTTGCACTATATCAATGATTTTATTTTCTAGCGCTTCAATGATCAAATCAATAGACGCATTTACAAAAACCCCAACGGCTTTTATATCCTTAGAAAGATGAGATTTTAGCGTTTGCGCCGTTTTTAAATCCACTTCTCTTTTGCTTTTTGCAAAGACAAATCCTATAAAATCTGGCTTTAATATATTTGCGTATTCTATATCCTCTAGGCGAAATAATCCGCAAGTTTTGATTTTCAATACAATCCTTTTTGTAATTCTTGCAATGCTTGGCTTTTATTTTCTGCTCTCATCAATGTTTCGCCTATTAGCACGGCATTTACTTCGTGTTTGTTTAATATGTTTATATCTTCTTTTGTGTGGATTCCACTCTCGCTTACAAAAATGCAATCTTTTGGCACATATTCCCTTAATTTTATAGTCGTATTTATATTGACTTTGAAAGTCTTTAGATCTCTATTATTGACGCCAATAATCCTTGCCTTGCAAAAAAGTGCATTTTGTAATTCTTCATCATTATGCACTTCAAATAACACAGATAATCCAAGCTCATTTGCTAGAGTAAAATAATCCCTCATTTGCTCTCTATCTAAAATCGCGGCAATCAATAAAATCGCATCTGCGCCAATGGCTTTTGATTCATAGATCATATATTCATCGATGATAAAATCTTTTCTTAGGACTGGAATCTTGACGCATTGTTTGATTTCTCTTAGATAATCATCATTTCCTAAAAAATAATATGGCTCTGTGAGGCAAGAAATCGCACTTGCACCTGCGTTTTGATAATCTAGTGCGATATTTTTGTATGGAAAAGAAGAAGTGATGATTCCCTTTGAGGGCGAGGCTTTTTTAACCTCGCATATAAAATGCATTGTCGGCGTTTTTTTTGAAGCACTTAGGGCTTTTTCAAATGCAAATGGCGTGTTTTTTGTTGTGTTTTTTTTGATTTCTACAAGCGGGATTCTTTGTTTTTTTTCTTGTATTCGCGTTTTTGTAGAATCGATGATTTTTTCTAAAATATTCATTGATTGCTCTCTTTGATAAATCTTTGCAATTGCTCAAATGCTAGTCCATTATCAATTTGCTTTTCTGCTAATCTTACGCCTGATTTTATATCCTCACTTTTTCCTGCGATATAAAACGCCGCTCCTGCATTTAGCGCGGCAACTTCTCTTTTTGGACCTTTTTCTTTGCCTAATAATATATTTTTGATGATTCTAGCATTTAATTTAGCATCTCCGCCCTCCAAATCGCTTTTTTTGCATAGATTATAGCCTATATCATTTGGGTGAAGAGTATATGTTTTTAGATTTTTTTCATTGATTTCACAGATTTTTGTTTCACTTGATAGTGAAATTTCATCGATTTTATCCATTCCATAAACAACCATTCCCCTTTTTACGCCAAGATTCTGCATTACTTTTGCTAGAGGTTCTATTAGATTCTCATCATATACGCCCATAAGCTCCATATTCGCACCTGCGGGATTGCAAAGCGGTCCTAAGATATTAAAAATCGTGCGGATTCCAAGCTCTTTGCGGATTGGGGCGACATATTTCATAGCGGTATGGTAATTTTGCGCAAAAAGAAAGCAAATATTGATTTTTTCAAGCAATTCCTTGCTTTTTTCATTTGATAGCATAATATTTACTCCCAAAGATTCCAATACATCAGCCGCACCGCATTTTGATGAAGCGGCACGATTGCCGTGCTTTGCGACTTTGATTCCAGCAGAAGATACAATTAGCGCAGAAGTAGTAGAGATATTAAAAGAGTTTGAATGATCGCCTCCTGTGCCGACAATCTCTAAAGCGTCCATATTGTGAAGTAGTCTTATGCAATGTTTTCGCATACTAAGCGCAGAGGCAGTGATTTCATCGATACTTTCACCTTTTATACTCAATGCAGTTAGATACGCAGAGATTTGCACGGGGCTTGCTTTGCCTTGCATAATTTCATTCATTACTTCTAATGCGATATTTTGGGGCAGATTCTGTTTTTTTGTGAGTTGTAAAATAGCTTCTTTTATCATTGAATCTCTCTTTTTTGCGTGAAATAAATCACATTTTCTATGATTTTTTTGCCACTTGGTGTAAGAATGGATTCTGGGTGAAATTGCACGCCATATATCGGGTAGATTCTGTGTTCTAATGCCATAACTTCGTTTTCTTTTGTTGTTGCCGTGATTTTTAACGATGGCGGAATCTTTGTGGCTATTAGTGAATGATAGCGCGCAACTTGCAATGATTGTTCTAATCCGTGAAATAAAATCGAATGAGAATCTACTTCGATGATAGAGGTTTTTCCGTGCATTACTTTGTTTGCGTAGCTTACTTCTCCGCCAAATGCCACACATATGGCTTGATGTCCTAAACAAACGCCAAAAATTGGAATCTTATCACCTAATTTTTGTATCACTTCAATGCAGATTCCCGAATCTTGAGGCTTTTTTGGTCCGGGAGATAGCACGATTAATTGCGGATTTATGTCTTTTATTTGTGAGATATTTAATTCATCATTGCGAATGACTTTGATATTTGGCTCAATGCTTCCTATGAATTGATATAAATTATATGAAAAGCTATCGTAATTATCGATGAGTAAAATCACTTTATTTCCTTATATGCCATTTTGGGCGATATTGATGGCTTCAATCATTGCTTGGGCTTTTTTTGCGCATTCTTCAAATTCGCTTTCTGGGTCGCTATCATATACGATTCCTGCACCCGATTGGATACAGATTTCATCATTTTTCTTATAAATCAATCGTATGGCAATACACATATCCATATTTCCCGTAAAATCGATATATCCTATCGCACCGCCATAGATTCCGCGAGATTGATTTTCTAGCTCATTGATGATTTCGCAAGCCCTAATCTTTGGCGCACCAGATAATGTGCCAGCGGGCAAAATCGCATCAAGCGCATCAAGTGCGTCTTTGTTTTCTTGCAAGATTCCAGAGATTGTAGAACTAATATGCATAATATGTGAATATCGCTCGATATTTTTGTATTTTTCTACTTCCACGCTTCCAAATTTCGATACTTTGCCTACATCATTGCGCCCCAAATCAACAAGCATATTATGCTCTGCTAATTCTTTTTGGTCGCTTAAGAGTTCATCTTCTAGTGCCTTGTCTTTAATCTTATCTTTTCCTCTTTTTCTACTTCCAGCAAGTGGATATGTATATAATTTTTTATCTTGAATCTTTAATAATGTCTCTGGTGAAGCGCCCGCTATTTCGATTTTGTCGCTAGTAAAATATAGCATATAAGGCGATGGATTGGTGCTTCTTAGCACTCTATAAACATCAAAAAGGCTACCACTCGCCTTTGCACGCATAGGATTAGATAGCACTACTTGGAAAATATCGCCCTCATAGATATATTTTTTTGCTTTTGTTACCATTTTTATATATTGTTCTTTTGAGAAATGATATTTCAATGTAGAATCTAACACAAAAGGCGCGATATTGTATTTTGGGGTGGTTTTAAGGAGGGCGTGCATTGATTCTAATGTGTTTTGTGCCTCTTTGTAAGAAGATTCTAGATTTGTTGTGGATATGCCTGTAATAAGAATGATTTTCTGCCTAAAATGGTCAAATACGATGATATTATTAAAAAGCATTAAATCCACATCGACAAAATCCTTATCTGTGTTTGTAAAATCTAGTTTTGGTTCATTGTAGCGGATATAATCATAAGCAAAATAGCCCACTAATCCGCCGCTAAATGTTGGCAAATGCTCTAAAATCGGGCTTTTGTATTGTGAGATGATTTCTCTAAGGATTGTTTTGATGTTGCCTTTTTTGTGTTGCGTGCCGTTTTTGTCTTTTAGGGTAATTTCGCCTTTTTTGCAAGTGATTTCCAAAGTGGGATCAAAGCCCAAAAAGCTATATCGCCCCCAGTTTTTTTGCTCGACACTCTCAAGCAAAAAGCACTGAGTGTTGTGTGTTTTTAGGATTCTCATAGCAACAATAGGTGTGATAAAATCCGCATAAATCTCTTTGCTAACTGGTATGCGTTTGTATTGTG
>X235_Pygmy_Slow_Loris__coassemble_35_pt1 | contig 22460 bp, 24 predicted proteins | sample X235_Pygmy_Slow_Loris__metabat2_high_PE_008 | metagenome-assembled genome bin X235_Pygmy_Slow_Loris
GCAAAAGAGAGATTGCACACAATAAAAAATATCATTTCATCAAAAAATAGAATCTTTAGAGAAAATAAAATCGCGCTTAATGTGCTAGTTGAGAGTAAAAAAGATGATTTCTTTTATGGATTAGACCAGTTTTATAATAAAATTAAGTTGAAAAGCAAGAAATCTCTATATTCTAAATGGATTGTAGTTGATGATTACAAGATAGAACAGGATATGAATTATGCAGAAATCTAAGAATTTGATTGTTATTGCAATCGGGCTTGTTTTGATTATTTTGCTTGGGAGTATTTTATTTACTCGCGACAATTATATTTTAATCACAAATGATGAATTAAATAATATTTTACAAACAAAAGAGATTGAAAAAGTCTCTATTGATGATAGTTATTTGTATATTATCACGGATTCTAATGCCTATAAAATCGCAAAGGATTTAGTGAATCTATTAAATCTAAACAATATCGCAATTGAAGTAAAAAAGCCATATATGTTTGATAAGGTTTTGGGTAGTTTTGGCATTTTTGTGGTTTTGTTGCTTGGTCTTTGTGTGATATTTGTCGCGATATCAAAGATTTTTAGAAAGCCACAAGAAATAAAAAATGAAAAGCCAAGAGAATCTCAAATCAACATAGAAAGCAATTTTAACAAAGTATCGAATCTAAAAAATATAAAATTTGATGATATTGCTGGAATAAAAGAAGTAAAAGATGATTTGTTAGAAATCATTGATTACATAAAAAATCCAAAAAAATATCAAGAAATGGGGATTAATCTCCCAAAGGGAATCTTGCTTGTTGGACCGCCGGGCGTGGGAAAAACAATGATAGCAAAAGCGATTGCAAATGAAGCAAATGTGCCATTTTTCTATCAAAGCGGGTCATCTTTTGCGCAAATTTATGTAGGAATGGGTGCAAAGCGCGTAAGAGAGCTATTTTTTGCGGCAAAGGCAAATGCTCCTAGCATTATTTTTATTGATGAAATCGATGCAGTTGGCAAAGCAAGAGGCGAAAATAGAAATGATGAGAGGGAAAATACGCTAAATCAGCTTTTAACCGAAATGGACGGCTTTGAGGATAGCGGAGGCGTGATTGTTGTTGGGGCGACAAATAGGATAGAAATGCTAGATTCTGCTTTGCTTCGTGCAGGTAGATTTGATAGGCGCATTTATATCGATTTGCCCGATTTTAGTGAGAGAAAGAAAATCATTGAACTTTATTTGAAAGATAAAGAACATAAAGTCAATATAGATGAGATAGCAAAGCAGAGCGTGGGTTTTAGCGGTGCGGCACTTTCTTCGCTTGTAAATGAAGCCTCACTAAATGCGTTGAGAAAAAAATCAAAAGTGATTGTAGATGATGATTTTTATTTATCTCATTCAAAAATTGAAAGCGGAATCAAAAAGCAATTAAGTTTTAGCGAAAAAGAAAAACAAGTTTTATCGCTTTATCAAGCCGCAAAAGCCATAAGCGCGTATTGGTGCGATGTTGATTTTGATAAGATTACTTTATTTGGCGAGGGCATAAAAAAGAGTGATAAAAATATATTATCAAAAAGCGATTTGACAAATATGATAAAAGTCGCATTAAGCGGTAATGTGGTGCTAGAGATGAATATGGGAGAATCTTATACAAATTCCAAAGATGATATAAGAATCGCAAAACAAATCGCATTTGAGATGAGCCAAGATTATTTTATGATGGATAAGATAATCGCAGATTCTAGCGATATAGAGGCGGAATTGCAAAAAATAAGAAGCGAATTGAAAATATTTTTTAATAGCACGAAAGGCGTTTTAAAAGAAGTCCAAATGATATTATTAAAAAACGAAAAAATCACCAAAGAAGAATTAAAAGAAATACTAAAAGAGGGCATATTCATTGAATAATTTTTTTGTGGATTTGAATCTTGTGAGATTTTTAAATGGCTTTGGAATCTCGCTTAATCAATATGATATTTGTGGCTTTAAAAATGGCGTTTTTGAGGCAATCAAATCCGCGCTAAATGCCAAAACTCGCATAAATAGGCTTATATTATTATTGCCTAATGCTTGCTTTTGTGAGGATAGTTTAAGGGAGATTCAAGATAAAGGGGTAAAAATCATTGTTTTTTTGGACGCTAAAGATGAAGATTCTATGAAAATATTGGAGTTTTTTAAAAAATTTGCCATTGTTTATTGTATCAAGGAAGTAGATAATTTATTTGAAGGATAGAAAATGAATATTGACTTACACAATCACACAAAAAGGTGCAATCACGCCACGGGCGAGTGCTTTGAGTATGTAGAATCTGCGATTAATTGCCATACGGATATATTTGGATTTGCCTGCCACGCACCGATGAAATTTGATGAAAAATATCGAATGGCGCTTTGTGAAATCGATGATTATATGCAAGAAATAAGGGAATTAGGGGAGCGATACAAAAACAAAATCGACATTAGGCTTGGATTTGAGGTTGATTATATCAACAAAAAAGAATATTTGATAGAAAGAAAAGTGCTAGATTCTAGCGTGGATTATTTGATTGGCTCGGTGCATTTTTTGAATCACTGGGGCTTTGATAATGAGGAATTTATCGGCGTTTATGAGAGTATAAATATCGATGATGCGTGGATTGAATATCTAGAATCTATCGCAAATATGGCTCAAAGCGGGCTTTTTGATATTGTGGGGCATTTTGATTTATTTAAGATTTTTAATAACCCGCCAAGCAAGAATCTAAAAAAATATATCGCCAAAACCCTAGAATCCATCAAAGATAATCATATGGTGCTTGAGATAAACTCTGCTGGATTTAGGAAAAAAATCGGGGAAATGTATCCAAGCAGGGAGATTTTGGAGCTTGTTTTTAAGTGTGAGATTCCTATCACTTTTAGTAGCGATGCGCACAATCCAAATCAAGTAGGCTTCAAAAGAAATGAATGCAAGGCTATCGCAAAAGAAATAGGCTTCAAAAAAGCCGCAAGCTTCAAGGGTAGAGAAATAGAATTTTATGATTTTTAGGGAAATTTTTTCGGCTTTGTGATGACAAGAGAATAGAATCGTCATTGCGAGCGAATGCAAAGCAATCTATAAAACAATAATATTTAAAATTTTAGAGGATTTTAGCTTGCCAAGCCTCATAAAAGGAGGCTTGATGATATAAAAGGGGCAGATTTTAGCAAAAGACTAGAATCTATAAGAATATTAGAACTTAACTGCACCTGTTGTAGAAAGTGGAATTATTCTTTGGCTTCCACTTGGATAAGATGCTTTTAATGCCACACAAAATGTTCCGCCGTGATTTCCGCCAGTCGGTGTAGCTGGAATATTATCTGGATCAAAGACCAAGGTGCCATTTCTTCTATCTATTCGTATTACTTGACCACATCCACCAGTTGCGTGTCCTGTAGCAGCCGATACATTACCAAGTGGTTCGATACCATCATATCCTATAGCATTTGCACCGCCACCGCCAGATTTCCATCTGCCACTATCAAGTCCGCCTGTATCCATTATCCATTCACCCCAAGAGCCATATCCCGGAGGAGCTGAAACTGTCGGGTCAAGATTCTCTGCAAAAATTCTAGCAGGTATTGCTTTTAATACGCTCGCAATATCGCTTCTTGCCATTGCCACTTGTGCATCTGTCCTAGTTGTTACAAATCTAGGCACCGCAACAGCCGCTAAAACCCCTAATATAACGATAACAAAGACTAATTCAATCATACTAAAGCCATATCTTTTCATTTCTTTTCCTTTGATAAAGATTTCTTTAATCCACTTAAAACGCATTTGGATAAAAGTTAATGAAATTTAAACATTTTTTTTTTTAAGTTTCTCTTAAAGGCAAATATTCATTTAGATTTTTTTGGATTACCTCGCATTTCACAAATACTCTTAATGAGACTAGATTTGTCCTTGCAGGTTAATCTGCAAGGTTTGAAATGTTGCTTTAAGAATCTTTATTTAAATGCTTGAGAGACCATTTTTCTTCTTAAATAAGCGATTTTGCTTTGCAATGGCAATTCTTTTGGGCAAAAATCTTGGCACGCCATCAAGGACATACAGCCAAATATGCCATCATCATTGCCGATTAATTCATAAAAATCCTCCTCGCTTCTATTGTCGTGTGGATCTAGCATAAATCTTGCAACTCTATTTAATCCAGCCGCACCCACAAAATCATCTCTCATTACTTTTGTAGCACAGCCTGCCACGCAACAACCGCATTCAATGCACCTATCAAGCTCAAATACCTCATCTGCGATATTAGGCTCGATTGGCTCTTCGAGTTTTGATATATCTCTTTGTTCATTTGAGTGAATCCAGCCCTCAACTCTTTTTGTCATTCCCTCAAACCAGATTCCCGTATTTACCGATAAATCTTTGATAAGCTTAAAAGCTGGAAGTGGCGCTAGAGTGATTATTCCCTCTACATAATCTTTTGTTAGCGTCCTGCAAGCAAGTTTTGGTTGTCCATTTATCATCATAGCGCAACTACCGCAGATTCCAGCCCTACAAATAAAATCAAAACTCAAATTTGGATCTTGATTTTCCCTAATCATTGTCAATGCGATAAATATAGTCATAGAATCCGTTTCTTCTAGTTTGTATTCCTTGAAATGCGGCTTATAAACGGCACTTTGAGGATCGTATTTTAATGCTCTTATTGTAATTATTCTCCCACTCATTTGTCATCTCCTAATCGTTGATTTTTGGCTTTGTAATGTGGTTGCAATTCAAAATACATCAACGCATTTTGTATTTCAAATCGATCTTTTTTTGCTGCTTGCAAATCCTGCGTGATTTTATCTACTTCTGCTTGGCGAATCGCGCTTTTTGGATTTTCTATGATATTTCCTTTTGCCCCATATCCTCTATATCCGGGCGGAATCTCCATATTTTCAATCTCCAAATCCTCGTATTCTATCGTTGGCGCATTGTCATTTTTGTCTTTCCATATCGCAAGCGTTCGTTTTAGCCAGTCTTTGTCATTTCTTTTTGGATAATCCTCTCTTGTATGCGCCCCGCGACTTTCCGTCCTATTTAGCGCACCTTTTGCCACGCACAACGCGATTTTAAGCATTTTTGGCACTCTATATGCTTCCTCTAATTCTGGATTACAATGAATGTGTTTATTTGAGATTCCTATATTTTTGCTTCTTTTGTATAGTTCGACTAATTCATCATAGGCTTCTTGCAAAATCTTGCCCTCTCTAAAGATTCCCACTTTGTCGTCCATAATTTTTCGCATTTTATTTTTGATTTCAAATACATTTTCATTGCCATTTGAATTGATGATATTTTCCAAATATTCTTGCTCTTCGTTGATAAATTTTTCTATCGTATCGGTTTTTATATCCATTGTTTTGCTTGCACAATAATCACTAAAATAATCGCCGATAATCATACCTGATACAACCGCCTCGCTTACGGAATTTCCCCCAAGTCTATTAAATCCGTGCAAATCCCAGCACGATGATTCGCCTGCGGCAAATAAGCCTTTTAGATGCGTATGCCCTTTGTAATCCGTCCTAATACCGCCCATAGAATAATGTTGCATTGGTCTAACAGGCGCCCATTGTTTGGTAACATCAATTCCTGCAAAAATCTTGCAAATATCATAAACATCTCTTAGATTCTTGTGTATGTGAGCTTCGCCAAGTATGGATATATCTAGCCATATATGGTCGCCATAAGGCGATTTTGCACCTTTGCCTTTTCTTATATGTTCTATCATTCTTCTACTTACAACGTCTCTACTTGCTAGATCTTTTTTCTCTGGCTCATAATCAGGCATAAATCGATAACCATCAACATCTCTTAACACGCCACCATCGCCTCTACAACCCTCAGTAAGCAAAATCCCGCTTGGCACAAGTGGCGTAGGGTGAAATTGCACGGCTTCCATATTTCCAAGCTTTGCGATACCTGTCTCTAGCGCGATTGCCGCACCAACGCCATCGCATATCACGGCGTTTGTGGTATTTTGGTAGATTCTGCCATATCCGCCTGTGGCTATCATCGTCCCTTTTGCGATATATGCTACTAATTCGCCCGTGATTAAATCCCTAACAATCGCACCATAGCAGATTCCGTCCTCATATATGATTTTTATGGCTTCTTTTCTATCGCGTATATCAACATTGTTTTTTATCGCTTCATTTGCGACTGCATACAACATCGAATGTCCTGTGGCATCCGCCGTGTAGCAAGTCCTCCATTTTTTTGTTCCACCAAAATCCCTTGAATGTATGTATCCGTGCCTAAAATCCTCTTCTTCAATGATTGTTTTTTGCGCATTGATGATTGCCTCTCTTTTGCCTTTTTGGATTCTACTCCACGATACGCCCCAAGTAGCAAGCTCTCTAATGGCTTTTGGTGCAGTGGTAACAAACATTCTAGCCACATTTTGATCACAGCCCCAATCACTTCCTTTGACCGTGTCCATAAAATGCAAATCCTCATTATCGCCATCACTCATTTTTGAATTTCCAAGACTAGCTTGCATTCCGCCCTGTGCGGCAGCTGAGTGACTTCTTTTGACAGGCATAAGGCTTAAAACAATCGTATTTAATCCTCTTTTCTTACACTCTATCGAAGATCGAAGTCCAGCCAATCCGCCACCGATGATTAATGCATCACAATATACTATATTCATTTATTCCCCCTTATTTCATTATCTCCCATTTGATGAATCGTCATATAATTGGTATTTTTGTCTAATTTTAATCCATTTTTGACATATGCCGCGTATGTTGCCAAACCTAGAATGATAAAAAATACACTTATGGCAATTTTTAGATTCCTAAGTCTTTTTAGTGTGATTTCTGGCGTTTTTGCCTCAAACCAACCCCATTTAACCGCAAGTCTATACAATCCAATCGAGCCGTGTAACTCAACTGCAAACAACAACACCAAATACAAAAGCCAAAAATGTTGATGAACGAATCTAAATGATGAGCCAATCGCGCCTATCGTTTGAGGTTGCGTCATCACTATATATAAATGCACGCTTCCTAAAAAAAACATCGCAAAACCAGTATATGCTTGAATCACCCAAAGTTTTGTATCGCTATGTCTTAAAGCGTCTTTGTGTGCTTTTAAGCGAATATATTGCCTATAATTGATTGGAAATTTTCGCATTGCAAGTAATGCGTGTAGTATAAATATAGAAAAAACGACAAACGCAAGGATCGATACCACAAATGGATACCCCTTGCCATCGCTACTTAAAAAATCAAGTTCGAAGAATCTTGATACCTTATCCATTGCCTCGTTACTAATTAGAATCGTTGATACAAAAAACATATGCGCCATCATAAATAACGCAAGAAATAATCCCGTTGCACTTTGCAAATAATCTAGCAAAGCGGGCATTCTACTTGCTCTATTTTGTTTGCTTATTCCCGTGTAGCTTTCGATGATTCTATTATCCAAATTGCTTTGTTGCATACATATCCCCCTTCTTTAAATTGCATAAAGCAAATATATTTTATCACTAAAAAATAGAAAAATGCTTTGAAATACATCAAAAATAAAATTTATTCGGTGATATTGTCCATAATCGAAGTAGTTTTTGAGAGTCTTGTTTTGTCAAAATGCGTGTAGATTCTCGAAGTCGAAATACTTGAATGCCCAAGTGCTTCTTGCACTAGCACTAAATCGAGGCTTTTTTGATATAGAAGTGTAGCAAATGAATGCCTAAGCATATGCGCACCATTTTTTTCTTTTCTAATTCCAGCAAATGTCAAAATGCCCTCCACACTTCTACTTACATAGGCTTGCGTTAGAATCTTGTTTTTGAAATTGCAAAAAATATATTCGCTATCTAATTGCATAGAATCTTTTTGTATTTTCCAGTTTTGCAATAATTCTTTGATATGTTTTTTTAGAATCATTACAACTCTGGGTTTGTTTCCTTTTCCACGCACTTGTAGGATATAATTGTTTTCATCTTCGCTAATGTCTTTGTATTTTAGATTGAGTGCTTCAGATACGCGGATTCCCGTGTATATGATCGTTTTTATGATTAATTGATTTCTATTTTTTACCTTTGGTGAAAATGGATATTCTTCAATCGCATTTAAGAATCTTTTGAGTTCATCTTCATTCATAAAAGAGGGCAGTTTTTCTACGCTTTTTCCACGAATATCGCCGATATTTTTTAATTCGATATTAAATATATATGATTTTCCGCTTTCATCTTCATTTTGTTTATCGATAAATCCAAAAAAGCCAATAACCACCACTCTATGATTTTTCTTGCTAGCATTACTCAAGCTACTGCAAGCCACAGCGATAAAATCGCGCAATATTTCTTCATCGATTTCTTTCATACTCGCAAAACCAAATGTTTGTAAATATGAAAATAATTTAAGTAGCGGATTTGCATAAGTGTTTATTCCAATTAGCCCATTGTTGCGGACTTCTTTGAGTAAGTTTTGGAGTTGTTCTATGTTTTTTATCCCAAATCTTAGGCTTTTCATCGTTTGATTTAAGATTTCTTTGTTTTTTACATTTCTTGAGGATAGTGTTGCTACTTTGCTATGCAAGAATCGCTCTATCCAAAATAGCAATGTTTCATCAAAATTATCCTTAAAATCGATGTTGTAGCGCAATGTTGCAATCCTTTATATTTTAAATACGATTGGATTGAATGCCTTTGTGGATACTAAAATCTCATCTCCTATTTTGTATTGCAAGGCATCATTATCCATAGTGATCGTTGCTATATTATTATTGATTAGTAATTTCACTATGAAAATTATACCATTTTGCTTAATGTCAATGATTTTTGCACTAAAATTGAATTTTGAGCTTGTTTTGTCATTTGAAAAAACGCTATTTGTGTCGCCATCATTGATAATCTTTCCATTTTTTAAATGCAAGATTCTATTTGATAGCTTGAAAATTTCGCTTATATCGTGGCTTACGATAATCGTGGTTAGTTTGAAATATTGATGGAGTCGAATGATTTCATCTTGGAGAATGAGGCGCATATCATTATCAAGCGCACTTAATGGCTCATCAAGGAGTAGAATCTTGCTTTTATATACCAAAGCTCTAGCTAATGCCACTCTTTGTTTTTGCCCGCCAGAGAGTTTATTTGGCTTTGTGTATTTGAGATTGTCTAATTCCATTAGATTTAATATCTCATCAACTCTATATCTTTCTTGTTTGTTTTCCAAGCCAAAGCAGAGATTTTTATACACATTTAAATGAGGAAACAACGCATAATCTTGAAATACAAAGCTGATTTTGCGCTTTTGTGGGGCTAGATTGATTTGTTTGTTGCTATCAAACCATATTTCATCATCAACGACAATTCTCCCAGAATCTGGCATATCAAGCCCGCTTAAGATTCTAAGTAATGTCGTTTTTCCCGCACCACTTTGCCCAAATACGCTTAAAAATGTGTATTTTTGAATCTTTGTATTTACTTCTAATGTGATTCTACCATTTTGGGTATTTAGGGATTTTTTAATATCAATTTCTATCATTTTTATGCTTTTAGATATTTTTTATTGATAAAGAAAATCGCAAACAAAAGAATAAAAGTGATGCTAAATAAAGCTAGTGAATATTGATGTGCGAGTTTTGTATTTAGCGTTTCTACTTCATCGTATATTGCGATACTTGCGACCCTCGTCTCACCTGCGATATTGCCCCCAATCATCATCACCACGCCAAATTCGCCGATAGTATGCACAAAACTAGTGATTGCCCCAAGCAATAGGCTTGATTTGATATTTGGCAACAACACAAAAAACAATGTATAAAATCTCCCTTTTCCAAGCGTGTAACTTGCCTCTTTTAGCGATAATGGAAGATTTTTAAATCCATCTTTTATTGGATTTACCATAAATGGCAGTGAGAAAACAATGCTTGCGATGATGATTCCCTCAAAGCTAAAAACTAATTTCAAATCAAAGGTCTCAAGTAGCCACGCTCCAAAAGAATTACTTGGCGAAAAAGCCACAAGAAGATAGAATCCAAGCACAGATGGGGGCAAAACAAGCGGCATCCAAATGATTACTTCAAGCAATAAAATCATTTGTTTTTTGGAATAAGCAAGAATGTATCCTAAAAAGATTCCAATAGGCAACAAAATAAAAGTGGTGATAAATGAAACCTTAAAGGTTAGTAACATCGTTTCTACAAATGAGGATTCCATTTATTTTCTTTTTGTTGGATTTAATATTGAAGCATTAATTCATTTGATTTGATAAACCAAATAAAAGTATCTCCAATATTGATATTTAGCTCATATCTTGCTTCTTTTGTGATAAGCGAATGTATATTTGTTCCATAAAAATCAAAATAGATTCTAGCAAATATAGAATCTTCTTCTATATTTTGCACTTTTCCCTCAAATCTATTTCTAGCACTTAAATCCGTGCTTTTAGCGACCATTACTTCACTTTCTTTAAAAACAATATCGCATTCCAAGCCCGCTTTTATATGTTTATCATCAAGCATCAATACACTAAAAATATTGCCGCATTTGTCTTCTAACTTAACAAATGCTACATCATTTTCTTTTTTTATGTTTGTTATTGTTGCTTGTATTTGATTCAAGGTTTGCTATATCCATATGATTCAAATATTTTTTGTGCCTTATCTTCTAATATGAAATTTTTAAAATCATTTGCAAGCTTTGAATCTTTTCCATTTTTTGTAAGAACCATTGCTTGAAGTATCGGGCTATACATATTTTCATCGATAACTAAATAATTTGCTTGCTCATCTTTTATTACCATAGATAGCGCACTAAATCCAATATCGCTACTTCCAGATTTGACATATTGTGTAGCTTGTCCTATGGATTCTCCAAGGACGATTTTATCTTTTATCGTATCGTATATTTTGACGCTTTCCATTGCTTGCATTCCAGCTACGCCATAAGGTGCGAGTTTTGGATTTGGGAGGGCGATATGTTTTATTGTTGAATCTTTTAATATATCCATAGAATCTATTTTCATATTTTTATTAATGCTAAATAATATCAACTTGCCTTTTGCGTAATTTACAGGCTTATCATCGGTGCTTTTTGAGTCAAATAATTTTTGTGGATAGCTTGTATCTGCTGCGATAAAGAAATGCGCAGGCGAGCCATTTACGATTTGGTTATATGCTTTGCCAGAGGAAATATAATTGATGTTTATATTGTCGTTTTTTCTATCTTTTAGAAATTCTACTTTTATATCTTCTAACACATATTTCAAACTAGCTGCCGCTAATACCATAATATCTTCTGCTTTTACCTGCATAAAAAATGCTATAAATACCATAATAGCAATGCTTTTTTTCATATTTTTACTCCGTTTTTTAAAATATATAAAATTATATAATGATTTTTAGCAAATATACAATTAAAAATCAAAAATCATCAAAAAAATATCATTTAGTGAATTTTGTTATGAGAATCTTCTTGCCAAGTTCTACGCCGGGTTGATCATAGGCATTTATATCCAAAATCTTCCCCACACAAGAGGTCAAAAGCTCATAATAAATAATTAGCTCGCCTACACATTTTTCATTTAATTTTTTTATTTCTATGTGATCTGTTGGGATTCCCTCTTTTTGAATCGCCTCCATTGTTGAGATTTGCTGTTGTTGCAAAAGCAAGGCAAAACTCTTTCCATTGACAAAATTACAAGAATCTAAAAATTTCAATTTCAAATCTGGAATCTTTGGATTGATAAAACTTTTTTGCTCCAAACTCAAAAATGTAACGGTTTTATCCATCACGCCTTGCACGATTAATTGCAAAAAACTATGTTGATCGATGCTACCAATAAGCGCTATTGGCGTAAGCCCCGTTCTTTTTCCAAAACTATTTAATTTCCCCAAACTCTCGCCCCAAAGCTGCACATACCACGCATTAAAATCCTTGAAAACGCTTGAATACGAAAAAAGTATGTTTATATTGAATTTATCTCGATTGTTGCTTAAAAAAATCGCCTTTTTTAAAAGATGTTTTTCTTTAAAATCAAAAAATCTTTGAGAGAATCTTTTTGCCCCAAGCAAAAGCGATTGCGTATCATATCCAAGTATCATAAGCGGCAAGATTCCAATCGTGCTTAGCACCGAATACCTGCCACCTATATTTTTGTTGATTGTTAGCGTTTGGATTTGTTGATATTTTCCAAAGCTATGAAGTGGCGAATTTTTATCGGTTATGAGGCATAAATGCTGCTTGTTTTTGGCGTTTTTTAAAAGATTGTATCGATCCAATACATATTTCATAAGTGAAGAAGTCTCTATTGTCGTCCCAGATTTTGAAATGACGATAAATAAAGAAGATTCTAGTTTTACTTTTTTTAGGGATTTTTCTATTTTTATTGGATCGGTGTGTTCTAAAAATTTTAGATTGATATTTTTTCGATAAGGCAAATGCGAAAGCATCGAATCAATCGCCTTTAGCCCGAGGGAACTTCCACCTATGCCGATGATGATTAGATTTTCGATATTTGACAATGTGCGGATATTTGCTTTTATGTATTTTTTGGAATCTATAATGGCTCTACTTTCATAAGGCAGGTTAAAAAAGCCACTAATCTTAGAATCTCTTTCTTTGCACATCGCCTTATACAAAGCCTCAATGGATTCTTTTTGTATATGATTTTCTAAATTTGTAAGATTCTGTTTAAATTTCAACATCGCTAATTATTCATCACATATACGCTTAAATCGACTAATCTATTGCTATATCCCACTTCATTATCATACCAAGCTAGAATCTTTGCATTGATTTCATCAATGATTATTGTTTTATCCGCAATGATTATGGCACTATAAGGCGAGCTTATAAAATCGCTTGATACTCTTTTTTCTAAATCATTCAAAATAATGCCCTTCATCTTTCCATTTTGTGCTTCTATGAAAGATTGATTGATGGATTCTATACTTGCTTTGTTTTTCAATCTCACACTCAAATCTACCAAACTTACATCAGGAGTTGGCACACGCACGGCAATGCCATTTAGCTTGCCATTTAATTCTGGGATAACTTTGCCTATTGATTTTGCCGCACCCGTGCTTGTTGGTATCATATTTAGGCTTGCGGCTCTTGCTCTTCGTATATCTTTGTGTTTTACATCTAGGACATTTTGATCATTTGTAAAACTATGTATGGTAGTCATCAATCCAGATTCTATTCCAAATGTGCTATGCAGGATTTTTACTATGGGTGCTAGGCAATTTGTAGTGCAAGAGGCGTTTGAGATAATTGCCTCGCCTTTGTATTGATCTATATTTACGCCATATATATACATAGGAACATTATCTGCGGGTGCGGAGATGATGACTTTTTTTATTTGATCTTTTATATGGGCTTTTGAGGATTCTAGGGAGTTAAATTTTCCCGTGCATTCTATCACGCATTTTGCCCCATATTTTGAAAAATCTAATTCATTGATATTTCTATTGCTAATGATTTTTATATTCTTGCTATTTCCAAGCGATATGGTGTTTTCATCTATTTTTTTTACATCAAAACTTCCATCAAGGCTATTAAGATTCTTATGCACAGAATCATATTTTAGTAAATGAACTAGCGTATCGATACTTGCGGTAGTGTTTATCGCGCTTAATTCTATATCATTTCTTTGTCCTATAATCCTAGCGGTGCAGATTCCAATTCTTCCTGTTCCATTAATCGCAAACATTTATCTCCCTTTTGTTTTTTTCTTTTAATTATAATATGTTTGCAATTATATACAATATAGAATCTTGTGTAAAAATGCTTTATAAATACAAAATTATTAGGCAATTGCATATTTTTTTGATTTTTTATGCAAAAAATGGCGATATTTTGGGATAAATTACTTGCAAAATATAAAAATCCTGCTATACTTCGTGCGTTCATAGGTACATAACTTATAAAATTACTAGAAGGAGGATTTTATGAACAAAGCGGATTTTATTGATGTTGTAAAAAAAGTAGGTGGTTACGAAACCAAAAAAGAAGCAGAAAAAGCAATCTCTGCATTTACTGATGCTGTAAAAGCTGTTTTATTGAAAAAAGACACCGTTGAGTTGGTAGGTTTTGGTAAGTTTGAAACTGCTATCCAAAAAGCAAAAACTGGTAAGATTCCAGGAAGCAACAAAACTTATAAAACTAGCGATAAAATGGTTCCTAAATTTAAACCAGGTAAATCTCTAAAAGATGAAGTTGCTAAAATCAAAGTAGCAAAAAAATAATCTTATTGTTTTTACATTTTTTTACAAAATTTGTTCCCCGAGTTTAGATTCTAAACTTGGGGATTTTTATTTTATGTTGAAAAGATTCTGGTAGATTGTGGATTTTTCGCTTTTGTTTGCAAGCTCAAATCATCATTGAAAGGGAGTGAAACAAAGCAGTCCATATCCGCCGTTATTCTTAGATTGCGTAAAAATGCGAAGAATCCATTAATGGATTTATGGATTCTTCGGTTAAAGCCTTAAGAATGAGAAGTATTTATTTATCATTGCGAGATTTGCACACATTGATGAAGTAGAGTAGTTTATGTCCCTATAGCTCAGCAGGATAGAGCACACGATTCCTAATCGTGAGGTCATTGGTTCGAATCCAATTGGGGACGCCAAGATTATAAAACTTAAAATCTATAATTTCAACTTTTAGCTTTGTAAAGGAGTTGCAATGCGTCTTGTTGATAGTTTTAAAAAAGATGGTGATTTTTTATTTAGATATAGAAGTTATCTACCATTATTTATCATTCCATTTTTTGTTTTTACCTTGATTAGTTATGGTTCGCCATTGTATCAAAAACACGATATTTCAAGCAGTGGAGCGTATAATAATATCCTTATTCTCATTGCATTATGTGTTGGATTATTAGGGCAGTTTATTCGAATCTTGGTTGCGGGTTTTGTCCCAAAAGGCACTTCAGGGCGAAATACAAGAGAGCAAATCGCATCTTTGTTAAACACAAAAGGATTGTATTCAACTTGCAGGAATCCGCTTTATCTTGGTAATTTTTTGATGATGTTATCGCCTGTTATTTTGGTAGGAAATTGGCTTTTTATTTTGTCGTTTATTTTGGCTTTTTGGCTTTATTATGAGAGAATTATTTATAGCGAGGAGTTTTTTTTGAGTGATAAATTTAAAGAGCAATACACAAATTGGGCGAATAATACGCCTTGTTTTATCCCGTCATTTAAACATTACCAAAAAAGCGATATGGAATTTTCATTCAAATCAATGATTAAGCGCGAATATCATTCTATTTTTGGGCTTGCCTCATCGTTGTTTGTCGTGCATTATATTATCATTGCCATTGTTTTAAAAATGCAAATGCTTGTGCCTAGCTTGATAATTACGATTTTTTTTGTGATTTCATTAGTTATTTATCTTGTTTGTTTGTTTTTGAGTAAAAAAACAAATATTTTATTTGTGGAAAATAGATAAACATTTTTAAGTAAAAATAAAATAGAATCTTTTTTTTAAAAAAGTAGCATACAAAGGAAAAAAATGTCAAAAAGTATAGAATTTATGCAAAATGTCAAAAGTATCAAAGATATTGATATTACAAACAAAAGAGTGTTAATTAGGGTAGATTTCAATGTGCCTATGGATTCTGATTTTAATATTTCCGATGACACTAGAATGCGCGAGGCGATCCCAACGATTAATTATTGTATCGATAATGGCGCGGAGCATATCATTTTAGTAAGCCATCTTGGGCGTCCAAAAGGCAAAGATTCTAAATATTCGCTAAAACATATCATAAAAAGATTAGAGCGATTGCTTGATAAATCCGTGGTTTTTTTAGAGAGAATAGAAAATTTCCCAAGCCTCGTTGCTACTTTGGATACCAAATCAATTATTTTGCTTGAAAATATTAGATATTACGCAGGCGAGGAAAAAAATGATGAAGAGCTATCAAAGCAACTTGCTAATATTTGTGATGTATTTGTAAATGACGCATTTGGCACAAGCCACAGAAAGCATTCTTCTACTTATGGCATAGCAAAATTTGCAAAAGAAAAAGTCGCAGGTTTGTTACTAAAAAAAGAAATAGATTCTTTCTCTAAAGCACTTGCAAACCCCATAAAGCCGGTATTATTAATCGTTGGCGGGTCAAAAGTATCCTCAAAATTAGCACTTCTTAATAATATCTTAGATGTTGTAGATAAGATTATTATCGGCGGGGCGATGAGTAATACTTTTTTGAAAGCAGTCGGCTATGATACGCAAAAATCTCTAGTAGAGGAGGATTTGCTAGAAGAAGCGCTAAATATTCTTCGCAGCGCAAAAGCAAAAAAAGTAAAAATATATCTTCCTGTTGATGTTGTAACAACGGATAATATTAAAGAATCCAAAAATATAAAAATCACGCCCGTGCAAGATGTGCCAGAGGATTATATGGTAGTTGATGTGGGTCCTGCTACAAGCAAGCTTTTTGCCGAAGTGGTAAGGGATAGCAATACGATTATTTGGAATGGACCGATTGGAATCTATGAAATAGGCAATTTTTCAAGAGGCACATTTAATCTAGCCCATCACATAGCCGATACTTATGCTTTTAGTTTGATTGGTGGAGGCGATACCGCTGATGCGGTTGATAAAGCTGGCGAAATAGATAATATGAGTTTTATATCAACAGGTGGCGGTGCATCGCTAGAGCTTTTGGAGGGCAAGATTCTATCGGCATTTGAGGTTTTGGATAAAAAATAAGGTTTTTAGATGATACATATATTTGCAAAGCAAGATTCTATCGTTCAAAAAGAATTGCATATTGATGGCGATGATATTTCTACAAAATCGATATTATGGCTTGATTTGCTAAATCCTACGATTGATGAAATATCTTATATATCTAAATTGTATGAAATTGAGATTCCAACAAAAGAAGAAAGAGAAGAGATTGAAAGCTCTGCTAGATATTGGGAGGATAAGGATTCTATCACTATAAACACGCATTTCCTAATCAAACTAGGCGAGGAGAATCTAAAAGATGAGACGATTACATTTTTGCTAGATAAAAATATACTCTTTACGATTCGATATAGCGAATTTAAAATGTTTGATGAGATAGAGCGCCGCGTGCTTGCAAGTCCTAGAAATTTTGAAGATGGCTTTGATTTGATTTCAAAAATATTTGAAGTGCGAGTAGAAAAAGATGCCGATATGATAGAGAATTTTGCAAGAGATATTCGTTCGCTTAGAAAGGGCGTTTTTGAAAATATTTATGATTATGATGAGGTTTTAAGCCGATTATCAAATCTCCAAGATACAAATACAAGGCTTAGAGATTCTCTATTTGACAAAAGGCGCGCGCTTACCGCATTATTGAATAGCAATAAATTAGATTTTGATGTAAAGGCAAATATCACTATTGTAGTAAAGGATTTAAATTCACTCATTGATTTTTGTGTGGCAAATATGAATGCCCTTGACAATATTCACGCACTATTTGCTTCACAAATCAATATAGAACAAAATCGAACGATAAAGATTTTTACCGTGGCTACCGTGGTTATGATGCCTCCAACTTTGATTGGCACTATTTATGGTATGAATTTTAAAAATATGCCCGAGTTAAATACTGCTTATGGCTATCCTGTGATTTTGCTTGTGATGGTTATATCGACAATTACTACATTGATTTATTTTAGAAAAAAAGGCTGGTTATAAGGAGTTTTTATGGAAGTTTGGTCTTCTATAATGGATTTTAGTTGGATATATTCACCTAGTGCTTGGGCGGCTTTGGTAACTTTGACTTTATTAGAGATTGTCCTTGGGATCGATAATATTATTTTTATAGCGATTTTGGTTACAAGGCTTCCGCAATCCAAGCGAGATAAAGCACGAACGCTTGGGCTTATGTTTGCGATGCTTACAAGAATCTTACTTCTTGTTTCGATATTTTGGATAATGAAGCTTGTAGAGCCGTTATTTAGCGTATTTGGCGTTGAAATATCAGGGAAAGATTTGATACTTATTGGCGGTGGATTATTTCTTATTTGGAAAAGCACGAGGGAGATTCACTCACAAATGCAGCCAGAAGAAGAGGATTTGCATACAAAACAATCTACAAAATTAGGCTTTTTTGGGATCTTAGTTCAAATCGCGATTTTGGATATTGTATTTTCGCTAGATTCTGTGATTACGGCTGTTGGTATGGCGGAGCATTTGTTTATTATGATTGTTGCGGTGATTATCGCCGTTTTGATTATGATTTTTGCCTCAAAATATATCGCAAATTTTGTTGATTCAAATCCTACGATAAAGATTCTAGCTTTGGCATTTTTGATTCTTGTTGGCGTTACGCTTATTGCAGAGGGCTTGGATTTCCATATTTCAAAAGGCTATATTTACTTTGCTATGGCATTTTCACTTGGCGTTGAATCTATTAATATTTATATTAGCAAGAAGAAAAAAGCAATGGCAAAGTGATAATTATATCCCTTGCTTGCGAGTTAGTCTTAGAATCTTCTATCTTATGAGATTTGCTCGCAAGGCAATGATTTATATAATCCTAATATCTATCTCATTTGAATCTAATTCGACTTTTTTGCTTTTAATTACTCTATCTTCTATGAGTTTGCCATTTAACTCAGCATTATTTAGAGCCAAAATCTGCATTGCCAAATACGCCGCATTTATCGCCCCGCTTTTGCCAATAGCCATTGTTGCAACGGGGATTCCGCTTGGCATTTGCACAGTTGATAAAAGAGAATCCAATCCGCCTAGCGAGCTAGAATCAAGCGGCACGCCAATAACTGGCTTTGTAGTAAGAGATGCTACGCTCCCTGCAAGATGAGCTGCCATACCCGCAGCGGCGATAAATACGCAAGCCCCTCTATTTTGCGCGTCATTTATGTATTCTTTTGTCCTTTGGGGGCTTCTATGTGCGGAGCTTATGATTACCTCAAATGCGCAATCAAATTTTTTTAGCACATTTACGCATTCTTGCATAATATCCCAATCGCTTTTACTTCCCATAACAATGCTTATAAAATTCATTTTTTACCCTTTGCTTTTTGATTTTGTTATTTTACAGGCTTTTCCTTTAATGATTTTATGAAAAACATAGAAGCTACAAAAAATGATACAAATCCAAATACCAAAAACATATTTAAAAGCCCAAAATTGCTTACTATTGGTTGTGTGAGAAGAGGAGAGGAGAATTGACCGATAAATACCGAACTTACCAAGAATCCATATGCTTTTGCTCTGTTGTTTTGATTTGTGAGTGAAAAAAGCCAAATGGAGTTTGTTATAAGCAAGATTCCAAGCCCAAATCCAATAAAACTAAGCGCGATTAAGACCATAAAATACAATTGAAATAAATTGATGATACATAGCCCAACACCAAAAGCACAAAAACACAAGCTATACATAGCAAAAAGGCTTAGATTCTCTCTAATTTTTGCATAAAATATCGATACGCTAGCACTACACACAAAAATAAGCGCCAAGCCATAGCCGATAAAATCGCTACTTTTTTGCAATACATTAACTACCACAAATGGCACTTGCGTGGGCGCGATATAAAATAATGCGATTCCCAAAAAGCTAAATGTGTAGATTGGTAAAAATGTAAAAAAATTAAATTTTGTGTTGTTTTGAGTTACCTCGCTTTTTTTTGGCTCAAATAATAAAAAAATCGCAAAAAACAAAACCACAAATGCGATTCCATATATCAAAAATGGATACCTCCACGATTCTTTTGCCAAGAATCCGCCCAAAATCACACATATCGCACTAATAATCGTATATCCTAAACTCTTAGCAATAAGTGCCTTGTCTCTTTTTGTGCCTGTGTAATAATCCGCGATTAACGCACTTGCTCCTGTCATCACAAACGCATTTGCTATGCCAAATATTGCCCTAGATACCAAAATATAATAAATATTATCCAAAAAAAATCCGCTAATCCCGCTAATCCCCCAAATAATCATTGCGGTGTATAAAATTTTTAATCGCTTGTATTTATCAAACAAATATCCGCTAATTGGCGATACAAAAACGATAAAAATCGCTGGTATTGTGAGGACTAATTTTGATAGATATGCGATGTTTTCTATATCGCTAAAATGCTTTTCCAAAAATGGCAACGATGGCGCTATGACAATGCTTCCAAGTGCGGTTATAGCGGATATGCAAAGTAAAATAAAATAAAAAAATCTTGAATCTTGATTTTTTGTCATTTAAAAATATCTTTCAAAATATCATCAAAAAGCACTGCTTCAAACTCAATAATCTCATATTTTGCAACTTCATTTAAAAAAAACGGATCATTGTTTGCAAAATGTTGTGCTTCTTTTATATCACTAAATCTAGCGATAATAATCCCGCCAAGATGATTATTATATTCTTTGTGCGGACCGCTTAATAAAAGCAATTTGTTTTTGTAGCCTTCTTTTAGGTAATCTCTATGCAAAGGGCGGATTTTTTCTACTATTTCTATGGGTTTAGTGTAAGTGATTTTTATCAAAAAAAGTTTATTCATTATGCTTCCTTTAATTTATCTATGATGATTAATTTATCGTGATTTGGCGGAATGTAATATTTGTCGTGGATTCTATGCCATTGCAATGTGATTCCTATAATCCCAAAGCTATCGATACTCACTTTTATAAAAAGTGTATTTTTATCTTGCGATAAATAAGCCTCCGCGTAGTAAATGCCGCTATTATTTGGATTGTAGATTCTGCCATCTACCCATTTTTTTCCATTGAATCTTAAATTTGATAAAAATATCTTGCTATTTAGATTCTTTGCGTTTGCGTTTTCATCATTTAAGATTCTAGGAATAAGCTTGTTATCGACTTTTTTGGCATAGGCAAATGCGTATGCGCTTGCGATATTGTTTTCTGTGAAAATCTCGCCAATGGATACAAATCCCTCTATTTCCTCTGGAATCTCCCAAATGCCATTTATATCATTTTCATTGATTTCTGCGCTTGCAAAAACTGCAAATATCACCAAATACAATATTATTCTCATTTCTTGCTTTTTATCCAAATTTTTAAAGTTAAAAGCGTGTATTATAACAAAAATTAATGATGGATATTCAAATGAAATATATAAAATTACCTCCGCCACATTCGCAAATAGAAAAAATATTACACAAAATCAAAAAGCCTACTTATGTCCTTGAAATCGCAAAATTGAAATATAATTTGGAGATTTTAGATTATGTGCAGAAAAACACGGGCGCAAAGATTCTGCTTGCATTAAAGGGATTTTCTTTTTGGAGTAGCTTTGATTTGGTTGCAAAATATTTAAGTGGCATAACCGCAAGCGGAATCTATGAAGCAAGGCTTGGATTTGAAGAATTTAAAAAGCACGATAAAAACGCACATATCGCGGTATTTTCGCCCGCATTTGATAAACAAGAGATTTTGGATTTGTGTCCTATTTCAAATCATATTATTTTTAATTCTTTCAATCAATTAGAGGCGTTTTTGCCACTCTTAGATGATAAAATCGATATAGGGCTTAGGGTAAATCCGCTTTATTCTGAGGTAACTCCTGCGATTTATAATCCTTGTATAGCTGGCTCTAGGCTTGGAATCATTCCTAGCGAGTTTGAAAAAAGGATTGATTTATTATCAAAAATAAGCGGAATCCACTTCCACACTCATTGCGAGCAAAATAGCGATGCGCTGCAAAGGACGCTTTGTCATTTTAAAAAATATTTTGGAAAATATATAAAAAATATGAAATGGGTAAATTTTGGTGGCGGACATCATATCACAAGAAGCGATTATGATTTAGATTTGCTTATTAAAACCATCAATGATTTTAGAAATGAATTTGGCGGAATAGATATTTATTTGGAACCCGGTGAAGCGGTGGGCTGGCAAACTGGGAGTTTGGTGGGGGAAATAAGAGATATTATCACAAATCAATATAAAATCGCAATTACAAATATAAGTGCCGCAACGCATATGCCAGATTGCCTTGAAATGCCATATACGCCACAAATTCGCGGTGCAAAAATCATCAATTTGGAATCTAATAATAGAGATTTTTCATATCGACTTGGTGCGCCAAGCTGCCTTGCTGGCGATGTAATCGGCGATTATGAATTTGATAGAGAGCTAAAAATCGGCGATAAAATCATTATAGAGGATATGATTCACTACACAATCGTAAAAAACAATACTTTTAATGGAATCCCGCTTCCAGATTTGGCGATTTTGAGGGAAAATGGCGATTTGGAAATCGTTAGAGAATTTGGCTATGAGGATTACAAATACCGAAATGGCTAGAATCTATGTGGATTCTAGCGTTTTTTTAATTCACTTTAATTTTTCTTTTAATATTTTATTTACTTTTGCGGGATTGACGCCTTTTAGGTTTTTTAAAACCTGTCCTACGAAAAATCCAAATAATTTTTCTTTGCCATTTTTATATTCGGCTACTTTGTCGCTATTTGCACTAATTACTTCCTCTATCGCTTTTATAATCGCGCCATCGTCATTCATTTGCTCTAATCCTAGCGATTTGATGAAATA
>X235_Pygmy_Slow_Loris__coassemble_40_pt1 | contig 21098 bp, 22 predicted proteins | sample X235_Pygmy_Slow_Loris__metabat2_high_PE_008 | metagenome-assembled genome bin X235_Pygmy_Slow_Loris
TTCGCTTTTGTGGTCGCTTGGGGTTATGCTGGTGTAGTCAAAATCATTTCTATCGATAAAATCTTTGAGCTTTTCATAGGGGATAAAAGCGATTTTTTCACAATCAAACGCACCTAAAAACTGAGGAATGGAGTAATTTTTGTGAAGTTTATTAACCCCTATGGTTAAGATAAGCTGCACGAGGCTATCGTAAATATCCTCATCTCTGCCTCTTTTTGCCTCCGCCCAAAGTAAATAATGGCACAAATCTTTATGACTTTCTTTGCTTCCTTTTGGGAGTAAGGCAAAATCTATTCTATCGATTGCCTCATAATCAAATAAATCAAAATAATCATATTTGACTTTAATCTTAAGCGTCTCTTCGCTTAAATCAAGTGGATAGTGCATCATTTTTCTCTAAAATTAAAAAGATAATTATAAATTATATCAATAAAATCATCTACAAAAAAGATTCCAAACACAGATACAAAAAACGCAATGGCAACAACAAATATCATTGGATAAGAAATATTTTGCGTATAAATCTTTGAATCTTGCGCAATTGGCTCTCTTAAAAACATATAAATAATAAGCTTTGTGTAATAATAAATAGCAATCGCGCTATTTAAAAGCAATATCAAAGCAAGTAGATTATATCCAGCATTGATAGATGAACTAATCAAATACATTTTTCCCCAAAATAATCCAAATGGCGGGATTCCACCAAGCGACAACATAAATATCGCAAAACTCACAGCAAGCAAGGGCGATAATTTTGCTAATCCGCTAAATTTAGAAAATGGATAAGAATATCTGCTATCCCATTGTTTGTTTTTGTTATGGCTTAAATACAACATTCCAAACGCGCCAAGATTGCTAAACAAAAACAAAACCCAATACAAAAATAACGCAATCAAACTTTGCGTAGTGCCAATAAACAAGCAAGCAAGCACGAATCCCGCTTGTGAGATAGAGCTATATGCTAGCATTCTTTGGACATCATCTTGTAGTAATGCAATGATATTTGGTATAGTTGTGCTAATTACCACAAATGCAAAGAAAATATATCGAATAATATCCGTATCCACAAACACAAATACAGAACAAACGCGAATAAGAACGACAAAAGCCGCTATTTTTGTAACAATTGACATATAAAACGCAAGCGGTGAGGACGAGCCTTCATATACATCTGGGACCCAAGTGTGAAATGGCACAAAAGACAATTTAAATCCAAGCGCCACGAACAAAAACACAAATCCTAACAAAACAAAATATTTTCCATTGCTTTCTACATTTGCAAGCATTATGCTTTTTAACATATCACCAATATCTACACTTCCACTTCCTACATAAACAAACAATAATCCAAATGCAAAGATTCCGCTTCCAAGTGCGCCAAGTGTGAAATATTTGATACTAGCTTCTAGCGATTTGTCATTTTTTGCTAATGCGATGAGGGCGTATAAAGCAAGTGAGGAACTCTCTAATCCTAAAAATATCAATATCAAATGATCGCTTGATACCATAAATTGATATGAGGCAATCATAAATAAAAATAAAATATAAAATTCACTGCATTCAAATTCTCTAAATTTTTCCTTTGAGATGATTAGAAATATAAAAAGCAAAGAGCATACAAGTATGATTATTTGCGATAAAATCGACAAGCCATCAAGGTTTATGAGAGAATAGAATCCACTCGTGGCATTTTCTATATTCAACAAAGACAATAAACTAAGCACGATAGAAATAGAGCTAATACTAATACATATTATTTTATTGAATCTATTTAAGATAATATCTAAGATCAAAATTAAGATTCCACCACCTGCAATTAAACATATTGGTAATATGCTTAAGATATTTAGCGCCCCAAAAGACAATGCCATCTTAATCTCTCCTATTTACTTTTATGATAAAATCTTTACTCTCACTCAAAACTGCCCTATTATACATAAGAGTAATAACTTCATTTGCGGCTATATCAATCTTGCTAAGAATGACTTTTGGGTAGATTCCAAGCCAAACAATAATCAATACAAGCGGGATTAATGCTATTTTTTCTCTAAGATTTATATCTTGCAATGTTTGATTTTTTGGATTTGTGAGATTCCCTAAAAACACATTTCTAAATAGATTTAGCATATACACCGCACCGACAATGATACTAATTCCAGCAAGTAGCGTGATAATCGCATTTACATTAAAAAATCCTAACAAACTAAGAAATTCGCCCACAAATCCCATCGTAAGCGGAAGTCCAATACTTCCCATCAAAGTAATTGCAAAAATAATAGTAAATCGTGGCATAATATTTGCAATGCCGCCATAATCCTTAATCATTTTTGTATGCGTTCTATCATATAAGATTCCTACCATCAAAAACAACGCCCCGCTAATAATCCCGTGGCTTAGCATAAAAAACACAGAGCCACTAATCCCCTCAATATTCAAAGCAAAAGTCCCAAGCACGATAACGCCCATATGCGCGATAGAACTATATGCGATTACTTGCTTCATATCATTTTGCACATATGCAATCATTGAGGTATAAATTACCATAATCACGCACAAAATCGCAATAGGCAAGATAAAAGCAATCGTTGCATCAGGAAAAAGAGGAAGTGAGAATCTAATAAACGCATATGAACCCATTTTAAGCAATATTGACGCAAGGATAATAGAACCAACACTTGGGGCTTGTCCGTGTGCGTATGGAAGCCAAGTGTGAAATGGAAACATAGGCACTTTTACGGCAATGCCGATAAAAAACGCGATAAATAATAATTGTTGTTTATCAAGCCCTATATTTAAGAATTGATACCATTCAATGATACTAAAACTCCATTTGCCCGTCAAACGATAATACAAAAAAGCACAAGATAAGATTCCAAAAAACATTAATAAAGACGCACTAAATGTATATAAGAAAAATTTGATTGAAGCATAGAGCCTTTTTTCTCCGCCCCAAGCACCGATAATATAAAGCATAGGAATAAGAGAAAATTCCCAAAATATATAAAACAACATCACATCAAGAGCGACAAACACGCCAATCATCACACTCTCTAATATCAATAATGACACCAAAAAATGCTTGATATGTTCGACATTGTTTAGATACACAATCGAAATAAAGGTCATAAAAGCACTTAATACAACCAAAAAAAGCGAGATTCCATCAATGCCTACAAAATAACTAAATCCAATGCTAGCAATAATATCAATTTGACTAACAAATCTAAAGCCATTTTCTATATGCGCTCCATCAAACAAATACCACAAAATAAGCACCAAAATAAGCTCAACAATCGATACCAAAATAGCATATGCTTTAGCAAAATTGACATTAACTACATTGCTACATAAAAGCAAAGCGGATAATAATGGCAAAAACAAAATAATATTTAATAAAAATTCCATCTACAAATCCCTATAAAAACAACAACACTGCAAAAAGCAAAATAAACAATCCAAGAGCAATCAAAAATAATGAAGATGAGAGATTCCCATTTTGCATAATCCTAGCCTTGCCACCACACCACAAACTAATATTAGCGACTAAATCCACCATAAAATCAATAATCCTAATATCCACTTCTTTCCACAAAAACTTGGATAATGCGTAATATGGCTTGATAATTGCAATATCATACAAATATGGAATATAGTATTGATTTAAAAGCAATTGATAGATTTTTGAATCTTCTTTTAGGAATCTAATCCCTTTTTTGTAGATAAAAATCGCAAGAAGCACGCCACAAATCGCACACAACAAAGCAATAGCGATTAACACAAACAAAACAGAATCTGATATATCTAAAATGCCTTTTGGCAAATAAGATTCCAAATAATGCTCTAGTGGTTTTTCCAAAAATCCAGCAAATACTGCGAGTATTGCAAGCGGAATCATCGGTAAAATCATTATTTTTGAAGATTCGTGAGGGTGTTCGTTGTGATTTTTTGGCACGAAAAACACAAGCATAAGCAATCTAAAGCTATAAAACGCCGTGCAAAATGCTGCAATCAACAAAATCACCCAAATAAAATAATGATTACTCACAAATGCAACTTCAAGTATTTTATCTTTTGAGAAAAAGCCCGCAAATGGATAGATTCCAGAAAGCGAGATAGAGGCTATCATCATCAAAATTGCGGTTTTTTTAAGATGGCTAAATAAATCGCCCATTTTTGTAATATCCAATTTATCATTCATAGAATGCATTACATTTCCAGCCCCAAGGAAAAGCAAGGATTTGAAAAATGCGTGCGTTGCTAAATGAAATAACGCAATATAATAATATCCAAGTCCAGCGGCAACAAACATATATCCAAGTTGAGAAAGCGTAGAAAATGCGATAATTCGCTTTAGATCTTTATTCACAAGTGCCATACTTGCCGCAAACAACGCGACAAATGCCCCAAGCGAAGCGATGAATATTCCAACATCGATATTAGAATCATAAATAGGATTTGCCCGAATCACCAAATACACGCCCGCAGTTACCATTGTAGCGGCGTGAATGAGGGCAGATACAGGCGTAGGTCCCTCCATTGCGTCAGCTAGCCAAGTATGAAGTGGAAATTGAGCGGATTTTCCCATAGCGCCGATAAATAACAAAACAGAAATCCAAAATAATGCAGAATTTGAAATATCCCCAACGCTTGAGAAAACATCGCTATATTTCAAGCTATCAAATGAATAAAAAACAAGAAAGATTCCAATAAGCATCGCAAGATCAGCTATGCGATTGATGATAAATGCTTCATTTGCCGCAAATGAGGCAGTGCTTTTTTTATACCAAAATCCAATAAGCATCCACGAACAAAGCCCAACGCCCTCCCAGCCGATAAATAAACCCAGAAAATTATCACTCATCACAAGCACTAGCATAGAAAAAACAAAGGCACTAAGAAATGCAAAAAATTTATTAAATCCCTCGTCATTTTCCATATAACCAATAGAATAAATAAACACAAGAAGCGATACGATTAACACGACAAAAATCATTACCATTGTAATGCCATCAATCATAAAACCAAAGCTAGAAGAAAACGCCCCAGCTGCAATCCAAGTGGATATATTAATAGATTCTATATTTCCATTTATCACGCTTGGGGCGATGATAATCGCACAAGATAGCGATACACAAAGGCAGAATATTGGAACAAGTGCGGCAATGATATTTTTTTGCTTGAGGCAGAAAAAGGCACAAAACAATACACCAAATAATGGAGCAAATAATATTAAGCTAAGCAACATCTACAATCCTCCCATCTACTAACCCTGCATTAAATTCATATTATCTAAATTGAGATTCTTGTGTTTTCTATACCAAAGAATAAGCAATCCAAGCCCAACAGCGACTTCAGAAGCGGCAATTGCGATAATAAAAAAAGCGATGATTTCACCACTAATATCCCCATAATATCTACCAGCGGCAACAAGTCCAATATTCGCGGCATTTAAGATGATTTCTGTGGAAAAAAATATCATTAATAAATTCTTTCTTCGCAAGATTCCAATAAGCCCAATTGCAAAAATAATAACACTAAGTAACAAATAATGATCTAGAATCATAGATTATCCTTTGTAAGATTCTCGCAACTGCCTATATTTTTGCTAACAAGCGCAATGCCTGCAATAAGCGCGACAAGAAGCATTAATGCGACTAATTCAAATGCGATTAAATAATTTGTAAATAATCCAATGCCGATACTCTCGACATTTCCCGCTACATTCATAGATTCGATAACATCATTTACTTTATTGCTATTAATGCTAAGCACCCTAGGAAGCGACACGATAACCACAAGTATCAATGCCACGCAAACGCTAAGAAAACACACAATCTTTCTATTTTTGTGATTTTCATTTAATTCTTTTGCACTATCAAAAAACATCATACCAAAAGCATACATAGCCATAATAGCACCCGTATAGACCGAGATTTGCACCACGCCTAAAAACTCCGCCCCAAGATTAAAGAAGATTCCAGCAATAAAAATCATTCCGCTTGCAAGCGCACTCATCGCATAAAGGATATTTGTAGTAAATACAACCACACTAAAACAAAATATAATCAACGCACTAAATAAATAAAATGTAATTATCTCAAACATAAATCAACCTATATTTTCTTCTTGTGGATTCTCTTCTTTTGGATTCTCTTTTATTTGATTTTCTTCTAGTGGCGTTATTTTGATATTATCATCAGCGTGAGGGCTTAGGCTACCATATCCACTATATTCATCAATATGCCCTTTTTTAGCCAAAGCAAGAGAAACTAATAAATCATCTTTTAATTTAAAATGCGCTCTTTGCTCGCTTGCATTTTCATATCTATTCCCATGCACAATAGCAAGCTCAGGGCATACTTCCGCACAAAGCCCACAATAAATACATCTCCCAAAATTAATGCTATAAGATTCTATATTTTTTCTACCATCAATGCCATATTTAGTATCGATTTTTATGCAATTACTCACACATATTTTCTCACACAATCCACAGCCGATACATCGCTCATTTCCAGATTCTAATAATCTCATCAAATTATGCACAGCCCTATATCTAGGCGATAGCGGAATCTTTTCAAGCGGATATTTGATTGTTACAATCGTGCTTGGCTTAAACAACTCACACAAGGTTAATTTTAGCCCTTTTAATAAATCTAGCGAAAATGTGCGCTTCAAAAATCGCTTAAAGCTTGGCGGTGGCGTTTGTGCTACTAGTTTGTATTCTGTTTTCATCTCTATCCTTTATACTAAAACAATGCCTGTTACTAAGATATTTGCGATTGCTAGAGGCATTAATACTTTCCAGCAAACACTCATTAATTGATCGGGTCTAATATGCGGGAATGTAGCCCTAACCCAAACAAATAAAAATATAAAAAACGCAACTTTTAATAAGATTGCAATGCCACCGGGGATAAATCCAATAGGATTAAATCCTCCAAAAAACACGATACTAATAATAAATGAAATGCTAAACATATTTGCATATTCACCAATAAAAAACATACCCCATTTTAAGCCACTATATTCGGTAATATAACCAGATACGATTTCTGCTTCGTGTTCGAGTAAATCAAATGGCGTCCTATTTGTCTCAGCAAATGCGGCAATCAAAAACAATAAAAACGCCAGAGGTTGAGAAAAAATCAACCAATCAAAAATAGAATTGCTTTGATAGCTGTTTATGTCTATTAATGACAGCGAGCCTACAATCATAATTGGCGCTAAAATAGACAATCCGCTTACAACCTCAAAGCTTAGCAATTGCGATACCGCCCTTGCCGCGCCTAAGAGTGAGTATTTGTTGCTAGAACTCATACCCGCTAAAAGCGGTCCATACATACCAACTGCACTCACACTCAAAACAAATAATAATCCAACATTAATATCAGAGATAATTGGTCTAATCGTTTGCCCAAATAAGCTAAATTCAGGCAAAAAAGGAATTGGTGCCATTGCGATAAAAGCGGTAGCCACAGCAACAACAGGGGCAAGCATAAAAATGATTTTGTTTGCATTTTTTGGAATAATATCTTCTTTTAAAAATAGCTTTATTCCATCAGCTACGATTTGTAATAATCCCCAAGGTCCAACGTGCATAGGTCCAAGTCGCTTTTGTATCAATCCTAGAAATTTTCTATCCAAATATGTCCCAAAGCCCGCCAGAGCAGAAAAAATAGCAAGCAACACGATAATCTTTATAATCACTTCCAAAAAACTCACAATGTAACTCCTGCTTTAATATATTTTCTCTCTCCAAAAAACTTATCTACATTGCTAATTTGTGGCGATATGGCAAAGTATTCGCCCTCCATATCAAGGTCAATATAGATATTTGCCTCTATTTTGCCGTATTTGGATTCTATTGTTATCATATCGCCCTCATTGCGATTTAGTTTTTCTAAATATTCTTTTGAGACATAGATTCCGATGTTGTAATCAAGATTCTTGCTATATTTTGTATATGGATAAAAATGCGCGCCAAAATCCCGCATATACGCATTAGAATCCACATAATCAAGCTTGATAAAATTAATCTCATTGATATCATTTGAAATCCTAGGCTCTGTTTGTATGCCTCTAAGATTTGTGCCATCGTTTTTGTATTGATTATTTAATGTGATTTTATCAACCTCAAAATCAAATCCTAGATTTTTCCCAAGTTCGCCTAAATAATCGATTTTATGATTGACTGGATAAAGTGGCAGAATCCTATAATCTATATTGACGATACTATCTTCTAATTGACTAAAATACGGCAGTGCAAAATCATAATCAACGCTATCAAACACATAATCGCCCTTTGCCCTAAAACCAACCTTGTATCCCTCGACCTCATCATCAAAATCAATGATATTGCAGATTCCATTTGCATTTGAGCTAGGCGGGATAAAAATCACATCGATTTTATTATTTACTTGCAATGTTGCTAGAATCTTTGCTAGATAAGCGGCATTTGGGTGAGTGTATAGATCACTTCCAACAATCATCAACGGCTTTGAAGAAAGCATAGATTCTAGCTTTGTAAATCTCTCATAATCGAGTTTTGCACGCAAAAATAAATCATAATATTGAATATTTTTTTCTTCATTATTTTCTGTTATTTTGTAATCAATCTTAGAATCTTCTAGCACTTCTAAGAGAGGATTTGTAGAATCTAATATCTTTAAAATCGCCAAAATCGCCACATCATCGCTATTTATGGCTAGATTCATCGTGGTTACATTTTTTGATAATTTTGAAATAAGCTTATCGCTAAATGGGTGAATATAAATAAAACTAGAATCTTTTTTTAGTTTTAGCGTATTGTTTATCTTGTATCGAAGCAATGGATTCTCATTTTTCAAACTAGAGCCAATAGAAATCATTGTTTTATAATTGCCTATATCCTGCAAGAGTGCGTTTTTTGCGCCATTTCCATAATAAATATTGATAAAATTCTTATATCGTTTCAAAGCATTATTTACTAATTTTATCTCAAATTTATCTTTTAAAATCGCTAAAAATCTTGCCTCATTATTTGTTACATTTCCGCCAACAATGATATTTTTTGCCTTTTTGATAGAATCTAGTGCTAGATTTAAATGATTTAAATCTAATTGCGGGGCTATATCATAGACAAAACGCCCTGCACCGCATATTGGATTGAAATCAAAATCATTTGTAACGCGATAGATATGAAATTCGTTTTTGGAATCTTTCTTGCCCTCATAGATGATTTTGCAACCACTTGGGCAAAGATTGCAAGTCGAACTAGTCTTTTTTAATTCCCAAGCATTGCTTTTATATTGAAATCTTTTTATGCCAAGCGCACCAACAGGACACACGCTAACGCACTCACCACAATCCACGCAAGGATTCTCGCCTACAAAACCAATAATGCCTTTTTGCTTTCTATTCCACACACTAAAGGCATCTTTTGGCATTTTCTCTTTCCAATATGTGCTATCAAGGATAGGCGAATCTACTTTTATTGCTTTGATATTTGCTTCGCCTAAATTATCCTTGCAAGTCGTTACACATCGCTCGCATAATATGCAAAGGCTTGGGTCGTATTTTACCTGCGACCAAGAATCAAAGGCATTAAAAGAGGGTGAGATAAATAAATTTTGGGAATTTACGCCCATTAAAAGCGTATAATTTTGCAATTCGCATTCGCCACTTTTATCGCACACACCGCATTCTAGCGGGTGATTTACTACATAGCTTTTCATTATGGCTTTTCGCTCAAGCTCTATTTCTTTTGTGCTTGTCGTGATATTCATACCATCTTTTATTTTTGTATTGCAAGCATAAGATCGCTTTCCATCAATATCAACCATACAAAGCTTACAAGCAACGGTAGGAGAGCAATTACTCAAATAACAAATCGCGGGAATAAAAATATTATTTTTTCGTGCAACTTGAAGAATGTATTCGCCCTCATTTGCTTCTAAAGCAATATTATTAATCGTTATCTTTGCCATATGCTACCTTGAAAGTTTATTTATCATAACTTTTTTATATCTATATCCACAATCGATTTTTTTATCCAATCTTAGGATTCCAATCACACCACTTAGAGTAGAATCCAATAAGCAAAAAGCCTCTATCTTAAAATCATCAAAGCAAATCTCAATATAATCATTATCATTGATATTCCAAGCCTTTGCAAATTCGCTTGAAAATCGCAACAATGGCTTTTGTAAAGTGATAAAATCCACATACACAATGCAGCCATTATTTTCGGGGAGAGTGGCGATTTGTTCTATATTTTTTTGCGATTTTTTTATGATGTGAATGCGCTCATCATTTCCTAAAAATGCGATATTAATCGATTGCGCTAGATTAGAAAAAATATTTAATATATTTTTATTTCTTTGGTGCAAATAGAAATTATCGCCAAAAAGCAATAATGGATTTTTGTGTAAATAAAAGCTTTTTTTGATTTCTTGCATTTCTTCTTCAGCGATATTTGTCTCAGAAGTCAAATATCCATAATCTAGCGATTTTATGGTATCTATCAATGATTTTCCTTTATAAAAATCACACAAAAACAGCGCCGCAACGCCCTCTTCTGTGCCAGCTTCATATCGTATATAATGCTTTGTTTGCGTATCAAGCAAGGGATTGATATAAATATCGCTTTTGATATTTTTGGCACAAACACCAAGTGCCACAATAAAATCAAAATGATTCAAATATGAAATATCAAAACTAGAATCTATAAAATCTCTCATCATATTTCTTCTTTAGAATCTTGTATTTTTGTTTTTTTGACGACTATGCTCCAATCTACTTCATTGAATCTAATCGAGTTTAAAAGACAGAATCCAAGCGATTTTATAGAATCATTTGCCATTTTTACAACATTTCCATCACCAAATTCAAATATAAAAATACCAACCTCGCCATCGCTTAATTCATCATTGATGATTTCATTCATTCTATTAATAAAATCATCTTTATACAATCTCAAATCATATCTTTTCATCACAATCCTATCTATCAATCTCGCCAAATATAATATTTGCAGACCCAATTATCGTAACCACATCAGCTAGATAATGCCCAGGGAGCAAATCTTGCAATAAGCCAGTGTGAAAAAAGCTAGGCGTTCTTATTTTTAATCGATATGGATATGGCTCGCCAGTAGAGTTTATAAAAAATCCTAACTCACCTTTTGGCGATTCACTTGGGGCATATACCTCACCAATTGGCGGTCGCATACCTTGCGTAACCAATACAAAATGTTGCATCAAAGAATAATTTTGCGTCATTATTTGCTCTTTTGGCGCCGAAATATACAAAGGCGAATCTGCCATAATTTGCGGCGTGGTATCCTTATACATTTTGATTAATTGACGCAAGATTCTGCTTGATTGCCTTATTTCCTCCATATACAATAAATATCTAGCATAGCTATCGCCATCTGTGGAATATGGCACATCAAATTCGACTTCATTATACAATTCATAAGGCTCTTCTTTTCTAATATCCCATTTATATCCGCAACATCGAAGCATTACGCCACTTAAAGCCCATTTTTTTGCTAAATCTTTTGTAACAACTCCCACATTTTCTAGTCTCGCGCGCCAGATTCTATTTTCTCCCAAAAGCTTTTCTATCAAGCCTATTTCTTTTGGCAATCGATCAAGAAACGCGCTTAGATTCTCGCACCAATTTGGTGGCAAATCAAGCGGCACGCCACCTATTCTAATGCTAGAATGCGTAAGCCTTGCCCCGCAATAATCCTCTATCAAATCAAGCGCATATTCCCTTTCTTTAAATCCATAAAGCATAATCGACAAAGCACCCACATCCATTCCGTGAACGGAAATAAAAAATATATGCGAGATGATTCTATTTAATTCTAAAAGCATCATTCTAATTATTTGCGCTCTTCGTGGCACTTCTAGCCCAAGCAATCTTTCTACACTAAGTGCAAAGGCATAATTATTTGATGAGGCGTTGATATAATCCAATCTATCCGTGGTAGGCAAAAATTCATTATAAATCATATTTTCTGCCATTTTTTCCACGCCTCTATGCAAATAACCAATATCTGGCGTAGCCTTTGTTATCAACTCCCCATCTAATTCCAATATCAATCTTAATTGCCCGTGTGCTGATGGGTGCTGTGGTCCAAAATTTAATATCATTTTGTCATCATCGCGCTCAAATGCGATATTTTCAAATTGTGGTTTTAATCTTGTGTAAATTTGTGCCATTTTTAGCGCCTTTTTTTAAGCTCTTTTGATTGATCAAATTTTGTTACCACAAAAACGCCCTTGTTTTCTTGATAAGTGATATTATGCGTTGTATTAGAATCTTCCTCGCCTTTTCCTACCTCAAAGCCCATATGAGCGAAATTAAATGTATCTTTTGGATTGATATATGAAGAATCTCTATTTTCTGGACCAACGACTTGTCTATATTCTTTTCCAAAAATCTTATCTATTTCATACCATTGCGCGTCCAAATCGCCGTGCAGTGGATAATCTTTTCGCAATGGATGTCCGCTCCAATCATCTGGCATTAGGATTCTCTTTAGTGCTTCGTGATTGTTAAATTTGATTCCAAACATATCATAAGCTTCCCTCTCGCTCCAAAGCGCATTTCTATAAATATGCGAAATAGAATCCACGCAATCTTGTGTATGCGTTTTTACCCTCAAGCGCAATCTTTTTTCCATCGATAATAATTGATAAAATACCTCAAAACTATCATCACTAAGATGAATCGCACTCATCTCACTCAATATATCAAAGCTTATTTCTTTTAAAAACGAAAATGTCTTTAATATTTCATTTTTATCGATAAAAATCACTAAACAATCAAGCTCAATATATGATTTTATGATATTTATTTTAGATTCTATCAATGAATAAACTTCGCTAAATTTGCCCTCTTTTGGATCTTGTTTCAAAGTATGCGGTGCTTGATAGAATCTATTTTTGTAATAAACTTTTTTTTGTATATCTTGCATATTTTCCTCTTAAACTAATCGCTTTTTTGTTTTGGTCGCTAATGCTTTTTTGCTTCGTATATATTGTTGCAAAACCATTACTGCGTATTGCAATGTCTCAGGTCTTGGCGCACAACCGGGCAAATAAATATCAACAGGGATAATTCTATCTACTCCTTGAACCGTGGCATAAGTATTAAACATTCCGCCCGTATTTGCACAGCTACCCATTGAAATAACCCATTTTGGCTCAGGCATTTGGTCATATAATCGTCTAACAAATTCGGCGTGTTTTTTTGTAACCGTGCCAGCTACAATCATCACATCGCTTTGTCTTGGACTTGCCCTAAAAATCGTCCCAAAGCGGTCAAAATCATATCTTGAAGTGCCGCTTGCCATCATTTCAATCGCACAACAAGCAAGCCCATAAGTCATAGCCCAAAGCGAATTACTTCTACCCCAATTAATAAGCTTATCGATGCTTGTTAGCGTTACTGGAATATTATTGTTTTTTAGATAATCTACTTCAAACTTTGCCACTCAAACGCCCCTTTTCTCCACGCATAAATAAAGCCGATAGATAACAAAAATATAAATATAAGCATTTCTGCAAATCCAAACCACTCCAAAATCCTAAAATCCACCGCCCAAGGAAACATAAAAATAATCTCCACATCAAACAAAATAAACAACAACGCCATTATATAATACCTAGATGAGATTCTATTTTGTTGCTTGTTTGGGACAACACCGCATTCATATTGTGCGAGTTTGAGTTTTTCTCTATTTTTGCTTGCAAATCTCGTGCTTAATTTTCTTTGGATAAAAAGCGTCATACTAAAAGCCACAAAAGTAATAACAAATAACATAAATACACCAAAATAAGGATAGGCAAATACAGAATGCGACATTTCAAACTCCACAAAAGAATGTTTCAAATTTTAAGATAAAAAACTTAATAAAAAATATTTTTTAATAAATAATTTTTCTTTTTTATGATTTTATTTCCAAAAGTTATTTTTGCAACATATTATCAAATTTTTCTTTCATCGTTGGATTATCTCTTGTTAGTCGCTTTATGCTTAAATCCTCGGCTTTGTTATTTGCTAATCTTAAATTATTTTCTGAGGATAATAATGCCTCTTTTGTTTTTTGCAAATGAAGAATCGTTTTGTCGATTTCTTTGATTGCTTCTTGGAATTGTTTGCTTGCAAGGCGATAATTTCTAGAGAATTGTTCTTTGAAATCATTCATTTTATTTTCAAAATTAGTAATATCGATTTGTTGATTTTGGATTAATCTTAATTCTTTTTTGATTTGTAGCGAATGTTGTGCCGCATTTCTTAAAAGCGTGATTATGGGGATAAAAAACTGTGGACGAATAATATACATCTTTTCATAGCGATGCGAAACATCAACGATTCCAGCGTTGTATAATTCATTTTCTGGCTCAAGCATCGTTACTAAGATAGCATATTCGCATTTTTTCTCTTTTCTATCTTTGTCTAATTCTTTTAAAAAATCCTCATTTTTCTTTTTTGTAGCAGTTTGAGAATCTTCATTTTTCATCTCAAACATAATCGATATAAACTCTGCCCCATCACTATCAAAACAGCGAAAAATATAATCCCCTTTGCTGCCACTTCTAGCATCATTATCTTTTTCAAAATAAGCGTCCCTAAATCCAATCGCGCGAAGTTTATTAAACTCTATTTCACAATGTTTTTCCAAACTCTCGCCTAGCATTTTTGTAGATAATCTTGCTTTGAAATCTTTGATTTTTGATATTTCCTCATCTTTGAATCTAAGATTCTCCTCGTATTTTTCCTTTAAAGATTGCTCTTTTAGCAAATATTCGCTATTTATTTTTTGGATATGATTTTCTTTTTCTAACAACTCCGAATCTTTTTTGCTAATGATTTTGGTGATTTCTAATTCCTTATCCTTGCTAAAAGATTCTATTTTATTTTTAAGATCTAATATTTCTTTGTCTTTTTTGTTTAATTCCGCATCAAAAAAATGCTTGGATTCTAGCTTTGCTAGCTTGATTTCATTTTCTTTTTCTTTGATAAATTGATCGCTAAAAACCTTTAATTCGTTTTGAAATTCCTTGTCTTTGACTTGCTTTAGAATCATCGCATAAGAAGATTCATCGACTTTAAATACTTCGCCACATTTTGGGCATTTGATCTCTTCCATATTTTCTCCTTTAATGTTTTACTTTTTGCAAAAAATCTAATAATCTCTTGCTTTTTGGGTGATTAAAAAACTCATCTCCACTGCCTTTTTCTATGATTTTTCCATCTTCCATAAATATCGCTTTTGTGGCTATATTTTTTGCAAATCTCATCTCGTGCGTAACGCAAACCATCGTCATTCCCTCCTTTGCAAGCTCTGTGATAAGATCCAATACTTCGCCTACCATTTCTGGGTCAAGCGCACTTGTGGGTTCATCAAAAAGCAACACATCAGGCTTATTCATCAAAGCCCGAATGATTGCCACTCTTTGCTTTTGTCCGCCAGATAAATATGAGGGAAATTCATCTTTTTTATTACTTAAGCCAATTTTATCTAATAATTTCAAAGCATTATTTATGGCTTCTTCTTTCGTCATTTTTTTTAATTTTGTGGGCGCTAAGATTAGATTATCCAAAACATTTAAATTATTAAACAAATTAAAATGTTGAAAAACCATACCCATTTTTACCCTAGCAGAATCTAGATTCCATTTATATTGTTTGTCTAGCTCTTTTATTTTGTTTTTTAATGTGCTTTTATCAAGCCCGTTTAATTCATCATATAAATTAATATCAATATTTGAGATTCTCTTATTTTCAAACCACACTTCGCCGCTATCTGGGATTTCAAGCAGATTCATACAACGAAGTAAAGTCGATTTGCCGCTTCCGCTTGGACCGATGATAACCACTCTTTCTTTGTGATTAATATCCAAATTAATATTATCAAGGACGAGTTTATTATTAAAGATTTTGCTTAATTTTCTAATGCTTATCACTTGCACGCAATTTCCTTTCAAAGATTCTCACAAAATACGAGGCAACTAGGACTAAAAATAAATAGCTAAGTGCCAAAAACAAATATGGAATCATAAATTCATAACTAGCACTTCCAATCGATCTAAAAGCATAAGTCAAATCATTCACGGTTATGTAATTTGCAACAGATGTCTCTTTTAGTAATGCGATAAATTCATTACAAAGCGGAGGCAGGGAATTTTTCAGTGCTTGCGGAAATACAACAAATCGCATCGCTTGCTTTTCTTTTAATCCCAAAGCCCTAGCGGCTTCATTTTGTCCTATATCGATACTCAAGATTCCGCTACGCACGATTTCACTTACATATGCGCCGCTATTTAATCCAAATATGAAAACCGCCACAAGCAACGCACTTCCGCCACCCAAACCAAATAAAGGCAGAATTACAAAATAAATAAATAATAATTGCACGACAATTGGCGTCCCTCTAAAAAATCCAACATAGCATTTTGCCACGCAAACTAGAATCTTGTGAAAAATGGATTTATCTTTTTTTGTCATCAAAATCGCTACCAAAGTCCCCACAACAAGCCCGATAAAAAGCGCACAAATACTTAAAATCATCGTAACGCCAAGCCCTTCTAATACTAGTTTGTAGCCATCTTTTAATATAAATTGATTATAAAAAATCTCTATTTTATCAACCAAATAACAACCTTTTTGTAACTATAAAATGCAATTGTATAAAATTATCTTTGAAAATATAGAGTGATTTTTGTGGATTTTTTGGTGCGGAATCTTAAAAAAGCGGGAGAATCTATTGAATAAAAACTCAATAGATTCAAAAGATTTATTTGCCTGTAAGCCCTTTGATATATTGATCGATTAGATACAAGCTCGTATCGCTATCGCCCGCTAGGCTAATTTTGTCTTTGATACCTCTAAATAATGTCTCTTCCTCGTGTTGTTCTGCTACATACCATTGCAAGAAATTAAATGTAGAATAATCTTTTACTTTTAGCGTAAGTTCGACTAATTCATTAATCGATTTTGTAACTTTCAACTCGTGATTATATGTTTTTTCAAACACATCTAATAATGATTTGAAATTAGATTCTGGCTTTTCAACTGCTTCTAATACAAGAAGAGAATCTGTTTCATTCAAATAAGTAATGAGCTTTGTTGCGTGGTCACTTTCTTCTTTTGCGTGTTCAAACAAAAACGATCCCGCCCCATCGTATCTATTTGTGTGGCACCAAGAACTCATATTTAGATACAAGTTAGAGGCATACATTTCTTTTACTACCTGTTCGTTTAATTTTTTGATAACTTCTTTCGTTAGCATTTACATCTCCTTTTAAAAAAAATTGACTTTATTTATACCAATAATAAACTTAAACTATTTAAAAAAAGTAAAAAATTTGTAGAATCCAAAACAAATTTAATACAAAAGGTTAATTGATGAAAAAAATTTTATTGTTTGTATCCATCATTGGAATCTTATTTAGTGGTTGCAAAAGCGACAAATTAACAATGGCAACAGCGGCAAATTTCGCTCCATTTGAATACATAAATGGCGGGGAATTTCAAGGAATTGATATTGAAGTAGCAAGAATCATTGCAAGCGAATTAGGAAAAGAATTGGTAATCTCTGATATGGAATTTGATTCGGTTGTGCAATCTGTGGCGTCAAAAAACACCGATATAGGAATATCGGGGCTAACGATGAATAAGACTAGAAAACAAGTAATTGATTTTAGTGATACATATTTTAATGCCGCCCAAATGCTAATTACCAAAGAAAATGACGAAAGATTCAAGAATCTAAAAACAAAAGAAGATGTGATAAAAGCAATCAATCAAATAAAAGATTTAAAAATCGGCGTCCAAGCAGGAACAACAGGAGAATTTTACTCAAAAGGCGATAAAGATTGGGGATTTGAGGGATTTAAAGGCGCAAAGACGATTAGTTTTACAAATGGCGCTATGGCACTAACGGCTATGCTAAATAATCAAATAGATATAGTTATCATCGATGAAATGCCAGCAAGAGTATTAACAAAAACAAATAAAGGCACAGAGTTAATAAACATAGCCCTAACAGATGAAGAATACGCAATTGCCGTAAGCAAAGGAAATGAGGAATTATTAAACAAAATAAATGAAATCCTAAGAGCAATCAAACAAGATGGCAGAATGCAAGCAATAATCAATAAATATTACGCACAAAGCAAGTAAGATTCACTTGCTTTAATCAAAAATTATCTGCAAAATGATTCACGATAAAAAAGCAAAACGCCGAAAATATAGCAGATACGGGAACGGTAACAATCCACGCCATAACGATTTTTGTCAAGGCACTTCTTTTTACAAGCTCCGCTCGAACGCTTTTTTTCAAGGCTTTTTTTGCTTTTTTGTTTAATATTGAATTATTTGTAACTTTTAGATTCTTTAGAATCTCTTGTTTTCGCTTGATTGATGCTTTTCTAAAATCACTCAAAAAATTCTCTACGATTATCGCGTCCTTGCCTTTGTGTGCTTGGATTATTTCTTGCTCCATTTTATTGTAATTGCTTTTTAGATATTCTCTCAAAAATCCTATGCCAAAAATCGCACCAATAGCCACGTGCGTAGAACTCACAGGAAGTCCCAAGGCAGAAGCAATCAAAACCGTGATAGAGGCAGATAATGCGATACAAAACGCCCTTATTCGATCTAATTCTGTTATTTCGCTACCCACGGTTCTTATTAATTTTGGTCCATACAATGCAAGCCCGATTGAGATTCCAAGTCCGCCAAATATCATAATCCAAATAGGTGCGCTTGATTTTGCGTCAATCACGCCACTTACGGCTTGATTGATTGCCGCAAGCGGACCTATCGCATTTGCGACATCATTTGCGCCGTGTGCAAAACTAAGCAATGCCGCCGCAAAAATAAGCGGAATGGTAAATAAATCGCCGATTGCGTCTTTTGTGTTTTGCAATGTATCGGCTTTTTTTGAGATAATGGGCTTTGTTGCCACAAAAATCAATATAGCAACGATAGTAGAGATGAGAATCTCTGAGAGTGTGCCTAGTTTGATTATTTTTGAAAGTCCTTTTTGTATGAGATAGAGGCAAAAAGACCAAGACATTATAAAAATTAAAATTGGTATAACTTTTTTTGCTGCCAATCGTTTATCGCTTTGATAAGTAATCGTTCGCTTTACAACATACAAAAACAAAACAGACACAATCCCGCCTACCACAGGCGATACAATCCAGCTTAAAACAATCTCTAGCATAACGCCCCAATTAACTACGCCAAGCCCGCCTGCGGCAATCGATGAACCAATCAATCCGCCCACGATAGAATGCGTAGTAGAAACAGGCGCGCCAATAAAAGTAGCGAGATTTAGCCACAAAGCACCCGCAACAAGTGCCGCTAACATCACGGCAATAAAAGTATTTATATCACTAAAAGCATCTTGAGATACGATTCCAGAGCGAATTGTATCTACCACATCGCCACCTGCAATGATTGCACCAGCGGCTTCAAATATCGCAGCAATAAGTATCGCAAGCCCTAAACTCATCGTATTTGACCCAACTGCTGGACCGACATTGTTTGCTACATCGTTAGCACCAATATTCATAGCCATATACATACCAAAAATCGTGCTAACCATAATTAGCATATTATTACTACCATCGCTAAAAATCGTAGAAGCAATGCAAGTAATACACATAAACACCAATGCTATCGTGATTTTTCTAGCATCGCTTATGCCTACTTGCATACCTTGTTCGATTTTGTTGAAATTCTTCATATCCATAACAACACCCTTTTTGTATTTATGAAGTTTATATTATAGTTAAAAATTTATATCTTGTATAAAAATAAAAAAATTAATAGAATCCACATTTTCAAATAAAACAAATAGGAAAAATATGAATATCGATCTTGATACATATATCATTTCTGATACGCATTTTGGGCAAGATTCTATTGTAAAAAAAGAAAGAATGCGAGGTTTGATAGCAAACAACTTGGGCTATTGTAATCATTTTGATTTGATTGTTGATAATTGGAATAAAAAAGTAAATAATGATGATAGAATCTTGCATTTAGGCGATGTTTATTGTAAAGATGGATATTTATACCTAAAAAAATTAAATGGCAGAAAAATGCTAATAATCGGCAATAATGATGTAAAAAAACTAGATAAATTAAAAAGCTTTGATTTCAAAATGAAAAACAAAGTCATATTAAAGATTCCACAAAAAGAGCAAATAAGAGAAAAAATAAAACAAAAATATGGAAAAATACAAGACAAAATATTTCTAAATGGAATGATTGTAGATATTGATGGAGAGAGGATTTTGTTTAGCCATTTTCCCGTTTTTAATCGCAAACCAAATGATAGATTTGATTGCATTAGAAATGTGCTAGATGATTATTTTAGATTTAGTGATTGTTCGCTAAATATACACGGGCATACGCATTCAAAAGAGACAAATAATGCATTTTGTATCAATGTATCGATAGAACAAACAATGCTCTCTCCAACAAAATTAAAAACAATCTTAAAAAAACATAGGAGTAAATGATGAATATTTTAGTGCCAATAATGCAGGGATTTGAAGAAATAGAATTAGTAAGCATAGTAGATACGCTAAAAAGAGCGGAAATGAATGTTTTTCTTGCTAGAGATTCTAATAATAATGATGAGATAGTAAAAGGAGCGCATAATATCAATATAAAATCTACTTGCAAAATCTCACAAGTAAATATAGATGATTTAGATGGAATCGCGCTTGCAGGCGGATTTGAGGGAATGGTGAATCTAAAAAATAGCAAAGAAATAATAGAAATATTACAAAAACTAAACAAACAAAACAAGCTTGTAAGCGCGATTTGTGCTTCGCCTATCGCACTTGGCGTTGCAGGAGTGTTGAAAAATCATTTTACTTGTTATCCAAGCTGTGAAAATGAGATAAAAACAAAGGCGATTTACACAAAACAAGCTATTTGTGTTGATGAAAATATCATTACCGCAAATGGTCCAGCAAGCACAATCTTATTTGCCCTTGAGATCATCAAAAAACTACAAGGCAAAGAAAAATACGAAAAAATCAAAAGCGAAATGCTTGCGTAATTAAAGGGGATTT
>X235_Pygmy_Slow_Loris__coassemble_42_pt1 | contig 20340 bp, 24 predicted proteins | sample X235_Pygmy_Slow_Loris__metabat2_high_PE_008 | metagenome-assembled genome bin X235_Pygmy_Slow_Loris
ATTTTCACACATTAAACCTAAAATGTGCTATATCGCCATCTTGCATAATATAATCCTTGCCCTCCACTCTAAGTGCGCCTGCTTCTTTTGATTTTTGTTCGCCGCCATATTTGATAAAATCATCATAAGCAATGATTTCCGCCCGAATAAAGCCTCTCTCAAAGTCATTATGTATCACGCCAGCTGCTTTTGGGGCGGTTGTGATAGCTGGGATTGTCCAAGAGCGCACTTCTTTTACTCCAGCAGTAAAATAATTAATGAGATTTAGCTTCCTAAAGCTTGTTTTAATGATTTGCTCTAGCCCATTTTCTTTTATGCCAATGCTATTTAAAAACTCGCTTCTCTCCTCATCACTCATTTCAATCATCTCTTCTTCTAGCTTTGAGCAGATTGTAATAACCTCACTTGCGTTTTTAGAGGCATATTCTTTTAGAGAATCCAAATATTTATTATCCATATTTTCATCTACATTTGCACCATAAATAAGCTCTTTGTTGGTTAAGAATCTAAGCTCTTTATTTAAAGCTACAAACTCCTCATCATCTTTGTTTTCAAAGATTCTAATTGGTTTATTTTCTTCTAAATGTTTTTTTAATGCCATTGCCATTTGCAATGATTTAGCCAAATCTTTGCTATTTTTTGCGGCTTTATTTAATCGCTCAATTCTCCTCTCCAAAGTCTGCAAATCCGCAAAAAGCAATTCTAATTCTATGATTTCTATATCTTTTATAGGGTCGATTCTGCCCTCAATATGCGTAATATTAGAATCTTCAAAACAACGCACGATATGAAGAAGTGCATCGGCTTCTTTGATATTTGCCAAGAATTGATTCCCCAAACCCTCGCCCTTTGATGCACCTCTTACAAGCCCCGCAATATCGACAAATTCTATCACAGAATGCAGAATCTTTTGCGGATTGATAATCTTTGCGATTTCTCCTAGCCTAAAATCTGGCACGGGAACAACAGCCTTATTTGGCTCAATCGTGCAAAATGGATAATTCGCACTTTGGGCGTTTTGCGTCTTTGTAAGCACATTAAATGTAGTTGATTTGCCAACATTTGGTAAGCCTATAATCCCTACACTAAGCCCCATTTGCAACCTTTAAGACAAACTCAACCACACTTCTTACACCAGCCCCGCTTGCGCCAAAGCTATTAATATCCCATTCTTTTTCCACAAATGCCGGTCCTGCAATATCAAGATGAATCCATTTGTCTTTGTATTCTTTTCTTATGAATTTTCCCAAAAAGATTCCAGCCGTAATCGCACCGCCATAACGAGTAGATGATACATTTGATATATCTGCATTTTTAGAATCTATTAATTTTTCTAAATGCCTATTAAATGGCAATATAGCCATCAATTCCCCGCTTTTGCTTGCAACTTTTTCAAATTCTTTATTTAGTTTTTTGTTATAACCCATAATTCCGCTTGTATATTCTCCAAGTCCCACCACACAAGCGCCCGTTAGCGTGGCTAAATCGATGATAAAATCTGGCTTTAGATCTTGCGCATAAGACAAGCAATCCGCAAGCACTAATCTACCCTCTGCATCGGTATTTTTTACTTCTATCATTATGCCTTCTCTTGATTTTAGAATATCATCTGGTTTATAGGCATTGCCACCTATCATATTTTCAGTAGCACCGATGATTCCAACCACTTCAACATTTGGCTTCAATCTAGCAATCGCCTGCATAACGCCAAGCACCGCGCAACCTCCGCCTTTATCAGCTTTCATTGTAGTCATAAAATCAGCGGGTTTTAGGCTAAGTCCGCCACTATCATAAGTTAGCCCTTTTCCTACCAAAACGATTCTTTTTTTGGATTTTTTTGGTTTATATGCAATCTCTATAAATCGTGGCTCTTCCGTGCTTGCCCTAGCAACAGATAATATAAGCTCCATTTTTTCTTTTTGCAAAAATTTAATATCACCGATTTTGCAATCTAGCGAAGAATCCTTTGCTATTTTCTTTGCAATATCTGCTAATGCGATAGGCGTGCAATCTTGTGGCGGAGTATTTACTATATTTCTTGCTAGATTGACGCTACTTGCGACAATCATCGCTTTGTTTAACTCATCTTTATAATCTTTTTTTGCGATGATAAAAATATCTTTTAATGTTGTTTTTGTGAGATTATTTTTGTAATCGACAAATTCATAATCACCAAGCAAGATTCCAATAAGCAACGCATAATTAAAATTACTATCTTCAAATCCATTGATTTTTAGTGATTTGATATTGTATTTTTTTGCGATACGAATCGCCTTTGCCCCTGCTTCACGAATAGAATCTATATCATCTAAAATAGCCCCATAATATAAAATCTTGTCATTTTGTAAAAAAATCGCTTCGCCATCTTTGGCATTAAAATTTTGCAATGATAAAATACCAGCTATGTTTTTTGGAAGTTTTTTTAATAATTCTTGATTGATAAAAACGATTTCTATATCACTTTTGATATTTTCTTTTGTAAATTTAATATTAAGATTCATTTGATTTCTCCTTTAAAGTTTTTTGTAATTGTTCTATTTTTTTATCGACTCTTTTTGTTTGAATCTCAAAATAATAAAATATTCCGCCCGCAAAAACAATAAGCAATGCAATAAAAATATATGGCTTATCTTTAAACCAATCTAAAAGTTGCAATATATATTCACCAAAAATATACGCTAATACAATCGTTATAGCCGCCCAAACCCAAGCACTAATAAGATTGATAAATGCAAATTTCAACGCACTATATCTAGTAAGCCCTATGCTAATTGGAATAACAGTCCTCATACCATACATATATCTTTGTATAAAAATAATGGGCCAGCCATATTTTTGTAATAATAAATGAGCGAGGGCTAATTTTCGCCTTTGTCCTTTGAATTTTCTTTGGATATATGATTTGTTGAATCTACCGATATAAAAATATATTTGATCGCCTACAAATCCGCCAAGTCCAGCTACAAAAATCGCCAAAAATACATTTAAATGCCCCGTGTGTGCCGCAAGACCCGCAAATATAAGCCCCAATTCGCCCTCTAAAATACTCCACAAAAAAAGTATAAGATAACCCCAATCTGCTACATAAGTATTCCATAAATCAATAATAAACTCTTCCATATTACAAGCTTAAATATCTAAAATAGTAAAAACATTTGTATATTGTTTGATTTTATCGAGCGCGTCAAATTCTAACAATCTCAACAAAAAGCACGCCTCCACGCAATTACCGCCTATTGAATGAATGAGTTTTACACTCGCTTCTGCCGTGCCACCTGTGGCTATCAAATCATCAATAAGCAAAACTTTTGCGTTTTGTATATCCCTAAAAGCATCGATATGAATCTCAACCTCATCAAATCCATATTCTAATGCGTATTTTTCAACAACGCTAGTAAATGGAAGTTTGCCTTTTTTTCTAATAGGAACAAAGCCTTTTTTCAATCTAGTAGCAAGAGCCGCGCCAAAGATAAATCCCCTACTTTCAATCCCAGTAATAAAATCTAATTCAAATTTTTTATATCTTTCTTCTAAAAATTCCATAAGCATATTAAACACTTCGGCGTTATTTACTAAAGTCGTTATATCTTTAAATTGAATGCCGGGCTTTGGAAAATCAGGCACATTTCGAATAGTCCTATTTAATTCATTTTGCAATATATGAATAGATGACATTATATTCCTTGAATTGAGATAAGAAAATATTCCTTGGATTCTATCAAAATATCATATAATCTCTATAAATTTTAATAAAATTTTATAACAAACCTATAAATTCTTTAGCCTTATTATATGTAGATTCTGCCCTTGGCAACACAGAATCTAGCCCGCTTTGCAAAATCTCTTGTATGTATTTTTCATCATTTTTTAATTCTTTATAACGCTTTTGTATGGGATTTAGCACCTCAATAATCATTTCTGCAAGTGCGTTTTTAAACACGCCATAACCTTTATTACAAAATTCATCTTCTATACTTGCCCTATCTTTGCCACTTAATGCTTCATAGATACACAAAAGATTGTAGATTCCCGCTCGATTTTCATCAAAAACGATACTAGAATGAGAATCCGTAGTCGCTTTTTTTATTTTTGAGATAATCATATCGCTACTATCCAATAAAAATATTGCGTGATTTTTGCCCGTTGCACTTTTACTCATTTTGGTATTTGGGTCATCTAATCCCATAACTCTAGCGCCTTCCTTTAGTATCAATGCATCTGGTATCTTAAAACACTCGCCAAAATCGCGATTAAATTTCATAGCAACATTTCTTGTAAGCTCGATATGCTGTTTTTGATCGCTTCCAACTGGCACTAAATCAACTTGATACAATAAAATATCCGCTGCCATCAAGGCTGGATAATTAAAAAGTCCAACATTTATATTTTTTGGATTCTTGTTTGATTTGTCTTTGAATTGCGTCATTCGATTCATATCGCCCATAAAAATATTACAATCCAAAATCCAAGCCAAAGCGGGGTGATAATCGACTTTACTTTGAATAAAAAGATTTGATTTTTTTGGATTAATTCCACAAGCTACCAATATACAAGCCAAATCAAGCGTTTTTTGGCGAAGTTCTTTTGGATTCTGCTTGATTGTGATTGCGTGAGAATTAACGATACAAAAAATATTATCATACATATCTTGCATACTTACCCAATTTCTAACCGCACCTAGATAATTTCCCAAATGTATATTTCCCGTTGGTTGAATACCAGAAAAAACGACTTTTTTAGAATCCACAATTAACCTTTTTATATAAATTTAAAGCAAGGCATTTATTTTATCCACTCTAAGTTTATGCCTACCGCCTTCAAATGCTGTATTTAAAAATATCCTAACAATATCTCTTGCAATGCCCGCACCAATCAAGCGCTCGCCCAAACAAAGCACATTTGAATCATTATGCAATCTTGCATATTTAGCCATATATTCATTTACACACAAAGCCGCTCTAATGCCCTTTATCTTGTTTGCACAAATAGACATACCTATTCCACTTCCACATATCAAAATACCAAAATGATTTTCTTTATTTGCCACTTCTTTACACACCAAAGCTGCAAAATCTGGGTAATCGACCTTTATAGAATCTTGTGGAAGAATCTCAAGAATCTTTTTTATATTATCCATATTTCCCAACAAATCAAGCACCTCACAAGCTAATTTCAACCCCGCGTGATCGCAACCAACAACACAAGTCATACAATCCCCTCTAAAAGAAATTTAGTCAAAATAAAAGGCGGCAAAAATATGATTTTTGCAAGTGGCGGAATAAGCAAAATGCCAATCAAAATAAAAATGCCAAATCTCTCTATTTTGTTGAAAAATATAGGAATTGTATCACTATTAAATTTAAGCGATAAATATCCAAGTGCTTGCGAGCCATCAAGTGGTGGAATGGGAAGTAGATTGAAAAATCCAAGTATGATATTTATCATCACCAAATTCACCAAAAAAGCATACAAAATAACAAAAATCCCATTTTGTGGCACAATCCCGCTTTTTAATAAAAAACAAGCAAGAATGGCTAATAAAAAATTATAAATAATCCCAGCAAGAGATACGATAATAGCGCCATTATAGCCACCATTTTTAATCACTTCTCTAATATCCACAGGCACGGGCTTTGCCCAGCCAAGCATAAATGGAGCATTTAATAAAACCAATGAAATAGGCACGATGATAGAACCAACCAAATCGATATGCCTTATTGGATTGATACTTAATCTCTTAGCGTCTTTTGCACTAGAATCACCATAATACAAAGCCGCCAAGCCGTGCATTATCTCGTGTCCTATAACCGCCACAAGCAACGCACACAGCGATATAATCACAGATATTATATTAAAATCACTCATACAAAAACCTATGGATTAGAATCTATAAAATCTTGCATTTTGGATTCTAGCTCATTAAATGCGTCATTTTCGATATTTTTAGCACTAAGATTCTCAATCCCATCAATCCCCTTAAACATACGCTCCCATCGAATCTTAAATATATTATCTGGGTGCAATTTTGCCTCATTGCTATTTGATAGATTCAAGCTAAAATATATAAACCAAGGCGTCCCAATTACCGCCGAATACGACACAGAACCCCAGAATCTAGAATCCTCGCTGCCATCTCTATTATCACCAATCATAAAAAAATGATCGTCTTCAACTTTGTAATAAAAATAAATCTCGTCATTTTCCTTTATTTTACTCATCACGCCCGCTTTGTGATTTGAGGTATTTAATAATAATTCATAAGCCACAGGCACATTTCCATAATGCACGCCTTTGTATTTACCAAAATAAGGATCAAAAACAAATGTTTTGCCTAAGATATTTTTTGTTTTCGCACCTGCAAAATGCTCTTTTATAAAATCATCGCCCTCTTTTGGACGCAAATATAGCCCCTCTTTACTCATAATCACTTCATCGCCGCCTGTTGCAAACGCCCTTTTTACGAAATATTGCTTTTCTATATGCGGTGGAATAAAAATCACAATCTCGCCTCTATTTGGTCGCTTTCCTTCTATGATATGTCCGTTTTTGTGAAAATCTGGAAATATCGGCACTTCAATCCAAGGGATTCTAGGGATTGGAATCCCATATGAAAATTTTTTAACAAACAAAAAATCGCCCTCATAAAGAGTATTTACCATCGATCTACTTGGGATAACAAAAGCCTGTGCTATGAAAAATATCACAAACAAAACAATGATAATCGTCCCCGTCCAAGTGGTAGAAAATCTATATATTTTTTTTAGGAGATTCATTTAGTAGCCTCATATTGCAATTTTGTCGCTTTTATTGTGTTTGATAATAACGCACTAATAGTCATCGGTCCAACACCGCCAGGAACGGGTGTGATATATTTTGCACTCAACGATACATTCTCAAAATCAACATCCCCAATTATTTTTCCATCATCAAGCTTATTAATGCCTATATCAACGATAATTGCGCCATCTTTTATCATATCTTTACTAAGCAATTTTGCTTTTCCTACGCCAACGCAAACAATATCCGCGTCCTTTGTGTATTTTTTGAGATCTTTTGTAAATATATGACATATAGACACGCTTGCGCCCGCATTTAACATCAATGCCAAAAGCGGCTTGCCTACGATATTGCTTGCACCCACAATAACAACATCTTTGCCTTTTACATCGATATTATAATGATTTAGAAGCATCATAATTCCAAGCGGTGTAGCAGAAAAAAGAGAATCCACATTGCAAAACAATCTACCCATATTATAAGGGTGAAAGCCATCTACATCTTTTAAAATATCAATGGATTCTAAGATGATACTTGAATCTATATGTTTTGGAAGCGGAAGTTGCACTAAGATTCCATTGACTTTTTTGTCATTATTTAATTTGTGTATTTCATTTAATAATTCATCTTGGGATACACTCTCCTCAAGCCTAATTATATTAGATTCTATGCCAACTCTATTACACGCCTTGTTTTTCATTTTTACATAGCTAAGTGACGCAGGATCGTTGCCTACCAAAATCACATATAAACACGGGGTAATATCAAAAGCTTTCAATCTAGCGACTTCTATGGATAATTCTTTTTCAATCTCTTGGCTATATGCCTTTCCATCTAAAATATTCAAACAATGCCTTTGCTTAAAATAAAGTGTAATTATAATAAAATACGATATTTTTATAAAGGCAGGAAGTTGAAAAAGATTCTGTTAGTATCAATATTATTTTGCTCCATTGCTTGTAGCAATGATTTTTTAAGCCCTTATGAATATGGCGAGGCATTGTATAAGAATCCGCGAGGCATTGGTTGCATTAAATGCCACGGGCGATATGGAGAGGGAATGATAATAAGCTATATCAAACAAAATGGCAAATTAAAACCCATAGTCGCACCAAAAATAACAGGCATTTCATTTGATAAATTTGAAGAAGCATTGAAACTTGGAAAAGGTTTTATGCCAAAATATAATCTTAGCGTATCAGAAGTTGTATCTTTATATATTTTTTTAAATCCACAATGAAAATTGAGGCTAATAAAGGGATTTTACTCCCTTTATTAGTTTTAGATTACCATATTGCTTTGATAAATCCAGTAACATAATTATTTCTATTGCCTTGAATATTTGCTAGATCTATGTATCCAGCACCAAATTCTAAGTGATTAAATAATACAATCGAAGCTAGCGCTGATAATTCTTTGTATCCGCCATTTGCGTATAATAAATCGAATTTAAACATATTATGTCTAGCACCTGTAAAAATATACCAAGTAGATTGTTTGCCATAAAAATATGAGCTACTAGCTTTATTGTAGAAATTCGCACCTACCATACCGCCATAGAATCTCGTGCTATCACCATAAGCAGTCAAAGCCCCGATGCCGTCATTAGTAGTTTTATAATAACCACCGCCTATTTTAAACCAGCTATAACCAAATTCTTGATCGATTAAAAATAATTGTCCAGATCGAATGAGAGATTTATTTAGCCCATCAATAAATGTATATTTAAACTTAGTTTGTGAATATAAATCATTCTTTTTGCCTAATAATAAATCTAGCGTAAAGCCCGGTGCGTAAAATTGATCGGTTACAAAATATGTATATGGAGATATAGTAAATACATCACCAATAAAGAAATCCATACCAAGTGCGCCTAAATGATCTTTATTTCCGTGTCTTTTATAATTCCACAAAGCATTGATTTGGCTTGAAGTTTCTCTATTTATTCTTTGGAATTGGAATGCTTGTTCATAAGAATACATTCCCCAAATATTCATAAAATTACCAATACCAAATCGAAGCGAAGCACCCTCATTATGACCGCTAAACCACTCATAACCCATTTGATTTGTATCATATCTACCAAGTGCTATTCCAAATGGTTGGCTATCATAGGCAAAATAAATTTCGCTTAACACAACCATATCTTTATAAATATTATTTGTATTTCTTTTGATATTTTCATAAACTGGAATCGCTCCCCAACCACCTAAACCAAATGAAAAACCACCAATAGCAACATTAAATCCAACAGACGCACTAAGCCCTACATAATCGCCATTATTGTTATTCTTGCTTGTATTTGTTTCTCCATAAAAACCAGCGTGTCCATAAACATCAAATGCTGCTTGTGAAAAGCTAAGCATTCCAGCAACTACAAGCGAGCCAAACAAAATTTTTTTCACAAAATCTCCTAAAAATCATTTCCAAATATATCGGCGAATTATATATCATTTTGTAATAATATTTTTACTAAATCGCTTTCTATAATCACATTTTAAACATTTTTGCTCGATAATCATATGATTTTTAAAGCCATTTCTTATCCTAAATGCCCTATTTCCATTCAAAATTTCTTCTAAAGATTGCGATTTTAAACTACCAAGAATCATTTCACCCTCCGCATCAATGCAACAAGGGACGACATTTCCATTTGATAAGATCCCAAAATGGCTAAGCAATCCATAACAAAAGCCGCAATTACTAGAATCCACATCATTCAAACTCCACAAAAACGGCTCTTTTAAAGTGATAATAATCTTTTTGCCAATTCTTGTATTTGCCTCTAATGCGTTTAATTGAAATGCTTTTTTTAATATTTTTTTTAATTCAAAATGATTAGGGTTTTTGCGATTTTGGATTCTTAGATTGATAAAAATATCGCAATTTAGAGAATCTTTATATTTGCAAAACTCAAAGATTCTACTCAAAGCCATTTCTCTAAATATATTAGATTCTATCTCCATAATCGCATCAAGCGAAAAATTTACTTGTTTTATCGGCTCTTGCAACAAAAAATCAAATTCATTCAAATAGATTCCACTTGTGGTAATCTCAACTTTTAAATTATATTTTTTTGCGATGAGCAAATATTCGTTTAGATTCTTTATTTTTAGCGGATCGCCAAGTATGTGAAAGGTGATTAGCTTGGTAAATTTGGCGCACTCAAAAGCGATTTTAGAAAATAAACCAAGTGGCATAATTCCTCTTTTGCCTTTTGTAATCGGGCAAAATCGACATTCTAATCCACAAATATCGCTTATTTCTACATAGATTTTATTAAACTTCAAGCACAATCCCATTTTTTAGAAGATTCTATCTTATTTTAGATAGAATCCAATGGCGAGGCGATGATGATAAAAGATTCTACATTTATTAAATATTTAATTATTGGCGTATTTAATACTATTATTGGATATGGCATTATTTTTATTTTAATGGCATTTGGGATTATCCCAGAGATTGCAAATATTATTGGCTATATCATTGGAATCCTCGTATCATACGCATTAAACAAATTTTATACTTTCAAAACAAAAAGCAAAAGCAAAAAAGAATTTTTTAGATTTATTGTATCTATGATTTGCGCTTATCTTATCAATTTATTCGTGCTAATCGTGCTATATAGGTATTTTCATATAGATAAATACATAGCAACGATTATTGCTTCGATATTTTATACGCTTAGTGGATATGTATTTAGCAAATATTTTGCTTTTAGGACTTAAATACATTTAACGCGCTTGGGGCTTGCGTAGTTGGCATCATTTCGATTCTATTGATATTTACATATTTTGGCATATTGATTGCGAAAAATACCGCCTCTGCTATATCTTTTGGCAAAAGCGGATTTGTATTTTCATATACTTTATTTGCGGCTTTTTTATCACCTTTAAATCTCACCAAAGAAAACTCACTTCCGCCACTTAGCCCTGGTTCAATATCTGTAACTCTAATATTTTTATCAAACAAATCTGCCCGAAGATTCAAGCTAAATTGCTTCACAAACGCCTTTGTAGCACCATATACATTTCCACCGGGATATGGATAACTACCTGCAATAGAGCCGATATTTATGATATGTCCATTTTTATTTGCAACCATATGGGGAAGAAAAATCCTAGTCAATCTAACAAGCGCTAAAACATTTATCTCAATCATCTCCTCCCAATCTCTTATATCCGCTTTATCCGCACTACAAAGCCCAAGCGCAAGTCCTGCATTATTTACCAATATATCAACATTCCTAAAACTCTCTTCAAAATTATCAATCTCATCTTTTATTTTTTGCGTATCTCTCACATCAAGGGCGAGAATCTTGCAGTTTTTGCCGCATTCTTGTTGTAGTTTTTTTAATCTATCCTCTCTTCTTGCTAGGGCTATTACCTTGTAATTTTTCTTTACTAAAAGCCTAACGATAGCCTCACCAAACCCGACAGACGCACCTGTAACCAAAACACTCATATATTCTCCTTTGTTTTTTTAGATTCTAATATATCTTTGATTTCACGCCAATTAGGCATAAGAGATTCTAAAATCCTATAAAAATCTTTTCCGTGATTTGCATAGATTAGATGGATTAATTCGTGCAACAACACATATTCCAAGCACACTTTAGGTTTATTAAACAAAAGCGTATTTAATCTAATTGTCGCTGCCCTCGTGCTACAACTGCCCCATCTACTCGTCATATTTCTAAATTTTATGTATTTTACTTCTCTATTTATCGCATTTTTGTATTTACTAAGAATCTCATTTATATAGCCACTTGAACGCTTAATAAAAAAATCAAAAATCATTTTTTCAATCTTTTTTGGATTCTCTAAATCTCTTGCATAAATATTTAAAATATGATTATTTATCTCTACTTTATTGCGATTAGATGAAATTAAATTGAGTGTATAAATATCTTCAAAATACATAATTTTCTCGCCATTAATGTATTTTGGCAAATTATTTTTGATGAGATTTTGATGAGATTCTATCCATTCTCTTTTTGAATCTAAGAATCTATTGATTTCATCATTTTTTACCCAAAATGGTGCACTAACCTTGATATTTCCATATCTATCAAATCTAAGTATGATATTTTTGATTCGTTTTTTGGTTAAAAAATATTCCAAATTATTATTTATCTTCTATGATTTCAACATCGATAATATCGCTAGATTCTTCTTTTTTTATCTCTTTTGGTCTAAAAAATAGCGATACAACAACAAAACAAATCCCAAAAATATCACATAAGATTCCAGGAATAATCAACATTATCGCGCCAAGCAAGCGAAACAAATTGCGTCCTATAAAACTACCAATCCCGCCACTTAGTATTTCATTATACGCAAAAGATAGATTTGAGGCTTGAGAAAACAATATACCAAAGCCCAAAATCGCACTAACAATCATCTCTGCAAACAAACTCAATATTCCAAACTCATCGGCAAATTCAACGATAAAAAATATCTCAACAAAAAAATAAACAACTAATAATAAAAATCTCAATTTTCACTCCCTAATAAAGCTAGAATCTCTTCTTTTGTGATATTAGATTCTAATTTTGTTTTTTGCAATCCAGCCCTTTTTACAAGCTCGATTTTATTATTTTGCAATTCCTTTCCTATGATGATTGCATTATTAATCCCAAGCAACTCAAAATCCCCCATTTTAGCACCAAATCGCAAATCTCTATCATCTAACAACACTTCTATATTACAATCCAATAAATCTTTATAGATTCTATTTGCAAGATTTACTTCGTTTTGATTTTTTATGTTTGAGATAATAATCACTACACAAAATGGAGCGATATTTCCCCAAATCGCACCCTTGCTATCGGCTTTTTGCTCCAAAACTGCACCCAAGATTCTACTCACGCCGATACCATAACAACCCATTATAAAAAATTGCGCCTTGCCATCTTTATCCAAAAATGTCGCATTGAGGCTTTTTGAATATTTATCTCCAAGCTTAAAAATATGCCCAATTTCAATGCCTTTAGTAACATCAAGCAAAGAAGCACATTTAGGGCATAAATCGCCCGTTTTTACTTCTAATAAATCCCTAAAATCTAGCCCCTCAAACAAATCCAAATCAACCCCAACAAAATGATAATTTTCCTCATTTGCACCGCAAATAAGATTATTTGCACCCATTAATTCATTATCAAAATAAATATGCGTGGCATTTGTGAGATTTTTCAATCCATATGGTCCCATAAATCCGCCAAATAAGCCCATAGATTCTAACTCGCTTGAATCTATATCGATTAAATCTAGTGCATTTGGTATTGCATTTAGTGCCTTTGTGATTGATAATTCATCGCAACCTCTAAGAAAGAAAAAACAAACCTCGCTTTTATCATCGCTAAAAAGCGCCTTTTTTGCCACGCATTTAAGCAAATAAAACGAATCCACTTTGAAAAACTCGCTTAATTCATTGATATTTTTGATATTTGGCGTAAAAAACTTCGCAAAATCTGCTTGTGGCGGAGAATCTTGTGATTCTTTTTTCTTTCTTGTTGCGATTTCTATATTTGAGGCATAATTGCAATTTGTGCAAATCACAATATCATCTTCCCCGCTTGGCGCAAGTATCATAAACTCCTTACTACCACTTCCGCCAATCGCACCGCTATGTGCCTCAACGACCCTAAAATCAACGCCAATTCTATTAAAAATATTGATATAAGTTTGTTCCATCAAATCAAATTCTCTATCCAAATCGCCAAAATCACTATGAAAACTATAAGCATCTTTCATAATAAACTCTCTTGCACGCAAAATCCCAAATCTCGGGCGAATCTCATCGCGAAATTTTAGATTGATTTGATATAGATTGATTGGAAGTTGCTTATAACTCTTTATGATTCCACTCACGCAATCAACAATCGCCTCTTCGTGCGTTGGTCCAAGCACAAAAGGATTATTTTTTCTATCATTAAATTTTAATAATTCCTTGCCATATTTATTATATCTATCCGTTTTTATCCAAAGCTCTGCGGGCGTAACAAAGCCAAGACTTAGCTCATTTGCACCACTTTTATCCATCTCTTCTTTGATGATTTTTGTTATTTTATCAAGGACGATTTTGCCAAGCGGGAGAAAATCATAAATACCGCTACCTATTTGTTTGATAAAACCGCCGCGCACTAGATATTCGTGGCTTTTTAAAACACAATCTTTTGGAATCTCTTTGATACTAAAAGCAAATAATTTTGAAAATCGCATAATATTACCTCATTTTTGCGTTGTTATCGTGCTTTTCTTCGGCTTTTTTCAAGCTATCATCACTGATGTCAAAAAGCATTTTCAAAGTGCGTTCAATCTCGCCTAATTGCGATGATGACGATATACTTTTTAGATTTTTTGTAGGAGTGTGTAAAAAAACATTAAATACATTATGAATCGTTTTTGCCATATTGTTTTTATAAGATTCTGGGAGAAAGCCCTTTTTTATGGCTTTGTCTATCTCGCTAATAGAGGCTTCTTTTGCGATTTGGCGGAGTGTTTTTATAATCGGCGTAACCGATAAAATACTCAAATATTTAAAAAATTCATTTACCTCATCGCCAACGATTTCATAGGCTCTATTTAGATTCTCTTTTCTAAAATTCATATTTTCATCTACGATATTTTGCAAATCATCAATAGTCGTAATATTGATACTAGAATCCCTCAAATCCTCAATATCTCTAGGAATGGCTAAATCAAAAAAATACCTATTAAATGGCACATTTTTTATCAAATCATTAGTGATAATGGGAAAAGCACTCGAAGTGGCACTAAAGAGTAATTCTATATTATTAATCTCATTTTTTAAAAAGGCAAAATCGCCAATAAATAGATTCTCATTATTTAATTCATCTTTGAAATCTAGGGCTTTTTGCTTGTTTCTATTGAATAATTTTACCTTAAAATCGAGATTTAGAAGATTTTTTATCGTGATTTTTCCCATTTCACCGATACCAATGACTATCGCTTCTTTTTTGTTTAAATGTAAATCTTTTGTGCTTGTTACGGCAACTGATGCGATTGAAATAGGCTTTTTGGATATGCCCGTTTCATTTCGCACGATAGAAGCGCATTTAAATGCAAAATCTATAACGATTCCAAGCCCGCCATTGCTACAATAATTGCAATGCAATGCGTGCCTATAAGCCTTTTTTAACTGCCCTGAAATTTGCGTCTCACCTACAACCAAACTCTCCAAAGAGCTTGCCACCAAAAATATATGATGAATTGCACTATATCCCTCAAAAGTATTTGCCCTGCCCTCTAATTCGTCTTTGTTTGTGGCAGATAAAATAGATAATTTGCTAAAACATAATTGAAATGCCTCATAAGCGTCATCTGCCATCATAAACAATTCCAAGCGATTGCAAGTAGATAATAAAATACTCTCTTTTATGATTTTAGAATCCAAGATAAATTTCAATAACAAATCCACTTTATCTTCGCTAAGTGAGAGCTTTTGGCGCAAATTTAGCGGCGTATTTTTGTGAGAAAAACTAAGGACTAAATATTTCATTAAAAATTCCTCTCAAGCATATCTTTCATAATCATTTCAAGTTTGAAATCTTTTTTTTCAAGCACGCTTATTGCCTTGTTTGCATATTTTTTTACGATTTCCTTGACATTGTTTATGATATTATTTTCTTGCATTTTTTGTTTGATCCAAGCAATTTCACTAGAATCTAATTCTTTTTTAAACAAAGATAATAAAAAATCTTGGTCTTGTTTGTTTATTTTTTTATACAAATAAATATATGGCAATGTTGTTTTGCCCTCTTTTAAGTCGCTAAATGCGTTTTTCCCCAAAGTATCAGAGTCGCAAGTAATATCAAGAATATCATCAATGATTTGAAATGCAATGCCAATAGAATTGCCATAAATCTTATATTTATCGCTATTATCACCAAGCAAGATTCCCGCACATTGTGCGCTAGATTCAATCAAAGTGGCGGTTTTGTATTCGATCATTTTTAGATATTTATCTTCATTGAGATTAAATTTTTTGGATAATTCTACATCTTCTAATTCGCCCAAGCTAAGCTTTAAAACAGAATCCGCAATGATTGTTGATAAAGCAGAATCCATCATCGATATTTCATAAAATGCCTTTGAATACAAAATATCGCCAAGCATTATTGCGTTTTTGTTGCCATATTTTGCATTTATGCTTTTTTTTCCGCGCCTAAGAGTAGAATCATCAATCACATCATCGTGGAGAAGTGAAGCAAAATGAATGAGTTCTATAATGGCACAAAGCTTGATACTATAAGCAGAATCTGGCGCTATGCTAAGAATCAATTTACTTCTTAGCATTTTTCCAAACGAAAAATCATCTCTAAAATGATTAAAACAAGGATTATTCAAATCATCAAAATAAGCCTTTATTGTGGATTTTACAAGCTCTAATTTCTCCACTTACATTACCTCTATATTACTATTAAAATTAAATATATAATACCTAAATCGTGCCACTTTTTGCATAGAATCATAATTGACAAAATAAAAAATCATATATGGATTTGGGTTGTTTGCGCTGTTTATATCACTTAAAGTGATTTTTGCGGAATTTGCGCTTTCTTTATATAAAGAAAATTGATATGGGATATTGTCGTATTTAAAATGCGCAATCAACGCATTATCCTTATAAAGCGTCCATCTAAAAGAAAGATTTTTTTTGGTATTTTCAACAAAAATCTCTATATTTTTTACTTCATCTTTTTTCAATTCGATTTCACCTACAAATTCCGCACAAACAAATCTAACAATCACAAATAAAATCAACAAATACCGCATCACACAATCTCTCTTTTTATATTTGGTGAGATTTTACATAATACTTCATAAGCAATACTTCCAAAGATTCTAGCCATTTCATCGGCATTATACATAATGCAAACTCTATTTTTATCCGAAATAATCGAAGTAGAATCCATAGACATTCTAGGAAGCACAAGATAGCCCTCTTTTGTCCTTAATTCGCCGTGATTTTCATTTAATCTAAACAAGCCATCGCCATAACCAATATCATAACTTGATACAATACAATCATTTTTTAATATATATTTGCCATCATAGCCGATTTTGCTACCAGATTCTAAGAATCTACTTGATATTTTATCTGCCCAAAGCTCCGCGATAGGCTTTAATCCCAATCTATCATCAATCCCCAAATATCCATACATCGCAATACCAATTCGCACCAAATCATCATCGATATTTTTACATTTAATCGCGCCAGAGGAGCTAAGAGAGTGGAATCTTGGATTTGGGATATTGTATTTGTTTGTTAATTCTAGCACTCTTGCTTTTAGAATCTGATATTTTTTTTGTTGTGAGATAAACGCTTCGCTAAGATTCTCATTGTCCAAATCACCATAACCATTATGCGTAAATACGCCAATTAATCGAATCTTATGTTGTTTTATCAAAAGCAAAGCATTTTGGATTTCATCTAATTCTATGCCATTTCGATTCATTCCCGTATTTACTTTTAGCTCAATGCCCGTATTTGGCGGAATCTTGGATATGCAATCTATATTTGGGACACTCAAATAAATATTATCGCTTATATTTTCAAATACACTTGGATATAGTATCGTAATATGTTCGAATTTGTTTTTTATCTTGCGCGCTTCTAAATTATTTTTCACAAAAACGCTTTTTATGCCAAACTCAACCAACAAAGAGCTAATCTCATCAATCCCGTGTCCATAAGCATTATCTTTGATAACACAAGCAATTTGCGTGTTGATATGTTTTTTTAGAAGATTCAAATTATAAAAAAGCTTGGATTTAGAAATAACAAACGAAGACATATCAAATCCTATAAACGCATAAGCTTATAGAATCTGATACAAAAGAATGTAGATTCAAAATCTTCATCTACACTCCCAAGATTATTTTTTTAGTGTTGCAATATAATCCGCCAAAGCAACCATATCTGCTTCACTCAAATTTGCTGCTTGTGCAAACATCAAAGCCCCAGCACCGAATTGATTTAGCGTTTTTGCTTTGTAGCCTTTCAAATCTTCTATGATTTTATCCTTTGACAAAGTATTTAATGTCGTTTTAGCTTTTGAACCGGGTGGTATTTTATCTCCAGCGGCTCCGTGACAAACTGCACATCTTTTATACAATGTCGCACCATCTGCTGCCATCAAACTAGCAACACCAAAAATACAAATCAAAACTAACTTTTTCATCATACATCTCCCGTATTGATTTAAATTTTAAGGATTTTATACCCTAAAAACGATAGCATTCTATTTATTTATTTCTTAAAAATCAAGCCTTTTATATTTGATCGCATTGATTTGCCATCTCATCGGCAGCTTTTTGCACTTCCTCTAAAAATACATCTAGAATCTTATCTTCGGCTAATTTATACAAAACCTTGCCCTTTTTGATAATAAGTCCGCTTTTATTCCCAAATGCTATTGCCAAATCGGCGTGCTTTGCTTCGCCTAGCGCATTTACAGCACAGCCCATTACAGAAATCTGCAATGGTGCTTTTATCGTTTTTAATTTATCCTCTACAATTTTTACTGCCTTTATCAAATCCGCTTCAATTCTCCCACAAGTTGGGCAAGATACGATTGTAACGCCCTCTTTTTGCCTACCTGAATATTTTAATATGGATTTTGCTACTTTTATTTCTTCCTCTAATTCGCCTGTTATGGATACTCTCATCGTATCACCAATGCCATCAAGCAATAGATTCCCTAATGCCATAGAACTTTTTATCATAGAATGATAAAGACTCCCAGCCTCCGTTACGCCTATATGAAATGGATAAACAACAAAAGGGCGAAGCATTCTATATGCTTCTATCGTCCGCCAAGTATCGCTTGCTTTTAGAGACACTTTGATATTATCAAAGCCGCAATCTTCAAGCAATTTTATATTATACAAAGCAGATTCGACCATACCTTTTGGCGTTGGACCATATTTTTGCTCAAATTGCTTTTCCAAACTTCCGCCATTTACGCCGATTCGAATCGGGATTTTGTATTCATTGCAACCTTTTGCAATTTCTCTTACGCGACTTTTATCGCCGATATTTCCGGGATTTATCCTTATGCAATCCACGATTTGCAACGCTTTTAGTGCTAATTTGTATCTAAAATGAATATCAGCAACAAGCGGCAAAGAAATCTGGCTTTTTAACTCCTTTAAGGCATTTGCGTCATCGTCATCACTCACTGCAACGCGCACTATATCACAGCCTGCAAGTTGCAATCTATCGATTTGCTCTTTTGTGGCTTTGATATTTTTTGTTTTGGTAAAAGTCATACTTTGGACGCTAATTGGCGCATCGCCACCGATTTTTACATTTCCAACGCAAATTTGTTTTGTTTTGTATCTATTCATTAAACAAGCCTTTAATAAAATTCGATATATTACCATATAATCCAGTATTTAAATCTTGGCAAATGTTATATCCAAAATAGAAATATTATATATTTATTTTGCAATCACTTGCTGTGAGCTAAGGTTAAAAAGGTGTGTCATCATCACCATAATATGAAGAAAATATCTCATCATCATATGTAAGATTTCCAGATTTGTCATACCATTTCTCTTTCTCTTTACCATTTCTTTTTCTTTTATCATTTTCATATGGAATTTCATATGCAAGCACTCCAGATCTGTAATAGCCTTTCTCAATGCCATTTTTCTTGTCATTTTCATATGGAGTTTCGCATTTAAGCTCTCCAGATTTATAATAGACTTTCTCAATGCCATTTTTCTTGTCATTTTCATATGGAAATATTGCTTTAAGTGCTCCAGATTCATAATAGACTTTCTCAATGCCATTTTTCTTGTCATTTTCATATGGAGTTTCATATTCAAGTTGTCCAGATTCATAATAAACTTTCTCAATGCCATTTTTTTCACCATTTTTATATGAAGTTTCTATTACAAGCTCTTCAAATATATTATAACTCTTCTCAATGCCATTTTTCTTGTCATTTATATATAGAATTTCATATTTAAGCCCTCCAGATTCATAATAAACTTTCTCAATACCATTTTTCTTGTCATTTATATATGAAGTTTTATATTCAAGTGTTCCAAATTCATAATAAACTTTTTCAATGCCATTTTTTTCACCATTTTTATATGAAGTTTCCCTTCTAAGTATTCCAGATTCATAATAAACTTTCTCAACACCATTTTTTTTACCATTTTTGTATGGAATTTCTATTCTAAGATTCCCATTGTCGTAATATTCTTTCTTTACATAAACATCATTTTTATTTTCTATCATTGACTATACTCCATAATAAAATTTAATATTTTTTTCATATTTTTATTTCCTTTTCCATTATATAAACACCAAAATAAATGCCTATCTCTTGTATATATCAAGAAGTTTCCCGCTTTCATCATATCTTTTACAAGCAATCGTATCACCATTTTCATATAGAACATCCTCTTTAATCTGCCCGGATTCGTAATACCATTTTGCAACACCATTTATTTTGTCATTTTCATACGGAGATTCTTCTTTAAGTGCTCCAGATTTATAATACCATCTCCAAACACCATTTTT
>X235_Pygmy_Slow_Loris__coassemble_43_pt1 | contig 20271 bp, 21 predicted proteins | sample X235_Pygmy_Slow_Loris__metabat2_high_PE_008 | metagenome-assembled genome bin X235_Pygmy_Slow_Loris
TCTTTTGGTGCGGATAAAATGTATGGAAAAGGACAGGGATTTGTAGGTGCGGAAGTCGGCTTTGCTGGTTTTGCTGATTATGCTGTGGGTGTTGTTGGTGGCTATCAACATTATTTTAAAGAATCTTGGCAATTCGCTGGCTTTAGACACGGCGTAAGAGGGATTGGAAATATTAGCTTTGGGCAATGGAATGGTCGCTATATTAATTACAATCTTTTATCAATTGGAGCTGGTGCGGATTGGACGATAGAATTCACTCCAAATAGTGCGTATAATTGGGGTGCATTTGCTGGGTTTGGGCTTGTTTATTTAAATGGCTTAAATAAAGATTATTGGTATAATCTAAATTCAGTGCATTTTGAAGGGCGTGTTGGTGGTTCTTTGAATATCAATAATACTCACAAAGTAGAAGTTGCACTTGGAAGTGGAATGTCTATTATTTCTTTTAGATATTTATTTATGTTTTAATTTAAGCTAGATTCGCTTAAAGCACGAATCTAGCGCTACTTTTTTCTTTCAATCATTAATTTTGTGTTAGAATCCCTAAATTTAATATTTAGGAAATGCGATGTTATTATTTACTCCCGGACCAACCCCGATACCAGAATCCATTCGTCAAGCTATGGCTATGCCTACACTTCATCATAGGACAAAGGAATTTGAGGGTTATTTTGAATTTTGTAGAAATAAATTAATAGAATTAATAAAAATGCAAGATGTATTGATGCTTGCCTCAAGCGGTAGCGGTGCTATGGAAGCGAGTATGAGGACTTTTTGCAAAAAACCATTATGTATTAATAGCGGCAAATTTGGCGAGCGATTTGTAAAGATTGCAAAAGCTTATGATATGCCATTTGTGGAGATTCTAAATAATTGGGATATTGCGCCAAGTAGCGATGAAGTCGCAAATATCCTAAAAAACGACAAAGAAATAGATTCTATTTGTATTCAAATGTGCGAGAGTGCGGGCGGTTTGCGCCACAATGTAGAATCCATATCAAAAATAGCAAAAGAGATTGATAAAAATATAGTCATTATTGTCGATGCGATAACTGCCCTTGGTGTAGAGGAAATCGATACTACAAATATAGATGTTTTGATAGGTGGCTCGCAAAAAGCCTTTATGCTTCCTCCGGGTATGGCGATACTTGGATTATCAAATCTGGCACTTGATTTGATCGACAAGAATGATATAGGATTTTATTTTAATCTAAAAACAGAGTTAAAAAATCAGCGAAAAAATACGACTGCTTGGACTTCGCCTACGACTATTATAATCGGGCTTGCAAAATATTTTGAGATAGCAAATATACAAGAAATTTACAAAGAAACAAAGCAAAGAGCCATCGCAACGCGAGAATCTCTAAAAGCGCTAAATTTGAGAATCTATCCAAAAAATCCAGCCTTAGCGATGACTACGATTTATAATGAAGATTCTATAAATATTAGAAAAATATTAAAAGAAAAATATAGTGTCAATATCGCAGGCGGGCAAGATAAGCTAAAAGATAGCATTTTTAGAATCAATCATATGGGAATTATTCCCGTAAATGAAGCCTTGTGGGTTGTAAATGCGATTGAATTGACGCTAAATGATTTGAATGTGAGGAAATTTGATGGAAGTGCAAATCGAGTATTTTTAGAAAATTATTATACTTGAGGCTAAAGTTTTATAAAACTATTGCTACAATTTCACAACAATTTTGATTGAAGAGAGCATTTGATTATGAGGTTAAAAGTATCACACATACGATATATTGCTGATAAAATTGCACGAGATTTGGTAAATGCTAGTTATGTTGAGATTCTAACCAATGACAAAGATATTATTAAAATCGCAAGCAAATATTTAGAAGACAATATCAATAAAGAATTAGCAATCGAGGAGAGAGCTAGGCATTTTGTTGATGAAAATATAGATATGATAGAGAGCAATGGCGCAGATGATAGGAGATTTTTTTCTATGATTAAGAAAAAATTCGCCGATGATGAATCTTTTATCTTGTCTTGGGACGAACGATATAGCAATTTATCACATAAGATAATGGACGAACTCATTGATACGAGTATTATTAATTTTAGTGTAAGTGAGATGATGATTAAGAATCTCATATTTAAATCGATAAATACTTATGCTAAATCATATAAAGATATAGAAGAAAATGTAATTGAGCGAATCAAAAACTACAAAAAGAAGCTTTTGGTAGGCACGGAAGAATATGATTTGGTGTTTGAAAAAATGTATGAAGAAGAGTTGAAAAAACAAGGATTCTTGTGATTTTTAGGATTTTAAAGAGTGAATAGAGCAATTTTATATTTAGAAAATGGAATGACTTTTGAGACCCTTAGTTTTGGTGCAAGCGGGACTAAAGTGGGCGAAATGATTTTTAATACTTCGCTTACTGGCTATCAAGAGATTCTCACAGATCCAAGCTATGCAGGGCAGTTTGTGGTGTTTTGTATGCCAGAAATTGGCATTGTTGGCGTAAATGATGATGATATAGAATCTCTATCAAATACGCCTTATGTAAATGGAATCATCGTGAGAAATTACAATGATTTTTATTCAAATTTTAGAGCAAAAGAATCTCTAGGAAATTATCTAAAAAAACACAATATTATTGGAATTTCAAACATAAATACGAGATTTTTGACAAAACTTTTGCGTGATTTTGGTGCGTTAAATGCGATTATTTCAAATGAGATTTTTGATATAACGAAGCTAAAAAATATCCTAGAAAAATCCCCAAAAATTGGTGAGATTGATTATATCTCAAATATTAGCTTAAAAAAAGCCCAAATCCACACAAAAAGCACATTTGATTTTAATGATTTTGCGTATGGAAAGCCAAATTTCAAAAAGAAAATCATTGCAATAGATTTTGGCATAAAGCAAAATATCTTAAACGAACTTAGCAGTGTAGGGCTAGAATGCGAAGTGATAGGGCATAATTTTGATGCAGAAATATTAATCAAAAGATTTAAAAATAAGGAAATTGGCGGAGTGTTTTTGTCAAATGGTCCGGGCGATCCAAAAATATTAAAAAAAGAAATACAAGAAATATCAAAGCTTATCAAAGCAAAGATTCCGATGCTAGGAATCTGCCTTGGACATCAATTACTTGGGCTTGCTAGCGGATATGAAACATATAAATTGCCATTTGGACATCACGGAGCAAATCACCCTGTAAAAAATATGCAAACAAAACAAATAGAAATAACCTCGCAAAATCACATCTATTCTTTGCCAGAATCCATAGAAAAAATAGCGACAATCACGCATAAAAATCTATTTGATGGCACGATTGAGGGATTGAGATACAAAGATTCTCCTATTATTTCAATGCAACATCACCCAGAGGCAAGCCCCGGACCAAGAGAGGCAAATAAAATTTTTAGAGATTTCTTTGATATGGTTTTAAATACAAATTAATGGAGATTTATGAAATCTATTTTATTTAGTGTGATTTTTATCATATTTTTTTGTGCGTGCAGTAAAAGCGTCAATGAAGAGTTTAATAAGCCAGCGTCATTTTGGTATGAAAGATTGATTTATGCAATAAGCAATGGCGATTTGGAATTAGCCGATAGTTATTACAATTCGCTATCAAGCGAGCATAGCGCTTCGCCTTTGCTTCCTGAGGCGTTGCTATTGCTTATACAAGCACACATCGACAATAAAGAACATTTGCTTGCTAGCTTTTTTGTAAATGAATACAAAACCCGCTTTAGCAACGCAAATAATGTCGATTATATCGCATTTCTTGGGATTGAGACGAATTTTTATGCTTTTGATAATTATGTAAAAGATCAAGGCTTCATAGATGATAATATCAAAGATATTAATCACTTTATCATTCTTAACCAAAATAACAAATATATGCCATATATTAGCCATATTTTGACTAGCTTTAAACTCTCAAAAATAGAAATGAATAATGAAATAATGAGAATCTACAATGTAAAAGACAAAACTCAAGCAAAAGAAAAATACGAAGAATACAATAATGAACTAGGCGTGCAAGATATAAAATTCACGCCTTCGCACATTCCTTGGTATATCAAAATATTTAGCTGGTAATTAAAACAAAAGGATTAACTTGAATAATATAAAATTCCCAACAAACTTGCCAATATTAATTGATGAAAATAATTTTATATATCCATCTACCATTACGCCCATATTTATATATGATGAAGCAAGCATAAACGCCCTAACAAAAGCGCAAGAAGAAAACAATATCATTTTTATCACCACTTCAAAAGATATTGACATTGAAAGCGATGAACAAAATGATTTTTATGATGTCGGCGTGGTGGGCAATATTATGCGAAAAGTATCTCTTCCAAATGGAAAGATAAAATTCTTATTTCAAGGCGTATCGCGTGCAAAAATACTTAGCATTGATAGCGAGAATCCACTCATAGGAACGATTGATCTAATCGTCCCAGACCCGCACGACCCGATAAAATTAAGCGCTACTTTGGCTTTATTAAATGAGCGAATCGATGTGATGTCAAAATTGTTGCCATATTTTCCAAATGATTTATTAAAAACAATAGAATCCTATGAGCCAAATAGAATCATAGATACGATACTCTCAACGCTTAGAATCTCAAAAAATAAGATTTATCATATTTATGCAGGAAGCAATACTATTGATCGTTTGATTTTGCTTATAAGTTATATCGATGAAGAAATAGAAGCACTAAAACTACAAAAAGAAATCAAAACAAAAGTAAATAGCAAAGTTGAAAAAATCAATAGAGATTTTTATCTAAAAGAGCAATTAAAGCAGATTCAAAAAGAATTAGGAATCGATAATCAAAAAAATGAGGAAATCGAGGGCTATTACAAAAAACTAGAATCCATAAAATCACATATCGATATTGATGGCTACAAAGAAGTAAAAAAACAAATTGATAGATTATCTAGAATGAATCAAGATAGCTCAGAATCTAGTATGATACAAAATTATATTGAATGGATTTTGGAGATTCCATTTGATAAATTTTCTACCAAAAAAATGTCTATTAGTGCGGTTAGTAGGCAGTTAGATTCTGATCATTATTCTCTAACTAAGCCAAAACAACGAATCTGTGAATATTTTGCGGTAAAAGAATTACTCGCCCTTAGAGGAAAGGATAATATCCAAAATAGAGGGACGATTCTTTGTTTTTATGGACCGCCGGGCGTTGGTAAAACCTCACTTGCAAATTCTATTGCAAAAGCACTCAAGCGATCGCTTGTTAGAATCGCACTTGGTGGATTAGAAGATGTAAATGAACTTCGAGGGCATAGGCGGACTTATCTAGGTGCGATGCCGGGGCGAATCGTGCAAGGCTTGATTGATGCAAAAGAGATGAATCCCGTTGTTGTTTTAGATGAGATTGACAAGGTTGGCAAAAGTTATCGCGGCGATCCTACTTCGGTGTTGTTAGAGATTTTGGACCCTGAGCAAAATATAGCATTTAGGGATTATTATGCGAATTTTAATATCAATTTATCACAGATTATTTTTATCGCTACGGCAAATGATATTTCACAGATTCCCGCACCGCTTAGGGATAGAATGGAGTTTATTGAGCTTTATAGTTACACGCCACAAGAAAAATTAGAGATTGCAAAAAAATATCTAATCCCGCAAGAATTAAAAAAGCACGGCATTACAAATACAGAATTTAGTATCAACACAAACGCACTAAAAGAAATCATCGAAAAATACACAAGAGAAGCGGGCGTGCGCAAATTGCGTGAAAAAATAGCGCAAATTATGCGAAAAAGTGCAAGAGAAATTTTAGAAGATAGCAATAAAAAAGTAAATATCACTACGCATAATCTCAAAAATTACCTTGATAAAATCGTATTTGAGATCGAAAGCACAAAGGGCGTTGATAAGATTGGCGTTGTAAATGGCTTGGCTTGGACTAGTGTGGGCGGCGATGTTTTGAAAATCGAGGCAATAAAGATTCTTGGCAAAGGTGTTTTGGAATTAACGGGGAATCTTGGCGATGTGATGAAAGAATCCGCAAAAATTGCTTTGTCTGTGAATAAATATTTGCTTGATAAAAAAAGTAAAACAAAAGAGCAGATTTACAACAAATACAATATTCATATTCACGTGCCAGAGGGAGCTACACCAAAAGATGGACCAAGTGCGGGCATAGCGCTTGCTACGAGTATCGCTTCGGTATTTTTAGAAAAAAAGGTAAATTCAAAAATCGCAATGACAGGCGAGCTTACCCTAACAGGCGATATTTTGCCTATTGGCGGGCTAAAAGAAAAGCTAATTGCTGCGTATAAAGCTGGAATGAAAAGCGTTTTGATACCAGAGAAAAATTACAAAAGAGATTTAGATGAGATTCCACAAGAAGTCCTAAAACAATTAAAGATTTTTCCAGTTAGCAGGATTGAGGAAGTATTGGATAAAGCATTGGTAAAATAATGAAAACGCTTTGTTTAATCTCTCTTGGTTGCAATAAGAATCTAGTCGATAGCGAGGTAATGTTAGGCAGGCTTAGTGAATACAAGCTAATAGATTCGCCAAGCGAGGCAAAAATCATCATAGTCAATACTTGCGGATTTATCCAAAGTGCAAAACAAGAAAGTATCAATAAAATCTTAGAGGTCGCAAGATTAAAATCAAAAGATAGCATTTTGGTAGTAAGTGGCTGTTTATCCCAAAGATACGCCGATGAATTAAAAAATGAAATAAAAGAGATAGATTTAATCACAGGCGTAGGCGATTATCATAAAATCGATGAAATGATTAATAATCTCTCTAAAAAAATCATAAAAAGCAATGATACTTTTTTGATAGATGACGAAGCTAGGGTCATAACTGGCTCTAATATTCAATGCTATATCAAGCTTAGCGAGGGTTGCAATCAACAATGTAGTTTTTGCGCCATTCCATTATTCAAAGGCAAACTTCACTCACGAAGCATAGAATCTTGCATAAAAGAAATCAAAAATCTAATCAAAAAAGGCTATGCGGATTTTAGCTTTATCGCGCAAGATTCTAGCTCTTATATGCGTGATTTTGGCAAAAAAGATGCGTTGATTGAGTTGATTGATGAGGTTGAAAAGATTGAGGGGATTAGGAGTGCTAGAATCTTATATCTATATCCAACAAGCACTTCATTTGAGTTGATTGAACGCATAGAGCAATCAAATATATTTCAAAATTATTTTGATATGCCAATTCAACATATTTCAGATTCGATGCTAAAGCTTATGAAGCGAGGGACGAACAAAAAAGAGCATATAAAATTACTAGAAAAAATGCGAAATACAAAGGATAGTTTTGTGCGCACGACTTTGCTTTTGGGACACCCAGGAGAGAGTGAGCGGGATTTTTTGGAGCTTTGTGAGTTTATTAGCGATTTTGAATTTGATAGGATTAATGTGTTTGCATTTTCTAGTGAAGCAGGCACAAAAGCGCATACAATGGAAAATAAAGTGCTTTCAAAAATCACAAACAAACGAATAAATGCAATCAACAAAATCATCAAAGCGCAACAAAAAAGGCAATTTGAAAGCTATGTTGGCAAGGAATTTAGTGCAATCATAGATGGAATCTCAAAAGAAAGCGAGTTTTTATTTTCTGCTAGAGATATAAAATGGGATAGAGAAATCGATGGCGAAATATTAATAAATGAGAATCTCACGCACTCACCGCTACAATCGGGTTATTATGCGATAAAAATAAGCAGCCTAAAAGATGGATATTTGCTTGGCACAGCGATTAGAAAACTTTGATTTAGCGGGTATTTCTCATTTAGAATCTGCTAAAAATTTGCTTGGATTTAGTGCGCAAGTGGATTCTACTTGTTTGTTTTTTGTTTTGCTTGAGATTGGGATTGAATTTGATATTGCGATTGTTGATTATCAAACAAGAGCGGATTCCAAGCTAGAAATCAAATACGCGAAGAATCTAGCAACAAAATACAATAAAAAAATCTTTGTCATAGAATCGCCTAGATTTGAAAATAATTTTGAGGCAAATGCGAGGGCATTTAGAATGGATTTTTTCAAAAATCTCATACAATCGCATAATTATAAGAATCTAATCCTTGCAAATCATCTAAATGATAGGCTGGAGTGGTTTTTTATGCAGTTTGCAAAAGGCGGTGCATTGCATTCTTTGCTTGGTTTTGATGCAATCTCAAAATATGGCGATTTTAATATCATTCGCCCATTTTTTAATACGCCAAAAAGGCAGATTCTAGACTTTTTGCAAACAAATAATATTAAATATTTTATCGATAAAAGCAACGATGATGAGGCACATTTGCGGAATTATTTTCGCATAAATTTCACAAATCTTTTGATGGAGCGCTATGAAAATGGCATCAAAAAATCGCTAAATTTGCTAAAAAATGAATACAAGATTTTATACAAACAAAGCAAGATTCAATCTTTGAATGAGAGATTGTATTTTTTTGCAAAACAAGAAAATCACATAAACTTGCATAATATCGCCCTTTGCGCAAAAAAACTTGGTTATGTTTTATCAAGCAAACAGCGAGAGGAAATCATAAAGAGCAATTATTCTTGCGTGATTGCCTCAAAAATCGTTATAGATAATAATTTTTTTGATATTTATGTCGCAAAAAATGATATACAATACAAGCATTCAAAAAAGATTCGAGAATCTTTTAGAAAAAAGGGGATTCCGCCAAGGATTCGCCCTTTGATAGAAAATATTTTGTGAGGATTTGATGAAATTAGCAGTATTTGATTTTGATTCTACTTTGATGGACGGCGAGACGATTGATGAGCTTGCAAAAGCCTATGGTGTGCTTAAAGAAGTGCAAGATATAACAAAAAATGCGATGGAGGGGAAAAGGGATTTTTATTTTAGTTTAAAAGAGAGAGTAAAACTCTTAAAAGGTATGAAAGAGGGCTTGGCGATTGAAGTTTGTGAGAATCTGCCACTTATAAATGGTGCAAAAGAGATAGTAAAAGAGCTTAAAAATAGGGGATACAAGGTCGTTTGTTTTAGTGGCGGATTTAAATTTGCCACGGCGCATTTTAGGGAGATTTTAGGGCTTGATGCGGATTTTAGCAATATTCTTTGTGTGGATAGCGGTGTTTTAAGCGGTGAAGTTGGCGGTGAAATGATGTTTGGGGATTCTAAAGGGAAAATGCTTCTTACTTTGCAGCGATTGCTTGGGATTGGTAAAAGTGATACGATTGTAGTTGGTGATGGTGCAAATGATTTGTCGATGTTTGGATATGCGGATACAAAAATCGCATTTTGCGCAAAAGAAGTGCTAAAAAAAGCCGCAAATATCATTATAGATTCTAAAGATTTAAGAGAGATTCTAAGGTATATTTAAAATAAGGAAAAATATGAATAGTTTTAGTTTGTGGTGTGATTTTGTGGAGAGGGATTTTTTGGATTCTGCGTTTAGGGAGCTTTTGGATAATCGCATTATTTGCGGGGCTACGAGCAATCCTAGCATTTTTGCAAATGCGATTTTAAAAAGCGAGGCTTATAAAAAAGATATAGAAAAATTAAGGGGCAGGAGTGCAAAAGAGATTTATGAGAATCTTGCTTTTGATGATATTAAAAAAGCCGCAAAAATAATGCTTCCGCTTTGGGAGAAAAATCATAATGATGGCTTTATAAGTATCGAGATTGACCCGATGTTGTGCGATGATGCGGCTTGTAGCATTGATGAGGGAAGAAGAATCTACAAAGAGATAAATATGCCAAATGTGATGATAAAAGTCCCTGCAAATGAAGCTGGATTTGAAGTGATGAATGCGCTTTGTAAAAGTGGCATAAATATCAATGCGACATTAATATTTTCAAAAACACAAACCAAAAAAGCACTGGATTCTATTGGGAGATTGGATTTGCAAAAAGCCGTGCTTAGTATTTTTGTGTCGCGATTTGATCGGTTGATGGAAAATCAAAATCAAACAAAAGAGAAAAATCCATTGCTTGGAATCTATAATGCTACGAATTGTTACAATCTCATACAAGATTTTGATAATCCAAATATTCGTGCCTTATTTGCTTCTACTGGGGTAAAAGATAGTTTTATTGCAAAAGATTATTATATTTCTAATTTATTATTCAAAAATTGCATAAACACTGCGCCGCTTGATACGATACGAGCGTTTATGCAAAGCAATGCAAGAATGATAAATCCAAGTAGTAATATAGATTCTTATCTATCTAAGTTTGATTTAGAAGAGATTAGTAAAAGGCTTTTAGATGAGGGATTGGACGCATTTAAAGCTAGCTTTGAGGATATGCTAGAGCATATATAATTTTTTTCAAAAAAATATTATCTTAACAAATAGTTAATTATTTTCTCTTATACTTCCTTTGTCGAAAGACAAAACGAAGTGTTACAAGTAACATTTCGCGTTATATAAAATATACAAAGAAGCCAAATTGAAGTATATGGTAGTATTTCAAATGTAAATTAAACCCTATATATGCATTTTAGTAAGATTATATTAAGCAACCCCTCCAAAAATTAGATTATAATCTTTTATAACATATAACTTTAAAAAGCCCTTTTTAGTAAATATTCAACTTTTAAGATAGTAATTAACCTGTCTTTTTGTTTTCCTACACCATATACTAAATTGGCTTCTTCGTGTATAAAGCCACCTTGAAACTTCACCATTATATCCAAATAACAATGTATTTTTTATTGAATCCTAGATATTTTATTGATATTTTATTGATTATATCGTTTTAAATTGTTTGTTTTTTATATCAAAAATCTTTGCATTATGATAAAAAGACGGCATAGCCACATACACAAAATCCCTATTTTCGATGATTCTGCCTATATGAAAATGCCCCTCTATAACCATATCTATTTTTACATTTAATGATTGAATATAATTTTTATAAACATAGATTCTACGATTGATTATAGAATCTATATTATATGGATATTTTATCGCTTTTGCACTCACTTTTTTATTTATCATATTAAATATTTTGCCCTTACTAATAAAATCCAAATACCCAAGAAAAGCAATGATTTTTTTTGAAGTTAGCATTTTTATATAACATTCATATTTTTTATTCAAAAAAATATCGCCGTGTGCGAGCAAAATCATTTTGTCTTTGTATTGTGCTAGAGCGGGTTGATTTTCTCTAGGAATGATTTTTATGTTTGCAGAATCTAGAGTATTTTTGAGATTAAAATCGTGATTTCCCTCAAAATATATGATTTGTGATTGTAGATTTTTTATGCACTTTATCAATTCCTCATTGATTTTTTCGCTACTTTTTATTCCGCCAACAAATAAATTTGATATATCGCCAAGAAAAATAATCTGGCTTGTTTTATTTATTTGGTTTAGTTTGCCTATCAATGCATCTCTATTTTTTTGAATATGAGAATCCGCTATAAAAATCGCATCATCATTGATATTAAGGAACATAAGCCACCTTTGGCAATGCTATATCCTCATCTAATCCAAGCGCTAGATTCGCACAAGCTAGAGCTTGCGAGCTAGCGCCTCTTAGTAGATTGTCAATGCTTGTATTGATATACAAATCATTTCCATTTATTTTTGCAAATATATCACAAAAATGCGTCCCACAAACGCTTTTCACATCGACAGGAGATTCTCTAATCCTTATGAATTTCTCATTTTTGTATGCATTTTTTAGGATTTCTAGCGGATTTATTTCGCATTTTAATGTCGCAAATATCGATACTAACATACCGCGTGTAAATGGGCTTAAATGCGGGATAAAATTGATTTTTATGTTTTTATTTGTAAAATCACTGCATTTTTGGGATATTTCTATTTGATGCCTGTGAATGAGTGGCTGATAGCTAAAAATATTGTCGTTTATATGCGGATAATGCGTATTATCACTAGGCTTTTTTCCCGCGCCACTTACGCCACTTTTTGCATCAATAAAAATACTTCCATCGATAAATTCCACAAATGGCAAGATTCCAAGCAAACTTGCCGTAGGATAGCAACCCGGATTTGCCACTAGATTTGCGTTTTTGATGTTTTTTCTATTCCATTCAATTAGCCCATATTGCGCGATTTTTAGATTTTTTGTGTCTTGGTGTTTTGTGTAGGTAAGATTAAAATTTTCTTCATTTAGCCTATAATCTGCTGATAAATCAATGACTTTTATACCAAAATCTAGAATCTTTGGCGTGATTTTCATAGATTCTTCGTGTGGAAGTGCGAGGAAAATTAATTTGCATTGTTTAATAGAATCTAGATTGATATTTTCTACTTTTATGTCTTTTGTGGCTAAAACTAGGCTTTTGTGTAGTTTGTGTAGCGTTGTATTTCCAGTTGTATTTGCTAGATATTTGATTTCAAAAAATGGATGATTTATTATGAGTTTGATTAGTTCTAATCCCGTGTATCCGCTTATTCCAATAATTCCAATAGGTATCATTTCGTCCCCTTATTTTGATTTTAGATTCTAGCTAAAATCTATAAGAGGATAAAATTTTTTAGAATTTCACTGCTCCAGTTGTAGCAAGCGGGATAACTCTATTGCTATTACTTGGATAAGAATTTTTTAGCGTTGTGCATAATGTCGAAGCCCTTTGACCAGCTTGACCAGTAGCATTGCCTATTGTTGATGGATCAAAATAAAGATTACCATTGCTTATATATATAACGCCCGGTGAATTTGTTGATGTGCAATAAGCATTTGTGTGTTGATCTATTGGTCCTATGCCACCACCAGCACCACCAGTAGCAAAGCCACCATATGCAACCCATCTGCCTTTATCTAATCCAGCCGTATCAATCATCCAATCACCCCAAGAGCTAAATCCATTTGGTGTTGAAGATGTTGGATCAAGATTTTCTGCAAAGATTCTAGCTGGGATTGCTTTTAGTGTAGTTGCAATATCACTTCTTAGCATTGCTACTTGTGCATCCGTCCTTGTTGTAACAAATCTAGGCACTGCCACGGCTGCTAAAACTCCCAAAATAACGATGACGAATACTAATTCAATCATAGAAAAACCACTTCTTTTCATTTCTACCTCCTTTAATTTTTTTAACCTTTTAAAGTAAAAGTAAATGGAATATTAACATAATTTTTATTTGATTTCCTTAAAAATAAATGAATTATTAACTAGAATCTCATATTTTTCTATAATAAAGCATAGAAATAGAGATAAACAAAACAATAGGCAGAACTACCCCAATTTCTGGTATCAAAAATCCGCTAATTGATAGTTTTGTAAGCATAAAAAATATTCCCCAAACAACCAAACAAAACAACACAAACAAAAATCCAAGTCTCGCAAGATTCGTGTATCGAAGCAAATTAGGCGTATAAAATGAGATGATAATAATCAAAAATGGTATGATAACGGGTATAGCGATAAATGAATACAAAATAGATCGTATTTTTTGTGTATTTGAATCTTGTTCTAGCAACAAAAACAACGCATTAAACGCATCGATAATAGAAATAGTCGGCTTATTTTGATAGATAGAATCTAGAATCTTTGGCTTAAAATTTTTTAATATTTGATAGTTTTCTACATTAATCGTCTTTAGATTGCTTTGATTAAATGCTAGATTCTGCGGGATTGTGGTAATTGTCGCTGTGGGAAGATTCCACCAAGTGCCATCAAATTGCGCTTTGTTTGCTTGTATGAATTGTTTTAGGATTAGTCCATCTGTTTCAAATATCTTTATATTTTCGGCGGTTTGCAAAATTGGATAGATTTTTCCAATATATACATAATTGTCATTGTATTTGACTAATATATCCTCCTTTGCGTCATTTATGCCGCCTCTTTGTATGATATTATCGATTTTTTCTTCGGCATACACAAATGGCGTTGCATTTAGCCCTATGTAGCAGAGATTTAGAAAGCTTGCAATAAATACGATAGGAAATAAAACTTGCTTTTTTGAATATCCAATGGATAGAATCGCGCTTAGTTGATTGGTTTTGATAAGCGTGATAAATGCGACAATAGAAGCAAGTATCGTAGATATAGGAAATGTATAATTTAGCGCATACAAAAAATCATAAACCAAAAACAAAATAAATAGATTCGCAGAATCTGGCAGGCTATTTGCATATTTGAGTATATCAATACCCATAAAAAACATAGAAAGTGCAATGAAAATAATAATAATAAATTTAAGATAAATAAGCCCCACAAATCTAATAAGCATTCATACTCTTTTATTGTATTTATTTTGCAAATCTAGCAAACTCTCATTGTTGATAAACGATTCTATTGCATTATTGCTTATTTGAAATATTTTTTTTAGAATCTCCAATTCATTTTCCTTAAATGATTGCAAAACATAATCAATTACATCGATATTATTATTTGTATCGCGAGGGTGGCTTATGCCGATTCTAATCCTTGTGTATTTATCGCTAATATGAGAATCTATTGATTTTAGTCCATTGTGTCCGCCATTATTGCCCCCAAATTTTATTTTTATCGTCCCAAGATTCAAATCTAGGTCATCGTGCAGTATCAATATATCTTTTATTTTATAGAAATTTACTATTTTTTCTATTGCTTCCCCAGATAGATTCATATAAGTTTGCGGTTTTGCAAAAATATTATTACCAATTTTAAAAAAATGGGATTGAAATTTTGTTTCTTGTGTAAGGGGCGTATTAAGTGGCGTATGTTGTAAGAAAGTGGCAAGATAAAAATCGATTGCCATAAATCCTACATTATGCCTTGTGTTTGCGTATTTATCGCTTGGATTGCCTAATCCTGCTATGAGTTTCAAGATTTATTTTGCCTTTATCACTCCAATAATAGCCACATCTGGCTTTTCTATGATTTTGATATTTGGCAATTCATCTAAATCTCTTACCAAGATAGCATCGCCTACATCGAGATTTGTTACATCTAGTTTTATGCAATTTACCAAATCTTCTGACTTACATTTTACTGAGATTCTCTTTTTTGAGAATAATAAAATGCCTTTATTTTTTATACCAACTGCATTTCCTTCCGCTATAACCGGTATTTTAAAGTTTGTTAGCACACCTTTTTGCACTAATAATAAATCTGTATGCAAGATTTCAGAAGTTACTGGATCTTTTTGATATTCTTGCACGACTACATCTAGCACTTTTCCGCCGACATTTACTTGAAAAACGATGCTATTTTTTGATTTGATTGTTCGAATAAAATCATTTTTCTTAAACGCACAATGAATATTTTGCGCGCCTTTTCCATAAATGTTTGCAATTAGATAGCCATCGTTCCTTAAAGCCTTGTTTTTAGACTTCGAAATACTCTCTCTAATAATTCCTTCTAACATAATCTTTCCTTTTTCATTAAATAAAAGTTCGAATTATATATTTTTTTAGCAAAAATAAAGTTTAATTTACATCCATTGTAATAATTTTGTTACATCAGTGGCTTCAAAAATTTTTAATCCATAAGTGTTTTTTGGCTTTTTTGGCAATATGATATTGCTAAATCCATAAGATTTTAGTTCTTTTAATCGCATATCAATATTGCTAACTTCCCTTATATCGCCCACAAGGCTTACTTCGCCGATAAATGCGCTATCTTTGCTAAGTGGGCGATTTTTGAATGATGAGATGATTGATGCAATGAGTGCTAAATCGCTTGCGGTTTCATTTACTTTTAATCCACCTACAACATTGACAAAAACATCATATCGCCCAAATGGAAAATCTAGCTTTCGCTCTAACAATGCCAAAAGCATATTTAATCGATTTAATTCAAATCCCGTAGCCGAGCGTCTAGGAAAATTACTCTCACTTACCAAAGCTTGGATTTCTAGCACAATTGGTCTGCTTCCCTCCAAAATCACGCTAATTGCACTGCCTGCCATCAAAGATTGTTTATTGAAAAATATTTTTGAGGTATTTTTGGCACTAACTAATCCATTTTCACACATTTCAAAGATTCCAATTTCATTTGTCGCACCAAAACGATTTTTAAAACTTCGCAAGATTCTCATCTCTTTGCTTGGATCGCCCTCAAAATAAAGCACGCAATCAACCATATGTTCCAAGATTCTAGGACCTGCAATCGAGCCTTCTTTGGTTATATGCCCGATGATAAAAATGCTAATTTGTAATTCTTTTGCAAGCCTAAGAAGTGTAAAAGTGCATTCTCTTACCTGTGAGACGCTTCCGGGCGCGGAGCTAATATTTTCGCTAAACATCGTTTGAATGCTATCAATAATGCAAATATCAAAGCGATCTCTTTTTAGATTCTCCTCAATGCTTTCTAAATTAATCGAATTTAATAAATATAAATGATCCGTTATTTCGCCAAGTCTCTGCGCCCTAAGCCGAATCTGCGATGCACTTTCCTCGCCGCTTACATATAATATTTTTTGTTTTTTGGATAGATTAATAGACATTTTTAGAAGTAGCGTAGATTTGCCAACGCCCGGACTTCCGCCTATCAAATACAATCCGCCTTTTACGATTCCACCGCCCAAAACAATATCCAATTCCTCTTCAAAAGAGCTAAATTTATCGACAATATCAATTTCTACATCTTTTATAGGAATTGCTTTTGTTAGATTTGGAGAATCTAGATTTTTCAATACCTCTAAATCTTTTTGCTTGATTTCTACCAAACTCTCCCAAGCGCCGCAATTTGCGCATTTGCCAGACCATTTTGGACTTTGCGCTCCACAATGCTGACATTCAAAAATAATATGTTTTTTTGCCATTAGTTTTTAGAAAAAATATAATCAAGTAGATTTTTAAAATACCAATCTATATCAAATGTTATAAAATCATCTTTGCCCTCACCAATGCCTACATAAAGTATCGGTAGCCTAAGCTCAGAGATGATACTAATCAAACTTCCGCCCTTGCTTGTGCCGTCCATTTTTGTGATGATTATGCCATCTATGTTTAATGCATCATTAAAGATTCTGGCTTGATTGATTGCTTGCGTGCCTTGCGTGCCATCGATAACTAGAATCTTATAAAAATCACCATTATTTAATGCTTTTTTGCAAGTATTTGAGATTTTTATCAATTCATTTTTTAGATTGATTTTATTATCCAATCTCCCAGCAGTATCGATGATTGCAATATCCAAATCTCGCGCTTTTGCCGCATTTATCGTATCAAATGCCACTGATGATGGATCAGCGCCAAATTTTGAACTAATACACTGAATCTCTAGCCTCTCTCCCCAAGCACAAAGTTGGCAAGAAGCCGCCGCCCTAAAAGTATCGCCCGCACCAAATATGACTTTTTTATTTTCATTTTTTTTGATATTTCCTAGCTTTGCTATCGTGGTTGTTTTGCCCGCACCATTAACGCCAATTATCAAATACACCAAAGGCTTAAAATCGATTTTTCTTATGCTTAGATTGTCATAAAAACTCTCTTTTTTTAATAGGCTAATTAAAATCACTTCTAATTCATTTCTTGTGATTTTATTGCCAGTAGAATCCAATATTTTTTCTACGATTTCATATTCTATATCACTCTCAATCAATCGCTCTTCAAGCAAATCTTTTGATATTGTTTCGCTTTGTCGTCCAATATTTTTAAAAAAAGAAAACACTAAAAATCCTTTTATATGAGTTTTTTAATATCAAAAGCGATCATTTCCTCAGGCGTTACGCCATTGTAACTCATCACCAAATTGCCATTTTTATCGAAAAATAAAATAAATGGAAGCGTTTTTATTTTGTATGTATCGATTAGATTTGCTATATCGCCTTTGTAAAACCACTTGAATCTTGTATTTGATTGTTTGACGAATTTTTTCAATTCTTCTTCTTTTTCATCTTTATCCAAAAACACCCCATAAATATTGACTTTATCGCCAAATTCTTCTTGTATGTTTGCTAAATGTTGCGCTTGTCCCAAACAATACTCACACCAAGTGCTTAAAAATATCAATAAATACGGCTTGTTGTGATTTTGTGATAATAGATTTGTTTTTTTGTTGAATGTTATTTCATCGGAATCTAGGCTCATTAATGAATATTTTTTTTCTTTGATGATGATTTGCTCTTCGTTAGATTTATCGCAAGCGCTAATAAAAAACAATACAAAAATAATCGCGATATATCTAGCCATTTTGTTTGCCCTTATTTATTAAAATATTTGTTAAAAACCACATAAATGAGAATCCAAGCGATGGCGTGATATTGTCTTGTTTTAGAAATCCTTGCATTTCATTTACTTTGATTTCTATGATTTCGATACATTCATTATCGATTCCGCCACCATTTGATATTTTTTGATTATTATGCACTTCTGTATAAAATACGCTTTGCTTGCTACCACTCGTGCCAACAGATGAGTAAAATTCCGCTATTTTTGTTACAGATTCTACGCAATATCCGCATTCTTCTAGGACTTCTTCTTTGATGGTTTCTTCAATCGTTTTATTTTCTTTATCGATTAATCCCGCGCATAATTCATACATATAGCCATCATTATTTCTCAAAAACACGGCAGGACGGAATTGTTTTACAATGATAATAGAATCATTGTCTATATTATAAATCAAAATCGAGGCACTATCGTGAGATCTCACTACATCCCAAGTTTTGCGAATGCCATTTTCGATATATGCCATTTGCTTGATTTGGATATATTTTGAATCCTTGCAATCGTATAATTTTATGCTTTTTTTATCTATCATATTAATTCAATACAAAATAGCTAGGGGCTTGACTATCGAGATTGTCGATAATGGCTATTTTTAGTTGTTCTTCATATTGTTTTGCTAGTTTTAAAAACTCTACTTTTTGTTCTTTTGTCAAAACGACTTTTTTAGAATTTATGTTTGAGAGTGGATTGATTGGCTTATTGTTTCTGTATAAACCAAAATGCAAATGCGCTCCTGTGCTAAGCCCGCTTTTTCCTACTTTGCCGATTACTTGCCCTGTTTTTACTTGTTGTCCTTTTTTTGCATTGATTTTGCTTAAATGCGCATATAGCGTTTTTAATCCATTTTCGTGGATAATCTCAACAATCTTTCCATATCCGCTTTTTGTTCCCGCAAATACGACTTTTCCATTTGCTGCGGCTTTTACATTTGTGCCGTGTGGTGCGGCATAATCTACGCCATAATGTGGTCTTTTGACTTTTAATATAGGATGCAATCTATTTAATGAGAATCTTGATGAGATTCTGGCGTTTTGGACGGGTATTTGGAGTAATAATCTGCTTATTCCATTTCCATTTTGATCGTAATATTTTCCATCGCTATATGCAAATAAAAAATTTGGGATTCCATTTGTCTCAACTAATGAGGCTTTAATATCTGGCGTCCCAAAGGCTCTTCCAAGTCTGTATTTGGAGTGGTAAATGAGGGCTAATTTGTCATCTTTTAGGATATTTCTGCTGAAATTTATCGTGTTTTTGTAGGTATTTACAAATTCATTTGCGAGATTTATATCGCCCGTTAAATCGACTATATCTTGGTATGGCGATTTTTGTATGGATAATGCGATTGAATTTGTTGTTGAAAAATATTTTACAGGGATAAAATCGATTTTATAGGTTTCATTTTCTTTTGCTATGTGGATTTGGATTTCGTCATTTAGGGGGATTAGGGCTTGGAGTAAAGTATTGTTGTCATCGATTAATGTATAATATCTAACGCCCGCATAAATCTCAGCGGTCAATTCCTTGTCCTCTTGGTATAGATCCCAATAAACATTTGCGGGAATCTTGTATGTTTCTAAAAATTGTAGAAATGTAAATCCCTTTTGCCAGATTTGATTTGAACTTGTCGCACCAAAACAGGTCGTAATAAACAACATTAAAAAAAATACTTTCTTTACCAAATCTTACCTCATTTATTTACATTTCTTAAAATTTTGAATTATACAATTAAAAATTATTTTTAACAAATAACCCTTATTGATAGCGTTATTTTAGCATTTTGCGACTTTAAAACACAATTCCACGACTTATTGCATTTTTGATTAAAATCCTAGTAGCAGAATCCTTAAAATCTATATTTTTTAGATGTGTGTAGATACATTGTTTGTTATTATTTGATTGAAGTTTATGCACTACCCAGTAACCTCGCTCATCTTTGTTATCATTCATTAAAAAGCTTGTTGCAAGGTAAAGCGGGCAGTTTTTGTTGTGTATTATGGAGGTTATGCTTTCTTTTAATGTTATTTTATCGTTAGCTACGCTAGCTACAAGTAGCAAAGAACACATAAAGATTTTATATTTCATTTGTTGCCTTGTATGGCTTTTTGTTTGTATTCAATAAAAAAATCATTATATCTTTTAATGTGTTAAAATTGTATAAATAATAAATATG
>X235_Pygmy_Slow_Loris__coassemble_45_pt1 | contig 20226 bp, 23 predicted proteins | sample X235_Pygmy_Slow_Loris__metabat2_high_PE_008 | metagenome-assembled genome bin X235_Pygmy_Slow_Loris
CTAAAACCAATAGAATCTAATATCAATGTCGTTATATCAAAGTGAGTAAGAGCGCGATTTTTGAGTAAATCTTTTTTTGGCGTGGTGCTAAAATCTGCGTTGATGAATACATTGTAGATATTTTTATTTTCATTTTGATAAGAAAAAGAGCTAAGATGATCGCCTAGCACGATAATAGTCGTATTTTTGTAAAAATCCTGCGTTTTTGCCCAAGATATAAAATCGCTTATGATTTTATCGCTGCATTTGATTGCATTGATTAGATTTTTATCGATATTTCCGCAATATTCCTTATCCACAAAACCATCTGGGGAATGCGTATCAACGGTCGGCAAATACAAGGCAAAAGGCTTGTTTGATTTGTAATCTTGTAGATATTGTTTTGCAAAATGAAATATCAAGGAATCTTTTATGCCCCAGAATCCATTTTGTATTTCTCCATATTTTTCGAAATCTTTTCTATCCAAAATATCGATATTGTGCGTATTAAAGAAGTTTTTTGACCCCGCAAAATCGCTTTCATATCCAACAAAAATTTTTTGATTGTAATGATTTTGTTTTAAAATATCGCTAATGCAAGTTAGATTTGGAAGAAAATCTTCTCTATTTATATATTTATCTTTAAAAAATACATTAGCACTTATTGGTATGTTAAGCGGCACGCCACATAAATATGAAATAGTCCCTGCAATCGTATAGCTTGTGTTTTTTACTTGGTAGATTCCACCAAAATTATTATTATTGCTAAAATGAATATTTTTTAGCGCAAGATTGTATAGATTTGGAATGAGATTCTCCTTTTCTGCCCCCCCCCCCCAATAGCTAGATTCCATAGATTCAGCTAGTATTAATATCAAATTTCTAGGTTTGGAGGTTTGTGTTAAATCTCGTGGAATCTTGTAATCTTGCTCGTATAATAAACTATATTCTCTAAATATAAATGAATAAATGTGAAAATATGAATTGACAGAAAATACTACAAATACGCAAAACACAAAAGGATAATAATGTTTGATTTTTTTGTTGTGCGGGGATATTTTGTAGCTTAGGTATATGAGAATCCCAAGTGATAGTATAAAAATTGCAAATGTTTTTAGGTGCAAAAATATAAAATTATTGCTTAGTGAGAAAAATTCATCATATACGATTTTTATCGCCTTAAACATACCTAAAATGCCATCAAAGCCAAATATAGCTATCAAAATGCTAACGATGATACAAACAATAATCGTTGGTATGAAAAAACAAATAGAGCAAATCAACACAAAAATACTAGGAAGAATCACATAAATAAAAAAAGTCTTATAAAATATAGTATTTACGCCAAGTAGTGGCATTGTAAGATGAAATATGATTGCATCTATGGTTATATCAACATTATAAGTATTGATAATCCAAAAAGTAGCAAATATCAAAAATGCCGAAATAAAAATGATAAAGTAATTAAAAAAAATTTTTATTTTATTGTATTTCATCAAGCATCGAGATAATAAAACTTGCACTTTTCTTAGCAGAATCTAGCAAAAACTCATCAAAGCTAATACCTGCATTATCATCAGCACTATCGCTAATTGCCCTAATCACACAAAATGGAATATCTAACAAACTAGATACAACAGCAATGCTTGCACCCTCCATTTCCACCGCACAAGCACTAAATTGTTCGATAATCCATTGCTTTTTTGTGGCATTTGAAATAAAACTATCCCCAGAAGCGATGATTCCATATTTTAGTGCGATGTGTTGTTTGAGTGCGGCTTTTTTTGCGATTTCGTTTAGATTCTTATCTGTATCAATATATATTTTACTCTCTGGTATAAATCCAAGCGGATGCCCAAATGCAGATATATCAACATCATATTGACAAAGTGAGCTAGCAAGGACTATGTCGCCTACTTTCAAATCACTACTTAATCCTCCAGCCACGCCTGTAAAAATAATAGAATCCGCATTGAAATATAAAGCGATAGTAGAGCAGGTTAGGGCAGCGTGAATCTTGCCTATTTTGCTATATGCGATGATGATATTGTGGTTTTTGTATGTGGTTTTGTAAAATGAATTTCCGCCGATTTTTATCTCTTCATATTCTTTAAAAAACTCTAAAAGCGGCGTGATTTCCTCTCTCATTGCGCCAATAATGCCGATAGTTTTCATTAATGTTTCCTTAGTTCGTTTATCGTAGATTCTAAGCTAAGATTATTTGAGATGCAATAAGTTGGCTTGGAGCTTAGCCTTTTATTTAAGCCTTTTAACACATTTCCATATCCAAATTCAATAAAGCAATCGATTCTATTTTCATTATTAATGATTGATTGTTTGTAAAATACGGGCTTTATAAGCTGCATTGTAAGCAAGGCAAGTGCTTTTTCTTTTGTGTGATAGGATTCTATTGTTGCATTTGAAATGATTTCAAATCTAAAGCTATCTAATAAATAATCATTCAAAACATCTCTAAATTCATCTATGATACTATTAAGCAAAGGGCAGTGGCTTGCAATAGACATAGGAAGCATTACAATTTTTTTTGCGCCCAAATCTTTTATATCTTTTTGGAAATTATCCAAGGCGTTTTTAGATCCCGCTAGCACGATTTGAGTGCTACCATTATAATTTGCACACCAAATATCATTTTTGTCTTTGCAAAAATTCTCTAGCACTTCATCTTCTAGCCCGATGACTACCGCCATACCCGCATTAAGATTATTGCAAGCTTTTTGCATTAATTGACCTCTTGCATAAACGAGCCTTATGGCATTTTCAAATGAGAGGCTACCTGAAATCACATTTGCGGTTATTTCACCCAAAGAATGCCCGAGTGCAAATTCTGGAGTGATATTGTTTTGTTTGCTAAAAAGTATGTATGCGATATAGCTTGTTAATAATATCGCAGGTTGCGTGAATTGTGTTTTGTTGAGATTCTCATTTTCATTAAAAAGCAAATCTTTCATATCGATTTTTAGCACATTGCTAGCAATCTCAAATAATTCCTTTGCTATATCGTAGCTATCGTAAAATTCCTTACCCATACCAATTGCTTGGCTACCTTGACCGGGAAATAAAAAAGCGACTTTCATAGATTTATCTTTAATGTCTGCATCCACATTCGCCATTGCTTTGGTGATGTTTTCCGCCACAACATTCATCGCCACCGCCACAATGTGAATGTGAATATTTGATTATCTCATCTTCTGTTGGCTCATTGCTAGATAATATCTCAATATCAAATATCAATATTTTGCCTGCTAATGGGTGATTGTAATCAATAATCACGCTTTTTTCGCCAATCTCATCGACTATCACTTGGACGCTATCTCCATCATCACTTTGCCCAAAAAGCGTCATTCCTTTTTTTAGATCTATGCCTTGAAATTGCTCTTTTGGCACTTCTTGTAAAAAATCTGGATTCCTCATTCCATAAGCATCTTGTGGTGCAATTTCTACTTGAAATTTATGCCCTATATCTTTTCCTATCAATGCATTCTCTAATCCAGAAATGATTTGATTCTGCCCTAATATGAATACCAACGGCTTATTTTCAATATCACTAGAATCTAACACTTCGCCATTTTCTTTATTTGTAACTTTATAGTGAATTGATACCAAATGACCATTTTCAACCTTACCCATCATCACTCCTTTATATGTTTTTTTGCCTCTTTTGCCTCGATACTATTTGGAAAGCGATCTAACACGGCGTTATAGAATCTATTTGCGTTATTTTTATCATTCAAAACCCTAAAAGAGTTCGCGGTATTTAACAATAATCTAGGTATATATTTGGCACTCTCATCAATCGTAGCACTTTCTTTATAGTAAAACACAGCGTCTTTGTATCGATTTTGTTCGTATGCGATATTGCCAAGCATATAATTAGATTCTGCGCGTTTATAATCAATCTCTATAAGCCATTTGTATCGCTCAATTGCCTCATCGAATTTTTTTGTGTAAGTAAGCGTTCTAGCTTCTTTAAAAATCTCGCTTTTTTTCGTGGCGTCTTTGTCAAATGAGGATTCTGTGATATTTTTAGAATCATTTAGTGCAATGGTGCTATTGCTATCTTCTTTATTGTCTTTTTGATTGATTTCATTTGTAATAAATTCTTGGATTTGTTTTAGGTGCGTGTCTATGTTTTCTTTTAGGGCTTGGATATTGTTTTTGTTGTTTGTGATTTCCTCTTTTAGTTGATTTAGATCCTCTGTTTTGGATTCTTGTGGAATCTGATTTATCTTGTCATTTATATCTTTTATATTGACGCCATATCCTTCATAGATACTTTTTAAGCCCTCAAGTGAGGTTTCTAATTGCTTGATTTTATTTTCTAAAGTAAAGATTCTATCTGATTGCTCGCTATTAATCTTTTTTAGTTCTTCTACTTCTTTTTTTGTAACACTGCTTTGCATTTCAAACACTGAAGGCTCGGCTGCAAAAACAAAACCAAATAATAATATAAAAAATATAAACTTCACGGGTAAAACAACATCTTTCTTTGTGAGATTTGCAAGAAAGCACCAATAAAAGAATGCAAGATTCTTTTATTAGGCGACTTTTTTATTTTACAAGAACAAAATCAACTCTTCTATTTTTTTGCCAGCATTCTTTTGTTTTATCTAAACATACAGGCTTGCTTTCGCCATAGCTTAGTAATTTTATCGCCCCTGATGGAACGCCATTGCTAATGAGTGCATCTCTTGTAGATGAAGCTCTTTTTAAAGCAAGTGCAAAATTATACTCATCACTTCCCCATTCATCAGTATTGCCTTCTATTCTTACTTCTATGTATTGATTATTGTTGATTTCTTTAGCATTTGCTCTTACTACGGATATATTTTCATTATCTATGTTAAATTTATCAAATTTAAAATAAATAGATTCCAAGTTATCACTTCCGCGACTTGCATTTGTAGAATTTATATCTCTATCTGTTGCATTGCCATCTATCGTGCTATTTCCGCTTGCGTTGCTTGAATCACTTGTTGTTTGATCACTAGTAGTAGTAGAATCTTGACTTGGTTCTACATTCGCTTTATCTGAACATCCAACAATAAAAAAAGCCAAAACTAATGAGCTTACAAGAAATATTCTTTTCATCTTATTCTCCTATGTATTTTTTAAGATTAAAAATTCTAGCCAAATATATCCGTGCTGTCAATACAATCACCAATCTATCGCTTGTATTTTTTCATTTGGCAATGGGAATAAATAGCTTTTATTGTAATTAAATCTTATGATTCCAAGAGAGCTTTCCTCATCTGTATTTTTGATAAACATTATACTTCCTCCATCTCTTGAGAATCTTGGCATTTGATTGATTCCGCTTGCTGTTAATCGCCTTATATAATCGCTTTTTGTTGATATTAGATATAGATTAAATACATTATTGCCAAATTCATTTTCACTTTCTCTACTTGAATAAACGACATATTCATTATACGCGCTTGCAGAGCTATTATTTCTGCCGTGATATACCATTTGATTGATTAATTTTGTAGATAAATCTAGCGAAAAGATATTTGGATAGCCAGATCTATCCGAAATAAACATAATGCTTTTTTCATCATTGATAAAATTCGCCCCAACATCGATGCCACTATAATTTGTAAGCCTTTGTGTAGAGTTAGAAGCCACATCATACATATATATATCTGGTTGATTATTTGGCGACATCGTTAATAAAATCTTACTTCCATCTTGGCTTATATCCGATGCGATTAATATGCCATCACTTGAGATTAATCGCTCCATTTTTCCTGTGTAAATGTTGTATCGCATTAGCGTTGGAGAATCTAGATATTTTGTAAAATAAATGCTATCTTGCTCGTTGTTTGCCCATTTTGGAAAAATATTTAATCCATCGCGAATAATCGTGCTTTGAAATGTGAGTGTATAATCCGCAATCACGATATGGCTTTCTTTTGATTGCGTGTATTTCGCAAACACGACAAAGCGATTCATCCAGTCAATAGAAGGCGCTTTTATATAATTATTAATATCTATTGCCATTTTGTGCGCCAAAAAAGGATACCTAGAATCTTGATTAATCGTATATTGTTTTGATAGCACCCTTTGTTTTATATTGATATCATATACGATTAAAGTCGCTAGAATCTCTTTATTTTTTATCTCGCCTTTTATTTGTGCGACAAGATTGATATTATTTTGTGCTTGTTTTGCAAAATCGATAAATTCATCGCCACTCTCATTTTCCAAAACATTAAAATGCCCGCTTACTTTCAAATCCGCCACAAGCATTTTATAAATCTTGCTTCCAATTAATATTTCGTTTTTATCTGTGTTTAGATTCTCAACCATTATAATTGGCAGTTTTGTGGTATCTTTGATAATCTCCATAGTCGCATCTGCGGCAAAAATATTGACTACAAACATAAAACAAATAAAAATTTTTTGTATCATTCATTCTCCTTTTTGTTTCTAAAAATCACTTCTAATTTATCAAAATTGACGCCATCTAATGTTGGGAATTTTATATTTTTTAATTGCTCCAAGGATTCTAATAATTCTTGGTCAAATACGGCATTATTAGATGGCTTTTTGATAGTATAACTAAAATCTCCGCTTTTGCTAATTTTGATTGTAACAATAGAGGACAATATCGTATCAAAACCGCTTTTTATATGCCAATTTGAATACAAAAGCTCTGCGAGTTTGTTGCAATAATCCTTGTAAGTATTGCAAAATTTGCTTGTATTTGTGTCTTCGATGGATATATTTTGATTGAGATTCTGTAAGCTTTGGGAGAGATTCTGCGTGGATTGCAGAATCTTATTTAATTGCTCATTTCTATTTTCTTCGCCTTTTTTGTTTAATGCGATTTTATCTCTATTATCGCTTATTTCTTGTGTTTTTTGATTTGGATTTGTGGTATTAATTTTTTCAAACAAATCACCAGTGCCAAGTCCAGCAATAGGCGATTTTGAGCCGATTTTTTTGGTGCTTTGTTTGTTGTTTTTTTTATCATTTGGGGAATCTTTTTTTTCTATTTTTCGCTTTTCTAAAACTTCGCTTACCAAGTCGATTTCTATGCTGCTAATCTTGCTTGCGTTGTTGATCGATAGATATATAGCCTTGTTTGTTTGGAATAAAAATAAAAGAAAAATAATGATTAATACATACACAAAAATAGCAAATATGCCACTTAGCGCAAAATAGATTCTATCGATAAAAGCGTTTGAAATTCTATCCATTTGTTATCAAAGATGCCTTTAAGAATCCTGCTTCTTTTATCGTTTTTAGCACAAACATAACATCGCCATAGATGATGCCCTCATCGGCGCGTATTCTTATTTCTGTTTTTTTGTCGTATTTGTGTGCGAGTAGGTTGAAATTGTCGATAAAATTTTTGTATGAATAAGTAGAATCCTTGATATAAATATTTTTTTTCTTATCGATTCTAATCTCAATTATCGGCTCATCGATGACTTTTTGCGTTTTTGAACCTTTTGCTAGCGTTATGTCCTCTTTATAAACGATTGTAGGGACGCTAACCATCAATATAGCAAGAAGCACAAGCATAATATCCACTAATGGCGTGATATTTAAATCTGGATTCTCATCCCAGTTAAAATTACTATTTTCCAAAATAGACCTTATTTCAATGTGATTTTAGAATCTGTGCTATTAGAATCTATGTTTTTAGAATCCATAGAATTGCTTAAAATGATATTTATCTGCATATCCAAATAAGTGCTAAATTCATAGGCTTTTCTTCTTAAAAGTATATAAAATGAATACGCTGGAATGGCAGTCAAAATGCCAAATGCAGTCGCAACGAGTGCTTTTGAGATGATTGGCGCAATCACATCAAATGATATTTTTCCATCTCCACCTAAATGATAAAAAGCCTCTAATATTTCAATAACGGTTCCAAACAAGCCTATAAATGGTGCTGTTGATGAAATAACGCCTAGCATTGACAATCCCGCCGTGGCTTTTTTGATTGCTTCGAGTTTATAGACATTTAGAATCTGCTTAGTGATATTTTTTTTAGAATCCAAAATCGCAAAAAAAACCGATTTTCTAATAGGCAAGTGACCGCTATGAAGTAGCTCCAAAGTATCTTTTTCTAGGGCTATGATATTGCTTAATTTAAAGAATCGCCACAAAAAAATCCAAATATTTGTTATGAAATATATCGATAGCCAAATTAGCACAAACCAAGTTATAGCACCTATATCAGAAAAAAAACTATTCAATTTACTTCCTACAACATATTTTTTGCATCATTTTCCATTCTATATAATATATTTGAAAGTGATGTTTTATCCGATGTCGCATCTTCTAATAATGCTTTTGCGTTTTCTATTGCTTTGGATACTTCGCCATCATTATCCCCAGCAATCGCCACTGCACCATTTGCCAAAATATCAACACTGCTTGCATTTACCTTTACATATCCCCAGTTTATGGCGATCAATTCATTTTTATCATTCATATTATGTATTTCAATAACACCCGCTTTAAGCAATGATAACAAATCACAATGCCCTGGGAGGACGCCAAAATCGCCCTCAACGCCGGGCAAATAAACACTTCTTGCATAACCATCAAAAATAGCTCCATAAGGGGTAACAATGGATAGCTTTATTTTTTTTATCTCCATTTAAGCGACCTTTATTTGATTTTTTTGGCTTTTTCTAATACCTCTTGAATATTTCCAACCATATAAAACGCTCCCTCTGGAATATCATCGTATTTGCCCTCTAAGATTCCCTCAAAGCCATCTATGGTTTCTTCTAATGTTACATATTTACCCGCACTGCCAGTAAATACCTCTGCAACAAAGAATGGTTGCGATAAGAATCTCTCCATTTTTCTTGCTCGATTAACCGTTCTTTTGTCCTCTTCGGATAATTCGTCCATACCAAGCAATGCGATAATATCTTGCAAATCTTTGTATTTTTGCAATACTTGCTGAACGCCGATTGCAACCCTGTGATGTCTCTCGCCAACGATATGTGGATCAAGTATCCTAGATGATGACCCAAGCGGATCAACTGCTGGATAAATAGCTTTCTCAGCGATTTTTCTATCAAGCACTGTTGTCGCGTCCAAGTGTGCAAAAACAGAAGCAGGAGCTGGGTCTGTCAAGTCATCTGCTGGCACATAAACGGCTTGCACGGAGGTAATAGAACCTTTTTTTGTAGAGGTGATTCTCTCTTGCAATTTACCCATTTCTGTTGCAAGTGTTGGTTGATAACCAACCGCTGATGGAATCCGCCCCAAAAGCGCGGACATTTCCGCACCAGATTGAGCGAATCTAAAGATATTATCAATAAACATCAATACATCAAGCCCTTTTTCATCTCTAAAATATTCCGCCATTGTAAGCCCAGTAAATGCGATTCGATTTCTAGCTCCCGGTGGCTCATTCATTTGTCCGTAACAAAGGGCAACTTTATCTAAAACCTTGCTTTCTTTCATCTCATTATATAAATCATTTCCCTCTCTTGTTCTCTCACCAACGCCCGCAAATATCGAATATCCGCTATGTTTGTATGCGACATTGTGGATTAATTCCATAATAATGACGGTTTTACCAACACCAGCACCGCCAAATAAGCCTACCTTACCGCCTTTTGAATATGGTGCTAATAAATCAACGACTTTTATCCCCGTTTCAAACATTTCTGTTTTCGTGCTTTGTTCCTCAAATACTGGCGCATCTCTATGTATTGGAAGAGTGATATTTCGCTTTAGTGGCTCGCCACCATCGATTACCTCACCAATAACATTTAAGATTCTACCTAGCACTTCTTCGCCAACAGGGACTTCTATCATACTTCCGCGAGCCTTTACTTCTTGTCCTCTTTTAAGCCCCTCTGTCATATCCATAGCAATCGTCCTAACTCTATTATCACCCAAATGTGCGGCGACTTCTAAGACTAATTTTTTGTCCTCACCATCAAGCGTATAATCTACATCTATTGCTTCATAGATTTTTGGTAAATATCCATCAAAATCAACATCCACAACAGGACCCATTACCTGTGAAATTACTCCATTTAAATTCATATTTTCTCCTTTTACTTCATTGCTTCAACGCCCGCATTGATTTCAACTAATTCCGTAGTAATCGCTGCTTGTCTTGCTTTGTTAAGTTTTATTGTTAATTCTTTTACTAATTCCGATGCGTTTTTTGTCGCGGTATCCATAGCCTGCATTCTTGAGCTTAATTCTGCTGCTAGAGAATCAATAAGTGCATAAAACATATTATAGTTGATATATTGTTTTGCTAATTCATCTAATATGCTTTTTTCGCTATCGCTTGGTTCTATTAGAATCTCGCCATTGTGGTTTTGCTCTTTGGATATTTCATTTAAATCTATGTGAAATGGTAGAATCTCGCTTATTCGAATCTCTTGAGTAAGCATATTTTTAAATCCATTATGCACGACAATTACTTTATCTGTCAAACCATTTATATAATCTTCCACGGCTTTCATTACGAATTCTGACGCGCCCTCATCGGTAGGATTCGATGATAGCGTTAGATTCTGGTCGTATAATTCGATTTCATTAAATTTAAAATATCTAATGCCCGTTTTGCCAATGCCTCGCAATCGTATTTTTATATCTTCGCTTTTGTATTGATTGACAAGTTTGATTACTGCTTTGATTGTATTTGAGTTGAATCCACCGCACAAACCCTTATCCGATGTAACAAAGATAATATCGACTTTTTTGATCTGCCTTTCTTTATCCACGAATAAAATATCATTTTTTTCAAACATATTCCCATTAGACAAGGTTTTATTGATAATCTCATCAAATACTTCATTTAATTTTTTTGAATATACTTCACTTCTTTTAGCCGCTTCTACCGCCTTTTTTAGCTTGGAATTAGCCACTAATTTCATAGCCCTTGTAGTTTTCTGGACATTTTTAATACCAGAAATCTTTTTTCTAATATCTTTTAAACTATTACCCATAACTCAAGCCTTATATGGAAAACACGCTTAAAAATTCTTCTAATGCTTGTTTTAGCAATGTTTCTAAACTAGAATCTATGGCTTTTTTCGTGCTTAATGTTTCAAATATATTTGGATATTTTGCCTCTATAAATGGATACAAATCGCCCTCAAATTTGGTGATTTTATTTACTGGAATGCTATCTAAATATCCTTTTGTGCCTGCAAATATAATCACAATTTGTCGTTCTATTGGTAGAGGCGAGTAGGGCGGTTGTTTTAATATCTCAACCATTCTTTGACCTCTATCGAGTTGTTTTCTACTGCCTTCATCTAAATCCGATGCAAATTGTGAAAACGCTTGTAATTCCCTAAATTGTGCCAAATCAAGTCGCAATGTCCCTGATACTTGCTTCATAGCCTTTATTTGAGCGGCACCACCAACCCTAGATACCGATAAACCAACATTGATAGCGGGCTTTATGCCAGAATAAAACAAATCTGTTTCTAGGAATATTTGCCCATCTGTGATTGAGATAACATTTGTTGGAATATATGCCGCAACATCGCCTGCTTGCGTTTCAATAATCGGCAATGCAGTAAGTGAGCCAGCACCCAAATCATCGCTTAGTTTTGCAGCTCTCTCTAATAATCTTGAATGCAAATAAAATACATCGCCCGGGAATGCTTCTCGTCCTGGCGGTCTTCGCAAAATAAGCGACATTTCTCTATAAGCCACGGCGTGCTTGCTTAGGTCATCGTATATGATTAATGCGTGCCTTGAATTATCCCTAAAATATTCTCCCATTGTTACGCCAACATAAGGGGCTAAAAACTGCATAGTAGCCGAATCTGAGGCAGAAGCATTGACTATTATCGTGTATTCCATCGCATTATGTTCTTCTAATCTCCTAACTACTTGTGCCACGGTGGATTCTTTTTGTCCTATTGCAACATATATACAAATAACATCTTGTCCTTTTTGATTGATGATTGTATCAACTGCCACCGTTGTTTTGCCTGTTTGTCTATCGCCAATGATTAATTCTCTTTGTCCTCTACCGATTGGAACTAGTGCGTCAATGGCTTTGATACCTGTTTGTAATGGCTCGTGGACGGATTTTCTTGACATAATCCCAGGGGCTTTAACCTCAATAAATCGATGTTCTTTAGATTCAACAGCGCCTTTTCCATCAATTGGCTCGCCTAGCGCATTGACAACTCTGCCTACTATCGCATCACCAACAGGCACACTCATAAGAGTGCCTAATCGTTTTACAGACGCGCCTTCTTTGATTTCTTTGCCGCCGCCAAGTATAACAACCCCGACACTGCTATCTTCAAGATTCAAAGCAAGCCCTTTGTCGCCTGTATCAAATTCAACCATTTCATAATACATTACATTTTTTAGCCCATAAACTCTTGCAACGCCATCTGCATAGCTAATAACCGTCCCAACTTCGTTTATATCAATTTTCAACTCAAAATCATCGATTCTTTGCTTGATAATTGAGCTTATTTCATCTACCTGAACTTTCATTTTTACTCCTTAGTTAAATTTAAAATGCTTTTAAGATATGTTTTTTTAGATTGCTTGAAAATCCATATTTCAAAAATGAACTCTCCACGCTAATACCATCTACAAATAGCCTAATGCCCTCTATATCCATATGTTTTTTGACGACTTTTAGTGATACTCCAAGCTTTTTGCTTAATTCTTTTTTGATATGTTCTTCGTCTTTAGAATCTATCTCAAATGATGATTGTATGGTGAGTTCGTATTCGTTATTGTTAGAATCAATGGATTTTTTCAATTCTTCATATATGAATGGAATCTCATTTAATCGATTTTTTTGATTTAAGATCTTAATAAAATTGATGATTTTTTTGTCTTTTGTGTTTATGATAGAGAGGAGAAGAGATTCTTTTTCATCTTTTTTGATGGTTGGAGATTTGATAATATAATCAAATTTATCATTAGCAAAACAATCATTTAGCATTTTTAGTGCGTTTAATGCGTTTTTTATTTTTACGCTAGTAATTTTTTTTGCACCGATAGAATCAAGCAAGGCTTTTGTGTATTTTTTCGATACGATTGAAGTCATTATGCAATCCTTTTTAATAAGATGTCAATATAATCTTTTTTGTTGAGTGCTACATTATCATTTGATAATAAATCATTAATAATATCATCTATCACGGCTTTTTTCATTCTTTTTTGCTCAAAATTAATTCTTTCTTTGTGATTTTTATTGATTATTTCTATGTCATTATTGCATTGTTCGTTGATATGATTTGCGATTATATCGGCTTCTTTTTTGGCATTTTCTATGATTTCTTGCGCTTTTAGTTTGGATTCTTCTAGGGCTTTTAGTGCCTCTTCTTTTTTTGTTTTGGAATTGTTTAGTTTAGCTTGGATAACACTAAGCTGATTTGCGATATTGTCTTTTCGAGTTTGCAATGCCATTTTTATTTTTCCTGCGGCAAGATACCACAAAATAACCACAAATATCACAAAATTAATCGTTCTCTCGATAAAATCACTCTCTGCAAAATTGACTTCTGCTGCCATCAAAGTTATAGGTAATAAAAATATATAAAACAATCTCATATGAATCCCTTATTTACTCATTTGCTTGAGTTTTGCATTCAAGCTATTTTTAAAATCTGGCATTTGAAGTAAGAGTGCTTTTTTTAGCTCCTCTTTTTCTTCTTTTAGCGAATCTATAAAAGATACAAATTCTTTTTCATTATTAGATTTTATCTCTTCGATGTTTTTATTATATTTATCTTTTGCTTGCAATTGTGCTTGCTCTTTGATGGTGGCGGCTTCTTTTTTTGCATTTTCCAAAATAGAATCTATTTTGTTTTTTATTTCTGTGATTTCAATTTCATTATTATTGCTGCTTTCTAAATCATCTTTTATCATTTTATCTCTGGCGTCCATAAAATTTAATATGGGTTTATAAAGCCATTGATTAAGCAAAAATATACATAGTATAAACAAACAAAATACAAGTAGCATAAGCTCTATATTCAATCCAATATTCATAAACTCTCCTCATTCAACTTCATAAGCAAAACCTAATATTAACAAAATTACGAATGATTTATATCATAAATCTTTAAAATTACTTAATATTTCTAAAAATCTATCTATTTTCTCCTTATTTTTGAATTTTATCGTTATGGCATTATTTGATATTTTTGTATCAAATTGATTTTGTTTAAAAAAACTAGCAATTTTATTTAAATCCTCGATAAAATTGATATTTTTTTTTGTTTTTTTGTTTTTTGTTTTGATATTTTTTACTAGATTCTCCGTTTCTCTTACAGATAGTTTTTGCCCAACGATAGAATTAATAGCTAGATTCAAATCATCTCCATTTAGATTGACTAAAACCTTTGCGTGTCCTTGTGAGATTCTGCCATCAATGAGTAATTTCTGTGTTTCTTTTGGAAGTCTAAGCAAAGATAGCGTATTTGTGATTTGAGTGCGACTTTTTTGCAATTTTTGGGCTAATTCATCTTGCGTGATATTATAATCTTTGATCAAAGCATCATAAGAAGTGGCTAAATCAATGGGATTTAAATCCTCTCTTTGTATGTTTTCTATGAGTGCTAATTCTCTTAGTTTTTCTAATTTTATATCAACGACAATAGCCTTCATCGTGCTTAAATTTGCCAATTTTGACGCGCGCAATCGCCTCTCACCTGCGATAAGAAAATATTCATTATTTTCCTCATATACGAGTATGGGCTGTAATATGCCGTGTTCTTTGATAGAATTTGATAATTCTAATAATGTAGATTCATTGAATCTTTTGCGAGGTTGTAGTGGATTTGGCTTTATCAAATCAATATCAAGCTCTACGACTAATTCTGAATTATCATTTAGATTGTTATCATAGGCTTGTTCGACTTCGCCTAAAACCGCACTCAAACCTCTACCCAAAGCTTTTTTCTTTGCCATTATGCACCTTGTTGCAAGATTGCTTCTGCTAGATTCTGGTATGCAATGCTTCCATTTGATCGCACATCATACAATAATATCGGCTTACCAAAGCTAGGAGATTCGGCTAATTTTACATTTCTTGGAATGATTAGATTCTGTTTGTTGTCATCTTTAAACATATATTTATCAAAATGTTGCGTTAGATCGTAAATAACCTGCTTTGCGAGGTTGTTTTGTGATGCATACATCGTTGGCAAAAAGCCTTTTATGTTTAAATTTGGATTGATTTGTTCTTTTAGAAATTTTATCGTGCTTAATAATTGTGCTAATCCCTCTAGTGCGAAAAACTCACATTGTATCGGTATCAATACCGAATCCGATGCCGTGAGTGCGTTTATCGTCAATGGACCAAGAGCTGGCGGAGAATCTAAGATGATAAAATCATAATCATCTCTAATTTCGCTAATTCGTTTTCTTAGAATCTCTTCTCTGCCTTGGACTTTTTTATTGTAATATTCTTTTTCAAATCCAACGAGTCCTATATTTGATGGTGCTAAAAATAATGTATTAATACTTGTTTTTCTAATGATTTGAGAGATTTTTTTTGACCCTGTTAGTGCGTGATATAGATAAAATTCGACTTCATCTCTATGCACGCCAAGACTTGTAGTAGCGTTTGATTGTGGATCAACATCGATTAATAACACTTTCTTGCCTTTGATAGCCAAAGATGCCGATAGATTTACCGCTGTTGTCGTTTTTCCAACACCGCCTTTTTGATTGGCGATAGTAATAATCTCGCATTTATTCATATATTTACCCCAAATTGAGTTTAAAAGAAACTCAAAAAATAGAAAAGTATTTTAACTTTTTTAATATAAATTAAATCTTACCTAGATAAAAAATATTTATCTAAAAGAGTAGAGTATATCTCCATTTACTTCGATAGCTCCGTCATCTAAAAGCTTTGCATCTTTAAAAGATATGATTTTATTTTTGTGATGAAAGCTAAAATGATGATTTTTGTGAAATTCTAATTTGTATTTTCTAAACACCAAATCCCAAGTATATATTTTTATGCTATCAAAATATGATTCTAGAATCTTATCTGTATCGATAATCACATTATTTTCAATACATTTAAATTCGCTAGATTCGATATTTACGCCGATTCCACATACTACAAAATCATCTATGATATTACACAAGATTCCGCCGATTTTATATTCATCGATATATAAATCATTTGGATATTTTAGCCACGCTTTTGAGCCTTTTGTCGCTAGAATCTCTTTGAAAATAAAGCCAAAAAAAATAGATATGGATTCTAGTTTTAGATCTTTTGGAAGATTTTCTAGCTTTTTTGCAAATGAAAAATACAATCCCTTTTTGACGCCACGCCAAGTATTTTCTCTCGAACCTACGCCTTGAGTTTGATTTTTTGCAAGGATACATATTTCATTTTTTAGATATTTGTTTTTTATTTCATTGATGATATATTTTTGCGTAGATGGCAGAATCTCAAATACTTTAATCTCCATTTAAAACATCTCCTATTTTTAGTCGCTTGCCAAGCAAATAATCCCTCGCATTGATTCTATTTTTTCCCATATCTTGCAATTCTTTTACCACCAAACTACCTTTCAAACAGCCGATAATAATAGAATCTTGATTGATTTGTAATATTTCGCCTTTTTTGTTTGTAGAATTTAATTCATTAATATTGATAGAAAACAATTTCGTGCCATTTTTTAGAAAAATATGGGGCCAAGAAGAAAAGGCTAGATATTTCAAATAAATCTCATATGCGTTAGTAAAATCGATTTGCCCATCGGCTTTTTTGATTTTTTTGCAATAACTAGAATCGATGTGAAATTGGGGTAGAGGAGTGATAGAATCTAGCTCTTTTAGAATCTTTATAATAAATGAAGAACTTATCATAGATAAAAAATATGTGGTTTTATCAATATCAAATCCTTTATTTTCTACATATCTAATCCCAAGTATATCGCCATCATCGAGTTTGTGGCTCATTTTTATGATACTAACCCCAAAAAATCTCTCATTTCTTAATATCATATCCACAATAGGGCTTGCACCTCTGCTTTTTGGCAATATTGAAGCGTGGATATTGATACAAGGAAAATTATCAATAATATCCTTTGGTATGAGATTCCCATAAGCCACAACAAGAATGATATTTGGATTGAGATCATAGATAAATTTCGTATCATTTAGATTTATTAGTTGAAATATCGGTATATCGCTTTTTATGGATTCTAAAAATTCCTTTGTTTGCGGGGCTTTTAGCACTTTTTTGCGCCCAAATGGTTTATCAATCTGCGTTACAAGCCCGATAATATGAAAATATTTGTCATTAATCAAACTCTCTAAAATATTTCTTGCAAATAGGGGAGTGCCAAAAAAAAGAATCCTCAAATCTCAATTCCTTGTTGTTTTGAAAATAGTGTGCCTAAGTGGTGATTATCATACAATAAAAAATCTAGCGTTGGTTTGAGGTCAAATCCGCTACACAAAAACATTTTTTTATCATTATTTAATAAAAAATTCGCTGCCATTAGTTTTGTTACAATCCCGCCTGTGGCAAATTTACTGCCTGCGATTTGATCGCTTGAGATTTTATCTTGGTTGATTTTGCTTATGTATTTGATTAGATTTGCGTCATTGTTTTTTAGCGGATCTTTGTCATAATATCCATAAACATCGCTTAGAATCACAAGCATATTAGAATCAAAATAATGCGCCACATAAGCGCTTAGCTGGTCATTATCGCCAAAAGTCAAATCATTTTGCGCGATTACATCATTTTCGTTTAAAATAGGCAAGATTCCGTTTTTTAGTAATGTATCTATCGTCTCTTTTGTGGATTTTATCTTTTCTTTAGAATCAAAAATCGTGCTTATGAATAATAATTGCGAAGTGATGATATTATATTTACTAAAAATCGCATTATACGCACTCATAAGCAACGGCTGCCCGATACTTGCTAAAGCTCTTTTGTTTGATAATTTGCTTTTATCAAGATTGATTCTTGTGTATCCGCTTGCAACCGCACCTGATGATACCAAAATAATATCAAATTTGCTTCTAAGTTCCAAAATAAAATGACATATTTTTTCTATTCGTGTTATTTCTAATATATCGCCATTTGATAAAATAGAACTTCCAATCTTAATTACTAATTTTTGTTTCATAAAATAATCAACCCTTTAAAAAATGAAATTTGGATTCTAACAAAGATTTATTTAAGGTTTATATAGATTTATTTATTTTAGTATTGAAAACTGCAATTTTCAAACTTTTTTATCAATCAGCCAAAAAACCCAAGAAAACAAATCTTATTCTACTCTTAAAATAGAATTGAGTTTATTTTCATTTACAATGACTATATGTTTGTTTGTATCTAATCCTATGATATTTTCATCTTTTAGTTTTTGTATATTTCTTGATAATGTTTCTTGGCTAATATTTAACATTTGAGAAATGAATTTTTTATTCAAATCATTAAATATATTTGGTCTTTTGCTAAGTATCGATGCGAGTTTTGCTTTTGCATCATAAATCATATTTATATTGATTATATCTTCTTGGTCTTCTATGAGTTTATTTGCCCGCTCTAGCATTTTTAGGCTTAGATTTAGATCTTTTTTCATTATTTCTTTAAATCGCTCAGAATCTATGCTTAAGATTCTGCATTCATCTAAACAATAAATATTATTATATGAATATTTGCTAATCAATGCTTGATAATTAACAAGTGGCGGATTGCCCGTATTTATGCAAGTATTTGTGTATATATTAATGATTACTTCATTATCAAATTTATTAATCTTATAGATTTTCACGCAGCCGTGCAATAAATAATGAATGCAATCCATCGCGTCATCTTCATAATACAAAATAGTATCTTTTGGGTATTTTTTTATATGCGATATATTGATAATATCTTCAATCGTTTTTTCTGTCGCATTTTTAAAATCTTCTATATTGCTAATGGATTTTTTTAGATCCACTGAGCAAGATAAAGGGCAACTTTTTAATTTAAACATAAAAACCTCTCATTCAAAATAATGCATTATTTTATATCCACCATCATCTAGGTATTTATCTTTTTGTATCAATCTCAAATCAGAATCCATCATATCATCAATCAAGCTATAAAGATCATATTGTGGCTGCCAATTGAGTTTTTCCTTTGCTTTTGTGGGATTCCCGATGAGTAAATCTACTTCTGTTGGGCGAAAATACCTAGGATCAACGCATACCACTTCACTACCCTCTTTTAGTTTGTATTTGCCATTGCATTTTTTTATATATCCTTTCTCCTCTACTCCATTTCCACTCCACTCTATTTCTATATCAAGTTTGTTAAATGCTAGTTCCACAAATTTCCTAACCTCAGTGGTAACTCCAGTTGCGATTACAAAATCATCGGCTTTTTCTTGTTGCAATATCAAATACATCGCCCTTACATAATCTTTTGCGTGTCCCCAATCTCTTTTTGCACTCAAATTTCCTAAATAAAGCTTATTTTGCAATCCTAAAGCGATTTTACACACTGCCCTAGTAATCTTTCTAGTTACAAAAGTTTCCCCTCTAATAGGGCTTTCGTGATTGAATAAAATACCATTGCTAGCAAATATATTATATGCTTCTCTATAATTTATCGTAATCCAATAAGCATACAATTTTGCCACTGCATAAGGACTTCGTGGGTAAAATGGCGTTTTTTCATCTTGTGGCACACTCTGCACTAATCCATATAATTCACTCGTTGAGGCTTGATATATTTTTGTTTGATTGGTTAATCCTAGAATCCTAATAGCCTCTAATAACCTCAAAGTGCCAAGCCCATCGGCATTTGCGGTATATTCTGGTGTTTCAAAACTAACAGCAACATGGCTCATTGCCGCAAGATTATAGATTTCATCTGGCTGGACTTCTTGGACGATTCTAATAAGATTCGTAGAATCTACCAAATCGCCGTGATGCAATCTAAATCGCCCATCGCTTTCGTGCAAATCTTGATATAAATGATCGATTCTATCTGTGTTAAACAAAGAACTTCGTCTTTTTATTCCGTGAACTTCATAGCCTTTGTTTAATAAAAATTCCGCTAAATATGCACCATCTTGTCCTGTTATGCCAGTAATCAAGGCTTTTTTCATCATATTCCTTATATAACATTTTTAAAAGTATGCAATTTTGCCATATTTAAGGTAAAAATTTTATTTAAGTTTATTGATTATCTCAAAAGTGCCTAGAATCTGCCTTATGGCTATATAAAATTTAATATTTCACTTGTTGATTTAAAGCAAGAATCCA
>X235_Pygmy_Slow_Loris__coassemble_49_pt1 | contig 18430 bp, 23 predicted proteins | sample X235_Pygmy_Slow_Loris__metabat2_high_PE_008 | metagenome-assembled genome bin X235_Pygmy_Slow_Loris
TTTTTGTTGGCGGATTTGCGAAAATTGAAGTCGTTAAATATGGAATGGTAGGGATTGACCACGCCTACCCATTTCCGCCAAAAATATTCTCTTTTAAAATTTTTAAATATTAAATTTTTGCATTCCTTTGATTTTAGATTCTCATTTCTTTTTTAATTTTACTTTATACAAAATATACACCGCGACTACGAGGGTGGCACTAAGCAAGGTAAAAATTACAGCTTGCGTTACATAGGCTTTGATTTGCAATTCTTCTTTTGTTAATTCTTTTGATGTAAAAGTTTTGATAATATCGCCAATCTCCATTCCGCCGCTAAATATCGCCCCTACATAATATCCTATGATAGTTAGGATAATTACCCAGATTCCCGCTCCAAAGCTTGTATAAAAGCAGAATCTTGATATATTCATTTTTGCAAGTCCAGCAGGTAGCGATATGTATTGACGAACTGCGGGGATTAATCTTCCTACAAAAGTGCTAATTTCGCCGTGATTTTTGAAAAAAATCTCCATTTTTTGCATTGAACTTTCACTAAAAAAGAAATATTTGCCAAACTTGAGCACAAAAGCCCTACCAAATTTCAACGCCAATATGTAGTTAAATAACGCACCAGCAAGCGAGCCTAAGATTCCCATAAAAATCGCGATATATATATTCATCTCGCCTTTGTATGCCAAATATCCCGCTGGAATCATAACGACTTCTGATGGAAATGGAAAAAAACTAGATTCCAAAAACATCATAAAAAAGATTCCAATATAACCAAGATTCCCGACCACATCCACTATAAAATTTACAATATCTGCCATTTTTCCCTCATTTTTAAGATTTTTATACACCAACACAAGATATTTAAAATGCTATAATTCATTTTTATGAATCATAAAAGGCTTGCATTTGAGTAGAAAAAAAAGATTATATCAAAAAGATAAACTGGTTAGTTTTGTTGGCGATAGCGCAGATAATAAACAAAACGCGCAAAATATCATCAACAAAATGCAGAATTAAAAGAGGTTTATATTGAGAGAATTATTTGAAGGTGCGGTGAAATTTAGAGAGGAAGATTATCTAAATCACAAAAAATTATATGAGAATCTAAAGAAAAAACAAGATCCTCACACGCTTTTTATATCGTGCGTAGATTCTAGGGTTGTGCCAAATTTGATAACAAACACGCTCCCGGGCGATTTATTTGTGATACGAAATGTTGGAAATATCGTGCCACCATACAAAGAGGGCAAGAGTAATCTAAGAAGCGGATATTTGGCTACTACTTCGGCTATTGAATATGCGCTAAATATCTTAAATATCCAAAATATCATTATATGCGGGCATAGCAATTGCGGGGCTTGCCATTATATACACGAAGATAAAAAAAAATTAGCAGCCACGCCATATGTAAGTAAATGGCTTGAATTATTAAATCCAGTAAAAGAAAAAGTTGATGCACTCAAACCAGAATCAAAAGCAAAACGAATATGGCTAAGCGAGCAGATAAATATCGAATATCAATTAGAAAATCTTATGACTTATCCATTTGTCGAAGAAAAGTTTGATTCTGGATTGCTTAGAATCTATGGTTGGTATTACATCATAGAAACAGGCGAAATTTTGAATTATAATATGATTAAGCGGGAGTTTAAGGCAATTAGTGCAAATTCAAGTTACAATAAAGGCAGGCTATGAAAAAAATCATCATTATGGCGGGACCTTGTGCGATTGAGGGCTATGAGGAGATTAAAATCATTGCAGATGATTTGATTCCATTATCAAAAAATCCAAATATCGATTTTTATTTTAAAGCAAGTTTTGATAAAGCAAATAGGACTAGCTTGGAGAATTATCGCGGGGTTGGTATCAAAACGGGCTTAGAGATTCTACAAGATATAAAAAAAGAATATGGTTACAAAATAATCACTGATATTCACGAATGCGCCCAAGTAGAAAATGTCGCACAAGTCGCAGATATTATTCAGATTCCCGCCTTGCTTTGTAGGCAAACGGATTTGATTGTAGAAGCCGCAAAGAGTGATAAAATCATCAATATCAAAAAAGGGCAATTTCTAAATCCGCTTGATATGCAGTATACTTTGCTTAAAGCGATAAAAACAAGAGGCGGGAATCTTGCTAGTTATGATGTATCAAGTAAATTAAACATATGGGCGACAGAGCGAGGAAGTAGCTTTGGTTATGGGAATCTTGTCGTTGATATGAGAAGTTTGGTTATTATGAGAAAATTTGCCCCTGTGATTTTTGATGCCACGCATAGCGTGCAAATGCCCGGACTTGGCGGCGGAAAAAGCTCTGGGGATAGTTCTTTTGTATTTCCATTAGCAAGAGCGGCTGCTGGCGTTGGTGTAGATGGATTTTTCTTAGAAACACATAATGACCCCAAAAACGCCCTAAGCGATGGCGCAAATATGGTAAATTCAAAGGAGCTAGAATCAATAGTAAATACATTAATTGAGATTTTAAATATTTCTAATGGAGGAAAAAATGAATAAAATAGAAGGCGATTTGAGGATCGATGCTAGCGATAGAGTCGCAATTATTGCATCAAGATTTAATCATTTAATAACTGATAGATTAATCGAGGGTGCTAGAGATAGCTTTTTAAGACACGGCGGAATAGATGAAAATTTGGATTTGATATTAGTTCCTGGGGCTTATGAGATTCCATTTGCATTAAATAGATTGTTAAATGATGGTATTTATAGCGGAGTATGTTGTCTTGGTGCGGTTATTCGCGGTGCTACGCCACATTTTGATTATGTGAGTGCAGAGGCTACAAAGGGAATAGCCGCCTCTACGCTAAAATACAATGCTTGTGTTAGTTTTGGATTGCTAACGACAGATACCATAGAGCAAGCAATCGAGAGAGCAGGGACAAAAGTCGGCAATAAGGGCTTTGAAGCGATGAGTTCGTTGATTGAGATGATGAGTTTGTATAAGAAAATATAATGGCTACAAGAACGCACGCAAGAGAGGCTGTTGTATCACTTTTATATGCCTATGATATTGGCAATAGGGATATTAGAAAGTTTGCAGTAAGTATTTTAGAGCAACGAAAGATCAAAAACGCACAATTGCAATTTGCACTAAGTTTATTTGATGGCGTAGTTGCAAATCTAAATCTTATCAATAATGAAATCATCTCAGTGCTAAAAAGCTGGGATTATTCAAGGATTGGCGTAATTGATAAATGTATTATCAAGCTTGGCGTATATGAGATTATCTTTAGCAAGCTTGATATTGCAATCATTATCAACGAAGCCTTAGAGATTTCAAAAATACTAGGTAGCGATAATACCACAAAATTCGTTAATGGAATCCTAGATACAATAGGCAAGAATTATCCAAGAGATAAAGGCAAAAATTAATGGCAAAATTGTGCATAGCCCTTGATATGGAATCTAAAAATGATAATTTGAGATTGTGTGAGGAGATTGCAGATAATAGGACCAGCGATGTTTATCTAAAAATTGGCTTGCGAAGTTTTATTAGAGATGGATTGGATTTTGTTTATGCGCTTAAAAAACTTGGATTTAGAATCTTTCTTGATTTGAAATTATATGATATTCCAAATACGATGTTAGATTCTATTAATGAGATTAAAAATCTAAATATCGATATGCTTACCATTCACGCAAGTGCGGGGAGAGTTGCGTTGCAAAGCATAGGCGATTTAATCAAGCAAGATAAAAATATGCCTTTAGTGTTTGCAGTTAGTGCATTGACTAGTTTTAGTGAATTGGATTTTGATGAAATTTATAATGACAATATAAACAATGCCGTTTTGAAGTTTGCAAGGTTAAGCAAAGAATGCGGGATTAGCGGTGTTGTTTGTTCTCCATTAGAATCTAATATCATTAAAGATTCTTATGATTTGCTTACGCTAACGCCCGGAATCCGCCCAGATTCTAGTGATTTTGAATATTTAGATTCTGCTTTGTATGCAATAAGTGATGATCAAAATCGAAGCACTTCAATAAAAACGGCACTCAAACACAAAAGCGATTTTTTGGTTATTGGAAGACCGATTTATAAAAATAAAAATCCAGCACTTTTGGTTAGAAAAATTTTGGAGATTTTAAATGCAAATTATTAAAAATATCGATGAATTAAGAGAATTTAAAAATACCTATAAATCTAAAAAACTTGGTTTTGTTCCTACGATGGGCGCGTTGCATTTGGGGCATTTGTCGCTTATTAGAAATGCGATAGATAATAATGATATTGTGATTGTTTCTATTTTTGTAAATCCCATTCAATTTGGCGCAAATGAGGATTTTGATAGGTATCCAAGGACGCATCAAAAAGATATAGAATTATGCAAAAATGCGGGTGTTAGCGCTATTTTTATGCCAGAGATTGATATTTTGTATCCAAATGGATTAGATGATGAGGTAGAATTACTTGCACCTAAATCAATGGCAAATGTGTTTGAAGGGGAGATTAGAGAGGGTCATTTTAGTGGCGTGCTTAGAGTGGTTTTAAAATTATTCAATCTCATATCGCCTACAAACGCGTATTTTGGCAAAAAAGACGCACAGCAATTATTAATCATCAAAAAAATGGTGCGCGATTTGTTTTTGGATATAAATATTATTCCTTGCGAAATTGTGCGAGATGAGAATAATTTAGCGCTTAGTTCAAGGAATATTTATTTGGATTCTACTACTTACAAAATGGCGCTAAATTTACCAAATGCCATAAACAAAGCCAAATCGCTTGCTTTTAATCACACATTAGAATCTAAAATCATAGAAAACGAAGCGATGGCTATGTTGAGTGGATTGGAGGTTGATTATTGTAATGTGGTTGATTATAATCTACAAAAAATCCAAACAATAAAAAAGCAAGATTCATTGCTTCTTATCGCAGTTAGGGTTGGAAAAGTGAGATTGATTGATAATTGTTGGTTTTAATTAAATTTTAGGAGGATAATTTGCGTTTAATTTTTTTTATCGTTTTTTTTATAAGTAGCGTTTTTGCAAATAGTTTTGTTGATGCCATAACATCGGGGAAAAAAGAGGGCGATATTCATTTGCTTTTTGATTATACAAACTCAAATCCCGATATAAACGGCACTAAATATCAAAATAGCGCTTTTTTGGCTACTTCATTTGGATTGTATTATCATAGTGCTTTTTATGGCTATTTTAGAGCGCATATAGGTTTTAGAGGCGCTATTGCTCTTATTCAAGGTAATAGAAAATCAACTTTTAGCGGCGGAAGTGGCGATGCTGCAAGAGATTTTTGGGATTCAAATAAGGCAATGCTTGCAAGAAGTTATTTGGAATATTTTGATGGCGATACAAGCATTCGTGTAGGTAGATTAGAAGATGGGACGGACGCGATAACAAATCACTTTGATGGGCTTTGGTTTCAAAATAAATCTTTGGGATTCTTGCTTATAGATTTTATTTGGATAAATCAACAAGGAACCGTCTTGCCAAGGGAATTATCGGGATTTAGCAAACTTAATACAAAATATGGCGGTGCTTATTATCTAGGCGCTACTTTAGATGTTTTTACTTTTTTGAAATTAAAATTATATGGCGCGATAATCCCGCAATCACATAGTTTTATTGGGTTTAAAGCCGCTTTAGATGTCGCAAATCACGCAAATGCAAATCTTGGAATCCTAAGTGGATTTGAGCAAAAAAATAGCGAATTTAGAAATAAAACAAGTTTATTATTGCACGCAGATATTGGATATAAATATAATATTTTCTATGGCGCATTGGGTTATATAAGGACTGGCTCATCTGTGGGTATGGGTAGCTTGCAAGTAACAGGAAATTCAGTAACGCCGTTTTTTTATTTTAGTGGCGATGCGCTAAATTATGAGCGAAATGTGAATCTATTTTTTGGAAAATTTGGCATTGATGCAGATATCATTCAAGCATATTTAGTCTATGGATATAATATTTTTAATAGAAATCTAAGCACTGATGATAGAAAATACACGCAAGGCGAAGTAAATCTATATTTTGATTGGAAAACAAGCGAAGCTACAAATGTGATATTTTATCTACTAAATACGCACGGCGGCAAAGCGGCTATTCCAAATCTCACGCAAACTGGAATTGCCTTTCGCCTTGGCTTTTAGATAAAGATTTTGTGGAAATATCTTTTGAAAACATAGAAAAAGATAAATCCACGAATAAATGTTTCAATCAAAATAATAATATATATGCTAACTAGCGGGGCTTTTATCTTATAACATATATACATAGGCAGGATTCTAAGTCCCCAAATAGAGATGATATTGATTGCAAGCGATATTTTTGTAGCACCCGCACCTCTATATGCACCATCTAAAACAAATATAAAAACAAGCGGAATCTGCGATAATCCTATATAAGTAAGATATGAAATCGAGCTATACAACACAGAATCTTTTGTGCTAAAAAATAAGCTTAGATATTTGCCAAATACAACCATAATAAAGCCCATCAAGCCCATAAAAATAGAAGCTAATATGATTGTTGTGTATGTGGATTCTCTTAGTTTTTTTGCGTTGTTTTCTCCAAGATAATATCCGCTAAGTGCCATTGAAGCCACCATAAAACCAAAACTAGGCATAAAGGCAAATGCCTCAATCCTCGTTGCGATTTGGAATCCCGCTAGATAATCACTTCCATATGCTGCGATGAATTTTGATATAAGTATCAAAGATATAATAGTAAATCCTCGCTCAATTCCCACAGGCACGCCGATATTAATGCCTTTTTTAAAGATTTTAAAATCAAAAAATAGTTTTAGTTTTAAAATGGATTGTTTTCTAGCAAGCAACGCAAGCAAGATAATTAATTCGATATGAGTGATAAAAAGATTTGAGAGTGCTATGCCTACAATATCAAGCCCAACTTCAAATATCAAAATATAATTTAATGCGATGTTTATTATAGAGGTAATAATTTTTATGATAAAGGGCGTTTTTGTATCGCCAATAGATGTAAAGGCTGATATTAAAATGCTTTTTGCAATTAGTGCAGGTATGCCATATAATGTGATATTGATAAATATTTCGCCTAGAATCTTTGAAGTCTCATCTGTGCCAATCCATTCAAAATAAGCCGAATATGAAAGATTTGCAAGAAAATAAATAGGAATTGACGCAAAGATTGCCCCAAAAAACATACTAGATAGCACATTTACTATTTCATACAAATCTTTTCTACCAAATAATCGCGATATTTGCGCGCTTGTGCCTACAAAAAAGATATTTGTAATCGTGTAAATAAGCATAAAAAAATTTAGCCCCAAACCAACGGCAATAATATGATAGCTTGAAATTTTTCCTACCATAAAAATGCCAATAACGATATTTGTAATATCTAAAAGCGAATTTAGCCCAGAAGGCACGGCGATATTTAGGATTCTCTTATAATGCTTTGCAAAATTTATACTAGCCACTTAATCAATATATCGCTTTGTTATATTGCTATAAAATTCGATTCGTCTATCTCGTAAAAAGGGCCAAATATCCCTTACTTTTTTGATTCTATCCATATCTAATGTCGCTAGAATAATCTCATCTTTGTTGCTTTTGGCGATGCTTAGAATCTCACCTTGTGGTCCAATCACAAAGCTATTTCCCCAAAATTCAATTCCGCCATCTCCAAAAGATTCAAATCCAACGCGATTTATCGCTGCCACAAAAACGCCATTTGCTATTGCGTGTCCTCTTTGCACTCCAATCCACGCTTCTAGTTGTCTTTGTTGTTCTTCTTTGGAATCTGCTTTGTCAAATCCTATTGCTGTTGGGTATATGAGTATTTCTGCACCGCCAAGTGCCATAAGCCGCGCTGCTTCTGGAAACCACTGATCCCAGCAAATCAATACACCAATTTTGCCAAGTGAAGTTTGTATCGGCTTAAATTCATTATCTCCAATGGTAAAATAAAATTTTTCATAGAATCTTGGGTCATCTGGTATATGCATTTTTCTATATTTTCCCGCAATCGTGCCATCTTTGTCAAATACAACAGAAGTATTGTGATACAAGCCTTTAGCTCGTTTTTCAAATAATGAACTAACAAGGATTATTTTGTGCTCTTTTGCTATGTTTGAAAAAATCTCTATATCATCATCAAAAGATTCTGCATATTCAAAAAAATCTACATTTTCGCTTTGACAAAAATATTCTCTTGTGTGCAATTCTTGCAAACATACCAAATCCGCCTTATTTTTGGCGGCTTTTTTTATCAAATCTTTCGTGCAATCAATCGTATCTTGCTTGTTTTTTTTGAATGAATGCTGTATTAATGCTATATTAATACTCTTCATCATCATACTCATCATCTATGGCATAATCATCTTCGTCATAATCGTAATTTATGTCCTCATCATCGTCCTCAAAATCAAACTCTTCTTCATTTTCAAATTCATCGTCATCTTGCATATTTATATGTAATTCTTTCATATCTATCTCCAAATTTTAATTTGCTATTTTATCCAATTTGTAAGCATATTCATATCATCATAGCTTGTTAAATCTAATAAAATCGGCGTAATGCTTGTATATCCCTCAAATGTAGCCTTGAAATCCGAATTATTTCCCTCTCTTTCCCTCCAAGCAAGCGGGTGAAGTCCTAGCCAATAATATTCCTGTCCTCGCGGATTTCTATGCAAATGTGCGTCATTGCCATACAATCTATAACCTAGTTGCGTGATTTTTATGCCTTTGTAATCTTTTTGCTTTATTTGCGGAATATTGATATTTAATAATTTTCGCCCTTTTAATGGAAATGTGCCATTTAGGATTTTTTCTACAATCTCTTTTGATACTTCTTTTGCTAGGCTAAAATCAAAGCTAAAAGCGTCATTTTTATCATTTAAAACTTGAGATAATGCAATGCTAGGTATTTCTCTTATTGCGCCCTCCATTGCACCTGCAATCGTGCCTGAATATGTTACATCTTCGCCCATATTTGAGCCGATATTAATGCCAGAGATAATTAAATCGGGCTTTGTTTCATACATCGTATTTAATGCAAGATATATGCAATCTGCGGGCGTTCCATTGTCTAATTTATAAAAATCATCTTTTACCTTGATAAAACGCAAGGGTTTTGTAAGCGTAAGCCCGTGTCCGCAAGCGGATTTTTCACTAGCAGGAGCGACTACTAGAATCCTAGCTATTCCTTGAAGTGAATCTATGAGTGCTTCTAGCGCAGGCGAATCAAAGCCGTCATCATTTGTAATTAAAATATTTTTCATTGTATTTCCTTTAATAAGATTTTAATAATTCTTTTAGATTCTTGTTGTTTTGTATGCTATCAATTTCTAGCAACAATTCTTCTTTTAATTTGTCTTTAATCTTTTTGGCTTTTTTTATGCCAAGTAGATTTACATAACTATTTTTGTGCGTATCGTTATTTGTTGGTTTGCCTAGAATCTCTTTATTGCTAATAGAATCTAGCACATCATCTTTGATTTGAAAATATAATCCAAGTTTTGTGCCAAAAATGCGGAGTTTTTTTATTTCTTTTTTGTTTAGTGAGGATATGATTGCGCCTATTTCAAGTGAGCTTGCAATAAGAGCGGCGGTTTTGTTTAGATGAATGAAATCGATTTTATTTTTGTCTAGTTTTTTATCCTCAAAATAACAATCACAAGCCTGCCCAAGCACCATTTTCAAAGCGCCAAATCCTAGCGATTTAGTGATTTTTGTTTTTATTTTGTTGCTAAAATTTGAATTGCTAATTAGATAAAACGCATATGAATTTAGCGCATCTCCTACTAGAATCGCGCCGCATTCATCGTATTTGATATGCAAAGTCGTGTGTCCTCGCCTAAGCGGTGAATTATCCATTGCAGGCAGGTCATCGTGGATCAATGAATAAGTATGTAATACTTCTAGCGCTAAGGCGATTTGAAATGAATCTTGTATTTTGTGTTTATTATTTGCCAAAACGATACAAAATAACAAACTAGGTCTAAAGCGCTTTCCGCCATTTAGCACCATTTCCCAAAATGCGTTTTGAAAATATGGATGAAAGCTTTCAAATATGCTTGTGTCGTGTGATTTTAAGAAGTTTTCAAAATCAATTAATGTTTTTTTCATCAATATTCCTTGGCTTTTGTATGTTTATGAAAAACTCAAAATTTTTCCTCAACACCAAAATATTTAGATTATCTTCTAGCGTAGAATCTATGGCAGAATCTATATCATCAATATTTTTTATATCGATTTGATTTATTTTTAGGATTCTATCATTTTGCTTGAAATGATTGTTTGTTGCGATTTTTGTGATGATTAGATCATTATCAATCGTGATTCCAAGTGCTTCTAAATAAGTGCTTTGCGTGCTAAATGGCGAATATAGCGGCAAAGTCGTAACAATATAAGAAATATCATTTATTTTTAGCTCTATTTGCGTATTTGGTGGCAAAATCGTGATTTTATCAACAAAATTGCTTTTAGATTCTATTGTTTGATTGTTTATACTTTGAATCTTATCACCAAGCTTGATATGTTTGATGATGAGGGGATTTATTTTGCTTATTGTTAGATTCTTGTCTATTTCTATTCCTATGTAAGAAAAAGCAGAATCTGGATTTTTTAGAAATAAATCTATGTATTTTTTGGTGATGAAGCGATTATTATTTGTTGAGATTCCATATATTTGATAGCAAATATCGCTAAGGACGCTATTTTGTGGCATATTTTTATTGAATATGGCTAGATCTTTGATAGAGTTTTGGTTTTGTAGTATTTCTCCATTGATTATTAAATCTTTATTGATTGCGATTATTTTTATGTCGTTTTTTATTTCTTTTAATTCGAATTTGTAAGGAATATTTTCATCTCTAAACAAATACAAACCAAGAATGGGCGATGATTTTGTGAGTTTGTCGTTTTTTATTAATTTATTTGAATACGCTAGATATTGCCCATTTCCTAAATGCAACGCAGAGATTCCGCCAAAATCCTTTGTGGCTTGTTTGTAATATTCTTTGCATTTGCTAAAATCAAGGCTAAACGCGATATTTAGCAAGAAAATACAATTAATTATTAAATGGCGACATACCACCAAATAACTCCATTGCGCTATTTTTTCTATTTTCATCTACATTTTTATATGCTTCATTGATCGCCCCAATGATTAGAATCTGTAAGGATTCCACATCATCAAGCAAACTTTTATCGATGATTAAATCCACTAATTCGCCTTTTCCATTGACGCTAGCCTTTATCAATCCACCGCCACTTGTGGCACTAAAAATCGTATTTGCTTGTTTTTCTTCCATATTTTTAAATGTATCTTGAAATTGGCTTAGCATTTTATTTAGATCATTTGGATTAAACATTGTTATTCCTTGTTTGTTGTTGTTACAATATCATTATTTTCATCTAATATAATGATTGTTGGTTTGAAAGATTTGGCTTTTTCTATATCGCAACTCGCATAAGCCATAATGATGATTTTATCGCCAACTTGCACTTTTCTAGCTGCCGCACCATTTAGGCAAATCACCTTGCTATTTTCCTTGCCCTCAATGATATAAGTCGAGAATCTCTCGCCATTATTTATATCTGCGATTTCTACTTTTTGTCCTACAAATAATTTTGATTTTTTTAATAATGCCTTGTCAATGGTAATTGAGCCTTTGTAGTTTAGATTTGCGTCTGTTATCGTGGCATTATGTATTTTGCTATAAAGAATTTCTATTTTCATTTTTTTCTCTTAAATATATTTGGATTTAAAAATTTAAAAAAAATTTTAACATAAAATCCATATACTTTTTGGATTAAATCACAAATAAAAGGATTTTTATGGATAGAGTATTGCTATCTTTTGGTAATGGCGGGAAAGAGAGTGCAAAATTGATAAATGATGTTTTTATCCAAATTTTTGGCGATATTGCGAAATTTAGCTTGGAGGATTCGGGTTTTTTTAGCGGAAGAGATTTTGCAATTAGCACGGATTCTTATACGATAACACCGATTTTTTTTCCCGGTGGCGATATAGGAAAGCTTAGCGTTTGTGGTAGTTGCAATGATGTTTCTATGGGCGGTGCAAAGCCGCTTTATTTGAGTGCGTCTTTTATCATTGAGGAGGGATTTTTGATAAATGATCTAAAAAAAATCGCACAATCAATAAAAAATGAAATGCAAAAAAACAATCTCACGCTTTTATCTGCCGATACAAAAGTAGTAAATAAGGGCAGTGTAAATGGCATTTTTATCAATACTACCGCAATTGGCGAAGTAAGATACAAACATTTAAGTGCAAAAAATTTACAAGATGGCGATACAATCATCTTAAGCGCTCCGATTGGCTCGCACGGGGCGTGTATTTATTGTCTTAGAAATGATTTGAAATTATCAAATAATTTACAAAGCGATTGTGCTTGTTTGTGGGAAATAGTAAATATTTTGATTGAAAATGATATTGAGATTCACGCAATTCGCGATGCCACAAGAGGCGGAATCGCCGCACTTTTAAATGAATGGGCAATGTCTTCAAAAAAAGATATTTTTATTAATCAAGATGATATTTTAGTGCCATATTCTGTGCGTGGCGTGTGTGAGATTTTGGGGATTGAGCCGTATTTGTTAGCAAATGAGGGCGTTTGTGCTTTTGCCATATCAAAAAACGACCAAGAAAAAGCCCTATCTTTATTACAAAGCACGATCTTAGGAAAAGATTCTAGAATCATAGGAAATGTCGCACAAAGCACATTTGGCAATAAAGTGATAATGAAAAACACTTGGGGAAGCAAGATATTTTTGGATTATCCAGAGGGCGAGATTCTGCCTAGAATCTGCTAGGAAAATTCTAGGAGAATCCACTCTCCATCATCACCCAAATATATAGAATCTTTGAAAATATCCTTGTGTGGCTCATAATCTCTTTTTAGAAGTAAAATATAAAATGCGCCATTTTTATCTCTAAAATCATTTAAATCTTTTAATAATTCTTCACTCTTAGCACTAAAGCCATATAATTTATAATATTGTTTGTCTATATTTGGATTATAGGCGATTGGTTGATTGTTTGTAAGAAGCATTTTTTTGCCGCGATTATTGTATGCATTAAGGACGATTTTGCTTATTTCTTTTCCGCCTAGCGTGGTTTTTCGCTTGTATTCGCCTTGTAATATTTTTTCTTGTGAAAAAAAGCTCATTGATAATCCAAGTGCGATAAACGCAACAAATAGCAAGCCTATTTTTTTGTGTAACAACAAAAATACGCTATCTACTTTGAATAATAATTTGCAAAATAAATAGCTTGTAGCAATAATCATAAGCGGGATTCCAGCCTGCATATTTCTTAGATCATAGCTAAGAAAACAGCCCCAAAATACAAAATACAAGAATCCAAACAAGCCAAAAATGCTAATGATTTTGTTATTTGATTTTATGGCAAATAAACTAGCTATGGCAAAGAAAGTAAAATCATTCCAAAAGCTTTGTGCTAATCTTTGTAACGGCGTTTTATCGCCATAGATTCCACTCATCGTGTAACTCGCATTTGTGGCGTCTAAATTTAGGGCGATTTTCTTATAAAGGGCGATTATTATCCAAGGCATAACAAGCAAAATTGCGATAAAAACACAAAAAAATAGAATCTTTTTTGATAAATTATATTTAAAGTATAAAAAAATTATAGATATAATATAAACTGCTAGATAAAACAATCCAGCTTGTTTTATTTGACAACTAATTCCCGCACAAAATGCACCCAAAATCAAATATTTATATGCGCTATTTTTATCGCCCTCTTCAAGAGTTACACTTGCTTTTAACACAAACAAGCTTGATATTAAAATCACTATTGCCACAGGCATATCCACATAGCCGATAAAAAAATGATCTATTAAAGAGAAAAAAGAGAGATATGTAATTACCCCAAGGATTAATCCAAAAGCACTCCATTTTAATATATCCTTAGAATCTTTTGGTAATAAAAATATGCTAGTTATGATTCCAACAAATGCAAAATACTGCCAGATTGCCACGCCTATGCCTTGAAAGCTTGATATTTTGCCACTTGCTACATATCCAAGTGAGAGTAACATTGGATATAATTGCGGATAACCGCCCTCATTTAGGACAAATTGCATATTTGCTAATTCGCTTGCCCATCTATTCCAGCTAACAACTGCGTCCCAATGATAAAAAATATCTACTCTAAGGACATTATTTAACATATATAATGATATTAATATGCCAAGGACGAAAAATATTCTTGCTTGTTCATCTTTTATTTGCGTGATATTTGGGATTCCTCTTAGTATTTCATCTCTAAACATATACAAAAACACAATCCACTCAAGCAAAAGAATGCCTACTACGATATATTGTGTATAGATTCTGCTAAGTATCAACAAAGATATAAGCACAAAATTAAAACACAAACTCAAAACAAAGCTATAAATAATAAAGATTGATACGATAAATTTTTCTTTGATAAAAATCTTTTGCAAAATCGCCCCGGGAAGTAGCACTGCCCCAAAAAATGATAATATAGCCAAGATTAGATTCATTATTTGCTCCTTTTTTTATATACAAGAATTTCTTGTGTAAGTCCTATGGCGATATTTAGCCTCCTTGCTAATAATTCTCCACATTCTTTTGCGCTATTATGCACTTCATCAAACAATAACGCCCTTTCATCGTGGAATCTCCATATCCTTAGAATCTCCGCGCATTTTCTAATGATTTGATAAATCAAAGTGGGCGTAGGATAGGTAATAAGCACGATTCCATTATCTTTTGTAAATTCAAAATGTCGCTCTATCATTATTTTTGTGTTATTTTTATCAAAATGCTCTATCAATCCAGCACTAAAAACAATATCACTAGATTCTATTTTTTTGGAAGTATTTGTGAGTAGATTGCAAATCTCTGCATCTTGCAAAAATGGCGGAATGTTTTTGTATTTGGTATTAAATAAATTCACGCCATTTGTGGAATTATCTAGCACTTTATAATATGCTTTGTTATAAACTTCTCTAAATCCCTCATAAAAGCAACTATCGCCTCCGCCAAATTCACAAATATATTTTACTTCATCTTTTTTGATATATTTTTTTAAAAGCCCTAGAATCATCATTTGAGAAATTTTCCTTGTGATACTTGATATATGAATCTTTCTACTCTCATAATAAGATTCCCAGTTTGTTTCACTTAACTTCCCCCCCCCCCTATAAGGTCATTTTTGGTAGCAAAAATAAAGAATCTTTGCACCAAAAAACTAATGGCAAAAATAGCACCCTCACAAAATGGCTTGATGATAATCTCGCTAATCCCGCTATAATGAGATAAAATCGATATGGCTTGCATTGAGAGAAGCATAAGTATAATAGTAAGCAAAATATAGCTAGTGATCTCAAATGTTAGATTTGCCTTTGTTTTAAAAACAAGCATTTTTCCTACAAAAAAATTAAAACTTCCCGCAACAATCCTGCCTGCTATCATACAAGACAATAAACTCCCGCCAAGGCTAAATGCGATTACAAAGACGATATAATCAATCAATGCGGTGATGATCGAATTGCCTGTATGCCTAAAAAGCACAAAATAAATACTAAGCGAATCAAATATGGGATTAAAATGCGAAGAGGCGTTGTTGTCGATATAAATCGTTTCAATTGGCACTTGTAAGATTCTTTTGTTTTGATTGCACGCAAGGATTAGCATTTGCATTTCAAATTCATAGCCGTTATATGGAATCTTTAAAACAAGCTTTGCAAAATCCAAATTAAAGATTCTAAGTCCGCTTTGAGTATCTAAAATCTTTTTGCCAAACATTATTTTAAAAATCGCTTTTGTGGCTTTGTTGCCGATGTTGCTTCTAAGTGGGACTTTATTGTCAAATTTTCTTACACCGATTGCAAAATCGATATTTTGATTAAAATTTTCTATTAGATTCAATATATCTTGTATTTTGTGCTGTCCATCGCAATCAAGCGTGATGATAGATTCTGCGTTTTTGTAATGATTTAAAATATAATTTATGCCGTGTTTTAATGCCGCACCTTTTCCTAGATTGATTGCGTTTTTTAATATCACGGCTTTTTTGTCTAATTGTGAAAATATATAATCAAATTCCTTTTCTGAGCCATCATTTACGATTACTACGGATATATTATTTTGAAGAAGTGAGTTTGTGATATTTATCAGTTCAAAAGAAGGTTTATAAGCTGGAATAAGTGCTACTTGACTGCCCCCCCCAATTTGCGATGATTTTGGATTTATCATTTATCTGCCCTTTATAAAAATAGCTGGAATTTTAACATAAAATTGATTGCTAAATATTTACAAATAAACTTGCTTTAGATATTTTATGTTTTTTTAAATAGGAGTTTTGTATTTGCACGAATATTCAATAGTCGCTGATTTATTAAATCTCGCACATAACGAAGCAAATAAACATAATGCCAAAAAAATACATAAGATTCTAGTTGCATTAGGCGAGAGAAGTGGAGTAGAATCTGCCTTGCTTAAGAGTTGTTTTGATACTTTTAAAAAAGAAGATTCTTTGGTAGAAGATAGTGAATTAGAGATTATTCATAAAAATATAAAATTATTTTGCAATGATTGCAAAAGCGAATTTTATGCTAAAGATTTGGAATATGGAATCTGTATTCAATGCAATAGTTTAAATGTTGAAATCATAGAGGGATTTGAATTGCATTTATTAAGTCTTGAAATGGAATAATTATAAAAAATTTGATTGTAGGAAAATAAATGGATAAAGTATTTGATAGATTTGTGCAAAATGCAGATAAAATAAATGAAACTTGGCAGATTGTGGAGTTTTTCGAAAATGAATTTGAGAAGTTTAAAATATCAGTTGGAAATTATGAAGCCGATATTTTAAAAGAGCAAGAAAAGTTAAAAGCCTTGAGAGCCGAATATATCGCAATCCAAGATGAAATCAAAAATATAGAATTAGAATTAAAACATTTAGAAGATTCTAAAAAATCTATTAATATCGACAAAATCGATGATATAAAACCGCTTGAAAAAGTAAAAATCAAACTAAAAGATGGCATTATCGTAAAGGCAAATCCAGCACTAGATGTTTATCCAAAAGAATTATACGAGCAATACACAAAAAGCTTATTTGAGATAAAAACACTTCGCGCAAAGTTGAATAATAGCGATTTGGAAAATGCAAAATTGAAAAATGAAATAAAAGAAATAAAGGCAAAATAACCTTTGAGTGGCAAGATAAAACTCTTTGTAAGCGCACTAGAAATCTCTTCAAATGTGCATCTTAGATGTTTGATAAAAGTATTAGAAAATAGAGCAAATATAGAATTATTTGGCGTATTTGATGAGGATATAAGCACAAATCCTCCCATATATTCGCCAAAAGATTTTTCTATTATGGGCTTTGTTGATGTGTTTTATAAGATTAGATTCTTGTCTATTGCATTAAAGAAAATGTCGAAATTAGCCCTATCTTGCGATAAGATTCTATTGCTTGATAGTTCATCTTTTCATATACCGCTTGCAAAAAAAATCAAAAAACAAGACAAAAATAAACAAATCATATATTATATTTTGCCACAGATTTGGGCTTGGAAGCCTTGGAGGGCTAAGGTTATTGAAAAATATTTTGATATTCTTGCTGGAATCCTGCCTTTTGAGATTGAATATTATCAAAGCAAAGCCGTTTTTGTGGGACATCCACTCCTTGATGAAATCAAAAAATATAAGAATGAAGCCACGCATTCAAACATTATCACTTTTATGCCCGGAAGTCGAATAAGCGAGATTAATCGAATCTTTCCTATTTTTCGCGAGGCAAAAGATACATTAAAAAAGCTAGATTCTGCGTTGGTGTTTTATCTTGTTGTCCCAAAGGTTTTTAGAGATTCTAATTTGTTAGAGATTTATAAGAATCTAGATGATTTTTGTGTCGTATTTGACGCACATAAAAGCTTGTATGAGAGTAAATTTGCTTTTATTTGTAGTGGCACTGCAACGCTAGAGTGTGGTATTATCGGCACGCCTTTTGTGCTAGGTTACAAGGCAAAAAAAATCGATGCTTTGATTGTGAAAAATTTTTTAAATATCAAATATGTAGGTCTTGCAAATATCTTGTATCAAAGGATTAATAAAGATTCTATATTTCATATTGAATTATTGCAAGATGAGTTAAATGTGCCAAATTTGATAAACGCCTATTTTTCGTCAAATCCAAATGATTTTATTATAAAATCAAAGCAAATACGAGATTATTTGAAATATGGTAGCACAAAGAATATGTGTGATATAGTGCTAGATTCTAAGTAGTTTAAAGATTTATATGGTATAAATCGCAGATATTTTTTAAAGGGTTCGTATGAATAAAAAAGTGAGAATTATAGCTATGGCGGCAGTTGCTGTGCTTGTAGTGGGCGTGGCTTTGTTTTTGTATAAGGATACGATATTTGGTTCTAGTGAAGATTCTA
>X235_Pygmy_Slow_Loris__coassemble_50_pt1 | contig 18402 bp, 19 predicted proteins | sample X235_Pygmy_Slow_Loris__metabat2_high_PE_008 | metagenome-assembled genome bin X235_Pygmy_Slow_Loris
AAAAGATGAATTTGTAGATAAATTTTGATTGTTCTTTGTGTTAGAATCCGTTTTAAAATTTTATTTTGGAGTGTTTAATGCTTCGTTTTGCGCCAAGTCCAACAGGTGATTTACATATAGGCAATCTTCGTGCGGCGATTTTGAATTATATCATCGCAAAGCAAAGAAATGATGAGTTTTTGATTCGCATTGAGGATACGGATAGTGTGAGAAATATCGATGGAAAAGACAAAGAGATTCTATCGATTTTAAATCTTTTTGGCTTGCTTTGGGATAGGCTTATTTATCAAAGTGATAATTTCAAACAACACAATATCATTGCAAATGAATTGATAAAAAACAAAAAGGCGTTTTATTGCTATTGCACAAAGGAATTTCTAGCCCAAAAAAAAGAAGAGGCAATCAAAGAGGGCAGGGCGTTTCGATATGATGATTCTTGGGCTTTGCAGTGTAAAGATATAAATCCAAATCCAGTTATTAGGCTAAAAGGGGCTAGTTCTTCTATTAGTTTTTTTGATGAGATAAAAGGCGAGTGCAAATTTAGTGCAAATGAGATTGATAGCTTTGTGATTATTCGCGAAGATGGAATCCCAACTTATAATTTTGCTTGCAGTATCGATGATATGATTTATGATATTAGCTATATTATACGAGGCGAGGATCACACTTCAAATACGCCAAAGCAGATTCTCATTCGAGATTCTCTAGGATACAAAAAAGAAATACAATACGCGCATTTGCCGATTATTTTGAATCAAAATGGCAAAAAAATGAGTAAAAGAGATGATGAATCAAGTGTGAGCTGGCTTTTGGAGCAAGGATTCTTGCCACAAGCGATTATAAATTATCTTTTATCGATGGGAAATAAGCCAAAAGAAGAGATTTTTGATTTGAAAAATGCGCTAGATTGGTTTGATATAAAAACGCTTAGCAAATCGCCCGTGAAATTTGATATAAATCAGCTACGATATATCAATCGAGAGCATTTAAAGAGATTGAATCTAAAAGATATGGCAGATTTATTAGAATCTAGCGATTTGTCAATTGGCGCACTTGCAAAAATATATTTGGAGGAGGCAAGCACGCTAAACGAACTAAGAGAAAAAATTGCTTTGATATTTTCCAAAAAAGAAATCACAGATGAGAATATGAATCTTGTTTATAATGCTTTAAAAAATTTAATCAATGAAGATTCTAAGAGTTTGGAGGATTTTAATTCACTAAAAATTGAATTAATCAAGCAAACAAAACTAAATGGCAAAGATTTATTCAAACCGCTTAGATACTTGCTTACAGGTGCAAATAGCGGACCATTGCTAAATGATATTTATGTTTATTTGAGATTCTATTTAAAAGAAATTTTAAGGAGCTAGAAGTGATACTTGCCACATTTTTAAATGCAATCGTTGAAATAGTGCATATTCTTATTAATGCTTATATGTGGATTGTAATCATATCAGCGCTTATTTCTTTTGTGCGTCCAGATCCATACAATCAAATCGTCCAGATTTTGTATAGGCTTACAGAGCCGGTATTTATGCAAGTGCGAAGAATTTTACCTACGATTTTTAATGGCATTGATTTTTCGCCGCTTATTGTGATTATATTTTTGAAATTTATTGATTTATTTTTGATTGGAATCCTTAGGAATTATGTCGCTAGTATTTAGGCTTTTATTATTATTTTGCGGAATCTTATATGGAAATAGCGTTGAATTTATAGAATCCAAACCGCAAGGAATTGCTAGAGATTTTTATATATATGAATATTTGCAAGGCGATATATCGCAAGATGACGCAATGAGATTATATCCCTTAATCGAGTATAAAAGCCCAAAAATCATCAATCTTTTATTAGAAAAGATTCCAAAAGAAAAACTACAAAAAGAGCTATATTGCAAGAATCTAACATATGAGGAATTATTAAAAAGCGATGATGAATGCTTTAATCTTGGATTTAAACTCGCTTTTGCACTCAATAAAAAAATCGATAGAAAGATTCTATCAAGGATAAAAAACAAAAAAATACAAAATCAAGTAAGGATTCTAAAATCCAAAAATATATTAGATTCTATTATTTCTGCTAGTGGCGAGGATTTTAGCGATATTTATTTTACATTGGGAAGTAATAAAATAGAGATTTTTAATAATGCACCAAAGAATATTCAAGCATTATCAAACAAAAATTACAACAAAGCCCTATATCATTTGATTATCAGTAAAAAATATCCAAAATTTACGCAAGCTTTATTAAAAACAACGATAAAAAATGTCAATGATTGGAGTTTTTTTGCGCTTGGATTAAATGAACTAAATGCCAAAAACACAAAAAAAGCGCTAGATTATTTTCTAAAAGCCGCAGATTCAAAAAATCTATTTTTGCGCGACAAATCGCTATTTTGGGCGTATAAAATCAATAATGACAAAGATATATTAAACAAACTAGCAAATAGCCAGCATTTCAATTTATATTCTCTATACGCAAGCAGATTGCTAAAAAAAGCGCCAAATGTAGAGATTATTACCATTGAGGACCCGATTTTTCGCGCCCTTACCAAACAAGAAAGCCCATTTGATATTTCAAATCCATTTGAATGGCAGATTCTTAGCCAAAATATCACTTTGATTAATGATAAAGAAGAATTATTAAACATCGCAAAAATGTTTTATTATGAAAGCACTTTGCCGCATTTTGTTTTTGTTTTAAATCGATATTTTAATTATAAAAAGCAATTTTTTGTTATGCCCTATGGCAGTGAATTAGATATTTCTTTGCAAACAAAAACGCTGCTTTATGCCGTAGCAAAGCAAGAGAGCCATTTTCTGCCCTCTGTTGTATCAAAATCTTATGCGCTTGGTATGATGCAAATTATGCCCTTTAATGTCGCATATTTTGCCAAAAATACGGGCATAGAAGCCACGAAAGAGGATATGTTTGACCCAGTGATTGCATTAAAATTTGGCATTTATTATTTAGAACATCTAAACAAAGAATTTAAACATCCATTATTTGTTTCTTATGCCTATAATGGCGGTCCAACATTTATAAGAAATTATCTAAAAAACAAAGAAATATTTAGCAAGGAAAATAAATTCGACCCGTGGCTTAGTATGGAATTTGTGCCTTATGAGGAGAGTAGAATCTATGGCATAAGAGTGATTGCAAATTATATTATGTATAATGAAATTATGGGGAATGTGATCGATATTGATGAGTTTTTGGATTCTACGCTTAGATGATTATTTGCCAAGGCAAAATTCACTAAACATAGAATCTAGCATTTCATCATTGCAAAATGGCTTTGTAAGTAAATTTAGCGCCCTCAAGGCTTGATTGATATGAAAGCTAAATATCTCTAAAGTCGCCATATTGTTTTTTGCGTTTTTTAACTCAACAATACACAATCTCACGCACTCAATTTGCCTAGTAGATGAGAGGATAATATCTTGGTTGTTGATTGGATTATTATTTATTTTTTCTGCTATCAAATCTTTTAATCTAAGCACACTAGAATCTAGCATTGATATTTTTATTTTTTCAAAATCACAGATTTTATGTTCATCAAATTTTTGCTCTTTGTCGCTTTTGTTGATTGCGGCGATAATGATTTTATCTTTGTTTTTATTTAGAATCTCAATGATATTTTCATCATCAAATTCCCTACTTCCATCAAAAAGCGCGATGATGATAGTGGCTTCCTTTGCGTATTGTAGCGATTTATCCACGCCGATTTTTTCTATTTTATTATCTGTTTTTCTTATTCCAGCGGTATCTATGATTTTTATGATTTGATTATTTATAGTGATGGTTTCTTCTAGCGCGTCTCTTGTTGTGCCAGCGATATTTGAAATAATTGCGCGATCTTTTAATAATAATTTATTTAAAAGCGAGCTTTTGCCTACATTTGGACGCCCGATAATTGCTATTCTATGCCCATCGATGATATGTTGAATGCTTTGTGAGTGGCTATAAATCTCATCTAGTTTTTTTATGGAATCTTCTAGTTTTTTATTGATAGAAGATTCTAGATCTTTTGGCAAGTCTTCTTGCGCATAATCAATCAATACTTCGATATGCGCTAGAATCTCGATTAGTTCTTGTCTAAAAGATTCTATGAAATTTTTCAAATCGCCTTTTAATAATCTAGCTAATATCTCGCTTGCTTGCTTGCTTTGGGATAGAATGAGTTTTGAGATACTCTCTGCGGTGCTTAAATCAAGCTTGTTATTTAATATCGCTCTTTTGCTAAATTCGCCCGCTCTTGCAAGCCTCGCACCAAGAGAAATACAAGTATCTATGATATTTTTTGGCACAGCAATGCCGCCGTGGCTTTGAAATTCGACAATATCCTCGCCACTAAAACTATGTGGTGCTTTGAAATATATCACGATACATTTATCAATAATATCTCCATTAATATTATAGATATATTTCAAATGTGCGTATCGCGGGGTAAAATGATTTGATTTTGTGATTTTTTGGGCGATATTTAGGGCGTTTTTGCCACTTAATCTAGTAATGCTTAAAGCGCTAATCCCAATGGGAGTTGATATAGCTACAATCGTGTCATTTTGCATTATTTGTAACTACTACATAGGTTTCATTATGCTCGTTTGTCTTTACCATAATAAATCTATCTGGAAGATTCTCACGCAAGATTTTTAATGCAATATACGCCAAAACTCCATCAAATGGCTTTGTTTCAAATGGCTCATTTGTGTTTTTTATCTCTTCTATGATTGGCGTTAGATATGCCTCAATCATTTCTTCTTGATTTGCCAAAAATTTCTCAATCTCAAGGCGAATATTAAATCCATATTTTGGATTAATCCAGTTAAATAATAAATATGATATGGCTTTGTATCTATATCCTTTTTCGCCGATAAGCAGGGCAGAATCCTCGCCTTTAAAATGTATAGAAATTGTATTTGAATTGTATTTTTCTACGATGATTTCATCAAGTTTTAAAGGGAGATAAGAGAATAATTCATTGATTTCTATTTTTATTTCTTTGATTGCTTTTTCTATTTTTTGTTTTTTGGTTTCGCTAGGAGGTTTTGGGGTGCTTTTTTCTTTGATAGAAGCAATTATTATCGCCTCTTTTTTTCCAAAACAGCCAAATAATCCATTTCTTGGCTCTTGGATGACCTCATAATCCAAATCAATACAAGAGCAATTTAATTCTTTTGCCGCTTTTAAAAGTGCCTCATCTAAGCCACTTGCACTAATTTTTATCATTTGAATGCCTTTTGTGTTCTTCTATCTCTTGGGCTTTTTTCTTTTCCATTATTTTATTGATAATGATTTGTTGAATGATCGAAAAGATATTATTAACCGTCCAATAAAGTATCAATCCTGCGGGGAATGTGATTAGAAATATGGTAAAAAATATAGGAAGCAATTTGAATATTTTTTCTTGTGTTGGGTCATTGAAAGTCGCTGGGGTTAAATGTTGTTGCAAATACATCGTCCCTCCCATAACAATCGGTAAAATAAAATATGGGTCCATTGCCGATAAATCCTGAATCCAAAACAACCAAGCAGAATCTTTTAATTCCACGGCATTATACAAAACGCGATAAATGGCAAAAAATACAGGGATTTGAAGCAATAGTGGCAAACAACCGCCCATAGGATTTACCTTGTGTTTTTTGTATAGCTCCATCATATGAAGTTGTATTTTTTGAGAATCGCCCTTGTATTTTGTTTGGATTTCTTTTAGTTTTGGGCTTAGGTCTTTTAATTTTTGCATTGATACCATACCTTTATAAGTCAAAGGATAAAGCAGGATTCTAACGATGATTGTCAAAGCGATGATTGCCCAACCCCAATTGCTAAAAATATTAAAAAGCCATTCCAAAAGCAAAAACAACGGCTTTGCAAAAAATGTAATCACGCCATATTCCACCACATCGCCAAGATCGCTTGATATGTTTTTTAGGTCTTGATAATTTTTTGGTCCAATATATCCGCTAAAACTTGCATTATCATTCAAAATCACATAGGGCAGGGCGTTTGCATTGCTAGTAGAATCTGTGATAATATCAAATCCATCTTGATTAAAAAACAAAGTCGTATAATATCGATCGACACTTGCTACAAATTTTGCCTTGTTAAATGTAAGCGTCTCGCTACTATCGCCATCTTCTATTTTTTCTAGTTTGTTGTCATTTTTTTTGATGATTACGCCTTTAAACACATAGGGCGAGCTATCAGCCACGGGACGCGAGCCATTTGATATGAAATATTCTACTTTTTTGCTTAACTCGATTTTTATATCATAGCTTAGATTGTTGTGGAATGTAAGGATTTTCTTTACCACAAGATCGCCTAAATCTTGCGTTAGCGTGATGGTTTGAGAAGTAGAATCCAAATTTATATTACTAGCGCTTGCGGTATATGGAATCTCAAAGGCTTTTTTGTTGATTTCCGCATCGCTAAATCGTATTTCAAGCGGTTTAATATCGTTTTTATTAAGCAAAGGAAGCGGTTTATTATCTTTGTCTAAAAATTTTTTATCTTTTAAAAATACATTTGAGATTCTGCCAAGTTCATCGATTTTAATATCTATTTTTTGAGATTCTATTGTTGCAATGATTTTTTCGCTACTAATTGGCGCTTTTGTTTCGTTTTTGATGCTTGTAGTAGTGCTTGCTATGGGAGCGTTGTTTTTTTCTATGGTTTTATTTGCAGAAATGATTTTTGTTGTATCTGGAGAAAAAAAATACATATATGGTATCAAAAACAGCATTGAAAGCACTGCTGCGATGATGAATCGTTTGTTTGAATTATTCTCATTCATTAATTTTTCCTTAAGCTTTTAATAACATAGAAATGATTCTTGTCCTTTGGCACGAGCCAAAAATCTATATTTATTTTATGCGATATTTTTATATTTTTTGGCTTGTATTTTACCACAGGGTAATCAATACCGCCATCAAAAAGTTGATTGCAACGCAAGATTCTACTTATCGTTTTTATGCTTGCATTCAATGGATTTTGGAATCTAAATTGCGTATTAGCATAACACGAACAAGTAGGGTAGAATCTGCAACTTGGCGGATTTAGCGGCGATATGAATCGTTTGTAGAATCTAAATATTTTCATTGTTTTCTTGCAAGCAAGAGTTTTGTTACTTGCTCTTTTAGATTTTTAAATGTAGTTTTTGTGATTTCGTTTTTTGCAATAATAATAAATATATAATTCATCTCTTTATCAACCAAAAATTCTCTACAAATTACCCTAAGTCTTCTTTTTATTAGATTCCGCTTTATCGCATTGCCGATTTTTTTTGAAACGCTAAGCCCGATTGCGTGCTTATTTTGCGCTTTTTTAAATTTATTATAAAATTTATTGATGGCTTTGTTTTCTAATACACAAATATCGCAAATTTGACTTCTATATTTTTTAGAATTTTTATACACAAAGTCAAATTCTTTTTTATTTTTTAATGTTTGCAAAGTTAAGCAGCTAGTCGTTTTCTACCTTTGGCGCGTCTATTTCTAATCACTCTTTGCCCATTTTTTGTTTTCATTCTAGCCCTAAAGCCGTGAGTTGTCTTTTTTGGTTTTTTATGCGGTTGATATGTTCTTTTCATCTTTATTCCTTCGATTTTTATTTATTTAAAAAAGTTGCAATTATACTAAGATTAAACTTAAATTTCTACTCATACCCAGCTTTGATAGCAATTGCAGCGGCAATTGCAGCGGCAATATCATCTTTGTTTATCGTTTCATTTGGCATTAATTCTTGCATTTTAGATTCCAAATACAAAGTATCATAATTTCCGATTCTAAAATCCTTGTCCTTTGCGATATTTAACAAAAATGGAATCGTTGTTTTTATGCCTCTTATGGTAAATTCCTCCAATGCGCGAATGAGTTTATTTACGGCTAAATCATAGCTTGAGGCTCTAACGATTAATTTTGCAATCATTGAATCATAATTTGGCGGTATCGTATAATCCTTATAAACCGCACTATCTATGCGGACAAATGGTCCAAGCGCTGGGTAATATGCAGTGATTTTTCCTGGATTTGGCTTGAAATCATTTGCTACATCTTCGGCATTTATTCGCACTTCTATTGCAAAACCTTGATGCAAAACTTCGCTTTGATTGAGATCTAGAATCTCGCCTGCGGCACTTCTTATTTGCCTGCCGATTAAATCAAAGCCCGTGATTTCCTCTGTGATTCCGTGTTCGACTTGGATTCTTGTATTCATTTCCATAAAATAGAATCTTCCCAAATCATCGACCAAAAACTCAATCGTCCCTGCGTTTGTGTATTTTGCCGCCTTTGCTGCTGCCACAGCAACTGCACCCATTCTTCGCCTCAAATCAAGGCTAATTGTGGGGCTTGGCGCGATTTCTACTAATTTTTGATGTCGCCTTTGAATTGAGCAATCTCTATCTAATAAATGAATGATATTTCCGTAATTATCGCCTATGATTTGAAATTCTATATGCCTTGGATTCTCAATATATTTTTCCATAAAAACATCATCATTTTTGAAAAACGCCATCGCCTCTCTTTTGCAAGCGTTTAGATTCTCCTCTATTTCATTGTCATTTCTAACAACCCTTATTCCTCTACCACCGCCTCCATTGCTTGCTTTTAGTATCACAGGATAGCCGATTTTATTTGCCATTGCTTTTATTTCTTGGATACTGCAATGATTGATTATATCCGTGCCCGGCACGATTGGGATTCCATTTTTTTGCATTAATTCTCTTGCGGCTTTTTTATCGCCCATTTCTGCAATCACGCTAGAATCTGGACCAATCCACACAAGCCCCGCTTCTTTTACTTTTCTTGCAAATTCTGCATTTTCGCTTAAAAATCCATATCCCGGGTGAATCGCCTCTGCACCGCAAGATAGTGCTACTTCTATGATTGCATCGCCATCAAGATATGCTTTTAGCGGATCGGCGCTTACTTCGTGGCTTTCACTTGCCATTTTTACGTGCATACTTTCTTTGTCAATCCTAGAATAAATCGCAACGCTTTTTATATGCAAATCATTGCACGCACGAATGATTCTAACAGCGATTTCGCCTCTATTTGCGATTAAAACTTTTGAAAACATTTTAAACTCCATTGAAATGAATATAAAATTGTAGTGTTTTAACCTTTGAATGTTATAATTTTGAACTTTTAATATTAGGATTTGTATGAATATTGTTGATATTGTGATTTTAAGCATTATAGAGGGAATAACCGAATTTCTACCCATATCATCTACCGGACATCTAATCCTTGCTTCGCATTTATTAAAAATAGAACAAAATGATTTTCTTAAAAGTTTTCAAGTCATCATTCAATTAGGTGCGATTTTGGCGGTGCTAGCTTTGTTTTGGAGAAAATTTTTGGATTATCAATTAATCTTAAAATTGCTTGTCGCATTTGTGCCTGCTGGAATCTGCGGATTGTTTTTTTATCATTCTATAAAAGGCTTATTTCACCCGCACACGGTCGTTTATGCGTTAATCATCGGCGGAATCTTGTTTATTATTTTAGAATTATTTTTAAAAAACAAGCCTACAAAAATCAATTCATTAGAATCTATTAGTTACAAAAAAGCATTTTGTATCGGTTGTTTTCAAGCGCTTGCTATGATTCCTGGGACTTCTCGTAGCGGTTCTACGATATTTGGGGGATTGTTGTTGAATCTAAATAGGAAAGTTGCCACAGAATTTTCCTTTCTTCTTGCCGTGCCTACGATGTTTGTGGCAAGTGGATATGATATTTATGTAAATATCGATTTACTCACACACAAAAATCTTTTGTTTATCTCTCTTGGTTTGTTTTTGACCTTTATTTTTGCTATTTTTGCTATCAAAATCTTATTAAAATTTATCTCAAATTTTAGTTATATTTCCTTTGGCGTGTATCGAATCATCGTGGGATTATGCTTTTATTTCATCATCTTTTAGAATCTCTTTTATATATTTTTTGTCATTTTCTAAATGAATGCTGATATTATCAAGGCTACCTTGATAATCTGGCTTGTAATGGGCTTTTATTTGCATTTTGTTTTTTAGATTGTTGATTTTTGTGTGTAAGAAATTTTCCACGCTTATATAATCCTCATTTTCTTTTCCCTCTACCAAAAAATATCGCTTTATCATTCCTAAATGCACCCAAAAACAGCCCAAATTCCGCACGCCTTTATGTCCTATGCCATTTTGAGTTTCAACTCCGTGATCTTCAAAATAAAAATATATATTCTTAGAATTTGGCGCAAAGATATAGTGATCCATTCCGCCATTTAAACAATAAAATCGATCATAGTGAATCTTTAGTGGGATAAACATTTTTTTTAGTAGGGATTTTTTTAATGGAGAGTTTAGGAGAGTATTAATATTAGATTCTATACCTTGTTGCCCCCCCCTAATTTGGTTAAAAGCTAGATTCTTATCCAAAGTAAATTGGATTCCGCTAAGCCCAAAACTCACTCTTTTATTTATCAAAGTGATTAATTTTATATAGGTTTTAAGTGGCAGGATTCTAACTAATACATTATAAAATGGATTGCATAATTTGCCTAGTGCTTTATCAAAAAAGCTTCGTTTGTCTTTTGTGTAAATATCGCTAGAGAGGATTGCTTCTCTTAATTCTAGTAATTTTTGTGTGAAGTATATTTGGTCTGCATCGATTTTCATATAATATTTATAGCTTATCTCTTTTAATCCAAAATTAGTATAGTGCGAAAAACTATGGACGCTTCTATTATCACAAATATTTTCATTTGTTATATGTGAGCCATTAAAGGTGCTTGTCTTTGGTGTGTAATAAAATAATTTGATTTTATCTTTGTATTTTTCTTTTGCCCTTTTTGCGATTTCATAAGTCTCATCTTTGCCGCTTTCATTGATATATGGTTGGATTGTGATGATTAATTCATCAAGTGCGGGAATGCTAGAATCTATGGCATATTCCAAGCTAAAAACTTCATTTTTTGCCCTCAAATGCCCGCTAATGCCAAGCTTTCTTTTAGAATCTAGATTCTTTATCTCGCTATTTTTGATAGCAAATGGTGAGTTTGTCTCTTTTGAAAAAAATTCGCCACTAAAATCATAATTTTCAAATGTCAAATCTGGAGATTTTTTCATTTCTTTTCCTTTGTTTATTATTATTGTTTGGCTTGTTTTTGAGGAGAAATTATATAATAGTTTTTGTATAATGCGAATCTACTTTATTTATAAGGAGAAAAAAATGAGTGATAAAATTGCTAAAAGAAAAAAGATTTATAATCCAGAATCTAATGAAAGTGTCAATGAAAGAAAGGTGTTTAATGGCGACCCAACAAGTATGTTTGATCTAAACAAAATCAAATATCAATGGGCTTACAATCTATGGAAAGTAATGCTTGCAAATACTTGGTTTCCTGAGGAAGTTGGTATGGCACAAGATAAAAGGGATTATGTAAGCGGGCTAACAGAGCAAGAAAAATTAGGCTATGATAGGGCTTTGGCGCAGCTTATTTTTATGGATTCTTTGCAAACAAATAATCTAATTGATAATGTAAATCCATATATCACAAGCCCCGAGCTTAATTTGATTTTGGTGCGCCAAGCGTATGAAGAGGCACTTCATTCTCAAAGTTATGATGTGATGGTGCAAGCAATTAGCGACAATAGCGATGAGATTTATGAAATGTGGCGAAGAGATGTGGAATTAAGAAGCAAAAACGACCATATTGCAGATGTTTATATGGATCTAGCGAAGAATCCAACAGAGCAGAATCTTCTAAAAGCATTTTTTGCAAATCAAATTTTGGAGGGAATATATTTTTATTCTGGATTCTCATATTTTTATACGCTTGCAAAAAGTGGCAAAATGCTTGCAAGTGCGAATATGATTCGATTTATACAAAGAGATGAAGTAACGCATCTTGTGTTGTTTTCATCGTTGATTAATTCGGTAAAAAAAGAAAGAAGTGATTTATTTACAAAAAGCCTAGAGGAAGAAGTCATTGAGATGTTTAGAAAGGCGGTTGATTTGGAATCTTCTTGGGGTGAATATATCACACAAGGGCAGATTCTAGGGCTTACAACAGAAATCATTCGACAATATATAGAATATTTGGCAGATGAGCGATTAGAGCGCGTTGGTATGAAAAAGCTTTATAATGTCAAACACCCGATAAAATGGGTAGATCAATTTAGTAGCTTTAATGACCAAAAAACGAATTTCTTTGAATCCAAGGTTACAAATTATTCAAAAGGGAGCATAACATTCGATGACTTTTAAGAAACGGCTATATGCTTTGCAGCTTAAAACAAAATTTGATTTTGAGGATAATTTGAAAAATATCGAGAATCTGGCAAAAAGTTGCGGTGAAAATGCAATCATCGTAACGCCAGAAGTCGCTATTAGTGGATTTTGCTATCAACGAATGAATAAGGCAAGCGAGTTTTCAAAAATCGCAACAGAGAGGCTTATCAAAGCTAGCGAGGACAAAACGATTGTAACAACAATGATAGAAAAGCATAATCACAAATATTGCAACAACCTAAAAGTCTTTTCACGCGGCGTTATGGTGCATAAGCAAACAAAGAGCAAGCTTTTCCCGCTTGGAGATGAACATCATCATTTTGGTGCGGGAAAAGAGAGTGAGATTTGTTTGTTTGATATTGATGGCATTAAATGCGGAGCGCTAAATTGCTTTGAGATTCGATTCCCGCATTTGTGGAATCTAGTGCGAGGCGCAGAAATTATTTTTGTCCCAGGTCAATGGGGCAAGGAGCGAAAAGAACACTGGGAGACGCTAACTAGGGCATTAGCGATTGCTAGCCAAGCATTTGTTATTTGTGCGGATTGCGCAAATGATTCTATGGCAAAGGGAAGTGCTATAATATCGCCTTTTGGTGTGGTAATAAAAAACGACAAAAGAGAAGTTGTATCTAGCGAAGTGGATTTAAATGAAGTCAAAAAAATGCGTAAATATATCAATGTAGGGCTTGTATGAGTATTCATCGACAATTAGAACGAATGGTAGAAAATATAGATTCTAAATTTAAGCTTTCCCCAAAGATAAAAGAAGCGATGTTAGAAGTGCCAAGAGAGGTTTTTGTGCCTTCTTCAATGAATCACAATGCCTATAATCTCGATGCTTTGCCTATCGGGCTAAAACAATTTATTAGCTCGCCTTTTACTGTTGCAAAAATGACGGAATATCTTGAGATTGATGGCTGTGATAGTGTGCTTGAAATCGGCTGTGGTAGCGGGTATCAAGCGGCGATTTTGTCTAAATTGTTTAGGAGAGTATTTAGTATTGAGCGCATTGATAAACTAAAAAGAGAAGCCGTGGAGCGATTTAGGGCGCTTAATATTATGAATATTAGCGTTAAATTTGATGATGGACAAAGTGGCTGGGAAATGTATGCGCCATTTGATAGAATCTTATTTTCGGCAGCGACTTCTAATATCACTGATAAATTAGCCTCTCAATTAGCAGAGGGCGGAATCTTGGTAGCCCCGATTATAGAAAAAGATGACAAACAAGTAATCAAGCGATTTATAAAAAAGAATGCAAGATTGCAATTACTAGATACAAAGGGCGAATGCTCGTTTGTCCTCATAAAAGATAATATGGAGAATTGTTGATGTTAGATTTGATTGCAATATTGCTTGGGCTTTGTTTTGGGTCGTTTTTAAATGTGGTAATCATTCGAACGCCACAAAATAAAAGCGTAGTATTTCCAGCAAGCAGATGCCCTAATTGCGATAACAAGCTAAAGCCATATCATAATATTCCTATTTTATCGTATATATTTTTGGGCGGAAAATGTGCTTTTTGCAAAGCTAGAATCTCTATTATGTATCCTATTGTAGAGGCGATTTCGGCGATTCTTGGATATGCTATTTATTTAAAATTTGGTTATAGTTTTGAGGCTTTATTTATCGCACTTAGCGTGTTGTTGTTGTTTGCACTTTGTATCATCGATCTAAAAACGCTAGAAGTGCCAGATTCGATTAATTTTGCGGCATTTGTGTTTGCATTAATCGGCGGAATCTTGCATTTTGGGGATTTTTTGTTTGTTATTGCAAGTGCGTTTTCTTTGGCTGGATTTATGACTTTGCTTAGATTTGCTATGCAGAATCTCATCAAAAAAGATGTTTTAGGCGAGGGCGATATTATCGTAATTGCGACGATGGGCGCGTTGCTTGGGTCGAAAATCACATTTGATGCGATTTTTTTAGCGGCGTTATTTGTGCTAGTTGTGTTATTGATATTATCCAAAAAAGATTACAAAATCCCATTTGTTCCATTTTTGTTTTTAGGGACATTGCCGTGCTTGTTTTTCCCAGAATTTTTTAATGCTTATATTTCAAATTATATGATTTAATGATGATTGATTTTTTTCAAAATAGCATTAGATATTATTTGTTTTTATCCTTTGCAAAATTGTTTTTTGTATTTTTTGTTATTTTGTTTTTTATCTCATCAATTGTCGTGTTGATAGGCATTGCAGGCGTTACTTTTGTGGTAAAAATATCCTTTGGGGAATTATTGTATTTGTATTTATACTCCTTGCCAAATAGCATATTTTTTATACTGCCGATTACTTTTTTTACTACGGCGGTTTTGTCCCTTTCAAAATTATCTTATGATTATGAATTATTGGTATTTTTTTCGCTTGGCATTAGTCCTAATAGTATTATCAAGGTGTTTTTGCCAATTAGTATTTTAATTAGCCTTACTTTGCTTGTTTTTTCCCTTGCTATCGTGCCATTATCCAATTCTGCTTATAGAAATTTTATCGATGAAAAAAAAACAAATGTAGATGTAAATATTAAGCCGGGCGAATTTGGACAACAACTTGGAAATTGGCTTATTTATGTGGGTAATGTGGAAAATAGAGAATATCAAGATTTGGTTTTGTTTTCTAAAAATGGCTTGGAGTTTGAGAGTTTTATCCTCGCAAATAAGGGCAATGCAAGAAATGCTTTTGGCGTTTTTGAAATGGATTTGGATAATGGCATAGCCTATATAGCCGATAGCGATAATTTTAAAAAAATCATATTTGAAAATATGATTGTTCGAAGCAAATTAGGCGAACCTAGACTTAGGAGTTATGATTTGCTTGATTATTGGAGCAAGGCTTTTGATGGTAGCTCAAAAAAACTCTCAAAGCTATTTTCTCAATCGATTTTAATATCGCTTTTTCCATTTTTTAGTATCGCTTTAATTCCTTTATTTGGCATTGCAAATCCTAGATTCCACAAGAATCTCTCTTATCTTTATATCATCGCCTCAATCCTTATTTTTTATACATTTACATATATTATCTCAAGCAATATCGCGCTTATTATTCCATTTCTTGTTATTTGGGCTATTGTGGCGTATTTGTTGTATAAACGATTTATTTTGCGGTATTATTAAATGAATAATATTGATTTACTCTCATTATTTATTATCGCACTCACGGCGTCTTTTGGGCATTGCATTGGTATGTGCGGCGCAATTGTGATGGCATATAGCAAGATTGCGCCAGATAGTTTTATTAAAAAAATCGCCTCACATTTTGTTTATGGCTTTGGAAGAATGACTACTTATATGATTATTGGTGCAATTGCGGCGTTTTTTGGTAGCGGGATAACGACTTCACAAAGCACAAAAGGCGGCGTTTTTATCATCATTGGTTTTGTTATGGCTTTGTTTGGAATCTTGTTTCTTTTTCGTCCTAAAATGCTTGCATTTTTTGAGATAAATATAGCAAATAATAGAATCTTCAAAAAAACTTTTTCGTATTTTTTAAATAAAAATAATCTATCTAGCTTTTATTTGCTTGGAATCTTAAATGGTGCTATTCCTTGCGGTATCGTGTATTTTTTCGCACTTAGTGCAAGTGTATCTGGCGGAATCTTAAATGGGATTGTTGTGATGCTTGTTTTTGGAATGGCTACGCTTATTCCTATGGTTTTGTTTGGTTTGTTTAATTCGTTTTTATTTGGTTTAAAATATAGAAATGCAATCAATAAAATATTTGGTATATTAATGATTTTATTTGGGGCTTGGACGATTATAAAGGGCTTTAGAATCTTATTTGTTTAAATGGAGGAAATATGAAAAAGGCAGTATTTTTTGATAGAGATGGGGTTGTAAATATCGATAAAAAATATATTTATAAAATAGAAGATTTTAAATATGTAAAAGGTTTTTTGGATTTATTTCAATCGTGCAAAAATAAGGGATATTTGTTGTTTGTGGTTACAAATCAATCTGGAATTGGCAAGGGGTATTATACTTTGGAGGATTTTTTGAAATTAAGCTCTTTTATGCAAGATGATTTGGAATCTAAATTTGGATTTTGTTTTGATAGGATTTATTATTGTGCGCATAATGTGGATTCTAATTGTGAGTGCAGGAAGCCAAATATTGGAATGATAAGGCAGGCGTTGCTTGATTTTACGATCGATTTAAGGCAATCTTATATCATTGGAGATAAAGAAAGCGATGTGGAAGCGGGCATAAATGCGGGTATCAACACGACTATTTTGTTTTCTAAAAAAAGCATAGATTCAAAAGCAGATTTTGTTGTAGATTCTCTTTATGAAGTAAATAGTATAATAAAATAATTTTTTTTAGGGGTGGATTTTGAAATATATCTATGATGATTTGAGTGGCAAAAATATTTTAATCACGGGTGGAGCGGGATTTATCGGTAGCAATATAGCGCATTATCTAAATAAATATTACGCAGAATCTAGAATATTTGTATTTGATAAATTTAGAGATGGCAAGGTGTTTGAAAATGGGAATCCAACTTCGCTTGGGCATTTTAAGAATCTATTAAATTTTAGAGGTGAAATAATCATCGGGGATTTGGCAAATAAGGCTGATTTGGAGAAATTAGATAAATATAAATTTGATTATATATTCCACGAGGGCGCGATTTCTGATACGACTTGCAAGAATCAAGAATTAATCATAAAAACAAATTATGAGAGCCTGCAGTATTTTATCAGCAAAATAAAAGAAAGCGAGGGCGTTTTAATCTATGCCTCTTCCGCGGCAACTTATGGTAATTCACAAGCCCCAAATATCACGGGTTTAGGCGAATTGCCAGAAAATGCGTATGGATTTTCAAAATTATTAATGGATAAAAAATTGCAAGAAATCATCAACAATAACGAAGATGAAAACTTCAAAATCATTTCTCTTAGGTATTTTAATGTGTATGGGAGTAGAGAATATTACAAACACTCCACCGCATCGATGATATTGCAACTTACCATTCAAGCATTAAAAAACAAAAAAGTAAGATTATTTGAGTTTGGAGAGCAAAAGCGAGATTTTGTTTATATAAAAGATATTATTCAAGCAAATATAAAAGCCATAGAAGCGAATAAAAGTGGAATCTACAATGTAGGAAGTGGCGTATCTAGGAGTTTTAATGATATTGTAGAGATTCTAAAATCGCACATCGGTGATTTTGAAGTAGAGTATATAAAAAATCCTTATAGTTTTTATCAAAATCACACACAAGCAGATATTTCACAAACAACAAAAGATCTCTTTTATGAGCCAAGATACACACTAGAATCTGGAATCCAAGATTATATCGATGAAATAAAAAGAATCCACAAAAATGATTGATTTATTTAATTGCAAGCCAAATATTTTAGTTGTCGGTGATTTGATGCTTGATAGCTATATTTATAGCGAATGCACGAGAATCTCCCCTGAAGCGCCCGTGCCGATTTTACACATAAAAGACGAAGACAATCGCTTAGGCGGTGCGTGCAATGTGGCAAATAATCTTATCGCTTTTGGCGCAAATGCAACGCTATGTGGCTTTGTAGGTGATGATGATAATGGAAAGATTCTATTTTCGATGTTAGAAAAAAATCATATTGATACAAGATTTATAAAGATTCTCCCAAATTATCACACGATTAGAAAAACAAGATTGATAGCACAAAATCAGCAAATAATTAGAGTTGATAAAGAGCAAGATAAGATTTGTTTTGATTTTTTTATTTTATTAAATGCGATTGCCTCAAATATCAAGGATTTTGATAGCGTGATTTTAAGCGATTATGCAAAAGGCACTTTGCCCCCAGATTTTACACAACAATTAATCATTCTAGCAAATATACACAATAAGCCGATTTTATGCGACCCAAAGGGCGTAGATTATTCAAAATACAAAAATGCAACGATTATCACTCCAAACAAAAAAGAAGCCCAAAATGCCACAAATATAATCATAGATTCGCCTAATTCTCTTTGTGAAGTGGGATTTAAATTAAGAAATGAATTACATTTGGATTATTCAATTATCACTCTTAGCGAAGATGGTATGGCTATTTTTGGCGATAGTATGACAAAGATTCCAACGCTTGCAAAAGAAGTATTTGATGTAACAGGTGCGGGCGATAGCGTGATAGC
>X235_Pygmy_Slow_Loris__coassemble_52_pt1 | contig 17705 bp, 33 predicted proteins | sample X235_Pygmy_Slow_Loris__metabat2_high_PE_008 | metagenome-assembled genome bin X235_Pygmy_Slow_Loris
GATTAGAACATTTCAAGAAAAATAATCTTTTCTTTGGAATCTAAATATTTTTATACTTTTTATAAGGAAATAAAATTTATCATATTTCCCTATTTTTAGTAAAATATATTGACTAACTTCATTATTTTATTATAGAATTTTGCCTTTATTTTGAAAGCAATTCTATATACCTAATTTCAAGGAAAAAACAAAAATGGAAAAAATGCGACTTAAACTAAAGGCTTATGATCATAGAGTGCTAGATAGATCCGTTTCATCGATTGTTGAGACCGCAAAAAGAACAGGCTCAGAGATCATTGGACCAGTTCCACTCCCTACAAGAAAGAGAAAATACACGGTTTTGCGCTCTCCTCATATCAACAAAGATTCTAGAGAACAATTTGAAATGAGAATCCATAGCAGAATCATCGATATTATGTCCGCTACTCCAGAAACCGTTGATAGTTTAATGGGGCTTGATTTGGCGCCAGAAGTAGAAGTAGAAGTTACATTTATTAATTAAAGGAAAGTCAAATGGAATTTTTACAAGCAGAATTTTTAGTAGAAAAAATAGGTATGAGTAGGACGATAGGCACAAGTAGCATTCCTGTAACTCTCCTTAGAATCATCGATACAAAAGTATGTGAATTGCTAGATAATAATAAAGCAATCGTTGCTTACAAACAAGGAAAATTCACCAACAAGCCGATTTTAGGTCAGCAAAAAAAATACAACATAACAAAAGAATTTAATCATTTTGCAACGATTAATGTCGCTAATAAAGAAATCGGCAATTTGGATTTAAGCGTATTAGAAAATGCAAAAAGAGTAAAGGTATCATTAAAAACAAAAGGTCGAGGATTCTCGGGTGTTATGAAAAGATGGAATTTTCAAGGCGGTCCAGCCGCACACGGCTCAAGATTCCACAGAGCACCGGGTTCGATAGGCAATAGAGAATGGCCAGGTAGAGTTCAAAAGGGCAAGAAAATGTCTGGACATTATGGCAATGAATTGGTTACTACGCAAAATGAAATATTATCATTTGACAAGGCTAATTCCGTGTTAATATTAAAAGGTTCAGTTCCGGGATATAACGGAATCTATGGACGAATAAAGGTTGTAAAATGAGTAAAGCTATTGTATTAAATGAAGCATTTGAGAAAAAAACAGATATATCTCTTCCAGAAAAATATGCAGAAATCAAAGAACATAATTTATATTTATATGTAAAATCCTATCTTGCCTCACTAAGAAATAATTCTGCAAAAGCAAAGAATAGAGGCGAAGTAAGCGGTGGTGGCAAGAAACCTTGGAGTCAAAAAGGTGGCGGAAGAGCTAGAGCAGGAAGTATCACTTCACCTGTATTTGTTGGTGGTGGTGTTGCACACGGACCGCAAAACAATAAAAACTATAATCTCAAAATCAATAAAAAACAAAAAAGACTAGCATTAGAATACGCACTCAATCAAAAAGCATTATTAAATAAACTCTTTGTTGTGGATTCTATTGATATTACTAGCGGTAAAACAAAGGACGCATTTTCTATATTTAAAAAGATTAATGAAAAAAGCGTGTTGTTTATCGTCAAAGATCTAAATGATAGCACTTTTCTTGCATTTAGGAATCTAAAAGATTCTTATGTTATCGAAGAAAATGAAGTAAATGCTTATTTGCTAGCGGTGTTTAGAGCGGTTGTGTGCGAAAAAGCCGTATTTGACAATTTAATCAATCATATAAGGGGGTAATAATGGCAGATATAACAGATATTAAAACGATATTATATACAGAAAAATCCCTAAACCAGCAAGAAAGCGGGATTATAGTGATACAAACTTCACAAAGAGTTAGCAAGAATCAACTAAAAAATATCTGTATTCAATATTTTGGATTTACTCCACTTAGAATCAATTCTCTCAATCAACAAGGAAAAACAAAAAAATTTAGAGGTATTGAGGGAAATAGAAATAATTTTAAGAAATTCTATGTAAAAGTGCCTGAGGGTGCTAAGATAGAATCTCTAAAATCATAAGGATTTGTAAATGGCTATTAAAACTTATAAACCAACCACGCCAAGCAGGCGATTTATGTCAAATCTTAGCTCTAGTGATATTACGGCTAAAGCTAGTGTGAGGTCATTATTAACAAAACTAAAAGTAACTTCAGGTAGAAATAACAATGGCAGGATTACTTCTAGGCATAAAGAAGGTGGCGCAAAAAAGCTTTATAGAATCATTGATTTTAAACGCAATAAACTAAACATAGAGGGCGTGGTAAAGGCTATCGAATACGATCCGTTTAGAAATTGTCGCATTGCCCTTATTGCTTATGTAGATGGCGAAAAAAGATATATATTGCAACCAAGCGGGCTTAATGTCGGTGATAAGATTCTATCTGCAAATGAGGGTATTGATGTAAAAATTGGATATTCTATGAAATTGCGCTCTATCCCAATTGGGACGATTATCCACAATATAGAACTTCACCCTGGAGCTGGCGGACAATTAGCAAGAAGTGCTGGTGCAAGTGCTCAATTAATGGGTAGAGAGGGAAAATATTCAATCATCAAAATGCCAAGTGGTGAAATGAGATATATTTTGGAAGAATGCAGGGCAACGATAGGAAGTATCGGCAATGAGGATTATATGAATATTTCCATTGGTAAGGCTGGTAGAGCTAGGCATATGGGTATTAGACCGCAAACAAGAGGTTCTGCGATGAATCCTATCGATCACCCACACGGCGGTGGCGAGGGTAAAACGGGTTCTAGCGGACATCCTGTATCGCCTTGGGGAACGCCTGCTAAAGGTTACAAAACAAGACGCAAAAAATCTAGTGATAGATTAATTATTTCAAGAAAGAAAAAATAAGGATTATTAATGGGAAGATCAATTAAAAAAGGTCCTTTTACCGATGATTATTTGGTTAAAAAAGTATTAAAAGCAAAAGAATCCAAAGACAACAAGCCTATTAAAACTTGGTCAAGAAGAAGCACTATTATCCCAGAAATGATAGGGCTTACTTTTAATGTTCATAATGGAAGAGTATTTGTTCCAGTCTATATCACGGAATCTCATATTGGATATAAATTAGGCGAATTTGCTCTTACAAGGACATTTAAAGGGCATAAAGGCTCTGTTCAAAAAAAGATTGGCAAATAAGAGGTAAGATATGAGTAAGGCAATATTAAAATACATTAGATTATCGCCCACAAAGGCAAGATTGATTGCAAGAGAGATTCAAGGAATGAATGCCGAATTAGCGCTTGCTACTTTGGAGTTTGCGCCAAACAAAGCTGCAAAAATAATATACAAAGTCATAGCATCGGCTGTTGCTAATGGAAATTATGACGCCCAAGGTGTGATAATCAAATCTTGTAGAATCGATAATGGTCCAGTCCTTAGGCGATTTACACCAAAGGCAAGAGGAAGAGGTGCTCCTATAAGAAAGCCCACTTCGCACATAATGGTTGAAGTTGTTGAAGCAAAAGAAGAAAAAGTTAAAAAAGTCGGGGTAAAATAATATGGGTCAAAAAGTTAGTCCAATAGGTCTTAGATTGGGTATTAATAGGAATTGGATCTCTAGGTGGTTTCCTTCTCAAAAAATAACTGCATCAAATATAGGCGAAGATTATAAGATTCGCAATTTTGTTAAAAATGAATTATATTATGCTGGAATTAGCGAAACAATCATCGAAAGAACAACAAAAAAAATCAAAATCACCGTTGTAGCGGCTCGCCCCGGCGTGATTATCGGCAAAAAAGGTGCAGATATTGAAAAGATTAAAGAGAATCTTAAAAAACTAGTCAAAAAAGATGTAGCCATAAACATAAAAGAAGTAAAAAGACCTCAAGCAAACGCTCAATTAGCCGCCGAAAATGTGGCTATGCAATTAGAAAGAAGAGTTGCTTTTAGACGCGCTATGAAAAAAGTAATGCAAACAGCTATGAAATCTGGGGCAAAAGGCATTAAAGTAAAAGTATCTGGAAGACTTGCGGGTGCTGAAATGGCTAGAACAGAATGGTATATGGAGGGCAGAGTGCCTCTTCATACGCTAAGAGCGAAGATTGATTATGGTTTTGCCGAAGCAAAAACGACTTTTGGAATCATTGGCGTAAAGGTTTGGATATTTAAAGGAGAAGTCCTTCACAAAGGGATTCAACTAGATAAAAGAGAATCAGATTCAAAGATAGAACCTAAAGTTAGTAAAAAACGAGGGAGATAAATTATGTTAATGCCAAAGAAAACAAAATATAGAAAGCAAATGAAAGGTCGCAATAGAGGCAAAGCTGCTCGTGGAAATACCATAGCTTTTGGTGATATTGCAATCAAGGCAGTAGAATCTGGACGAATTGATTCAAGACAGATCGAAGCAGCAAGAATCGCAATGACTAGGCATATCAAACGATCTGGAAAAGTGTGGATTCGTGTTTTTCCTGATAAGCCAATCACGGCTAAACCATTAGAAACAAGAATGGGTAAAGGTAAAGGTGCGGTTGATAAATGGGTGATGAATATCAAACCGGGCAGGGTTATATATGAAATGGTTGGCGTGGAAGAATCTTTGGCTAGAGAGGCTTTGGCACTTGCGCAAAGCAAACTTCCATTTAAGACAAAAATTATAACGAGTGAGAGTGAAAATGAAATCTATTGATGTAATAAAATTTAGTGATATTAAAGACAAAAATATACAAGAATTACAAGCTATGTTGAAAGAAAAAAAGCTAAAGCTATTTGAATTAAAATTGCAACTTAAAACAATGCAATTGACTAATTATTGTGAAATTTCTAATGTTCGAAAAGAAATAGCAAGAATCAATACCGCTATATCAGCAAAAAGAGGTTAATGATGAATAAAGAGCAAAAATTCAAAAGAGTTATTCAAGGTAAGGTTATTAAAAAAAGTGGCGATAAAAGCTTTAGCGTGCTAGTTGAGAGAAAAGTCGTTCATCCAAAATATAGAAAAATCGTAAAAAGATTCAAAAAATACATTATCCACGATGAAAATAATTCTTGTAATATAGGCGATGTTATTGAGGCAGTAGAATGCAAACCTATATCTAAAAACAAGTCTTTTAAACTAAACAAGACAATAACTGCAGGAGTTGAGTAATGATACAGAGTTTTACTAGAATGAATGTCGCGGATAATAGCGGCGCAAAGGAATTGATGTGTATTAAGATTCTAGGTGGTAGCCATAGAAGATATGCTAGCGTGGGTGATGTTGTTGTTGCATCTGTGAAAAAAGCTATTCCTAATGGCAAAGTAAAAAAAGGTGATGTAGTAAAAGCCGTGATAGTGAGAACAAAAAAAGAAATACATAGAGAAAATGGCTCATTAGTGCGATTTGATGATAATGCGGCTGTTATTTTGGATGCAAAAAAAGAACCTATCGGCACTAGAATCTTTGGACCAGTTGGTAGAGAGGTTAGATATGCTAATTTTATGAAGATTGTTTCACTTGCTCCGGAGGTATTATAATGGCTAAGATTAAAAGAGATGATATGGTATTAGTGATTGCTGGTGATGACAAGGGAAAGAGTGGCAAAGTCCTAAAAGTCTTACCTAAAGAATCCAAAGTCATTGTAGAGGGTTGCAATGTCGTAAAAAAGGCTATCAAGCCAAGTGATAATAATCCTAAAGGTGGTTTTATCACCAAAGAAAAGCCCATACATATTTCAAATGTTAAAAAGTCATAGGAAGGTTTAAAGATGTATCAGTTGAAGGAATTATATTTAAATGAGGTTAGGGATAATCTATCAAAAGAATTTAATATCAAGAATCCTATGCTTATTCCAAAACTCGAAAAGATTGTAATAAGCGTTGGAGCGGGAGAATATTCAAAAGAAACAAAAATAATGCAAAATATCGCAGATACGATTTCTTTGATAGCTGGACAAAAAGCCGTAATTACCAAGGCAAAAAAATCTGTTGCTGGATTTAAAATGAGAGAGGGTGCTTTGATGGGGGTCAAAGTTACTCTTAGAGGCAAGAGAATGTATAATTTTTTGGAAAAATTGATTGTTATTTCATTGCCTAGAGTGAAAGATTTTAGAGGGATTCCAAGAAATGGATTTGATGGCAATGGCAATTACAATTTTGGTCTTAAAGAGCAGCTTGTGTTTCCAGAAGTTGTTTATGATGATATTATGGTTACTCACGGAATGAATATTACCATCGTAACTTCTACAAATAACGACAAAGAAGCGTTTAAATTATTAGAATTTCTTGGTATGCCTTTTGGGAAAGGAAGATAAATGGCAAAAAAATCAATGATTGCAAAAAATGCAAGAAAAGCAAAATTTAGTTCAAGATCTTATTCAAGATGTCAAGTTTGTGGTCGTCCGCATTCTGTTTATAGATATTTTAATTTATGTAGAGTTTGTTTAAGAAAAATGGGCAATGAGGGTCTCTTGCCCGGCATTAGAAAGTCTAGTTGGTAGGGAGATAATGAATGGTAAATGATATAATCGCAGATTCTGTTACTAGAATCAGAAATGCTTCTATGAGAAAGCTAGAATATACAAATCTTTATTACGCAAAGATTGTTGTAGCGGTTTTGGAGGTTTTCAAAGCTAAGGGATTTATTAAAGATTTTAGAATCAATTCCAAAGATAACAAACAAAATATAACCGTGATACTTGGTTATGATGATAGTGGAAAATCATTAATAAATGAGATAAAAAGGATTAGCAAGCCCGGAAGAAGAGTATATAAAAGCAGAGCAGAATTGAAAAGATTCAAAAATGGCTATGGAACGATTGTTGTTAGCACTTCTAAGGGTGTAATTTCAAATGATGAAGCCTATAAAAACAATGTAGGCGGCGAAGCTTTATGTAGTATATGGTAGGAGATTATTATGTCAAGAATCGGTAAGCAAGCAATTAATATTCCTAAAGGTTTGAATGTATCTTTAGATGGAACGAAATTGATTTTTAACAACACTAAAATACAAAAAGAATTAGAAACTCACGATAGAGTTGAAATCAATCTTACAAAAGAAACATTGTCATTTGGGCTAAAAGAATCGCAAGGACTCAAAGCAAAGGCATTTTGGGGAACTTATAGGGCTTTGGCAAATAATATCGTAGTTGGTTTGAGTAGCGGATTTACAAAGCAATTAGAAATCAATGGCGTTGGTTATAAAGCAACAATAAAAGGCAAGATTTTAGAGCTTTCTTTGGGCTATTCTCACCCTATTGATTATAAGATTCCAGATGGTATTGAGATCACTTTAGAAAAAAATATATTAACCCTAAAAGGTGCAGACAAGCAACAAATAGGACAAGTTGCATCTGAGATTAGAGCATTTAGAGCGCCTGAACCATACAAAGGCAAGGGTGTTAAATATGTTGATGAAGTGATTATACGCAAAGCTGGTAAAACCGCTAAAAAATAATAAATGGAGGTTTGGTTAAATGTTAAATAGCACTTTAAAATTAAAAAAGAAACTTCAACTAAAAAGAAAAGCTAGAGTTAGAGGCAGAATCTTTGGGGATTCTACAAAACCTAGAGTGAGTATTTTTAGATCGAATAAATATTTTTATGCGCAAGCAATCGATGATACAAAGGGTATTACTTTGGCTAGCGTAGATGGTAAAAAATTAGGCTTATCAAACAATATCGAAAGCGTAAAAGCAATCGCAGAGCATTTTGCAAAAAGTCTCAAAGATGCAAATATATCGCAAGTTGTTTTTGATAGAAATGGATATTTGTATCACGGCGTAGTTGCGGGTTTTGCAGATTCTCTTAGAGCAAATGGCATATCTTTATAAAAGGACTATAATGGAAATTAATAGAGAAGAATTTAAAGAAGTAGTTGTAAATATTGGTAGAGTTACCAAAGTCGTCAAGGGCGGTAGAAGATTCCGCTTTAATGCCCTTGTTGTGGTTGGAAATAAAAATGGGCTTGTAGGATTTGGACTTGGCAAAGCCAAAGAAGTCCCAGATGCAATCAAAAAAGCCATTGATGATGCGTTTAAAAATATCGTTAAAGTAAATATCAAAGGCACTACAATCGCACACGATATAGAACACAAATACAATGCAAGCAGAATCTTACTTAGACCAGCAAGCGAAGGGACGGGAGTAATAGCAGGCGGTAGTGCTAGACCAGTGATAGAACTTGCAGGAATCAAAGATATACTTACAAAATCACTTGGCTCAAGCAATCCTTACAATGTAGTTCGTGCAACAATCGATGCTTTAAGCCGAATCAAAGCATAAAAAAGGACATAAAATGGCATTAGAAAATATCAAACCAGCTAAAAATAGCACCAAATCCATTAAGCGAGTTGGTCGTGGTCAAGGTAGCGGTATGGGCAAAACTTCTACAAGAGGCGGAAAAGGACAAACTGCTAGGACTGGTTATAGTCAAAAAATAGGCTTTGAGGGCGGGCAACAACCACTACAAAGGAGACTTCCAAAAATTGGTTTTAAAAGTAGAGTGATAAAGCCCTATGTAATCAATGTAGATAAAATCACAAAAATAGCCACTCTTGATGAAATCACAAAATTAAGCATAAGAAAAGTGCATAAATATCCATCAAATACAAATAAAATAAAACTCATAGGAAAAAAAGTAAAAGATATTGCTTCAAAAGTAAAAGATAATAGTATCGTTGTTAGTGGAAAGCAATAATGAATAAAACAATAATCAATAAGATTCTAATCACTCTAGCATTTTTATTTGCATATCGCGTTTTGGCTTATGTGCCAATTCCGGGGGTTGATGTAGAGGTTATTAAAAGATTCTTTGATTCTAATTCGGGCAATGCACTAGGTTTGTTTAATATGTTTAGCGGGCAGGCAGTCGAGAGGCTTAGCATTATCTCACTTGGAATTATGCCCTATATTACTGCATCTATCGTGATGGAGCTTCTTGCTGCCACATTTCCAAATCTTGCAAAAATGAAAAAAGAGCGCGATGGTATGCAAAAATATATGCAAATCATTAGATACGCAACTATTGCAATTACCATAGTCCAAGCGGTAAGTGTATCCATAGGCTTGAGGACCTTAGAAGAGGGCAGTGCGATTTTGATTGATATGAATACATTTATTGTTATTTCTACATTTTCTATGTTGGCTGGCACGATGATGCTTATGTGGATAGGAGAGCAAATCACGCAAAAAGGCGTGGGCAATGGAATTAGCCTTATTATCTTTGCTGGAATCGTTGCTGGAATCCCATCTGCCATAGGTGGCACATTTGAGCTTGTAAATACGGGTGAAATCAATATCTTGGAATTAATCGCAATCATTGTAGTTATACTTGCAACGATTTTTGTCATTATCTATATAGAGCTTGCAGAGCGTAGAATCCCTGTGAGTTATGCTAGAAAAATCATTATGCAAAATCAAAATAAAAGGATTATGAACTATATCCCAATCAAGCTAAATCTAAGTGGCGTTATACCGCCTATTTTTGCCTCTGCGGTGTTGATATTCCCATCTACTATTTTGCAGGCTTCCTCAAATAGCACGATGTTAGCAATCGCCGATTTTCTAAGCCCAAATGGCAACGCATACAATGTCATTATGTTTTTTTTGGTAATGTTTTTTGCGTTTTTTTACTCTTCGATTGTGTTTAATTCCAAAGATATATCGGAGAATCTAAAAAGACAGGGCGGATTTATACCCGGACTTAGACCAGGCGAAGGGACGGCAAATTTTTTAAACACAACCGCAAGCAATCTTACTTTTTGGGGTGCATTGTATCTAGCCACTATATCTACGATTCCTTGGGTTTTATTAAAGATTATGGGCGTTCCATTTGTATTTGGCGGGACGGCAGTGTTGATTGTAGTCCAAGTTGCTATTGATACGATGAGAAGAATCGAGGCACAGATTTATATGAATAAATATCAAACACTAAGTGCAACAGGTTTATAATGTCTATTGAGATCAAGAATCTTAAAGAAATAGAATCTTTAAGAAATGCCAATAAAATCGTAGCTAAAACGCTAAATGAAGTGCGTAAAAACGCAAAGGCGGGCATTTCTTTAGAGGAGCTTGATAAAATAGCCGATGATTTTATCTTAAAACACAATGCAAAGCCCTCATTCAAAGGATTATATGGATTCCCAAAATCGATATGTTTATCGGTAAATGATACGATAATCCACGGGATTCCAGATTCTTATCGATTGAAAGATGGCGATATTTTGGGCGTTGATATTGGCGTAGAATACAATGGCTGGTATGGCGATGCGGCAATTACTTTTGGCATTGGTGAGATTTCTAATGAGGACAAGAATCTCATCAAATGCTCTAAAGATACGCTTTTTTATGCCATAGATCACATAAAAGTCGGTATGCGATTTAAACAACTTAGTGCTTTGATTCAGGATTTTATTGTCTCAAATGGTTATGTTCCACTTCGTGGATTCTGCGGACACGGGATAGGTAGAAAGCCTCACGAAGAGCCAGAAATACCAAATTATATAGATACAAATGCGATGCAAGGACCAAAAATCAAAAATGGTATGGTTTTTTGTATAGAGCCAATGATTTGTAATAAAAGTGGAAATTATAAGATTCTAGACAATAAATGGTCAGTTGTATCAGAAGATGGATTGAATGGCAGTCATTATGAACACACCATTGCAATCATCGACAACAAGGCAGTTATTTTATCAGAGGAGTAGTTTTTGGCAAAAGATAAATATGACAAAGAAAAAAAGAAGAAAATAAAAGATGATGTAATTGAGATATATGGCAAGGTAATAGAAGTTTTGCCAAATGCGACATTTAGAGTTGGGCTTGAGAATGAACATATTGTATTATGCCACATAGCAGGGAAATTAAGAATGCATTATATTAGGATTCTAACAGGCGATATAGTAAAGCTAGAATTAACCCCATATAGCATAGATAAAGGCAGAATCACTCTTAGATACAAAATAGAAGATATTCAAAAAGACCAAGATTTGATTGAGATTCAAAAGAAATTAGATCAAATCTATAAGTAATTTTTAAAGTAAAAAAGTATAAAATCTAAGCTTTTATTAAATCTTAGATTTTCACCTAAATTTCGTAAAATTGCTAAAATTTTTTTAAAGGAGAAATAATGAAAGTTCGACCATCTGTAAAAAAAATGTGTGATAAATGTAAGATAATAAAAAGAAAAGGCGTTATTCGTGTAATATGTATAACTCCAAAACATAAACAAAGACAAGGATAAAATATGGCTAGAATTGCTGGTGTAGATTTGCCAAAAAAGAAAAGAGTAGAATATGCTCTAACATATATCTATGGTATAGGATTAAAAACATCAAGAGATATCCTTAATGCTGTAAATATTTCTTTTGATAAGCGAGTTAATGATCTCAGCGAAGATGAAGTTTCTTCAATTGCAAAAAAGATTCAAGAAAGCTGCATTGTTGAGGGTGATTTGCGTAAAAAAGTAACTATGGATATAAAGGCATTAATGGAAGTTGGTAGTTATAGAGGTATTAGGCATAGAAAAGGGCTTCCAGTTCGCGGGCAGACGACAAAAAACAATGCCAGAACTAGAAAAGGCAAAAAGAAAACAATAGGTAGCAAGTAGGAGTAATAATGGCTAAGACAAATACAAAAACAAATACAAGAAAAAAATCTGCAAAAAAAAATATAGCTAGAGGCATCGTCCATATATCCGCTACTTTTAATAATACTTCTGTAACGATTACCGATGAAATGGGTAATGTTTTGTGTTGGAGCACAGCGGGTGCTCTTGGATTCAAAGGTTCTAAAAAATCAACGCCTTATGCCGCGCAACAATCCGTGGAATCTGCTTTGATGAAAGCAAAAGAATGTGGCATTAAAGAAGTCGGTATAAAAGTGCAAGGACCCGGAAGTGGTAGAGAAACGGCTATAAAAAGTATCGGTTCTATCGAGGGTATCAAGGTTTTATGGCTAAAAGATGTAACCCCATTGCCACATAATGGTTGCAGACCACCTAAAAGAAGAAGAGTGTAAGGAGAAGTAAATGGCAAGATATATTGGACCTGTAGAAAAAATTGAGAGGCGATTTGGTGTAAGCCTTGATATGAAAGGCGAGAGAAGATTAGCTGGAAAATGTGCTTTGAATTCACGAAAATATGGACCTGGTCAGCACGGACAAAGTGGTGGCAAAATCTCAGAATATGGATTGCAATTAAGAGAAAAGCAAAAAGCTAAGTTTATGTATGGCATTTCTGAGAGGCAATTTAGGGCAATATTCAATGAAGCACATAGAATCGAGGGAAATACTGGTGAGAATCTCATCAAATTATTAGAACAAAGACTAGATAATGTAGTGTATAGAATGGGTTTTGCCTCCACAAGAAGATTTGCTAGACAATTAGTAACTCACGGGCATATTTTAGTTGATGGCAAAAAAATCAATATACCCTCATTTGTCCTCAAAGCTGGGCAAAAAGTCAGTGTTAGAGAAAAAAGTATCAACAATAAACAAATCATTAGATCATTAGAATTGACAAGACAAACAGGCATAGTCCCTTGGGTAGATGTTGATGAGAGTAAATTTTTTGGTATTTTTACAAGATTGCCAAATAGAGATGAAGTCGTGATTCCAGTTGAAGAAAGACTTATTGTTGAATTATATTCTAAATAATAGTTAGGCGGTAAGAATGAAAACTATTAAAATATTCCCTTTTATTCCTACAAATATAGATGTAGAACAAATCAATCCAAATAGAGCAAAAATATCTGCTTATCCTTTTGAAACAGGATATGCAATCACTTTGGCTCACCCAATTAGAAGACTTTTGATGTCTAGCTCGGTAGGTTATTCTGTGGTTGGGATAAAAATCGATGGCGTTGCACACGAATTTGATTCGATAAGAGGTATGACAGAAGATGTATCGTTGTTTATCATAAACCTAAGAAAACTGCAATTCAAGCTAAAAGATCCCGATGAAACAAGCCTTGTTGTTAGCTATTCTTTTAGCGGAGAAAAGGTCATTCTTGGTAGTGATTTGAAAACGGATAAAGTCGATGTAATCAATCCAGAAGTATATATAGCCACGATAAATGATGATATTAAAATCAATTTTTCTCTTATTATCAACAAAGGCATAGGTTATGTAGCTAGCGAATATATAAGAGGTATGATATTAGATTCTTTTATACCCGTTGATGCGTATTTTACTCCAGTGAAAAAAATCACATATGATATAGAAAATGTCCTTGTCAAAGATGATCCCACATTTGAAAAGGTTATTTTTGATGTAGAAACCGATGGTAGAATTACTGCTATTGAGGCGTTTAAATATGCTATTTCTGTTATGTATAAACAAATGAGTATATTTAGCCAAGAATTAAATATAATGGATTCTGCTATCAAGGGTAGCGAAGAAGAGCCAAGCGAGGCTAAGATTTTATTTCAAAAAATAGATAGCCTAAATCTTAGTGCTAGATGTTCAAATTGCTTTGATAAAATAGGATTGAGATATATCGGTGAATTGGTATTGATGGAAGAAAGCGAGTTAAAAAATATCAAGAATCTAGGCAAAAGATCATATGATGAAATCACTAATAAACTAAGAGAAATAGGCTATCAAGTGGGAGCAAAATTGCCAAATAGTCTTAGAGAACTTCTTGTAAAAAAATTTCAAAATAAGGATATTGTATGAGACATAGTAATGATTATAGAAAGCTTGGAAGAACATCATCTCATAGAAAAGCATTATTGAAAAATCTCTCGATTGCATTGATAAAATACGAAAAAATTGAGACGGGATTGTTTAAATCCAAAGAATTACAATCTTTCATCGAAAAGCTAATCACTCAAGCAAAAATCGGCGATAGCAATTCGCATAGGCAAGTATTTGCAAAGCTACAAGACAAAATCGCCACAAAAAAGCTTATTACTGAGATTGCACCTAGATATGCACAAAGAAATGGTGGCTACACTTCTATTCACAGGACTGCACTTAGAAGAGGCGATGCCGCTCCTATGGCTAAAATCGAATTTGTAAAATAATATTTATCGGTAGATTCTAGAATCTCAAAGATTGCTAGAATCTAAATTAGATTGATAGATTCTAGAATCTAAAATTATTCTAAGAATCCTCTATAACACTTTTGGCAAAGTGATTCCCGTCTGCCTTTGATATTTGCCATTTCTATCTTTATAGCTTGTATTGCATATTTCATCGCCTTCAAAAAATAATACTTGCGCGATTCCCTCATTTGAATATATTTTTGCAGGTAGCGGAGTCGTATTTGATATTTCAATAGTGATATTGCCCTCAAATTCTGGTTCAAATGGCGTTACATTGACGATTATTCCACATCTTGCATAAGTGCTTTTTCCAAGACATATTGCTAATACATTTCTTGGAATCTTAAAATACTCTATCGTCCTAGCAAGTGCAAATGAATTTGGCGGCACTATGCAAATATCGCCCGTGTAATGCACGACATTATTCGCATTGAAATCTTTTGGATCTACGATTGTTGAATTGATATTTGTAAATATTTGGTATTCATTAGCCACTCTAATATCGTATCCATAGCTACTTACTCCATAGCTAATGACCCCTTTTCTTAGTTGATTTTGCGCAAATGGCGTAATCATCTCATATTCAAGCGACATTTTTCTTATCCAGTTATCAGATTTTAAACCCATCTAAAGTAAGCCTTTCATTAATTTTATGCTATTATACAAAATTGATTAGTGGATTGCTATCTTTATTGATAAAGTTTATACAAAGGCTTAAAAATGAATATACAAGAAATAAAAAAATTGCTTGAAATGTTTGATAATTCTAGTTCCATAAAGCTAAAAATCATCAATGAAAATTTTGAAATTTCGCTTGAAAAAAGTGGTGCAAAGCTCCCAAAAAACACCGCCCCGATTTTGCAAGCCCCTATCCAAAATATCCAAGCCGATATTACAGATTCTACGCCCCAAACCGCACCGCAAACCACGCCTCCGAGCACAAACGCAAATACAGAAATCATCACTTCTCCTATGGTTGGCACTTTTTATCGCGCTCCATCGCCAGATTCTGCTCCGTATGTAAATATCGGCGACAAGGTAAAAAAAGGTCAAACAATAGCAATTATCGAAGCGATGAAGATAATGAATGAAATCGAAGCGGAATTTGATTGTAAAATCATCGATATTATTCCCTCAGATGCCCAAAGTGTGGAATTTAGTAGCGAATTATTTGTAGTTGAGAAGATATAAATGAATAAAACAATACAAAAAAAAGAAATCAAGAGAATCTTGATTGCAAATCGTGGCGAAATCGCATTAAGGGCGATTAGGACGATACAGGATATGGGTAAAGAAGCCGTTGTGATTTATTCTACGGCGGATAAAGATGTGCATTATTTGGATATTGCGGATATTAAGATTTGTATAGGCGCTCCAAAATCAAGCGATAGCTATCTAAATATTCCAGCAATCGTTACCGTTGTGGAGCTTTTCAAGGTAGATGCGATATTTCCGGGATATGGATTTTTGAGTGAAAATCAAAATTTTGTTGAAATTTGCGAGAATCACGGCATTGTTTTTATTGGACCAAGCCACGATGTAATGGCTTTGATGAGTGATAAAAGCAAAGCAAAAAATGTGATGAGAGAAGCGGGGATTCCCGTCATTGAGGGCAGTGATGGCGTGATTAGAGATATCAAAGAAGCAGAAGAAATAGCAGATAATATTGGCTATCCAGTGATTATAAAAGCCGCAGCAGGCGGTGGCGGTAGAGGTATGAGAATCGTAGAAAACAAAGAAAGTTTTAAAAACTCATTTCTTGCCGCCGAATCTGAAGCAGTTAGTGCATTTGGCGATGGATCTATTTATATAGAAAAATTTATCAAAAATCCAAAACATATCGAAGTCCAAGTCCTTGGCGATAAATATGGAAATGTGTTGCATATCGGCGAGAGAGATTGTTCTTTGCAACGAAGACAACAAAAACTAATCGAAGAATCGCCCGCAGTGGTGTTAAGCAAAGAAGTGCGCGAAAATCTACTAAAAACCGCTACAAAAGCCGCGAAATATATCAAATACGAGGGCGCAGGCACTTTTGAATTTTTGCTTGATGAAAACAAAACGGATTTTTATTTTATGGAGATGAATACGAGATTGCAAGTAGAACACACGGTTAGCGAGATGGTAAGTAGCCTTGATTTAATAGAGCTTATGATAAAAATAGCCGAGGGAGAGGAACTTCCAAGCCAAGATTCTATTAGATTTAGCGGACACGCGATAGAATGCAGAATCACCGCCGAAGACCCAGAAAAATTCTATCCCTGCCCGGGAAAAATCACTACTTGGATTCCCCCAGGTGGCGGAAATGTGAGATTGGATACGCATATATATGCGGGTTATGTCGTGCCTATTTTTTATGATTCTATGATTGGCAAGCTTATTATTTGGGCGCAAGATAGACCAAAGGCTATTGCTAGAATGAAAAGAGCGCTAAAGGAATTCAAAGTAGAGGGGATCAAAACGACTATTCCATTTCATTTAAATATGATGGATAATGAGGATTTTCAAAAATCCAGAATCCATACAAAATATTTGGAACAAAAAATGCTGTGATAGAGAATGGAGCTAAAATCTATGAGTGGCAAGATAATAGGGTGTTGGATTTAGAACTATCGTATAGCGGGTGTTTCCCTAGACATTTGCCATATTATATCATTCTGATAGGAATCTTAATGAAAGAATGATATTCAAAAATCCCAAAAGTAAAAAAATATTATGAAAATTTAGAAAACAATAAACCACAGCAAGACTTTCCTAAGGTAGTTAAGAATATGGAAGTAGGGTTTAATGAAAGAATAAAAAAATATACTTGGGAAGCTAAAGCATAATTTATGGTGAAAGAAAATATGAAAAGGATAAAAAATGTTTGGCACAAGATTTGAACTTGATGAAGAGAAAATATTACGAGAAGATATTTATGATTTGGATTCTATGTATGCAAAGATAGAGGAGCTTGCCACAAAAAGAGCTGGGCTTACAAAAGTATCAAAAAATCACTATGAATTTAGAGGCGAAAAAAATGCACAAGCACATTTGGGAATCTTGGTGTTTAATTGCTTATCGGAATGTGATTGGTTCACCAAAAATGTCAAAAGCTGGAATTGGCTTGGAGATAGTAATGATGAAAACTATGTAGGGGATTTAATCGCTTTGCTTAAAAAAGAAAATATAGGTGTATGGGCGTGAGTGAGAAAAAACTAAAATCCATAGCCTTTGATTTAGATACTAAAGCTTTTTGGTGTTTATTTGCTATTTTTAGAAAGTGTTATAAAGTATTATTATTAAACAAAGGCATACAATGAAAACGACTTACCAAAGGGCATATAGCATAGGAGATTCTATTTCAATTTTAAATAAATATAAAGCAGCATTACCGAGAATCAATATGAAAATATCCTATCAAACATAGGTAATTTTGCCATTGAAAATATGTATTTAGATGAGCAAAATATTTTAAATAGTATCCAAATCCTCAAAGGCGAAAAAACAGCCGATGAGTTAACAATGGAACAAAAAAAGGAATGGGGCTTATCTAGCCAAATGTAGATAAAAATTTCTCAAGCACGATTCTAGTGTCAAGTAATGGATATGCCATTTCTTTTGTTTTAATACACTATATCAACACCCTATCGAATATTTAGTGCTTTTTTGATGCGATTTTGCACTTCATTAAGGGCTTTGCACTCGTAATTTTTAGGCTTTTTCCCAAGTTTTATATATTCATTATAAAATTCCACCT
>X235_Pygmy_Slow_Loris__coassemble_54_pt1 | contig 17265 bp, 15 predicted proteins | sample X235_Pygmy_Slow_Loris__metabat2_high_PE_008 | metagenome-assembled genome bin X235_Pygmy_Slow_Loris
CTTAGATTCTGTCATTGCGAGAAAAACGCAGTTTTTCGTGGCAATCTATAAATTTTTGGATTGCTTCGCATTCGCTCGCAATGACAAAGGGCTTCGCTCGCAATGATAAAAAGATATCTTCATAATGACTCGTTGAATCGTCTTTGTAAATCCGCATTAGCCGATTTGTGGCGATCTATGTTATTAAGTCAGCTTAATTTATTTTAAAACTCCTTAAGTGAAAAAATTTGCCTGCCTAAAGATTCTTCATTTGCCATAAGTTGCGCCCTTGCCTTTTGTATTAAATCAAAATTATTTGCCACTACCTTTGCGATTTGTTCTTGTGTTTGAGAATCTAGCTGAGGAATCAAAATTTTTTGTAATTCTTCTTTGGATATAGCTGTTAAAATTGTGCCGCTAGGGAATTTCTTTAAATACTCTTGAAACAAAGAGCTTCTAAAAAGCATAAGCAGACTCTCAGCATTCATTCTGTGCGAACGAAGCACATAAAAGCCTGTTGAAACTAAGCAATTGTCAAATTCTTTTGTAATTAAGGCACAAGATTCTAAACTCCCCTCAATACTAGAAATAATCACATCGCCATTTCTAACAAGCCTCCTAGCCCTAGTGGGTAAATCCCTGCCTAAATAGCTTTTAGGCGTGCGTATAAAGCCATTGCTTTCTATATCTGCAAGCTCGATATAACGATAAAGTTCATTCTCTTTTGGCTTAAAATTCTTGTCTTTAATTTCACAAGAATCTAATGTAAAATAGCCATTTGCATAAGATTTTATTTTTGATTCCATTATGTCGTATTTGTTTTGATAATATTCACTATCTAGCCTACTTGTTTTAAGAAAACTTTCTTTAAAGGTGCGGATAGAGTAATTAAGAGCATTATTTGCCCCCCCCCCCGATAGCTTTAGAATCCCTCCAAAAGCTTAAATTCTCGCTTTTTGCAAAGTCGATAAAAGCCTCGGCTATGCCGTCCTTAGTCAAGCCCTCGTGGTTAAATAAATCGTGTGCGACTATCTTATGCCCGTGAGTATCGAGGATAAACTCGCCCTTGTCGTCTTTAAGGTAGAGCTTATCGCCTGAGCTGTCCTTGCTAGGCTCGCTCATCGTGGCAAAGAATATATTATAATCTTCTTTTTTAGGGCAAAGCTCGCGCCCAAGCTCATCACTCCCGCCCCATTTTTGCAAAAAAAGCACGCTAGTTTTCGTGCCTGTGTGAGGCTTAAAGACATTAGGGTGAAGTCCTATGACGGCTAAGATCCTAGCCCTGTGGGCTATAAATTCGCGTATGTATTTATCGCTTGAGTTGTTAAAGCGACCTTGAGGCAGCACGATAGCCATACGCCCGCCGGCACGCAGCATATCTAAATTTCGCTCGATAAATAAAATATCACGGCTGATTTTGTTTTTGCCAAGTTCATAACTACTATATAGATTTTCACTAGTAATGTCGCCTGCAAAGGGTGGATTTGCCATTACTATATCAAAATTAAAGGCTTTATAGTCTTTTGTGTATTTTTCGTCTTTGGAGCTTTTTGTATCCGCGCAAAGCTTTTCAAAATTTTCAAAGCCCTCGCTATAAATTTTCTCCCAATCCCCTATCTTTGCTTCTTTTTGCCAATTTTTATAATGCAAGGAGTTTAAAAACAAAACATTTGTTTCGCCATCTCCTGCGATTTTGTTTAAAAGCCTGCCTATGCGAACGCTTTTTTTATCAAAATCAATAGCAAAGACATTTTTCACATAGGCTTTTTGCTCCTCGCTTGGTTCTTGTGAGGAGAAAAGATTTTTGGATTTTGGATTTATTTTATTCCATACATACAAAATCGCGTGCATAGGAAAGCCACAACTCCCGCTAGCTGTATCGATGAGCTTTTCGCTGGGTTTTGGATTAAGCATTTTTACGCACATATCAATCACATAGCGCGGGGTAAAATACTGACCCTTATCGCTCTTTTGTCCTTTGACTGCAAGGTATTCAAAGGCATCATCAATGACTTCAAAATTTGAATTTGAAAGCTTGATATTTTGCAGATACGATACGCTGATATTAAGCTCTTCGGTGTGTAGCTCAAAGCTTGAATCACTTTCAAAAATGCCCCGCCATTTATCCTTTGCCTCATCAAACAAGGCGTTTATCCTCTTTCTAAAATCCGCCTCGCTTTCATCTTGCCTTTGGCTTCTAAACTCTAAAAATCTAAATTTTTTATCGTCTATGTCTTTGATAAATTCTTTGAATTCGGCATAGTTTGTAAAGCTTTTGTCCTCTGAGAGAAAATCTATCCTTTCAAAGTCTTTTCTTGATTTGTATTCATCATAAAGCTTGGTAAAGATGAGCTTAAAAATCTCCTCAAAACTATCTACCCCAGAATTTGCCAAGACGACATCTTCAAAGTCTTTGATGATTTTTTGTAGGGTTTTGTTTTGAAGCTCGTCATTAAGCAGGAGGTTTTTTAAGGTGTATTTAGTGCTTAAAAAATCCTTAAGGGTTTGAGTATAAGAGGGGATATTATCAAGCTTTTCTAGCTTTGTGGTTTTGTATTTTTTGTTTTCTTTGTTGTGATAAAACTCCTCTATGCTATCGCCATTGCAAAGCACGCCTAAGGGGGCGTTAAGCCATCTTGTGTAGGATTCTAGCTGGGCGTATCCTTCTTTTTCTTTGGGCTTTTTGACCTCCACGATGATATAGGGGCTATTGTTTTCATCATAGATGATAATGTCTGCGCGCTTTTTGTTTTTTACTTCTTTTGCTGTTTTGCCTGTGTCGCGCCCTTGCTGGATGGCGACTTCTACTTGGATTTTATCTTTTGGATAGTTGTATTCATTAAGAAGCTTATCTAAGTAGAGTTGGCGGACGATTTCCTCAGGGCTTAGTTTTACTTCCTTAGCTCGTATGAGGCAGGGCGCATAATAAGACCCGCCGTTTTTAGAATCTTTGCTAAGAATTCTTTTTTCAAGTTTAATTATGGCTTCTTGGCTAAATAAATCAAGCTTATAATCGCTATCTTTTAAAATCTCCCTTAGTTTCATACATTCTCCTTTTTTCTGCCATCTTCTAGCACTCTAGATTCTCCATTTTGCCCTATTTCTAGCACGACATAAGGCAAGCCTTGTTTATTTAACTCTTGCATAAAATAATCTGGGTTGTTTTGCTCCATATTCCACACGCCCGCACCTTTATAATTATCTATGCCTTGAGTTTCCCCGCCTTGTGGCATATCGCTATTATCCGCATTGCTTTCAATTTTTGAGCATTCTATCCCCCATTTGCCCTCACAAATAAGCTTTGCACCAATCATCGCTGGCACGCCTGTGGTATAGCTCACGCCTTGCGCATTGACTTCTTTGTAGCAAGATTGGTGATCGCAAATATTGTAGATATAAATAATGCGCTCTTTGCCATCTTTTAGCCCTTTGATATAGCAGCCAATGTGCGTTTGCCCTTTTGTGCGTGAGGATAGGCTAGATGGGTCTGGCAAAAGCGTTTTTAGCACTTGGATAGGCACGATTTTTGTGCCATTGTGATTTACTTCATCTACGCGCAAAAGCCCGATATTTTCCAAGCATTTCATATGCGTAAGATAGCTCTCCCCAAAGGTCATAAAAAAGCGGATTCTTCGTAGTCCTTTGATATTTCGCACTAAAGATTCTAACTCCTCGTGATAGAGTAAATAGCTATTTTTCACGCCAACTTCGGGGTATTCCCATTCTTTCATAAGGCTTAAAGGAGCTACATCGCGCCACTGCCCGCTAGCATAAGGGATATTTTGCAAATCTTGCGTGTTAGATTCTAAAGGAAAATGCTTTTCCTCTCTCTCAAACTTGCGATAGATAGAATCTTGCTTTAGGTCAGCATTTAGTGCGAGATTGGCAAGATTAGATTGTAAGCTAATAGAATCCAAATTAGCGTATGCGTTGCTTACCCAATAGCGCGCTTTAGAGCTTACTTCACGCAGATTAATTTCAGGATTGAAATTTGTCGCAAAGGCATAGCCGTGATCCCCTGCATTGCAATCCAAAATATCAATACTTTGAATCTCATCAAAATAATGCTTTTTTGCATACGCACAAAAAACATTCGTAACACCCGGATCAAAGCCACTTCCAAGCAAGCCAAAAATGCCCGCAAGCTTGTAGCGCATATCATAAGCCCATTGCTCTTTATACTCAAAATGCGCGCTATCTGGATGCTCGTAATTTGCGGTATCAAGGTAATGCACGCCGCATTCTAAGCAAGCTTGCATAATGCTTAAATCCTGATAGGGTAGTGCGACATTTACCACGACATAGGGATTTGTGCGCTTTATAAGTGCTATGAGAGAATCTACTTTATCTGCATCCACTTCCTCGCATTCTATCTCGCCTAAGCCTTTAGAGCGGATAGATTCTGCGATTGCTTGACATTTTGATAATGTGCGTGAAGCTAGGATAATGCGAGAAAACACCTCTCTATTTTGCGCACATTTATGTGCTACCACACCGCCAACGCCACCTGCCCCGATTTGTAAGATTGTTGCCATTTTTTTACTCCAAAAGCTATTTTTGTGAGATTCTATCAAATTTGATTATGTATCTTTGAATTTGTATTTGTAAGTCCTAAGCAATGCTATAAATAATGAACTGATCGTAGGACCGATGATGATCCCCCAAAAGCCAAAGCTAGCAAGTCCAGCCAAGATTGCGATAAAAATAACCATTTCATTGATATTGACGGGATTTTTTAGGAGAATCTTATTTACTATGTTTATGATGAGTGGTTTTATCACATTATCAATAATCGTGCCAATAAAAATCATAGAATACAATGCGATAAATATCGCTCCACTCAAATCGCCACTCCAATATACATACAAACTTACCGGTAACCAAACAATAGCTCCGCCAACGACTGGAACAATCGATGCAATGCCATATAAAACGCCAAATAAGATTCCACTAAATCCAAAAAATGCCACTACCACGCCAAAACTAAGCCCTTGAAGTATCATTGATATAATCGTGCTAAAAAATACCACTTTTAACACGCCGCTTACTTCATCTAAAATCTCCTTGCTATCGGCTTTTTCAAAAGGTATCATATCGATAATATAATCTCTTATGAAGATTCCATAATAATAAAACAAATATAAAAATATGAGGATAAAAATAGAATCTGTAACAAAATTAATCCCCGCTTTTCCTATCGTGCCGCTAAGATTCATAGCGTAGCCTGCGATTGTGTTTATGTTGATTGAGGTGATGAAATCTATCGCATTGTCTTTTAGTGATGTTGGGAGTTGCTCGGCTAATTCTATGCCTTGCGTTTTTGATTTGTTGATGAAATTTGATAATGCTTTGATGTCGATATTTGAAATATCGTGTATCACGCTATTTGTAACTAATGCAAGCGGAAGAATGAAGATTCCAAGAAATATGATAATCGTCAAAAACGATGAGATGAAATTGTATTTTATGTATTTATCTACGAATTGTTTTAGTCCAAAAGTAGCCACGCACAAAAGCAAAGCCACGATTAGATTCATCAAAAATGGCTTGTATAGTTGCAATATCCAATATAATGTAAATGCAAAAATAATCCAAAAAAAATATTTTTGTTTCAAGTTTTGTCCTTAAAATAAATCATTATTTGCAATGCCAAACAAATCATAAGTCTTTTTTGTGGCGATTCTGCCTCTTGGCGTCCGCTCTACATAGTTGTTTGCTAAGAGATATGGCTCTATTATATCCTCTATGGTTCGCTCATCTTCGCTTAAATTTGCCGAAATCGTGCTAAGTCCAAGCGGCTTTCCTGCTGCCTTTACTAATAAATCCAAAAATGCCAAATCAAGCTCATCAAAGCCGTTTTCATCGACTTTTAGTTCTTTTAGGGCTTTTATCGTTGTATCAAGGCTAATTAAATCCTCATCATAATATTCGCTAAAATCTCGAATCCTTTTTAATAATCTAAGTGCGATTCTAGGCGTGCCTCGCGCTCTTCTTGCGATTTCATCGCTAGAATCTTGTGATATTTTTTTGTTTATTTTTTTTGCGGCAAGATTGATTATCGTGGATAATTCATTTTGATTATAAAACTGCATTCTAAAAGTCATACCAAATCTATCTCTAAGCGGATTGCTAAGCATTCCCGCCCGAGTTGTCGCTCCAATGAGGGTAAATTTTTCTATATCGACTTTTATGGTTTGTGCCGCAGGTCCAGCACCAATAATAATATCTAATCTAAAATCCTCCATAGCAGAATATAGAATCTCCTCTATATTGCTTCCTAAGCGGTGAATCTCATCGATAAATAATATATCGCCTTTGTTTAGATTCGTGAGGATTGCGGCTAAATCGCCACTTTTTTCAATCATCGGCGCGGAAGTAACTTTTATATTTGTGTTCATTTCATTTGCAATAACAAAACTAAGCGTGGTTTTGCCAAGCCCTGGCGGTCCAAAAAGCAATATGTGGTCTAAAAATTCGCCTCTTTTTTTGCTTGCACTAATTGCTATGTGAAGATTTTTTTTGATATTTTTTTGCCCTATGTATTCATTGAAATTTTGCGGGCGAAGTGAGCTTTCCTCTTTTTCTTCAAATGAGATTTTTTCGATTTCTACTATTCGTTGCATTAATAGCTTTCATCATCATTTGGGAATCTTGCGTTTTTTATATCATCGCTGTATTGTTTGATTGCTTGCTTTAGTAATTCTTTTCCATTTAGATATTGGCGGACAAATTTTGGTTTGAATTCATCAAAAAATCCAAATGCATCACTCCAAACCAAAATCTGCCCATCGGTATCTTTCCCGCTTCCAATGCCAATAGTAGGTATTTTTAGATTTTGCGTAATATCCCTAGCTATGTCGCTTTTTGTGCCTTCGATAATCAAAGCAAAAGCTCCTGCTTCTTGCAATTTTAATGCAAGTTCTAGCATAGAATCTTTTTGTTCCTTGCTTTTGCCTTTGATTTTATATCCACCTTCAAATCTATAAAATTGTGGCATAAGCCCGATATGAGGCATCGTTGCTATGCCGTTATTAGTTAGCATTTTTACCATATCAATCTTGCTTTCATTGACTTCTATTTTGATTGCATCGGCTCCGCCTTGTTTGTATAGCTTTGTTGCATTTTTTAGTGCGGCTTTGTTCGTGTTGTATGACCCAAATGGCATATCAGCGACTAATAATGATTTTTTGATTGCTTTTGAAACTGCTTGTGTGTGGTAAATCATAGCATCTAAGCTTAAAGGAATCGTATCTTTATTTCCGCCAAAACTCATTGATAAGCTATCGCCAACTAATATCATATCCACTTCGCCATCAAAAATGCCCGCAAACAACGCATCATAAGCCGTAATTGATGTAATTTTGCTATGTCCTTTTAATTTTTGAAAAGTAGAAATATTTATTTTCATTTATTCTCTCTTTTTGGGTGCGTTAAGAATCTAAATGAAGATTCTTATTCGCACGATTTTTATAACACGCCTTGGTCGATCATAGAATCCGCAACTTTTCTAAAGCCAGCGATATTTGCGCCTACTACTAAATTTCCTTTGGCATTAAATTCTTTTGCAGTTTGACTTGCATTGTTGAATATATCTTCCATAATTTGATGTAATCTTTGGTCAGTGTATTCAAAAGTCCAAGGAGTCATACTTGCATTTTGTGCCATTTCCAAGCCACTTACTGCCACGCCACCAGCATTTGCAGCTTTGCCCGGACCATAGCATATTTTTGCCTCAATAAATTGATGAACAGCATCTATTGTAGAAGGCATATTTGCACCCTCGCTTACGCATTTGCAGCCATTTTTTAGTAATGCTTTTGCATCTTCTAAATTTAACTCATTTTGTGTTGCACTTGGGAATGCCGCAAAGCAAGGTATATGCCATACTGGATTAGTTCCATTTTTGTATTTTGATACAGGTGTGTATTCTGCGCCTTTTTTCTCTTTTGCATACGCCTCAAGGCTTAATCTTTTGACTTCTTTGATTTCTTTTAATAATGCCAAATCGATTCCATTTTTGTCATAAATCATACCTTTTGAATCGCTGATTGTTACGGGTTTTGCGCCTAATTGTTGTAATTTTTCGATTGTGTATATTGCGACATTTCCGCTTCCAGAAACGGTGCAGATTTTGCCATCTAAATCCTCGCCTCTTTCTTTTAACATATTTTGAGCAAAATATACGCAACCATAGCCAGTAGCCTCTGGTCTTACAAGACTTCCGCCCCAATTTAGTGCTTTTCCTGTCAAAACGCCCTCAACTCTATTTGTGAGTTTTCTATATTGTCCATAAAGATAGCCAATTTCTCTTCCGCCTACGCCTATATCGCCTGCTGGGACATCGGTATTAGCGCCAATGTGTCGATAAAGTTCATTCATAAATGCTTGGCAGAATCTCATCACTTCGCCATCGCTTTTTCCTTTTGGGTCAAAATCACTTCCACCTTTTCCACCGCCCATAGCAAGCGTTGTTAATGCGTTTTTAAAGATTTGTTCAAATCCCAAAAATTTGATAATCCCCGGAGTTACGCTTGGGTGAAATCTAAGTCCTCCTTTGTATGGTCCTATTGCAGAGTTAAATTCGATTCTACAAGCCCGATTTACTTGAATCTTGCCATTATCATCTACCCAAGTTACACGAAAAAATATTTCTCTATCTGGCACAACAAGGCGCTCTAAAATCGCATTTTGCTCGTATTTGTTGTATTTTTTCAATACTGGTTCTAGTGATTCTGTTACTTCTCTTACCGCTTGATGAAACTCATATTGCATTGGATATTTTGTTTCTACAAAATTATTTATACTTTTGATGTATTTCATTATTTTCTCCTAATTTTAAATATTGATTTTTTCTCTAATTTCTCTCTAATTTTCCCTATACAATTTAAAAATGATTGATTTTAATATGCGTCATATTTACTCCTAATGTTAAGATGAGTGATTTTAATCCTCTATGTATTTTTTGAGATTCTTGCCTACTCTAGGGTGTTTTAGCTTTTTTATCGCACTAGATTCTATTTGTCTAACTCGCTCTCGTGTTACATTTAGCTCTTTTCCTATTTCTTCAAGCGTTCGATCACTCTCATCTTCTAAAAGTCCAAATCGCATTTTTATTACCGCTCTTTCTCGCTCATTTAATTGCATCAAAACTTCATCTATTTGTCCTCTTAGATCTTCTTTTAATACCTGTTCCATCGGTCCTATGGTGTTTTTATCCTCGACAAAATCGCCATATTTTCCATCTTCATCATTACCAATTGGCGTATCAAGGCTAATTGGCTCTTTTGTCATTTTGATTACATTTTTTATTTTATCTGCTGGAAGAGAAACTTCTTTTGCGATATATTCTATATCTGGCTCTTTGCCGTATTTTTGTATGTAATCTCTTTGCGTTTTGTTTATTTTATTGACGGTGTCAATCATATGAATTGGGATTCTAATAGTCCTTGCTTGGTCTGCAATCGCTCGGCTTATGGCTTGTTTTATCCACCAAGTAGCATAAGTTGAGAATCTATAATCCCTTTTGTATTCGAATTTATCCACCGCTTTCATCAATCCTATATTGCCCTCTTGTATCAAATCAAGAAATGGTAGCCCTCGATTTGTGTATTTTTTCGCATTTGATACAACGAGTCTTAGATTGCTTTTTGCCATTTTGTTTTTGGCTTTATCTACGATTAATTTTCCTCTTTTGATTTGCTCTAGAATCTCTTTTAATTTTTTTTCATCAAGATTAAAGCTATCTTTTGATGCTTCTTTTGTTTGAAGTAATTTTTTGATTTCTACATAAGTGCTTACCATCGTAGTTTCTGGGACTGCTTGGGCGATATCGGCTTTTGACATATTTAATATATTTGATAGTATTTTTTTGTGATTCTCAATAAGTGTTTCATTAAATAATGGCAATCTATACTCAAGGCGCTTCATTTCTTTTTCAAAGCTTTCATCGCCTTTTACGACATTTTCCATAATTCTTACGATTTCTGTGATTAATTTGCTTGTTGGTCCAAGCGCTATTAATTTTTCTTTCAATACTTCTTTTTTGTGCGCTAGCAACAATATATGCCCTAAATCATTTGGATCTTTTGGGACTATTTCTAGTGCTTTTAATCGCTCTTTTTTTGCTTTTTCTAGTTCTTTAAACGCCGCGACAATGGTTTTCACGCGCTCGCTGTCTTTTTTTGTTGATGTTTTTTCATTGCTTTTTTCCTCGTCTTCTTCGCTCTCATCGCTATCATTGTCATCAAAAGAATCTTTATCTTCAAAATTTTTGAATAATTCCTTTACTCGTCTTTCTCGATTAATCAACGCATCTCTATAATTGTGAATGAAATCCGTGAGATAGGGCACAGAACATATCGCATCAATGATGATATTTTCGCCTGTTTCGATATTTTTGCCAAGTTCTCTTTCTTCTTCTTTTGTGAGAAGTTGAATCTGTCCCATTTCCCTTAGATACATTCTTACAGGGCTATCGCTTCTACTCCATTCTAAAGATTCTCTTTCTTTTGCAAGATCAAATTCATCTTCGAGATTCTCATTTATTTGCTTTTGTTTGTTTTCTTTTTCTAGGATTTTTTCCTCATAATTGAGTTGTTTTGCTAATTCTGATGAGCTAAGAAATGTTTTTTTGTATTTTTTTGCTAATTCTTGAATCTTTTTTACTTGTGCGGCGGTTGCGGGCTTTTTTAGGATAGAGGCGATTTCCTCATACGCTATAAATTCGCTATCTTGTTGAAATAATTCTATCAATCGTTCTGTTGTTTTTTTTGATTCATTGGACATTGTCATTCCTTGAATAGAAGTTCTCTAAAAAGAAGCCCGATTATACTAATTTAATATAAATATAAGCTTATATTACCGAAAGCCCCAGTTCTGCCTTGCTTCATCGATCATTATTTTTTTTATCTCACTAAGCATAACGCCCTCTTTATCATCTAGCATATCGCCTAGATTCCCATCAGGTAGCGTGATAAACGAATCCCCATAGAATCTCCAAATGATATTATCTTCTACATAATCTCCCACTCTATTTACTCTAACAACAAAGCAATTATTCAAAAAACTTCTTGTTTGAAATAGGCGAATCCATCTATCATTTGAATTAAAAGTGCTTGCAGTGGGGACTATCACCATATCTACATTTTTCTTTTTTAGTTTTATCCACAATTCATCAAAATGTATTTCAAAGCCAAATAAAACGCTTATATTTAATCCATTTACCTTAAAAACAAATGGCTCTTTTGCCCTCAAATCGTTATTAAAAAAATCCCTTTCATTCCAGTGGTCCATTTGCATTAATCTTTGGGATTGATAAAAATTAGTCTTTTTTTCATCGACAATAGCGATACTTTTAAAGATTTTGTTATTTTTGCACTCATAAATCGGGGCGATAATAGTCGTTTTGTATTTTGTGGCAATGTTATTTAGATAAGCGTTCAAGGCTAAAAAATCCTTGTTTATTTTTTTGTAATCTTTTTTTATGGTTTTGAAAAATGGATTTAATACATATTCGCCAAGCACGATTAAATCTATATCTTTTTTCTTGCAAAAATTGCTTAGATATTTATTGAAAGTTTTGTCATTTGGTTTGATAGATTCAAATTGTGAGATTAGAATCTTCATTCGTTTGTATCCTGCGTTGAAGAATCTTTCATTTCTTCGTATTGTATTTTGGCTTCCTCTAGCATTTTTTGTGCGTCTTTTAGATGTGAGATTCCCTCTTTGTATAATTCCATTCCATCTTTTAGGCTTAATTCATTATTATTTAATTTTTCTAAGATTTCTTTTACTCTTTGGACTTTTTGTTCAAATTCCATACTTGCTCCTATTTTGTGAAGTTTATCCGTGATAATTTGGCGATTCTTTTGTAATATCAACATCGTGCACGTGAGATTCTCTAAGTCCAGCGCTAGTAATTTCGACAAATTCCACCTTATCCCAAAGGCTTGGAATATCTTTACTTCCTAAATATCCCATAGAACTTCGCAATCCGCCCTCAAGTTGAAAAATAATATCCGCGATTTTCCCTCTATATGGCACTCTTCCCTCAATCCCTTCTGGCACTAATTTATCTTTTGCAACGCCCTCTTGGAAATATCTCTCTCCACTCCCTGAAGTCATCGCACCAATGCTTCCCATTCCGCGATAGTTTTTGTATTGTCGTCCTTGATAGATAACAATATCACCTGGGGCTTCTTCACAGCCTGCAAGCAAACTTCCTATCATAACACAGCTAGCACCAAGTGCGATTGCCTTTGCTACATCGCCTGAATATTTTATCCCGCCATCTGCGATAATTGGAATATTATGTTTTTTTGCCTCACTAGCACAATCCAAAATAGCCGAGATTTGAGGCATTCCAACTCCCGCTACAATCCTAGTAGTGCATATACTTCCGGGTCCAATGCCTACTTTTATCCCATCAGCGCCCGCATTGATTAAATCCCTTGTTGCCTCTTTTGTAACCACATTTCCAACGATAAGATCTACGCTTACTTGCTTTTTGATTAATTCAATCGTTTTTAACACATTTAATGAATGCCCGTGTGCCGAATCTAGCACGACTACATCAACTCCTGCCTCAGCTAATGCCCTAGCTCTCTCTACTTGAAATACTCCAATAGCTGCCCCAACTCTAAGCCGTCCAAAATCATCTTTGTTTGAGTTTGGATATTCGATTCTTTTTTGTATATCTTTTATGGTGATTAAGCCTTTTAGTATATTGTCTTCATTGACGATTGGGAGTTTTTCGATTTTGTGGCTATGCATAATATCTTTTGCGACTTCAAGGCTTGTATTTTCTTTTGCAGTGATTAATGGCGCTTTTGTCATCACTTCGCCTACTTGCTTGCTTAAATCACTCTCAAATCGCGTATCTCTATTTGTTAGGATTCCAATGAGTTTGCCATTTTTATCGACAACTGGGACGCCAGAGATTTTATAATTATCAGTAATTAGCTTTGCATCAGCTAGTGTTCTATCGGCTTGAATGTATATCGGGTCGTTTATCACGCCGCTTTCGCTTTTTTTGACTTTTTTTACTTCATTGATTTGTGCGCTTGTATCCATATTTTTGTGAATGATTCCAATTCCGCCCATTCTAGCTAGCGATATTGCGGTTCTATGCTCTGTAACGGTATCCATTGCAGCGCTTACAAAAGGCGAATTTAGGGTGATATTTTTTGTTAGTTGCGTTTTTATATTTACTTCTTTTGGCAACACTTCGGAATATGCGGGAATTAATAAAATATCCTCAAAGGTTAGTGCTTTTTTGATTTTAATCATTTATTCTCCTTTTAGGTTAGATTCTATATTCAATGCCAAATCAAGAATATCTTGTTCTTTGAAATGATTGCTAATAAATTGCATACCGATAGGTAGATTTATGCCATTGATATTTGTTTGGCTTATAGGAATGCAGATTCCACAAAGTCCAGCAAGATTCACGCCAATAGTGTAAATATCGCTTAGATACATTTCTAGCGGCGTGCATTTTTCGCCTAGTTTTGGTGCGATATTTGGGGCAATTGGGCTTAGGATAATATCCACACTCTTAAAAATTTCGCTATATTGGAATCTGATATAATCTCTAACTTTTTGCGCTTTTAGGTAATAAGCATCATAATATCCGCTTGATAGCACGAAATTTCCTATTAGAATCCGCCGTTTTACTTCCTCTCCAAATCCCTTGCTTCTTGTTTGTATGTATAGATCTTTTAGATTATTAGATTCTATTCTATTTCCATAGCGGATTCCATCAAATCTAGCGAGATTCGAGCTAGCTTCCGCCATTGAGGTGATGTAATAACTTGATATTGCGATGTTATTGTCTATCAAATCGATTTCTTTGATATGATGTCCTAGTTTGGCTAATCTATCGACTAGATTGCTATATGCTTTTGATATTTCTTCATTTGCTTCTTTTATCGCATTTTTTAGGATTCCGATAGTGAATGTTCTATTTTTGTTGAGGTTTTCAAAGGTGTTAGGGGCGTTTTTGCTACTTGTAGAATCCATTTTATCATATCCCTTGATACAATCAAACAACAAGGCGCAATCTCTCACATCTTGGGTAATTGGTCCTATTTGATCCAAGCTTGAGCTATATGCCACAAGTCCATATCTACTTACACTTCCATAAGTTGGCTTTAATCCCACGCAACCACAATATCCCGCTGGTTGCCGAATTGAGCCACCTGTATCGCTTCCAAGTGCGGCTATTGCAAGCCCGCCTGCGACAGCTGCGGCACTTCCGCTACTACTTCCACCTGGGACTCTTGAAATATCTCTTGGGTTTTTTGTAGCACCATAAGCGCTAGATTCGCCCGTGCTTCCCATCGCAAATTCGTCCATATTCGCCCTGCCAAATGGGATTAGATTGTGTTCTTTGAGTTTGTTTATCACGCTTGCGTTATATGGTGAAATGTAGCCCTTTAAAATATTGCTTCCACAAGTGATTTCCCAGCCTTTTACATTGATATTATCTTTGATTAAAATGGGGATTCCGCTATTATTTGTATCAAGTGAGTTTTTGTCTATTATGTATGCGTTTAAGTTGGAGTTTTTTGCATCTTGTGAGATTTTGCTTTTTAGTTCTTTTAATTCTTCTTCATTTAGTTTGATTGCGTCTCTTAGTTTTATCATTATATCTCCATTTTGAAAATAGAATTATAACCTTTATTTCTATTTTGCTACTTAATTTGCATATCAAAATTCAAATCAAATCTAGTATAAAATGCAAAATTTGCATAATCCAATCCATCGCTAGATTCTAATTCCAAAACATCTAATTCTCCGCTATCTTGCAGGTTTCTAGCAAGTTTGAATTGATTTTTGTTGTTTATGATTCCAATTTTTATGATATGTTTGTTTTTTAGAATATACAAAAAAGTCCTAAAGCTACTATCACTCAAATCTAGCGCGATAGAATCCGCGCTTAAATCCTCTAAAATTCTATTGATATTGATATTTCTTAGTTGCGTAAATGGCTTTTTTGTGCTAAAAAATTTGGAGTAGAATCTATCATTTTTAGATTTTTTATAGGCTAATTTTAATTTATATATGAATCTTCCTGCGCCATTTTTGTATATTTCATCAATATCGCACAAGATTCCACTAAATCCAACGCTAAAAGCCATATATGCGATATGTGGCGTAATTTTATGAAGATGAATAATGCTTTTAATGCGTTTTGGAATCCTTGAAAATAGATAAAAACAATTATATAGATTCTCACAATCAAACAATAAAAAATCATCTCTCACACAAGATTCTAGGTCGTTTTGGTTTTTTATGATTCTTGTGTCAAAATCATCGATGAGATAGACGCCTATATCACGCAGTTTTTGCGCTTGTTTTGTGTCATTTGTTTTACTAAAGATTATCTTATTCATTATTTAATTATTGTAGAATTTGCTTTTAAAAAACATAAAAAAGGTTTTATTTTGGTTGTTGTAGTTGTCATTGATTGTTTTGTAGAAAAGAGTAATGGAGCAGCGGTAAGTGCAAATAATCTAGTCCAAATGCTAAGGCAAAAAGGGCATAAAGTCAAAGTCGTAGCGCCACATATCAAAGGCGAAGATTCTTATAGAGTAGAGGAGCGATATATTCCGCTTGTTACCGAAATATCGCACAAACAGCATATGCATTTTGGCAAAGCAGATAGAAAAATACTAAAAGAAGCATTTAGCGGTGCGGACATCGTGCATTTTTTCTTACCTTTTAAGCTTGAAATCGTTGGCGTGAAAATCGCAAGAGAAATGGGGATTCCATTTGTTTGTGGATTCCATCTCCAGCCCGAAAATATCACATACAACGCACATTTAAAGCATATTCCTTTTATTCACCCATTTATTTTTTGGTTGTTTAAATATAGAATCTACAAATACGCAAAATATATTCATTGTCCTTCAAATTTGATTGCCGATGAGTTAAAAAAGCACGGCTACAAAGCAAATTTACGCATTATTTCAAATGGCTTTACAGCGCGACTTAAACAAATGCCAAAAAGTAAAATCGATGATTTTTTTCATATTACAATGACGGGCAGATACACGCAAGAAAAAAGGCAGGATTTGCTTATTGAGGCGGTTTATTTAAGCAAATATGAAAAGCAAATCAAACTTCACATAAAAGGACTAGGACCGCGAGAAGAAGAGTATAAGAATCTTGCCTCAAAGCTTACTTTTGGTGCGGATTTGGGATTTGTAAGCGATGATGAACTCTCAAGATTATATTCTTATACGAATTTGTATGTGCATACTTCTGATGTCGATATAGAATCTATTGCGACCCTAGAGGCTATTTCAAATGGCATTACGCCGATTATCTCAAATAGCAAAACTTCGGCTACAAAGCAATTTGCCCTTAATGATGATTGTTTGTTTGAGGCGGGAAATGCGAAAGATCTATCAAAGAAAATAGATTATTTTATAGAAAATAGAGATTATCTACAAGAATTAAGCACAAAATACGCAAATTTCACTAAAAAATATGATTTATCATCGTGTGTGGATCAAATGATAGATTTTTACAAAGAAATAATCTCAAAGCACTAGATATTTGCCAAACTTCTTTCTTGGCAGTATTCTAAAAAAGATACGAATCTTTTAATATCATTATTTTTTTGTGCCTCATACAAGCAAGTTAGATATTCATCTCTTTTTTCATTTTCAATAAGTGGCGGAATGTAGTCGTTTTGAATGCATTGAAAAATCATCAAAAGCCTACCTATTCTGCCATTGCCATCAATAAAGGGGTGAATTTTTTCAAAAAGCGCGTGAAACTTTGCTATCTTTTCTAAATCTAGTTTATCATTAAATCTATAAAGCAAATTTTCAAGTTCTTGTGAAATCAAATGTGGCAAGGTTAGTTTGGTATTTGTCCCAGAGATTCTCACCTCCTCATTTCTATACGCACCAATAGGCTTTTTAATCAATTTTGGATAATAAGAATAAGCAAGATTAAATATCAAATAATGCAAATCCTTGATAAAAGAGCTACTAAGCTTTTTATCTGCCTTGCAAACTACCATATCATAAGCTTTTGCAAAGCCGATAATAATAAGCTGTTCGCAAAAAGATTTATTTTCCGCCGCCATTCCCATCTCAAGCAAATTCTTAGTCTCTTCATAACTCAAACTTAGCCCCTCTATCGCGTTGCTATGATAAGTGATATTTATGCGTAAATTGTTTAATAATTTTTCATCTAGCTTTTTCATATAAAATTAAAAATTACTCTTGTGGTCTGTGATATTTTTGTAGGTGATGATAAAGCAAGTTGTAT
>X235_Pygmy_Slow_Loris__coassemble_55_pt1 | contig 16987 bp, 18 predicted proteins | sample X235_Pygmy_Slow_Loris__metabat2_high_PE_008 | metagenome-assembled genome bin X235_Pygmy_Slow_Loris
GTTAATATCAATACCGCTGATAAAAAAGAATTGATGACATTAGATGGCATAGGCTCTAAAAAGGCTGATGAGATTATCAAATATCGAACAGATAATAAATTTAATTCTATTGAAGATTTGAAAAAAGTAAATGGAATCGGTGATAAATTATTTGATAAGATTAAAGATAAAATTAGTGTTGATGGTAGCAAATAACTTCATTAGAATCTAAATTAGCAAAGCTATTTAGATTCTCTATCTAAAAATTATATCCTAATTCTTTTAAACTTTTTTTATTTTTGCTCCAGCCTTTTTTTACCACCACTTCAAGTTTTAAAAACAATTTTTTGCCACTAAATTGCTCGATTTTTTTTCTAGCATTGATTCCTATATTTTTTATCCCAATGCCTTTATTGCCGATAACAATGATTTTCTGGCTATCTTTTTCTACGATAATATCAGCGTAGATTCTATCGCATATTTCGTTTTCATCGATTTTTTTTATCACTACATCACTTTGATATGGAATCTCTTTGTTGAGATTATCAAACAATGCTTCTCTTATTTTTTCTTTGTAGATTTCTTTTAGATTCTGCGTGCTTATGATTTCTGTATCATACAAATAAGGAGAATCTGGCAAGTATTTTGTGATTTCATCAAGCAAGGATTCTAGGTTTAGATTTTTTTTGCTAGAAATTGGTATCAATGCCAGATATTTATCGCTATATTCTTGGTATTGCGTGATTTTTTTAATGATATTTTCTTTTTTTATAGAATCTATTTTGCTTAAAATAAGCAAATGTTTTTTGCCCTTGCTTAATTCTAAGAAATGTTTGTAGTGATCCAAATGATCCGTGATTGGCGCTAAAAACACTACCAAATCGCAATCATCTATGGCTTTTAGGGATTCTTGTAGCATAAATTGATTTAGCATTTTTTCTTTGTTGTGCAATCCGGGCGTATCGACAAAAATGATTTGTGCCTCATTATGCATTACGATGATATTCATTCGTTTTCTTGTTGCGTTTATTTTGTGCGATACAAGCGTGATTTGCTCGTTTATCAAGGTATTTAATAATGTGCTTTTGCCAGAATTAGGTCTCCCAATAATCGATACAAATCCCGCCTTACTCACTTTGTAGCCTTATAAAATATATCTTGTTGTATCGGCATTTTGTATGATTGAATTTAATTTTTCTTCGATTTCTTTTTGTGTGATATTGATATTTTTATCATCGATATTTGGGGCATCAAAGCTAATATCTTCTAGCACTTTTTCTACGATTGTATGAAGTCTCCTTGCGCCAATATCTTCTGTTTTTTCATTTGCAATAAACGCAAATTTCGCAATCGCCCTTAGTGAATCATCGCTAAATTCAAGCTTTATTCCCTCAGTCTCAAGCAATAATTTATATTGTTTGATGATGGAATTTTTCGTTTGTATGAGAATCTTATACAAATCCTCTTCACTTAAACTATCTAATTCAACTCTAATTGGGAATCTACCTTGCAATTCAGGTATCAAATCGCTAGGTTTGCTAAATGCAAATGCCCCAGCTGCGATAAATAAAATATAATCCGTTTTGATAGAGCCATATTTTGTCTCAACAATACTTCCCTCAACAATAGGCAGTAAATCCCGTTGCACGCCCTCTTTGTTTGGATTCTGCTTGCTGTGATTTTGATCGCTTGCGGTTTTATCTATCTCATCAATAAAGATAATTCCACTCTCCTCAGCTCTTTTTAGGGCTTCTGTTTTGATCTCATCTATATTTGTTATATTTTCTATTGCCTCATTTTTTAGCAATTCCTTTGCCTCTTTGACGCTTGTTTTTATCTTTTTTGTTTTTTGTTGTTTTGGCAACAACTCAATAATCCCAATATTTGGCAAAGGCAATGGATTTAGCGGTGCTTCTGTGATTTCTATCTCAACTTCTAGGTGATCTACATCGCCATCTTTTACTTTTTTTGTCATTTTGTCAAATGATATTTTGTATTCCTCTTTTTTTTGCTCATTTGCGGTATTTGGAAGTGGCGGAATGATACTTTTTACGATTTTATCGATGATATAAGAATCTATTTTATCTGTATTTTTATCTCTATATTCATTTTTTACCAAATTCATTGACGCATTTACCAAATCTCTTACCATAGATTCTACATCTCGCCCAACAAATCCAACTTCTGTATATTTCGAAGCCTCAACCTTGATAAAAGGAAGTCCTAATATTTTTGCCATTCTTCTGCTTATTTCTGTTTTGCCAACTCCAGTATTGCCTATCATTAATATATTTTTTGGCACGATTTCTTCTTGTATATCCTTTGGTAATTGCATTCTTCTATATCGATTTCTTAACGCAATTGCAATGGCTCTTTTTGCCTTATCCTGCCCTATAATATATTCATCAAGGTATTCAACGATTTCTTTTGGTGTTTTGTTATCAGTCATAGATTATTTTATCTCCAATAGTTTTATATTTGTGTTTGTATAAATGCAAAGCTCGCCCGCGATTTTTAAAGATTGTTCTACTAAGATTCTCTCATCTATATTTTCTATATTTCGATCAAGCGCTCTTGCCGCAGACAAAGCATAATTCCCGCCACTTCCAATTGCTGCGATTTTCCCATCTTCTGGTTCTACTACATCGCCTGAGCCACTTAAGATATAAATATTTGTTTTATTTAAAACAATCATCATTGCTTCGAGTTTTCGCAAATATTTATCTTTTCTCCATTCCTTGCTAAAATCCACTACCGAGCGTTCCAAATCGCCTTTTTTGTTTTCTAAAATCTTCTCAAACATATCAAAAAGACTAAAAGCATCAGCGGTGCTTCCTGCAAATCCACTTAGTATTTTTCCATCATATAATAATCGAATCTTTGTGGCATTGCCTTTTAATATGCAATTTCCAAATGTAACTTGTCCATCGCCACCGATAACGGCTTTGTTTTTTCCTTTGTATGCAAGTATAGTCGTTGCTTCAAACATATTTTAGCCTTTAAAATCATTGTGCTTGGACATCGACTCTGCATATTGCGTGCAAGCCAAATCCAAGTTTTAGATCTATTTCATAGATTCCCGTGCTTTTTATGGGATTTTTTAAATCAAGTGCTTTTTTGTCAATGTCTATATTGTGAGATTCTCTAAATGCTTGTGCTATTTCTTCTTTTGTGATTGCACCATACAAAGAGCCATTTGCGCCTGTTTTTCTAATCAAAATAAGCGTGAGATTGTTTATTTTTTCTGCTAGTTGTTTTAATTCCTCTATCAATGCGGCTTCTTTTTCTTTTCTTGTTTTTTCTTCTTTTTTGTATTTGTTTATCGTTTCGTTTGTTGCGATTTGTGCCATTCCCTTTGCTATTAAAAAATTTCTACCATATCCATCTTTTACTTCGCATATATCGCCTGCTTTGCCTAATGATTTTACTTCTTGCAATAATAAAACTTTCATTGTTTTTTTCCTTTTAAATATCTAAAGTTTGTGTATTTTTATTTTAAGTTTATAATTTGTTGTCTATTCTATCTAAATAACTTAAAGATTGAACATTTGCTATGGGTTTAAAAGATTTTATTTTTATTATTTTTATTTGTATTTTTTTTAATGCGTGTGCCTCTATGGGCGATATAGAGAAGTTAGATGAATTATATTATCAAAAAAATAATTTGGAAGATTCTTATGATTATTCGCAAAAATATAAAAAAGATGATTTTCTTTGGGCGATGCAAAGCGGAATCTTGGGCTTTCAAATGGGCGATTTTGAAAATAGTATCAAACATTTCAATCTAGCAGAATCTTATTTTGAGATAAATGCACAAGAAAATATATTTGAAAGTGCGTTTAAGACGATTGCCACGATATTAGTTAGCAATGCTATGTTTGAATATTATGGCAATTTATATGAAGCTACATTTGTCAATTATTATAAAGCACTAAATTTTATGATGCTAAAAGATTATGCGTCATCTAGGGTAGAATTCAATCGCGCAAATGATAGACAAAGAAGATCAAAAGAATTTTTTGCAAACAAAATAAATCAGATTCAAGATGCAATTAATAACAATCAAATAAACAATCTTGACAATCAAAAAACAATACAATCAATCGATTCTATATACAACTCAAAATACAAGAATCTAGAGAAATTTAGGGCATATGATGGATATATAAATCCAATGGTTAGCTATGTATCTGGAATCTTTTTTTTGTTGCAAAATGATTTTAACAAAGCAAATGATTTATTAAAAGAATCCTATGCAGTTAGCAAAGAGAGTAGAATCTTAGATGATATTAAATTGCTTGATAATAGGCGAAAAAATACAAATACAAAAAAATATACTTGGATATTTATCGAAGATGGGCGAAGTCCAAAAAAATATGAAATGCGGCTTGATGTGCCGTTGTTTTTGTTAAATTCTAATGTGATGTTTTTCAATATCGCTTTGCCTAATTTGGATTCTGGGAAAAGATTTTATTCTACATATTATCTAAGCACGGATTCTAGGGATTCTATTAATAGTTTTGAATTAGTAAATGTAGAATCAATGATTTCAAATGAATTTAGCATAGAAATACCATATATCATCATAACTTCCATTATTTCATCGACATACAAGGCTTATTTGCAATCAGTTTTAAGCGAAAATCTTGGTCCAATAGGCGGAATAGGCGGTATGATTTTTAGTGCTATTAGCACCAATGCCGATATTAGAAATTCAAGAATCTTGCCACTTAGATTCTTGGCAATGAGAGTAGAAAATAAAGAGCAAGTATTTCGATTATTTGGCGATAGCAGGTTTTTGTATAGCTTTGTGATGGATAGAGATTGCAAAAAATTATGTTTAAATAAAGATAATATTATTTATATTAGAGTAATGCAAAATGGTATAATTAGCATTTTAACTCATAGCATAGGAGATTAAATGAAGTATTTTTTTATGATTATTTGTGTGATTTTCATCGGTTGTTCCACAAAAACACAATATATAGAACTAGAGCAATCCAAAGAATACACGACTACTGGGCTTGATTACCACGATATAGCAAATGCCGCAGACCAAAGCGTAAAATCATTATTATCTAGCGGATATGCAAAAAGATTAGATTCTAGCAGACCAAAAGTGCTTGTTATATCTAGTGTGGTAAATGATACGATGCAGATGATTGATACAGAGCAATTAACTAGAAAAGTAACACGAGATTTGCGAAATAGTGGAAAATTCATTTTGACATTATCAATTAGCACGGACGGAGGCAGCAAAGATCCTATGATTGATATATCAAGAGGGGCTAGAGATAATGTAGAATTCAATCAATACACTACAATAGAACAAGGCGAGTTAATCGCACCAGAATTGTCATTATCTGGGAGAATCGTGCAAAAAAATGCAAGAGTATCATCTAGCGAGCAACGAATCGATTATTATTTTTTATTGACATTAGTTGATTTAAAAAGCGGGCTTGTTTTGTGGGATGATGAGGTAAATATTATAAAACTAGGCAGTAATAAAAATGTTGCTTGGTAAAAAATATGTAGTAATTTTATGTTTAACAAAGTATAATTTTCAAATTTTTTTTTAAAAGGACAAGGTTATGAAAATGATTTCACTAAAAAGTATGTTGTTTATTGTTGGGTTTGTGATGATTATCGCAGGTTGTTCATCAAAATATGGACTTGGCGAGGGTGCAAGCAGTATAAGTGATGAGGCACTAAAAGCAAATAATCTAGTAGATGCGCCATCTTGGGTTTTAAATGGTGGTAGAGATGGACTTAGTGCGATTGGTTCGGCAAGTATTACCAAGGCTGGATTGCAATTTGCAAGAAATGAGGCTTTAGCGATGGCTAGAGATGAATTATCAAGAATGATTTCTACTAAAGTAGAGGGGCTAGTAAGCAATGCAGTTAGCCAAGCAGTGGGAAATAATGCTTATGATTCTGAGGTTGAAAAATATAGCGAGCAAATCACAAGACAAATCGTATCTCAAAGTATCACTGGTTCAAAGCAAATGGATACTTGGATTACGCCTGATGGTTCGCAAATTTATGTATTAGTCGAGCAAGATGAAAGATTGTCTGATAAAGTTCAAAAAAACATAATGCAAAATATCGCAAAAGATAATAATATGCCCGTTCAAAAAGATAAATTCTTGGACGCACTTGATAGGGCATTGAGTAATGGTTTGTAAGATATGTATTTGAGGGTTTTAGTATTCTTTGGTTTTTTTATTGTATCTTGTAGTAGCGTTACTCAATATCCAAGCTGGTATTTATCTAGCAATGAAGATTCTAGATATTTATACGGCGTTGGGTCATCAAATAATTTGCAAGATGCAAAACTTGAAGCATTAAACGACTTGGCTTCTCAAATATCTTTGAGTATAGAATCTGATATTAACATATCAAAAGAACAAAAAGATGAGAATCTCTCTAGCACGATCAATAGCAATATTGGCATAAATATAGGAGATATAGAATTAGATAGCTTGGAATATCCGTTGTTTGAAGAGATTGATGATGTGTTTTTCGTCCAAGCAAGGATAAAAAAAGAGATTATTATCTCAAAACTAAATTCAAATATCAATCTTTATACAAATGATATTAATCGCATTTTAAATTCTATCAAATCCTCTAAATGCAGGACTTTATCGCCAAAACACAAATATGAACTTTCTTTATTTATCTCAAAAATCAATTCATATAGCAAGCAAATAAAAGCACTAGGTGGCGTTGTAGCAAATCAAATATTAATAGATTCTGTAAATGAAGTATTGCAACATCAGCCAAGTGCCTATTATGCGTCATTTGTGCAAGGCGGAAGAAGCAGTGATTATTCATTGATAGAAGATTCTTTGCTTAGTGAATATAATAAATTCTTTGATATACAAAGCAAAGATTCTAATATTTATTATATAGAAAACAAATACAACCTCACGCGCACGATTAATTCGGTCGGTATAAAATTTCATACAAGCATTAAAGATTGTAGCAATAATGTTGTTTTTAATACTTCTATCGAAGTAGATTCCAAAGATGTGAATCTAGCGCTAGATCGATTGAAAGCGCAACTATACAAAAAGATTCAATCTTGGGTGGAAAGCTCCCAAATAAGCAAATGAGAGATTAATATTGAAAAAAATATTTATCCCTATATTTGTTGTTATTTTGTGTTTTGTATTTTATAGATTCCAAAGTAGCATAGAAATCGTCTCGGGCGTAGCCATATTTTTATTTGGTATGTTTATTATGGAAGATGGCTTTAAAATGCTTAGTGGTGGCTTCTTGGAATCGATGATGAAAAAAGTTACTAGCAACACATTTAATAGCATATTATTTGGTGCCATATCCACAACGATTATGCAATCAAGCACGCTTATATCATTGTTTTCGATTTCATTTGTATCCGCTGGAATCATCTCGCTTTTGCAAGGTGTAGGCATTATATTTGGTTCAAATTTGGGAAATAGCACGGGTGCGTGGATTATTGCAAGTATCGGCAATAAAGCTAATATTTCTGCTTTTGCACTTCCTATTATCGCATTTGGCGTTATTTTTTTATTTCAAAAAACAAAAAAGATAAAAGGCGCTGGATATGTGCTTGCTGGAATCGGATTTATTTTTCTAGGCATTGCATATATCAAACTTGGCTTTGATGCGTATTCTAATACATTTGATTTTAGCAAATATAGCGTTGGCGGTATCAAAGGAATGGCGATTTTTACATTTGTAGGGCTTCTTGCGACACTTATTATGCAATCCACTCACGCTACATTGGTTTTGATTATGGCAGCACTTAGTGTTAATCAAATAACGCTTGATAATGCTATGGCGCTAACAATTGGCGCACAATTAGGAAGTTCCATTACAACAGGGCTAGGTGCGCTTAATGCAAGTATTGATGGCAAGAGATTGGCATTTGCGCATATTATTTTCAACTTCATTACAGCGCTTGTTGCCGTGATTTTTTCAAATCAAATGATATGGCTTGTAGAAATCATTGCATCATTATTTGGTATTGTAAATTTGAGTTTTAAACTCGCCATATTCCACACTTTGTTTAATATCGTAGGCATTGCTTTAATGCTTCCAGTGCTATCAAAATTCGTTTATTATCTAACAAGATTCATCTCTAAAAAAATGCAAGATTCCGCAGATAGCCCTATTTATTTAGATGATTCAAAGATAAAATACGCAAATGCTTCTATTGATGCCATAAAAAACGAAACAAAGCATTTATATGACAATGCATTAAGCATAATCGTGCATAGTATCGGCTTTGATAGAGGGCAGATTCGCTCATTTGAGCCAATAGAACAATTGATAAAAGATAAAACGATATTAAAAGAAGACATTGATATTGACAATTTGTATGAAGAAAAAATAAAATTACTATCTAACGCGATTATGGAATTTACAACCAAAGCAAAAGCCTATATAAGCGAAGAAGAGCAAATAAAAGAAGTTTTTAGATTGCAAATTGCCGCAAAAAATATCGTAGAAGCCACAAAGCATATGCGACTTATCCAAAACAATCTACAAAAATATTCGCTATCTTCCCATCAACCTTTGAGTGATGAATATGACAATATGCGCTCTATGATGGCAAATTTGCTAAGAAGTATCGAAGAGTTGCGAATCGCCTCATTTGATGATATTTCGCCTGTTTTAAAGAAGATTTTGAAGTTTAAAAAATCATTTGATTATGATGACCTTGATATATTAAATAAAATCGATTCTCTTATATCACAAAAATCAATAAGCATATCTGAGGGAACTTCTATGTTAAATGATTTGTCTTTTATGCGAAATATCGCTTTAAAACTCGTTGAGGCGATCGGCTATCTTTATGATATAGAAATGTAGATTATCTCTTTAGTCCAAAATATATTATATTTGCCACGATAACACAACCACTCATAACGATTGCTAGCACCAAAGGCGTGTTTGCATCTAGCGCACCTACCACAAAAGAGATAAATCCAGCCAAAGCAAATTGCACAAATCCAAGCAAAGCCGAAGCCGTCCCTGAATGTTCTTTGAATCTTGCCATCGCTAAAGTCGTGGTATTTGGTGCGATAAATCCTAACATCGATAAGCTAATAAATAAAGAAATTTCAAAAAACCAAAAATTTGGCTCTAAAAACGAATCAATAAGCAAGATTATCATAGCAATAAGATTCATCAAAAGAGAAAATGCTAGTATTTTTTCTGGATGTATTTTTCTAACCAATCTAGCACTAAAAAACGCACAAGCCGAAAAGCCAAGCGAATTTATTCCAAATAATATGCCATATTCTTGTTCATTTAGCCCAAAAATCTTTGTGAAAACAAAATTTGACCCCGTGATATAGGCAAACATAGCAGACAATGCAAATCCCGCGACAAAATTATAAATCAAAAATGATTTATCGCTTAGCACGGCTTTATAGCCCTCAAAAATCTCTTTTTGCGAGAATCTTTTTTCTTGTTTTTGCACGCTTTCTTTCATTCCAAATAAAACCATCAAAAATATCACAATACCAAGCAAAAATAAGGCACTAAATATATGATGCCAAGAAAAATATTGTAATAAGATTCCGCCAAAAGAAGGAGATAACATAGGCGCAAGCGAGCTACAAACCATCATCAAAGCAAAGATTCCAGCAGCTTCTTTTAATTCAAATGTATCATTGATAATCGCCCTTGCAATCACCACGCCAGCACAGCCACCCAACGCTTCAAAAAATCGCAAAATAATAAAGCTATAAATATTATCAACTAGCACGCAACCAAGGCTTGAAGTAAGGAAAATGAGTAATCCTATCAATACGGGCTTTTTTCGTCCAAAAATATCGCTAAGTGGTCCATAAAGCAACTGCCCGCAAGCAAAAGCCACAAAAAAGCTAGTGAGGCTTAATTGTATGAGAAATGGCGTTGTTTTAAAACTATTTTCGATATTTGTTAAAGCGGGCAAATACATATCCGTAGAGAGTGGAGCGATACTTGAGAGTATGGCTAAAATAACGACTAGCTTGATTTTAGCAAAGCCTTTTACTTGCGATTTTTGTTGCATATAGAATCCTTAAAATTATCTTGGAATTATAGCAAAATAGCTAGAATCTTTTATTTGATAGAATCCTAAGATTAAAACAAAGGAAAACAAATGAAGCCGAAATATCGTTTTTTTAATAACGCAAAATACGCACTTAGCGGAATCTATTGTATGTTTAAAATGGAAACTTCTTTTAGAATCGAATTATTTATCATCATTCCAGCTTGTATTTTTTCTTTTTTTCTTCCTATTTCTATGCTAGAACATATCGCACTTGTGGGCGTTTTGTTTGTGATTTTGATCGTTGAGTGTATCAATTCGGCAATTGAATCTTGCGTAGATTTGGTAACAGAAGAATTTCACACAAAAGCCAAAATCGCCAAAGATTGCGGTTCTTCTGCTGTGTTTTTTAGTGTTTGTTTGGCGATTTTTACTTGGGGATATATTTTATTTGATCTTATCCTATGAGTTTTAGCGCGATTGTTGAGCCTAAAATAAGGCTTAGAAAAAATAATTTGCTAAGCTTTTTGCTTTCTTTAAAAAAAATAATCCCAACAATGACAATCCCGCCTGCACCAATGCCCGTCCAAATCGCATAAGCCACGCCAAGTGGGATCTCTTGCATCGCAAAAGAAAGCACACTAAAAGAAAACATAAACAAAAACGCAATAACAAGCAAATAGATTTTTTTGCCTTTTGTGGCAAATTGTTTTAATGCCATTGCCCCAAAGATTTCTATGATTCCAGCAATAATTAGCAAAATCCAGCTCATTGTTGCTCCTTTGTATCGATAGAATCTTGGATAATATCATCAACGCCTAATTCGTGCGAGAGGTTTTTGGCGATTTCTTTTTCGTTATTGTCTTCTTTGCTAACGAATTTTAGCCCGATTACGCCAAGAAGAAGTGTGAAAATAAAAAGAATCTTTAGCATATCAAAAGGCTCGCCAAACACAAGAATCTCGCTTATTACCACGCCAGCAGTGCCAAGCCCCACAAAAATAGAATAAGCAATGCTTACTTCGATTTTTTTCACAGCAATCAACATAAGAGAAAAAGACGCTATTATCGTCCCAGCCGTTAGTGCGTGGAGTGCAAAAGTATCGGCGTATTTTAGCCCGCTTACCCAAATCCATTCAATCATTGAGCCAAAAATCAACGCTCCCCACGCCATATTTTTACTCACTTGTATTTTCATACACTTCCTTTAAAAAAACTGAAAATCTATCAAAGATATTTCATAAAGTCAAATTTAATGCTATAATCAACAATTTTTTTTGGAGGTTTATTTTGGTAAAGATCTTAAGCCAGATTCTTGTTTTTTATGTGATTTTTTTGGTTGTTTTTGTAATTGAGCGCATATTTTTAATCGCTGCGTTTAATGAGGATTTTTCTTTTAATTTCATTTTTCAAACATTTGCTTATGGTGCTTTGCACGATACTAGGGCGATTTCTATAATGTTTTTGCCGCTTATTTTATGCGGATTTTTAAGCTATTTTGTGCCATTTAGGACAATTTTATCTAGAATCTACATAAAAATCTCTAGTTTTTATATCGCATTAGTTGCGTTTTTGTGCGTTATTATGGCGTTTGTGAATTATTTTTGGTTTTTGATGTATCAAAACAAAATCGATATTTTTATTTTTGGGCTAAAAGATGATGAAACAAGCGTTTTATTGAAGATGATATGGAATGATTATCCTATTTTGATCATTCTTAGCATAGCGATTTTGGTGGCGATTTGTTGTTATTTTTTGAATGCAAAGATTCTAAAAATGCAGATTTTGCGATTTAGAAAAAAGCTAAATATGCCTTTGTTTGTTTGTTTTAATCTGGCTATTATTTTGGTTTATGTTATTTCGCTTCGTGGAAGTTTAACGGGCAAAGTTGCGATGAATTCAAATCTCTATGCCTTTTGTCATATTAGAATCTTAAATGATATTGCGCTAAATCCTATGATTGCACTTCAATGGGCAAACAAAGAATACAAAAATCAATTCAATCTGCCACAAATTGATCCAAAAATCGCACAAAATTTAGAAAATGAATTATTTTCTATCTATGATATTTCAAGAAATGGGGGGGGGGAAGTCAAATCTTAAGCCTCATATCGTTGTAAATTTTATGGAGAGTTTTGGATTTAATATTTTAGAGATTGCAAAAGAGCACAATCTTGATTTGCTTTTTGCGCTAAATAAACATTTTGAGAGTGATTTTTTGTGGCGGCGATTTTTGAGTGCAGATAATGGGACGCTAGGTTCGCTCTCAGATTTTTTATTTGCCTCGCAAGTTGCACTTTCAAATAGTGTTTATAAAAAAACAAATATAGAAATGCCATTTACGCCATTTGTGGAAAATGGCTATGAAGTGATTTTTATTTCTAGTGGGAATCGATCGTGGAATGGCATAGGGGATTATATGGGAGTTTTGGGCGTAAAAGTGATTGATGCAAATGATTTGATAGGAGAGTTTGAGGGTGCAGGAGAGACAAATACAGGATATGGAATCGCAGATGAATTTGCATATAAAAAGATCTTACAAATCCTATCAAATGCAAAACAACCAAAGCTAATTATTCATTTGACGATAAGTAATCATCCGCCATACAAGCCACCAAAATTGTTATTAGATAAGATTCCAGAGGAATTTTTGGGGCAGTTAAAAACTATTAGACATTATGATGCAGATTCTACGATTCAAAGTTTTGCTTATGCGGCAAATGCCTTTGGGGAGTTTATGGATACGATAAAATCAAATAAGAATCTATCAAAAAATACCATTGTTGCGATGAGTGGCGATCACAAACAAAGAGAAATTATGCTAGATTCTAATAAAAGGGCGCTAAATTATTCCGTGCCGTTTTATCTTTTTGTGCCAAAAAATTTACAAAACAATATCCATTTTGATAAAAATCGCATAGGAAGCCACAAAGATATTTTTCCTACATTAATTGGGCTTGCTTTGCCAAAGACGAAGTTTATTAGCCTTGGTGGGCGAGATTTGCTAGATTTTATAAAAGATGAAAGGCTTGAATTTGGCATAAATGGCGATGTTTTAATCACGGATTCTTTTGTGTTGCAGGGCGAATCTATGTATGAATTTTTTCCTAAAGATTCTATGTATGATACAAATAATCCACTTGAGATAAATGAATATTACAAAGATTTTAGAAAAAAATACAATGATCTAAGATTCTACTTTTTGCAAGAAAGGCTAAATGCTAGTGCAGATTCTTAAAATCGATTTTAAACATATTTTTATCAAAAACGATGATATGAAATATAGCATCAAAGATTTTTATATTGTATAAGAATCCCTCTATGGCGACTTCTCTTTTTTTGGTATCGCTTTGTAAGGCATTGCCTTTGAATGTAATATCGCTATTTAGTTCTACGGGAGATAGGAATTTTGTCTCTGCATAAACAATCATCGAATTTGGCTCATTTACCGCACTAAGCGCGCAAAAACTAGCGGCATTAAAGATAAATCCATAATGAATTAGCATATTATCGTCCATTATCATCGATTCTGTTGGGATAAATCGCACTTCGGCTTTGTTTTTGGTTTGTTTGATGAGTTCGCCACATAAATCTCTATTGATTTTTTTGCATATTTTTTGTTCGTCATTTGCTTGAAATATTTCGTCCATTTTTATCCTTTTGCTTTGATATAAATTCGTTTTGGCGCTTGGTATCCTTCTATCGTTTTTTGTGGATTATCTTTGTCCAAAAAAGATTCCAAACTCTCTCCATTTATCCATTCTGTTTTTCTTTGTTCTTCTAAATCGGTTTTTTTTGTGGCAATGATTTCTATATCGCTAAATTTTGCTCTTTTTAGCCAGTTTTCTAATGCACTAATGCTTGGGATAAAATATACATTTTTCATTTTTGCATAACTAAGCGGACTTAGCACGAGAGGCAGATTTGAATCGATGATAAGACAATCAAGTATAAGAATCCCGCCATTTTTTAGTGCTTGTTTTAGAATCTTTAAACAATCAATGGGATTTGTCCTGTGATAAAGGACGCCAAGGCATAATATCGTATCAAACTTCATATCATAATGGCTTAAATCTTGCAATCCTAATATTTCAAATTTTATATCACTATTAATAAAATGATTGATAAAATCAAATTGACACAAACAATGCGCGCTAGGGTCAAAGCCGATGATTTTTTTTGGATTTAATGCAAGCATTCTAAACATAAAATATCCATTATTGCACCCGATGTCCGCTACGATTTTATCTTTTATATCTAAATGATTTTTGATGATATTGTATTTTATGGAGCTGTCCCATTCGCTATTGATGAGTTGATTTGATATTTGAAATGGTCCTTTTCGCCACGGCTTTAATAAATACGCAAGATTGATGATATTTTCTTTTATATTAGATTCTATTTTGATTGTATCATCTATGGTTATTTTGTATTTATCTTTTGGCATAGAGGCTATTTGCTGCCTTAATATCGCAATATTTTTCGCCTCTAATTTTCGTTTTATTTCGATTCTATTTTTGTGGATATACAAAGATACTCTTTTTTGTGATTTTTATATTTTCATCATCGATTGCAAACGCCTCAATAGTGATTGGGACGATTTTATCGCTAGATTCCATATTGTGATTTTCTAAAGTGTATAAATATACTCTTTTTCGCATTTTCCCGCCAGCCTTTATTTTAAATCCCTCTTTTGGTAGTCTTATATTTATTTGATTGTTATCTAGGATTCTAAAATAAAATGTATGTTCTTTATTGTCTGTGTTTTGGAATAACATCAAATAATGATTCTCTATTTCGCCATTTTCTAGAATCTTATAGCTTTCTGTCGAGCGATTGATATTAAGTAGCATTGTGGATTTGTTTAGCGACAATGATACCGCAATCGATAGAGCGATAAGCAACACCAAAATATAACCAATCGTTTTTCCTCTAAAATATTTTACGCCTTTGTTATTGTTAATGCTATTTGTGCTACTCCATCGAATAAGTGAGATTTTGTTTAATTTTCCCATCACACTACTACAAGCATCGGCGCATTCAAGGCAGTTTATGCACTCAAGCTGAAGTCCTTTTCTTATATCAATATGCGTTGGACAAACCCTAACACATTTTTGGCAGTTTATGCACTCGCCACTAATTTCTTTATTTTTTAATGCTACGCCATTTTCATCATATACTTTTGAGCCACGCGCTACATCATAAATAATCGTTTTTGTATCATTATCATATAGCACCGATTGCACTCTACAATAAGGACAAACATAAATACAGAAATTCTCTTGCACAAAAATTATCTCTAGCGTGAGAAATGCAGTAATTGCAATGATAAAGCCAAGTAATATTTTGTGATTGCTAAAATCGCTAAGATAGGCAAAAAAATCACTTGGTGGCACAAAATAAAATAAAAAATTCGATGCCGCTAAGCAAGATAGAGCCGCCCAAATAAAAACGCCTAGAATCTTTTTGATTTTATTTTGGAGGGAGCTTAAATCGGGTTGTTTTTGTTTGTTTTCGATGGATTTTCTTAATCCTAGAATCTTTGTTTCAATAATATCTCTATAGATCACTCTAAAAATCGTATGCGGACAAGCCCAGCCACACCACGCACGACCCGCTAAGGTTGTAAGCAAAAAAATCCCAACAAAAAGCATAATAAGCAAAAATGGCATTAAATACAATTCTTGCATATCAAAAACAATGCCTAATATATGGAGTTGTTTTTTGTCAAATGAAAGTAGAAAAACTTGATTTTCATTGATTTTTATAAATGGCAATCCCATTATAACAATCGTTGTGATGATATACATTATATATCGTTTGTATCTAAAATAAATATTTAAATCGTTTATTTCTGCCGCTTTCATATCCTCTCCCTTTTTGTAACTATTTGCAAATTATTCTACAGATTTCTTAAAAATTTAATAATTTTTGCAAAGATTTTTTATGATTCTATTTTTTCATTAAATTTTGATGATTTTGCTTTTGGGATTATTAGAATCGGAGTGCCTCTAAAATCAAATGATTTTCTTAAATAATTTACCAAATATCGCTTATAGCTAAAATGCAAGGATTTTGGCTTATTCATCACTATGGCGATTTGAGGCGGAGCGTTTTTGATTTGTGTGGCATAATAGATTTTTATTATTCTGCCTTTATCGCTTGGAATGGGGTGTTTTAGCGTGGCTTCTTTGATAGTTTCATTTAGTTTTGCGGTGGGTATTCGTCTATTATAATTTTCATAAACCTCTAAAATCATATCTTTAATATCATTTATATGCCTTTTATTTTTCGCGCTTGCGGTAATTATCGGCGCATAGCTTAGATATGCAAATTTTCTTTGTATTTCTTTTTTTATTGCCTCAAATTCATCGTATTTTATATCCCATTTATTCAAAACAATGATAATTCCTAGATTGTATTTATCGCTAAGTCCGCTTATTTTTTCATCTAAATCCACAAATTTCTCCGCACTATTAAGCACAAGCAATGCAATATCGCTTTTTTCAAGAATCTTTTTTGTTCTATCTAGCGCGTATTTTTCTATGCCCTCATTTTTTGAGCGCTGTTTTATGCCCGCTGTATCAACAAAATTTAGAATCTTGTCTTTGTATTCTATTTTTTCATCAACTGGATCGATTGTAGTGCCTGCAATATCGCTTACAATGGAGCGCTCTTTATTTAACAAGGCGTTTAAAATCGAGCTTTTGCCTACATTTACCCTGCCTATAATGCCGATATTTATTGTTTGTTTTAAATCTTGCGTGGATTCTGTCTTTTTTAATTTTGTTGCAAGAAATTCTTTTACTTTATGTAAGCCTTTATTATGCAAACTAGATACGAAAAATATATCTTTTGTGCCAAAGATTCCATATTCCCATAGATTTAATTCGCCTTTTTTCTTATCAATTTTATTAATGATTAATGCTGCATTTTTTAGTTTTCTAAAAAGTTTTATATCATCATCATCAATTCCACTGCT
>X235_Pygmy_Slow_Loris__coassemble_57_pt1 | contig 16168 bp, 18 predicted proteins | sample X235_Pygmy_Slow_Loris__metabat2_high_PE_008 | metagenome-assembled genome bin X235_Pygmy_Slow_Loris
TTTGGTAAATCCTCTATTAAATCAAGGACTTTTTTGTCATTTTTGTTGATAATTGTATCCTATAGTAATAACTATATATTTTTATTTATTAACATAAACAAAATCCAGTGGATTGATATGTTTGTCTTTTTGAGTTACTTCAAAATTCAATTTATCATTTACATACGCTATTGTGCTGCCTTTTTTCACTCTAGCGCCTACTTTTATATTATTTGGAATCTCATCTAAATAAGAATAAATCGTATGCAAACCATTGCTATGCTCGATGATTACGACCATTCTTAGCATAGCCGTGCTTTTTGCAAATACCACTTTTCCATCAAGCACGCTTAAAACTGCACTTCGCTTTTTAACCCCAAAGGTTACAAATTCATTAAATACTTTCATTTTATAAACAGGATCAAAATATGGTCCATATTTCGTTTCAATCGTATAATTTTTAAGCGGCGCGATTGTTTTCTTGCCTCTATATCTTGCTGTGCTTACATTTCGATAAGAGCTACCAATCTGCCGAACTTCGATTGGTGCGATATTATTGCCAATTGAAGGAGCGTTTTTATTGTCTTTTTGCAAGGATTCTCGTTTTGCTTCTTGATTTTCTAATTCTTTCTTTTTTAAGATATTCAAATCCACCAAAATCTGCTGAATCTGCGTCCTTTCATCATCTAATTTTTTTATCTCATCATTATAAGATTCCACTTCATCTTTCATTTTTTTAGCCAAAACTTGCTGTTCTAATCGCGAATTTTCTAACGCTAGCTTTTTTTCTCTTTGTGAAGTGATGATATTTTTTGCGGTATTGATTTTTTCTTGTGCGCTCTTCATTTCTTTTTTTAAAATATCTTGTTCTTTTAATAAAATATTTATTTTTTCTTTTGCTGAATTGCTTAAATGCTTCAAAATCTCCTCATTTGTGATAGATTCTTCATTTAATGGCTCTTTTTGATTTAAAATCATAGCAATCGTCATATCTTTTAGAATGATTCCTATTAATTCATTTTGCAAAACATTCAATCGCTCTACTAATTTATTTAATTTATTTTGAGATTCATTAAAGATTTTTTCTTGGCTTTCGTATAATTTTTGATTTGTGTTGATTGATTTTTGCAAATTTTTTATTTGCTTGTCTAATTCATTAATCTTTGCGTTTTTTTCATTGATATTTTTGCCAAGAGAATCTAGCTTTTTGCTAAGCGAGGATTGCTTGGAGCTAATGGTATTTAGCCTATTTTGATTTTGTTTTATCTCCAAATCCGTATTTGCAAACAACAAACTAGCAAACAAAATACAACAAAATAATCTATTCATCAAGGTTCTTTTTGAAATAAAATCACTACAAATACCGAACTCATCGATATTACATACGCTGCAAATAATAATATAAAATAATCAATAATAAAAGTCGTTGTGTTAAAAATATCAATGCCAAGCATTGAGATAATCGATTGAATCTTAGCGGTATTTACAATAAAAGCGACAATAAACACAACAATCAACGCAGAAAGCATAGAATCCACAAGTGCCAAGCGATAAAGTGGCGCGTTTTTTATTTTTGAATGAGCACCCAAATAAGTCATAATCTCCATTCTCTCGCTATGTTCAAATCGCCATACTTCGATTTGTTTAATCATCAAAAACAAGCTTATAACAAAAATAAGCCCCGATAAAACAAAAATACAACCTTTCAACAACACAAGCAAGCGATATGTTTGGTCGTGCGTTTTGCTAAAAGATTCCACTCTAGTAATGCCGCCAAAAGCCATTAGGTTTTTTTCTATTTCTTTGATTTGGCTTTGATTTGGAAATGAATTTAATGTAATGGCATAAAAAAATGGCAATGATTTTTTCAAATCATCGATATTTGTATCTTTAAACTTAGAATCGATACTATCTAATACCGCACTTGTATCCAAAAGGCGAAGAGAATAAATATCGCTAATTGATTGCTTTATGTCTTCTTCATTTATTTCATTTTGACTAACAAAAACGATTGCATAATTTTTTCCAATCACTTCCTCGTGGCTTGCAACCGCACGATTGATAAGCAAAATACTCTCAATCCCCACAAGCAAAGCGACAAGTGGCACAAGTAATGATAAATATTGTCTAAACCATATCATAAACGACCTTATGTTCGATATATAAATGCCTGTAATTGCTATCTATTTTATCTGGCATTCTATGTGTTACAACCACGATTGTGATTTTTAGCTGTTCATTTACGCCTCTTAACAAACTCCAAATCATATCGCTACTATAATCATCTAAATTTCCCGTTGGTTCATCAGCAAAAATAATCTTTGGATTCCCCGCTAATGCCCGCGCAAGCGCTACTCTTTGCTGTTCGCCACCGCTTAATTCTAATGGATATTTGCTTGATTTGTGTTCTAATTTTATATGCTTTAATAGCCTTTCTGTTTTGATTTTGCAAGTATTTTTTGGAAAATTATTGATTATCATAGGAAACATAATATTTTTTTCGATATTCCATTCTTTGATGAGTTTATAATCTTGAAATACAATGCCAATTTGTCGCCTTAGTTTCATTATAGAGGATTTATTTGCCCCACAAAGATTAAATCCACAAACATTCAAATTCCCATCACGAATAGGAAGACTCCCATACATAGATTTAAGCAGCGTTGATTTACCGCTTCCACTTACACCTGTGATAAATGCAAACTCGCCATCTTTGATTTGAAAATTTGCATTTGTGATTACGAATGGATCTTTGTTGTATCCTAAATTTAGATTCGATGCTGTGATGATACTATGCTTCAATCTAGCCTCCACTTTTTTATTAATTGTAGTGATTGTATATTTGATTGCGTTTTTATTATATCGCCTAAAACCTCTACCTTGCCATAATCATTAACCAACAAATAAATCTTACTTGGCGCACCAAACGCACCAAATAACACAAATAGCACATAACCGCCTTTGAATTTATAGATATTTTTTATATGCAAAAAATAACCATCACCAAATAATTTCAAATCACTAGAATCTAGAATCTCTTTTATATTAAGATTGCTAAAATCAAAATTAGATTCTACATTATTCATAGAATAAATAGAATCTTTTAAAATAAATCGAATCTCATAAATATCTTTGTGCTGTTTTTTCCATCTTGCTTCATATTTGCTTGTAATGCGTGCTGTTGAGTTTGTGGATTGTTTGATTTCAAATGAATGAAAATTTTCTGCCAAAGAAAGCGCATAAGCGATATATTGCGTGCTATCGCTTCTAAGCTCCAAAAATGCATTTTTCTTTAGAATCCTTTCGCATTCTTTTAAAAATTCTTTGTTAAAAACTCGTTTTGATTCATTTTTATCCCAAGGCACAGGAAAATGCAAATATATAGAATCTGCTATATTTGAATCCAAAATATTAAATAAGATTCGGCAATCTGCGTTGATTAGATATAGATTTTTTAAATCTAATATATTGATTTGATTTAGGACTTGTTCTATTGCGTTATTATAAATCTCAATGCCTAAAAATATTTTATCTTTATTTTTTTGTGCCAAATCTAGCAAATGTCGCCCAGAACCAAATCCAATCTCAATAGATAAAGATTCTTTATAAATCTTAGAAAGATTCTCTTTTGTAGGCGATAAAAGATATGGGCTTAGAATTTCTTTAGATTTTTTTTGATTTAGATTGTGGGATAAAACCTCTGCGTTGCATAATTCCATATAGATTCTTAATGCTTTTTTTACTATATCATTTGAATTACATTTTAGATGTTTGTTGTGTTTTACAAGCACTTTTTCACCTCTATTTTGTTGCAAAAATGAGATTTGCAAATGTTTGTATCTAACCAAAATCAAATAATCATTTTTATATTTGATATTTTCTGCCACAAAATCAAACAAGAATCCATCTTTACTCAATGGATAGGCTAATTTTTCGATTTTTCTTGCATAAAAATGTGGCATTTTATTTTATCTGCAAAATAATTTCTTGAGATTTATGAGATTCTATGCCAAATTCATCGACTGCTACGACATAATAGCTATATTCTTTTTTATCAACCATATCATTATCCACAAAATAATTATTATCCACTCTAAATTTCATCGTAGAAAAGCCACTTTTTCTATACACAAGATAATATTTCGCCTCGCTATTTCCAATCCATTCAATCCTAGCTTTGTTATTGTCAATATAGCCTTTTGTGATTGTTGGGGATTTGATTAAATCTTTTGTGCTGCCTTTTGTAGCCTTGCTTGGAAGGCTTTCAATATCATTAGAATCCACGCCACTAATCTTATAAAAATACTCTGTATTTGGATTCTTGTTGCTATCGATAAATTTTGTATCGCTTACCTCTGCTATTTGCTTGTATTTGCCATTTATCTCATCGGCACGAAAAATCTTATAATCTATGATATTTTCTGCTTTATTCCAATTTAATTCTATTTTGTCTGTATAGTGATTTGACGCATTCAAAATAGTATCTAAAATCGGTCTATCCTTTGTTTTTGCTATGACAATCTTGCTTGGACGCGATGGCGCTCCCAAAAAATCTAGTGCAATGATTCTATAACTATAAGAACTAGCATCGCTTAGATTCTCATCGAAATATTCCGCAGATAATCTATTATCAACATTTGCAATCGTTTTAAAATCCCCATTTTCATCGCCTCGCTGGATTAGATAATGCGATATTGAGGGATTTTGATGTGGCGTCCAAATGAGTTTTACTTTTCTTGGATAATCATTTGAAGCGTATAAATTCGCAACAGGGGCTATGTATGAGGTTTTGATTTTGATAATATCGCTTTTGTTTGAATATGTATCCTTGCCTAATACATAAAAATAATAGCTGTATTCTTTTTCTGGGATTAAATTCGTATCCACATAATGACTTATAAGCGCATTGTCGATATGTGCGATTTCCTCAAATCCCTCACCGCTATCTCTATACACAAGATAGCCTCTTATATTAGAATCCACAATCGCACTCCACTCAAATCCAACCTCACTAACGCCAATGATTGTTTTTATATTTTTCATTGTTGGGATATTGTGATCCACGCCACTAAATTTTGACAAAGTGCTAGAACAAGCACTAAATATAATCGCCAAAATCGCTAAATGAAATATTGTTAAGAATCTCACTTACTTTCTCCATATCAAAATTATTTTCTAAATATTGATTCATATCATCAAAAATATTAGCATAAAACGACATTTTACCATTTTTGCAATGTTCTAAATATAAAAAATACGAATGCAACATCACTCTTAGATTCTCCCCTTTGTAACCATACAAAACATCGCCTATAATATGCCTATTTATGCTCTCTAAATGCGCTCTAATTTGATGTGTGCGTCCTGTGTGAAGTTTTGCGAGTATCAATTCTTTTTTGGAATCCTTGCTTAATAATAATTTATAAAAATTGCTTTTTGAATATCTGCCATTTTGTTGTTTGGATATTTTGAGGCGATTTTTTGGATTTCTAGCTAGATTGCATTCTATTACCATATCGCTTTTTAGTGGCATATCAATGATTGCGATATAAAATCTCCCCATTGTTTTGTTTTGTAATTGAGTGCTTAGAAATGAATGCGAAGTATTATTTTTAGCAACAACCATCGCGCCGCTTGTTTGCTTATCTAAGCGATGAACGATGCCATCTTTGTTTTCTCCGCTAATATTTGAGAGTTGCTTATTGTTTGCTTTTAGCCAATCTACAAGCGAGCTTTCTTTTAGCGATGGTGCGCCGTGCGTGGCGATATGTGGAGGTTTGTTTATCACTAAAATTTCATTATCTTCATATATGATTTCAATATCAAAATCCACACAAAAGCTAGAATCTTGCTTGGATTCTAGTTTATTTATATGAATGACATCATTTTCTTTTACTAAGATTCCAGATTTTTTTGCGATATTTCCATTAATAAAAATTAGATTATTTTTGATTAGGTTTGGAATCTGGCTTCGCGAGATATTTAATTTTGCGCTTAAAAACAAATCAAGCCGAACAAGCGAGATAGAATCACATTTAATTTCCAAGCATTCATCACTTTTATTAGTTTTTTTGTTAGAATTGTAACCAAAATAATTTTAAGGAAAAGCTAAGTGTTTAATATCAATAGAAGAGTGATTGCGCATTTTGATTATCTAATCATTCTTACCACGCTTCCAATTATATTAATCTCCTTAAAACTCATCTATGAAGTCAATCCAAATCTAACAATCAAGCAAATCATTTATATTTCTGTAACGATTTTTGTTAGCCTTGTGATTTTTTTGATACCAATAAAAAGATTTTTTTGGCTTGTTCCATTTTATTACTGGACAACGATTATTTTGCTTGTATCGGTTGAATATTTTGGTGTTACAAAATTTGGAGCGCAAAGATGGATTGAGATTCCAATCATTAATATTTCCTTGCAACCAAGCGAATTTATAAAAAGCGCCTTAATCCTTATGCTAGCATACAATATCAACAATGACCCGCCACCAAAAGATGGATACAAACTAAAAGGCTTTTTAAAACATTCTTTTTTTATATTATTGCCCGTTATTTTAGTTGAGATTCAGCCTGATTTAGGGACGGCGATACTCATTTTTATAATGGGATATGGCGTTCTGTTTTTGGTAGGAATCCACAAAAAAATACTAATGACTTTGTCTATTATTGTTGCGATAATGCTTATTGCCATTCCAATTATAATGCCAATTGTGAATAATTATTTGCATACATATCAATTAAGCAGAATCGAGCAATTCCTTAGCCCAAAACCGCAATACCAAGTCCAGCAATCATTGATTGCAATAGGAAGTGGCGGATTGTTTGGGAAGGAGTTAGAAAACGCAACGCAAGCGCAACTCAATTTTTTGCCCGTGCCAGAGAGTGATTTTATATTTCCTTATTTAATGGAGCGATTTGGGTTATTTGGCGCTATGGTGGTGCTATTTTTGTATGGATTATTGATAATGCATTTATTTATTTTAAGTTATATAAACAAAAAAGACAGAATCTTGCAAGTTTTGTGCGCGGCTATTGGATTCTTGCTTTTTATTCATATTAGTGTAAATATATTAATGACAATCAAATTAGCGCCTGTTGTTGGTGTGCCACTTCCATTTCTTAGCTATGGCGGAAGTAGTTTTTTGACCTTTGGCGTGTTGTTTGCGCTGTTGCAGAATCTGCTTGCTTTTAGATTTGTATTTGAGTATAATTCCCCTTTTGTAAAATGATGGACTTTTAGCTCAGCTGGTTAGAGCTATCGGCTCATAACCGATAGGTCGCAGGTTCGAGTCCTGCAAAGTCCACCACAAAAATAAAAATAAAATAAAAAATATGAAAAAAATAATCTTTCTTTTACTTAGCTTTTTTGTTTTTCTTGATGCTAGTATGATTCCACTCTCTGTGCTTAGTGCGATTTTAAAAGACAAAAACATAAACGAAGCAACAATCACAATAAATCCTAAAAATAAAAAAGAAATTCCCCTTACTTATCAAGCCACAAATAAAACAATCAAAAAATACGGCGGCGTGCCTATATTTGGGCTATATGAAGATTTTAATAATAAAATAGATATTGAATACAAAATAAATAACCAAATCAAAAAAGATACATATTATTTGCAAACGCAAGCCTTGAGAAAAAAGAAAAAAATAAAGATTGAAAATGCTAGATTAAATGATCGATTTTATTTTGTATTAGATGAAGATTCTGCGTTTATTATCGATACATTTGGAAATGTGCGCTGGTTTGTGGATATAAACAAGATAAGATTCACAGAAAAACCTCAAAAATTAATATTTAACAATATGGCATTTGATGTAGTAGAGGGCAAAAGTTTTATATTAAATATGCCAGATTCTCAAAGATTTTTTAGTATCAACAATCTTTTTAAGATAAAAAATAATGATATAAATCTTTTAGATAAAAATCACAAGATTCTAAGAAAATGGAAATTTCCTTTTGCGCTTGGGGTGTTGAATAATATCTCAAGTTTGCATTATACAAATGCTTTATTTGTCGCATATAGAGATTCTATTATTAAACTAGACAAAAAAAGCAAGATTGAATGGATTCTTGGGGGCAACAAAAATGAATTTAGCTTGGTTGATGCAACAGGTAGCAAAATATCTTGCGAAAATTGCAAACTAGGAAATATACAACATATACAAGAAATTAGATTCTTAAACAACAAAGATATTATTTATATGATGATATTTGATAATCAAGCAAAAGCCCTCATTTACAAGCTAGATGAAAGAGAGAAAACAAAAGAGATTCTATGGACTTATGAAATAAATGATGATGTATTGCAAGGAAAGGCGATTTATAGGGAAGAAACTCATAGTATTTTTGTGGATTATAAAGATATAGATAAAAATTTGCATATATTAGAATTTGTATGGGGAGAAAAAGATGAATCAATCAATATAAAAATAGAAAACGCCCTAAAAGCTATGCCTTTTAATATCGATTCTATTTTTAAATGATTATTTAAACTTCTGCCATTCTTTTTGCGCGGATTGAAATTTGCTCTCAAATAATGGATCGGCGTTTTTTAGCGTGCTTTTGATATTTTTTAGACAATCTGGGCTTATATCCTCCAAAGCTTGCATTACAAGCGTATTAAATCCAAAAGTATCATCTTCATACAAAGCCTTTTTAAACAATGCAAGATATTTTTCATAATCCTCTCTATCTTTTTTCTCATCGATTTCTTTTTGTTTTATCGATGCCAAAATATCGACTAAATCCTCTTTTGTCATATCATCAAGCTGTTTTTTAGAATATGCGTTGCTGATATTTTTTAGTCGCTTAATTAATTCTTGTTTATCATTTGAATGCGAATAAAAATCCTTGTAAGCATTTTCCAAATAATCACTCATAAAATTGCTAATAATATATTTTTTGATATTGGTGATTTTATTGATATTAGTGCCGATTTTAGAATCTTTTAATCCAAGCAAAATATCTTTCAAAAATTCAACATCTTCTCTTTTTTGCTCCACAAAATGAATAAATCCCGCCGCTTCCTCAAGTGGCATAAGCTCCATTCTCTTTGCGATTTCTTCTAATAAAATCTCTTGGTATTGCCTATATTTAATCTCTAAAATAAACAAGGTTTTTTCTACAAGCTTGCCTGAAATATTATTAATCACAATCTCATAAATGCTAGAAAATGCGTGATTTTGAAGTAATTCATAAAATGTATCATAGAGATTCTGCGAGTTTAGAATCTTTGTTTTTATTTCTTGCTCTATATCATCGCCATTGATTGTTTTGATATTTTTTATTCCGCTATTATAAGCAACAAAATGTTCCACCCATTCTTTATTTAACTCTTTAAAGATTCTAAACAACTCTTCCTCGCTTAATGAAGAGAGATTTTTTTTGTCATAATTTTCTAGTTGTTTTAATAGAATCTGCTTTTTATTCAATTTAGCGCCTCTAAAATCTTTTTCATATCGATATGCTCGATTACATCGTGCGTCCTAATGATACTTGCACCATTACAAAGGGCATATTGATGAAGTGCCAAAGATCCACTTAGGCGATCTTTTGTATCTTTTTTTGTAATATCGCCAATCGTTCTTTTTCTACTTGCTCCCACTAAAATCTCATACCCAAAATAAGCAAAATGTCGCAAATTTTTGATTAATTCTAGATTCTGCTCCATATCCTTTCCAAAACCAAAGCCAATATCAAGTATCACATCTTTTACTTCGTATTTATCGATAATCTCTAATTTTTGCTTGAAAAAATCATCAACTTCTAAAATAATATCATCGCTTTTATGCGGATAAATCCAGCTATTGTGCATAAGCACCAAACGCGCTTTATAATCTCTTGCAAGAGAAATGATATTTTCATCATTTAGCCCATAAACATCATTAATGATTTTAAATCCACGATTTAGGCAAAATTTAATCGTCTCAAAATTATAACTATCAATACTAAATGCGACCTTATCCATAAGTTTAAGTTTATAAAGCTCATCTATTGCATTTTTCATCCTAGATATTTCTATTTGAAAATCCACAAATTCACTCCCAGGGCGCGTAGAAACCCCGCCAATATCGATAATATCCACACCACATTTAATCCAATAATCCACCTTAGCAATGATTTCATCGATATTTTTTACCCTAGAATCTTCATAAAAAGAATCATCTGTAATATTGATAATCCCCATAATTTTTGGCGAAAAATAAGATTCTTTCATATGAGATTCTAATACACAAGCAATTTCTTTTAATCCAAATGGCTGAATCTTGCATTTATCAATGAGGCGCATTAATTGCGATTTTGTGGCAATCAAGATTCCGCTATATTTTTCTTGCTTATACAAAATGCTATCTTTTGGCGTGATAAAATCGCCGCCAACGCTAATAGATTCTTGTTTTAGAATCGATACGCACGGAGTATTTAAATCCTTGATTTTAAAATAAAAGATTCTGCCTTTGTTTAAAGCTACCTCATTTGCGTATTTTGTAGCTCCAATTTCATTTAAACTTGAGAGATTCTCTAATCTATAAATTTCTGCCATTTCTTGCCCTTCTTTTGTTTTCTAAAATCATCAATAACAACACCAAAAAGATATATTTAGCACTGCCACCGCTATTACATTGACTAATTGCATCGCTAAAATAATCTAATTCATTTCTATTTAATTTGATATTTGTTTTTTGCAAAGAAAATAAGAGATCCTCTATTTTGTTTTTTGTTTCCTCTTTTGAATACGACAAATCTTTTACATAATCCCTAATAGATTCCAAAGAAAGCGCATTTAAATCAATATCAAAATCCTCTCTTTTTAGTGCAATTTTTTTATTAAACACAATTAAGCGCGACAAAATCGTAGGTAAAATGCTATTTTTGGATTTTGTGATAAGTATGAATTTGATATTTGTAGGCGGCTCTTCTAGCACTTTTAGAAGCGTGTTTTGTGCCTGAGGAGCGAAGCTATCACCAGCAATAACGATACATTTAAGCGTATTTGATGAGATAAAACACTCCTCAATAACCGCCCTTGCGCTTTCGATCTTAAAATTACTCTCAAAAAAGATTCGATGATTTAGATAATCAAGCTTGATATTTTCAATCTCAAAAGCAATATCGTTTGTTAGGATAATTTCGCCTATTCTAGATTCCACTACCATCATCAATCTCATCAAACATCATTGCGTCAATTGTTTTATTTAGAATCTTAAATAATTGCAATAAGCAAATATCTGAATTTATATCATCGGATTTTAGATTAAATGCCGTATGCAAATTGCCATCAAACGCCCATATAAAGCTACTTTGATGATTTTTTGCAAGTTCTACTAGTTTATTATTTGCATTCCCAATATACCAAATCACATATTTATGCTTAAATGCGATATTTAGCATATCCTCAAGCAATACCAAATCAAAAACCACACCCTTTGGAAGCATAGATTCCAAGCTAACAATAGGAAGCAAAGGTCGATTGATATTTATCGTTTGCAAAACATAATCACAAAACCATTTTTTTTGCAAATCAGAACAAATCACAATCGTGCTGCCCTCTATAATATCTTTTGTGAATCTATATGCAATTTGACACCAATCAAATCGCCTTTCTTCAAACCAGCCCATAGAAATACCATCTTTGCGGGCTAATTCCAGCGTCCAGTTTGCAAATATCAAATCATTCATTTGTCTAATTCATACGCCAAATGCAACGCCCTAACCGCAAGCTCTGCATATTTCAAATCTATAATCATCGATATTTTTATATCGCTTGTGCTAATCATCATAATATTAATATTTTCTTTTGCCATTGTGCTAAATGTCTTGCTTGCCACGCCAGAATGGCTTTTCATACCAAGTCCCACGATAGAAACTTTTGCGATATTTTCATCAAATTCTATGCTTTGGCTTGATTGCTCAAAATCCTTTAAAATCGTCTTTGCGATCGATAAATCCGTTTTTGGAATCGTAAAATCAATATCCGTTTTGCCATCGCGCCCGATTGTTTGGACAATCATATCAACATTAATATTTGCATTTGCAAGCGAGGTAAAGAGCAAAGCTGCAATCCCGGGCTTGTCATCTACATTTACCATACTAATTCTTGCTTGATTTTTATCAAGCGCTATACCTGAAATGATGGGCTTTTCCATAATTTCCTCCTCATTTGTAATCAAAGTTCCGTCATTGTTGTTAAATGAATTTCTAGTGATGATTTTGACATTTAGTTTTTTTGCCATCTCAACGGATCGATTTAAAAGCACTTTTGCCCCAAGGCTAGCAAGCTCCAACATCTCATCATAACTAATCTTATCAATCTTTTTTGCTTTATTTTCGATTCTTGGATCGGTGGTAAAAACGCCATCTACATCGGTATAAATCTCGCACAAATCCGCCTTTAGCGCTCCTGCTATCGCCACCGCGGATAAATCACTTCCACCTCGTCCCAAAGTCGTAATCTCGCCATTTGTGCTAATCCCTTGGAATCCAGCCACAATCACAATAAAATCATCTTTTAGATATTTATTGATATTTTCTTTTTTGACTTCTTGAATCTTGGCTTTTGTGTGGATACAATCAGTAATTACTCCTGCTTCTCTGCCACTTAATCCAATTGCCTTATATCCAAGATTCTGCAAGGCAAGCGCAAGAAGTGAGCTTGTAATAATCTCGCCCGTGCTTACAATCTTATCTACTTCCCTTTCATCTGGAATCTCATTGAAATATTTACTATATCCTATCAATTTATCCGTCTCTCCACTCATTGCCGATACGACCACAACGATACTATGTCCCTCTTTTTTCACGCTAGCGATACGATTTGCTATATTTGCTATTTTTTCACAACTCCCTACGCTAGTTCCGCCATATTTTTGCACTATCAACATTAAATATAACCCTCTTTCTTAAAATATTCAAGCACTTTTTTATAAATCGGTCGTTTAAAATAAACGGCATTATGGAAAATCTTATCATAATCCACAAATTTATATTTTACAAATTCTGGAATGGGCGTAGATAGATTGATATTTGAGGTTGCCCTAAGTTTTACTAGAAAATATTTCTGTCTTTGCCCTTTAAATGGATACATTTTTTTACTTATTAATCCCGCAGGAAAGTCATAAGTAAGCCATTCTGGGTATTCAGAAATCACCTCTATATCATCAGTGCCGATTTCTTCTCTTAGTTCTCTATAAAGAGCATTCATCGGCGTTTCGCCACTATCTATTCCACCTTGTGGAAATTGCCAAATATTGCGTGAATTTTTTATATCATTTCGTTTTGCAATAAAAAACTCACAAATTTCTGGGTATCTTACTGATAGTATTATAGCTGCGACATTTGGACGATATTGTTCTAAATCTTGCATATTATAATCCTATTTATTTTTTTTAAAGCAAAAAAATTTAGAAATTCTATAAAAATTTGGATAAAAAACTTTTAAAAATTAGGAGATAAAATATTGCAACTCTATATTCATATCCCATTTTGCGACACAAAATGCGGATATTGCGCGTTTAATTCTTTTACAAATATGATTCATTTCAAAAAACATTATTTAAATGCATTGAAAATAGATCTGCAAGATTCTCTCTCAAACATAAACAAACTAGATTCTATTTTTTTTGGCGGTGGGACGCCAAATATGCTACAAGCAAGCGATTATGAGGAGATTTTTAAGATTCTAGAATCTTATATAAACAATGCCACAGAAATCACAATGGAACTAAACCCAAATAGAAATATCGATGAATTAAATAGATTTAAAAATCTAGGGATAAATCGCTTTAGCATAGGTGCTCAAAGCTTTAGAGAGGAAAAATTGAGATTATTAGAGAGAAATCACAATCCAAAAATGGCATATCATTTTATACAAAATGCAATCTTGTGCGATATTTTTGTAAGCATTGATTTGATATATGATACCAAACTAGATACGAAAAAATCCCTAGAATGCGAGCTAAAAATCGCAAATGATTTAGGTATAGGACATATTTCTTGTTATGCTTTAAGCATCGATAAAGATTCTAGATTCTACAAAAACAACAAAAATCCAATATTAGAAAATTCCCTATGTTACGAACTAAAAGAGATATTAGAAGATTTTTCATTCTATCAATACGAAGTATCAAATTATGCAAAAAATCACAAAAGCAAGCACAATCTTGCATATTGGCAAGGAAAAGAATATTTAGGCGTTGGGCTTGGTGCAGTTGGCAGGATAAAAAATAGCAGAATCTATAAACAAAGCGATTTTAAAAAATACATAGAAAATCCGCTAAAATGCGAAATCGAATATTTAAGCGATGAGGATTTGAGGCTTGAATGTATATTTTTGGGGCTTAGAAGCGAAGTGGGCGTGGATATAAACAACATAAACAAAGAAAAATTAGAAATTTTATTAAAAGAACATAAATGCACCAAAAAAGATCATAGAATCTATTCTACAAATTATTTTTTAAGCGATGAATTAGCCCTCTGGCTTGCATAAAGATGAGAAAATGATAATTTTTTTTAATAAAACTGATTTTAGTATAGATAGCGAGATTCTTGCTTTTTTGGAGATGATAAAAGCGAGTGTAACGGCGCGTGAAGTGGAATTAATCATCATTGATAAAAACGAAATAAGGAGATTGAATAAGGAATTTTTAAGCAAAGATTATGAAACAGATGTTTTGTCCTTTCCTCTTGATTTTAGCGGGATAAATATCAACAATGCGCCACTTGGAAGCATCGCAATTTCAATAGATTCTGCGCTTCAAATCACCAAAAAATACAATCACTCTCTAAAAGATGAAATGGCGATTTTATTTACACACGGGCTTTTGCACCTTTTGGGCTTTGACCACGAAAATGATAATGGCGAACATAGGATAAAAGAAAGGGAGATTCTAGCTAGCTTTGGTATCAACAACCCACTCATTGATAGGACGCTAAAATCACCACTCTAAAATCTCACCCAAAGCAATCCACACACCAATCCGTCATTCTGAGCTTTGCTTGCAAGCCGTGGCAAAACGAAGTTTCTTTAGTAATCCAAAGTCACGGCGTCATTGTCATTGCGAGCGTAGCCGAAGAATCCACGCAATTCCTTTTATTTTAAACAATCAAAGCATATAATTACAAATTATTTTATTCACGGAGTTTATATGAAAAATATATTTAAAAAAATCAAAAACAGGCTTTATCGATACAAGCAACAACTAAACACAAAAAGAATGAGCGACAAAGAAATAGAATCTGATAGAAAAAAATATCAAGAATTAAATACCGATAAAAGATTTATCATCAATCCCAAATATGATTATATTTGTAAATACGACAAATACGCAAATAACGGCGGCGTGATTGAAAATAGCTATTTTGTGCAAGATATTTGGGGCGCTAGAAAAGTAACCTCCAATAAACCACAAATACATTATGATGTGGGTTCATCGGTGCAGGGCTTTGTCGCTCATATTCTTGGGGCAAATGTAAATGTGAATCTAATCGATATTCGCCCTATGGATAATGATTTTAACACAGCATTTTTACAGCCAAAAATGGGGGGGGGTATTAAGGTATATCCAAGCTAATGCCACAAATTTGGAAAATATAAAAAGCGAGAGTATTGAATCTCTATCGGCATTATGTAGCGTAGAACACTTTGGCTTAGGGCGATATGGCGACCCTATCGACCCTATGGCGTGGGAATGTGCGCTTAAAGCATTTCAAAGAGTGTTAAAGAAAAATGGAAAGTTATATTTTAGCGTCCCTGTTGGCGTGATAGATAAGGTATGTTTTAATGCTCATCGTGTTTATCGCCCAGATACGATTATACAAACGCTTGATAAAATGCAGATTCTTGAAATGGGCTATATCAAAGGCTTTGATGTAGTGCAATGTATGCAATATGAGAATAATCATCTAAATATTTATAATGAAAATCTAAATAGCATTCCAGATATAAAAAACAACGGCGTAACAGGACTTTTTGAATTTATAAAACGCTAAAAATTTATCGTTGCATAATGGATTGCCACGCCGTTTTATAAACGCCTCACAATGACAAAATCCCGCCATCGCCTCAAAGCACAAGCAATCCAAAAAATCCAAATGTTGATTAATGTTTGTAGTATCCAAGTTTGAAACTCAAGGCGTGGCTATAAGCCGGATTCTGTCTAAAATACATTTAGGGCGATTATTT
>X235_Pygmy_Slow_Loris__coassemble_59_pt1 | contig 16074 bp, 18 predicted proteins | sample X235_Pygmy_Slow_Loris__metabat2_high_PE_008 | metagenome-assembled genome bin X235_Pygmy_Slow_Loris
TTTTTATTTGCAATTTATTTGCATCATTATATCAATTGCAATTCGAGTTGTATTCATAATCGGTGCTGCGGCGGTGCTTGCTTCAATTTTGTTTGTAGAATCCGCCGCTAGTGCCATTGCCCTAAAAGTTATCGGGCTTGCCCTTAGATTTTCTTCATAGTTTATATTGCTTCCTTTGCATTTTCTATTTAGAAGTGTTGAATATTTATTTTCAATCGTTGTTATCTGCCCTAAAAAGCTATCAAATAACGCTTCTTTTGTTTGTTCTATCTCATCTTCGGTGATTTTGTAATCTATGCTTGGTTGCGGAAGTGAGAGTAGATTGTTTTGTTCGATGATATTATTTATATTGGATAAAAGATTGTTATAAGATTTTAGATCCTCTATCAAAAACTTGCAATTAAGGCTAAAATTTACATTCTGCCCGATTGTTTTTCGTTTGTCATTATCATAGCTAATAATTGGCGTAATGCTAAAACTTCCGCCTTTGCAAACCTTGCCTTTTTGCGCTTCATTGATGATTGTGTTTAATGAATTTGTGATTTTTTCTCTATCGGTGTTTTTCAATTCGCCTATATTTCTTAGCTTTGATGAGCTATCAATTTCTATATTTGCAAATAAAAATTTTGGTTCTATTTCCTTGCTTGTTGTGAATCTCTTTGAGATGGTTAAATCATTTGCAAGAATGATATTTAATAATATGCCCGCTAATAATAAGAATCTCATTTTTTCTCCTTTAGTGTTATTAGATTTATTTCACTTTGCGTGCCGATTCTACCATAAGTTACTGCCAAATGCGAACCTTGTGATATATATAATGGAATATCATTAATCGTTTTTAATCCATATAAAAAGGGATTTTTTAGATACGCAAGAATACTAAAAGGAAATATCTGTCCGCCGTGCGTATGCCCGCTTAGCACTAAATCGATATTAGAATCTAATTCATTTATAATATTTGGTTGATGAGAAATAAGAATCTTTGGGAGATTTTTATCTATATTTTTTAATGCCTCATTTATATCTGGCTTCAAATATCCAGCCCTTCGTCCCGCCAAATCGCTAATCCCGATTAGATTGATATTATTATCTATGATTATATTAGAATTTACTAGTGGCTTTATGTTTTTAAATTGATTGATGATCTCTAAACTTGTATTTGCATCAAAAATAAATTCGTGATTGCCAAGCACGAAATACACGCCATATTTTGCACGAAGCTCTTTTAGAAGTGTAGTTTTGTCTTCTATCACTGATTTTATGCCATCAACAATATCGCCACCTAAGATAATAATATCTGGATTCGTGGCATTTGCCATATTTATCGTGTTTTGTATCTTTTCTTTTTTGATGAGATTTGAGATATGCAAATCCGATAAAAACAGAATCCTTATATCTTTTTTTAGATTCTCTATTTCTATTGTTTGTTCGACTAATTCTGGGGTTTTGTGCGCTTTATAGATTCCAAAAACAACTAATACAGGCAACAAACAAAGCAGAATCTTGCTAATTAATACATTTGGGAAAGGTTTGATAAATCTTGCGATAATTAAAAAAAATATATTCAAGATTCCAAGCGCACATAATAAAAGCGAAATCAAAATAGACAAAGACAATATAATTACAATTGTATCTGGGAAAGTCATATTTTTTAGCTTCAAGGCATATATAAGAAGTATGATAAAATTTAACACCAAAAGCGCAATGCTGGTATATTTGAATGTAATATTTTTACTTATATATTTTATTAATCCATAATATCCTATGAGATGAAATATCCCAAAACATAAAATCGCAAATACAAAAAACAAACTCACTTTTAAATTATCCTTTAAAATAATTATTTTTGTGAGTATAATACAAAATTTCTCTAGGAGTGTTTTTGAAGCTAAATATTTTATCTATTATTTTTGTGATTGTATTTTTTAGTGGTTGTGCTTCATCAATCTTAGATTCTAAGATCGAGGATTTGGCTTTATCGCAGCGCGCGGTAATGTATATTAGCGATAATAAAGCGATGATAAATAAAGATTTTTCACAAAAACTAAAAAAAGAATATCTAAAAAAACATTTTTCTATTTGGAATAAAGATTCTATCATTCCAAGCAAAGAATCGGTATTTTGGGGATTAAATAGCAAAAGAGGCTTTGGAGAATCCAAAAAATTACATAATGATAGATTCCTAGATGAATTAAAAACCAATTCAAATATAGATTCTTATCCTAGCAAAAACGATTATGCAATTATGATAAAAACCGCAAATGTGCGCGTTTTACCTACAATCAAGCCAAGATTCTCAAAACAAGATGGCTATCCATTTGATAGATGGCAAAATTCATTGATTTTTGCCTTGACGCCGATTAGAATCTTGCACGAGGACAAAACAAAAGAATGGGTGCTTATCCAAAGCGCGTTTGTATCTGGTTGGGTGAAATTTGATGAGGTCGCAAAAATTAGCAAAAAAGATATGCAAGATCTAATCAACGCAAAAGATTTTGTCGTCCCGCTTAGAGATAGAATCCCGCTTTATTACAAAGATAAATTCATTATGCAAGCAAGAATTGGAATGCTATTTCAAAAAATCAATAACAAAATATACGCCTATTATCGCAATAATGAGGGCTTTGCAGTAAAGATTCCGCTTTCTTTTGACAAAGATTTATTTGCCCCCTTTCCACTTCCATTTACCCAAAGCAATATCGCAAATATCGCAGATTCTCTATATTTAGAGAATTATGGTTGGGGCGGAATGTATGAAAATAGAGATTGCTCGGCTTTTATAAGAGATATTTTTATGAATGTGGGGATTTTTTTGCCTCGCAATTCGCTATCTCAGCTAAATGCCGCAAAATTATCGCCATATAGCTCTTATATAAAACTTCCAAATAATAATGATGAAAAAATAGAAATGATTAGGCAAAAAGCATTGCCTTTTAGGACGATTCTCTGGTTAAAAGGGCATATTATGCTTTATATTGGTGAATACAATGAGAATCCTATCGTTATGCACGATGTTTGGGCGCTTGGTTCTACTTTGTTTGGTGGCATTAGTATCACTACGCTAAATGACGCAAATTCGCCTAGTTTGCTTGATAGAATCGAGGCGATGAATATTATTGTGAAATAGGAGATTTTTGTGAGAAAGATTTGTTTGTTTGTATTTTTTGTTTGTAATATTTTTGCTAATGAGAAAATAAATATAAGCGTTAGCGTGATTCCACAAAGCTATTTTGTAAAGCAAATTGCGGGCGATTTGGTAAATGTTAATGTAATGGTGCAAAAAGGAAAAAGCCCAGAGACTTATGAGCCTACAATCAAGCAATTACAAGAATTATCAAAATCAAGCGTGTATTTTGGCATTGGTATGCCTTTTGAAGATGCGTGGCTGGAGCGATTTAAATCGGTAAATAAAGATATGTTGATTATAAAACCCTTGCCTCCTCTTGCACTAGAGCAATACAATCAAAAATATCATCACAAACATTTAGACAAACACGATCATAGCGATCATCTACACCCGCCTCACATATGGCTTTCGTTTGAGTTATCAAAACTACATATCAAACAAATAGCCGATACTTTAATAAAAATCAATCCAAAAAATACACAAATTTATAAAGAAAATTTGCAAAATTTCATTGATAAGATAGATAATTTATATAATAGATTTAAAATTATATTTGCAGATTCTAAAAAATCGTTTTTGGTATTTCACCCAGCTTGGAGTTATATGGCAAATGAATTGGGATTGAGCGAATATGCCATTGAAGTAGATGGCAAAGAGGCAAAAATCGCACATAGGCGGGATATATTAGAGATTATAGAGAAAAATAATATAAAAGTGATGTTTATTCAGCCACAATTTTCGCAAAAAAACGCATTAACAATAGCAAAAGAAGCAGGAATTGAGGCAAAAATCGCAGATCCGCTTAGCTATGATTGGCTTAATAATCTAGAATCTTTTTTAAATGAGATAGCAAAAAATTAGGTAATTTGATGAATGATATTTTGGTATGTGAGAATCTAAATTTTAAATATGACAAAGAATTAGTGCTAGAAAATATCAATTTTACACTAAAATTTGGTGATTTTTTGGCAATCATTGGTCCTAATGGCGGCGGAAAAAGCACACTAGCCAAGATTCTACTAAATCTATTAAAACCAACTTCAGGGCGTATCAAATATCCAAACATAGAATTATTTAATAAAGATTCGCTTATTGGCTACACACCACAAGATACAAGTATCAACAAAGATTTTACGATACAGGCTTTTGATGTCGTGTTAATGGGCTTTTTGGAGAAAAGATTCTTTGGATACAAACTAACAAAGCAAAACAAAAAAGAGGCTTTGGAGATTATGGAAAAATTAAATATTCATCATATCAAAAATAGAAAAATTGGCGATTTATCAGGCGGACAAAGGCAAAGAGTGCTTATTGCAAGGGCATTGTGCGGGAATCCAAAATTGCTTATATTTGATGAGCCAACTTCAAATATCGATTTGCCAACAAGAGAAGAAATATATAAATTATTAAAAGAAATAAACTCAAATCACACTATTATCGTTATCACGCACGATATTTCTAATTTGCTTGAATATGCAAGCGATGTGCTATTTATCAACAAAGAATTATTGAGTTTTGAGAAATTGCGGGATAATATCGATATTGATAAATATATTTGCAAGATTAAACATAGAGGTTGAATAATGAAAAATGATTTTGATGTTGCAATTATTGGTGGCGGTGTGAGTGGTTGCGCGACATTTTATACATTGAATGAATACACGAATATAAACAAAATCGCATTACTTGAGAAATGCGACAAACTCGCTAGCATTAGCTCTAGCTCCAAAGGCAATTCCCAAACAATACACGATGGCTCAATTGAGACAAATTACACTTCAACAAAAGCTGCAAAAGTCAAAATCGCCGCAGATAAAGTAAAGCATTATGCACTCTCTAAAGGCTTGCAAAATAAAGCCATATTTAAAATGCAAAAAATTGCCATTGGGATTGGTGATAAAGAATGCGATTTTATGACAAAAAGGCATAAAGAATTTAGTGAAATTTTTGAGGGCTTGCAGTTTTTTAATAAAAATGAAATAAAAAAAATCGAACCAAAGGTTATAGAAGCATTAGATGGAAATGATAGGATTGAAAATGTCGTAGCATCGGGATATTTAGAATCTTGGTGTGCGATGAATTTTGAGATATTAAGCCAGAGTTTTGCAAATGAAGGGACGAAAAAAAACAAAAATAGCGAAGTGTTTTTGGATTTTAAAGTGGTAAAAATAAAAGAAAACACGAATGGATACACGATTACTTCAAAAGACAATAGAGAAATCAATGCAAGATTCGTGCTTGTTAATGCTGGCTCATATTCACTTCCTTTAGCACAACATTCTGGTTATGGAAAGGATTTGGCTTGTTTGCCTGTGGCGGGCAGTTTTTATTTTGTGCCGGGCAATTTATTAAGAGGAAAAGTATATGCCGTGCAGAATCCAAAACTACCATTTGCCGCATTGCATAGCGACCCAGATATAGCCATAAGTGGCGTTACTAGACTTGGACCTACCGCGCTTGCTATGCCAAAATTGGAGCGCTCAAAATATCTATTTGGAAATATCAATAGCGAATTATTGACAATCGATTTTAAACTCGCAGCTATGCAGGTTTTGTTTGGTTTGTTGAAAGATAGCGATATTAGAAATTATGTATTTAGAAATATGTTTTTTGAAATGCCGTATTTTGGAAAGAGATTGTTTATAAAAGACGCAAGAAAGATTATTCCATCGCTAAAATTAGAAGATTTGACTTATGCAAAAGGCTTTGGTGAAGTGCGCCCGCAAGTAATCGATATGAGTGCAAAAAAATTAGAATTAGGCGAAAAAAAGATACTAACAAACAAAGGCATTACTTTTAATATGACGCCCTCTCCTGGTGCGACAAGTTGCCTCTCTAACGCCGAAATAGATACTTTGGAGATTGTAAAATATCTAAATAAAACATTTGATATTGAGAGATTCTATAAAGATTTAAGTGTGATAAAATAAATTATTGCTTTATGGAATAAAAAAAAGTAGAATAAGCAGTTTTTAATATTATTCGTGGATTTGAGAGTTATGAATTTTTTATCGCTTAAAGATTTTAGCAAAGATGAGATTTTAGAGATTGTGAATCTTAGCATTAAAATAAAAGAGAATCTTCTAAATGGAAAGAGGATTCAGCCATATTTCAAGGATAAAACCTTGGCTATGATATTTGAAAAAAGCTCAACTAGGACTAGAATAAGCTTTGAAATTGGTGCTTACCAGCTAGGCGGAATGGCGTTGTTTTTGTCAAATAAAGAAATCCAGCTTGGGAGGGGCGAGAGTATCAAGGACACTGCAAGGGTTATTTCTTCTATGGCGGATATGATTATGATACGAACATTTGAGCATTCGAGATTAGAGGAATTTGCTAGATTCTCAAACAAACCCGTGATAAATGGGCTTAGCGATGAATATCACCCAACACAACTCATAGCCGATTATATTACAATGCTTGAATGCGGGATTGGAGTAGATGACAAGGATTCCAAATACCAACATCTAAGAAAGCCCATTGTGTGTTATATCGGCGATGGAAATAATATGGCACATTCTTGGCTAAATCTCGCTTCAAAACTTGGATTTGAGATTCGCATTGCTACGCCAAAAGGATTTGAAGTAGATAAAAATATCCTAAATCAAGCGCTAGATTTTGCAAAATCAAGTGGAGCAATCATTAATATCACAAACAACCCAAAAGACGCCGCAAAAAATGCAAATGTGATAACAACTGATACTTGGGTATCGATGGGACAAGAAAATAAAAAAGAAGAAAAAATCAAGCAATTTAGAGGATTTTGCGTAGATTCTGCTATGATGAATTTAGGAGATAATGCGATATTTTTACATTGTTTGCCTGCGTATAGAGGATATGAAGTAAGCGATGAGGTGATGGAATCTAGCAGTAGCAAGGTATTTATTGAAGCGCAAAATCGACTTCACGCGCATAAAGGTATAATTACATTTTTAGAGGAAAAAAATTGAAAAAAATAGATAAAGATTTTACAATTACCATTCAACAAAGTTCTTTAAAATCCACGCCATTTAGCATTAAAATCGGCGATGAAGATTATGTTTTGTTATTAGATAGCGAATACAAAAAAATACAAGAAATAATGCAACTAAATCACGAAGCATTGATATTTAAGAGCTTAGAAAAAGAGATTTTGCAAGAAATGCCAAGAGATTTTGATGATGTTTTTGTCGTGGCAAAAACGCTACTTCAAAGCGTCCAGTCCAAAAAGAAGAATCTAACGATTTATGATATAAAAAAAGTCGTCAAAGAAATAAAGATTAATTATCCAAATTTGTTTGTTAATATTGATGAATATGTAAAAGATATGAATATCAATTCTTAGAGAAAATTTATGATTGATTTTGAAAAATTTGCAAAATATAGCAAGCCGGGTCCAAGATACACGAGCTATCCAACGGCATTAGAGTTTAATGAAAGCTTTGATGCTGCTTCTTATATAGAATCCTTAAAGCGAAATACGCATCTACCATTATCTTTGTATGTTCATTTGCCATTTTGTAAAAGTGCTTGTTATTTTTGTGGTTGTAGCGTGGTTTATACAAGCAAAGAAGAGAAAAAACAAGAATATATTCGATATCTTCAAAAAGAGATTGATTTACTAAAAAACTATCTTGATTGCAATAGAGAAATCTTGCAATTTCATTTTGGTGGCGGAACGCCTACATTTTATGATGCAAAGAGTTTAGAGATTATTTTGCAATCCATTCATCACATATTTAGCAATTTTTCAAGCAATGCCGAGATAAGCTGCGAGATTGATCCTAGATTTTTTGATGAAGAGCAAATGAAAGTTCTGCATTCTTATGGATTTAATCGCTTATCGTTTGGGGTGCAGGATTTTGATTGTGATGTGCAAAAAGCCGTCCATCGATTTCAATCCTTTGATTTGGTAAAAAAAGCGGTAGATTTGGCACAAAAATATGGAATCAAATATATCAATTTTGATTTGATATATGGCTTGCCAAAGCAAAATTTGGATAGTTTTAAGGTTACTTTGGATTCTGTGTTGAAAATCAAGCCAACAAGGCTTGCTGTGTTTAATTACGCTCACGTTCCTTGGATAAAAAAAACAATGCGAAAAATCGATGAATTTATGCTTCCAAGCCCCGCTACAAAGCTTTCTATTTTGAAATACACGATTGATTGTTTAACTAGCAATGGTTATAAGATGATAGGAATGGATCATTTTGCATTAGAAAATGATGAATTGTATCAAGCCTCATTAAAAGGCGAATTGAAGCGAAATTTTCAAGGATATAGTGCGAAAAAACACACACAAACAATAGGACTTGGCGTAACTAGCATAGGCGAGGGAAGCGACTATTATGTCCAAAATCACAAAGATTTATCCTTGTATATGCATTGTTTGGATAATGGAATCTTGCCAGTCCAGCGAGGCATAAAGCTCAACAATGAAGATAGATTGCGAAAAAATATCATTATGAGATTGATGAATAATCTAAGATTGGATATTAAACATATAGAAAATAAATTTGGCATAAATTTCAAGGAGCATTTCAAGGATTCTCTAAAAGATCTAGAAGAATATATCGATTTAGGATTGTTAGAGATAAATGAAAATGAGATCAAAATAAGCCGCACAGGCGGAATGCTTGTAAGAAATATCATAATGAATTTTGATGAATATCTAAAAAAACCAAATAAAAATGACAATAGATTCTCTAAAACGGTTTGATTGATGCTTGATATATCAGCTATTAGTTCATCTTGTGTTAAATGCGCTAAATGCGTGCCATCTTGCACGATTTATCAAGTAAATAGAGATGAGGTTACCTCGCCTAGAGGCTTTGTTGATTTGCTTGGAATGTATCAAAAAAATCATTTGGAATTAGATAGGAATCTAAAAAATATATTTGAATCTTGTTTTTTATGCACGACTTGCACGACATTATGCCCTCAAGTAATCGATACTGCCGCAATGATACAACAAAGCAGGATTGATATAGCAGAAAAATTTGGCATAGCTTGGTATAAGCGATTTTATTTTTATTTATTAAAGCATAGAAAATTAATGGATTTTGTATTTAGTTTTGCTAGTTTTGTCGCGCCTTGTGCGTTTAAAAAGAAAGATGACAAATTAAGAAGTAGATTTAATCTCTCAGCATTTGGCAAAAGGACGATTTTCCCGTTTGAAAAAAAGAGTTTTTTGCAAAAATACAAAGGATTAATAGAATCCAAAAACAAAAAAACAAACAAAAAAGTAGCCATTTTTATCGGCTGTCTTAGCAACTACAATTACACGCAAGTAGGGGATTGTTTATTGTTTATATTAGATAAATTAGGCATCGATACCTTTATCCCAAAACAAGAATGTTGCGGTGCGCCTGCGTATTTTACGGGCGATATTAAAAGCGTGGCTTATTTGATTGATAAGAATCTTGATTTGTTTGAAAAATTCATCGATGATGTGGATGCGATTCTCGTGCCTGAAGCGACTTGTGCGGCGATGATTATGGTTGATTGGAAGCACGCATTGGAATATACAAAAGATACCAAGAATCTAGCCAGATTGAATAAAATATTGTCAAAATTCAAAATGGCGACTGCTTATTTATACGATGAGACGAATTTGCTAGATTTACTCAAACAATCATCAAAAAATGGGACAAAAATCACATATCACGACCCTTGCCACGCAAAAAAAGTGCTAAATATCCACAAAGAGCCTCGAATCTTGCTTAAGCAAAATTATGATTTTATAGAAATGAAAGAATGCGATAGGTGCTGTGGCTTTGGTGGCGTTACGATTCAAAGTGAAAAATACCATCTCGCACACAACGCAGGCATAGCAAAGGCGCAAAATATAGCGGATTCTAATGCTAGTATCGTTAGCTCGGAATGTTCTGCGTGCAGAATGCAACTAAATAACGCGCTTGATAATATAGATTCTAATGTGGCTTTCAAGCACCCACTAGAGCTTATAAAGGAGATATTACAATGAAATTTGCCAAAAAATTTTTCCACAAAATCAAAAATAGCCTAAATCGAGATATTAACGCAAGATTAGATATTTTGCAATTATTGCACGGAAGAGAATTATCTTATAGAAATAGAGATTTGATAAATGGGGGGGGGAAAGCACTTTATAGAAGATGGTGAATTTAGGGTATATAGCCAAAATGGCGAAGATGGGATTATTGATTTTTTGTTATATTTATTAGATTCTCATTTGGAGGCTTATCCAAAGGCTTTTATTGAATTTGGCGTTGAAAATTATACCGAATCAAATACGCGATTTTTGTTGCAGTTTCGCAATTTTTGCGGGCTAATTTTAGATGGCTCTATGGATCATATCAATTTTATTAAATCGGATTCTATATACTGGAAATATGACCTAGATGCTAGATGTGCCTTTATCACAAAGGATAATATCAATGATTTAATCAAATCATATTTAGAATCTAGGGAAATTTCTAATGTAACATTGCTTAGCATTGATATTGATGGCAATGATTTTTATATTTGGGAGAGTATAAATGCAATCGATCCTGCTATCGTTGTAATCGAATATAATGCGTTATTTGGTGCTACAAAAGCTTTGAGTGTGCCTTATAGAGAGGATTTTTATCGATTTTGTGCGCATTATAGCGGGCTTTATTTTGGTGCTAGTATAAAGGCTTTGATAAAACTTGGAGAATCTAAAGGATATAGCTTTGTTGGGGCGGATTCTAGTGGCACGAATTTGTTTTTTGTGAAAAATCATTTTGATATTAATTTATTGCAAATCCGCCCATTAGATGAATATTGCAAAAGGCATAAAGCCCGCCAAAGTAGGGATAAAAACGGCAATCTTACTTTTTTGTCGCATAATGATAGAATAAAAGAAATAGAGAATCTGCCTTTAGTTGATCCTTTTGCGTGATTTGCTTTGGCTTGTAGTGAGGGGCGGATTTTGTCATTGCGAGAATTTAAATTCGTGGCAATTTATAGAATCGTGGATTGCTTCGCTTCGCTCGCAATGACGCAGTGTTTTTTCTTGTCATTACTTAAGGCTTGCCGAAGAATTCATAAAAATATTTTTATAGATACAATAAATTTTGATTTGCAATAAAAATAGAGTTTAGATTCTAACCCAAAGGTTAGAATCTATAAAAGTTAAAATTTAACTGCACCAGTTGTGGCAAGCGGGATAATTCTATTACTATTGCTTGGATAAGATTTTTTCAATGTAGCACATAGCGTATTTGTAGTAGTTAGCTTTGATGGGTCAAATATCAAATTACCCGTATTGTTATCGATGTCAATAATCTCTCCACAATTATCTGGGCTAGCATTGTTGCTACTATTTTGCACCACAGGGGTAATATTGCCATTAGCCACTACCCATCTACCTCTATCAAGCCCGCCAGTATCGATCATCCATTCGCCCCAGTTGGAAAATCCATTTGGAGCTGTTGTGCTTGTCGGGTCGATATTTTCTGCAAAAATTCTAGCAGGGATTGCTTTTAGCACGCTTGCAATATCACTTCTTAACATCGCAACTTGCGCATCAGTTCTAGTTGTTACAAATCTAGGCACCGCCACAGCTGCCAAAACCCCCAAAATAACGATAACAAACACCAACTCAATCATAGAAAAGCCACTTCTTTTCATTTTTTTCTCCTTGTTTTTAGAAATTTCTTAAATCCATTTGGATTAAAGTTAATGAAATTTAAACATTTTTTTTTTAAGTATTCTTAAAAGCTAAAAAAATATTTTTTTTGGATTCTGTTTTTTGTGTATTGCTTCGCATTCTTGCGAATACTCGCAATGACGATTCTGTTTTTTGTCATTGCGAGAGGCGTTAGCCTCGTGGCAATCTATAAAAATAAGGCGTGGCATTTATTATTTTACTAGATTGCTTCGGCTTCGCCTCGCAATGACGATAGGCGTGTGGATTCTTCGGCTACGCCTTGCAATGACGGCGTGGAGTGGATTCTTGGTTATGTGCTGATGATTTTAGTAGATTTTTAATTTATTTTTTCTCTTAAAAAACTATAACTAGGGAGTTTGCAAGGAAGTTTAAAGGGATTTGTGTTGCCGCTGTGAATCTCACTTAATTCTTTGTTGTTTTCTAATAATATTTTCTTAAAAACAATGAAATATCTATCGTTTTCTTTGTAGATTCTGCCGATTTCATTATCTATGATGATAGAATCTCCGCATTGTGCTTTTAGCGGGAAAATGATTTCTTTTGGCTCATTTAATCGTATCGTGTATTTGCATATCCCAAATGCCCCATCTTCCCTAATCATCGCATTTACTTGATAGCTGCCATCGCTAATTGCGCTTTGGTGATTTTGCGTATTGTTTTTTTGATACGGGCGACTTATGATATATCCATCGGTAAATCCGCGATTTTTAAGCGTTTCTAGCTCATCTTTGTAGATATTTTTTCTACTATTTCCATCATAAAAATCATCAATCGCCATTCTATAAGTTCTAGTTGCTATTGCGGCATAATATGGCGATTTTGTGCGCCCTTCGATTTTTAGCGCACTTATTGCATTGGTTTTTAGTATTTCATCGATGTGCTGGCTTAGATTCAAATCTTTTGAGTTGAAAATATGCGTCCCGATTCCCTCCTCTTCGTGCAATCTCATCATCACGCCATTATCGGGATTGCGGACATAGTATTCATAGTCAAAACGGCAGTCATTTGCGCAACTCCCGCGATTTGGCACTCTTCCGCTTTGCAAGCTTGAAATAAGGCATCGCCCAGAAAATGCAAAACACATACTTCCGTGGCAAAATATTTCAATCTCTAAATTTGGAAGTGCTTTTTTGATTTCTATTGCGTCTTTTAGGCTTAATTCCCTTGCTGCTACGATTCGCTTTACGCCCATTTCATAGAAAACTTCTGCATCAAGGATATTTAACACATTTGCTTGTGTCGATAAATGCAGTGGAATCTTTGGGGCGATTTCTTTGCATAGCTTGATTACGCCCGGCGTTGCTACGATAAAGGCATCTACATTTGTATCACGCATTTTTGCGATATGTTCTTTTAGGATTCTTATTTGTGAGTTAAATGGGAATCCATTAATCGTGGCATATATTTTTCTGCCTTTATTATGCACGAAATCTACGCCATTTTTAAAGCTTTCATATGTAAATTCCTTGCCCGATCTATTTCTAAGAGAAAAATGGCTCACACCGCCATATACCGCATCAGCGCCATATGTAATTGCGATTTTTAGCTTTTCTAGATTCCCAGCAGGCGATAATAACTCTACTATTGTTTCTTTCCTAATGAAGAAATTAACATATCTATATCATCGCTACTTACTACTTCGCTTGTCGCATCGCCCTCTATGTGTGTGGCACTTGAGGCTCTTTTGTCATCGTCTATTTCTGTATCAAATATAGAATTTAAATACCTTGAGAGCGTCCTAGTGATATTTACAACTCTTTCTATTTTCTGTCTATAAATATCTTGGTATTGCAATATATCCATTGCTTGAAGTATGCAATCTGTGGTATCTGTCGTCTTTTCTTCAACTGCGATTATTCGCATCAAAGAATCATTTGAAGATTCTAGATATTTTTTTAAAAATTTTAATTGTGGGAATCGAATAGATAATTCTTCAAATAGTTTTTTTTGATTTTTTATATTTTCTTTGATGATTTTCAAATCATTTTGCACGCTTTGGTTGTTTTGATTAATGGATTCTAGCTGGTCAAAAACCTGCGAAGCCTTTGCCTCTAAGCCTTTTGTAACATCATCTAATTGATGAATGACTTTGTATTCGTCTGTAGGTGGTGGTGGGCATTGATTTGCTGCATCGGCTTTGTAGTTGTCGTTTTCAAAATTGTTGCTTATAGATTCTTTTTCATCATTTGCAAATGGATTCTCATTTGTAGCTTTATTTTCGGTTGTGTTTGTATCCTCGTTGGATAAATTTAATTCTTCTTGTGTCATCAATCGCCTCGCATTTATTAAATTTTGTGATTCTATAATTACAAGTCTAAAAATGCTATTAAAGTTATTAAGCTTTATCTTATATAATTTTGCAAAATTTTAAGCAAATTTGGGAGTAAAATGAAAAAAATCGCATTTTTTTTATTTTTTGTTTTTAGTGTGAATCTTTATGCAAAGGTAGATTATTTTAGATTGTATGGCGATATTTTTGCATTTTTGCCCGCATTTGCTGGCGTTTATAGCTTGGTAGAACAAGATTATGAGGGATTAGCCTATCTTGCAATCTCTACTGCTACTACGCTTGCTACTACATTTGCAATAAAATATAGCTTTGTTGGCATTTCTAAGAAAAATCCAAATTTAGCTAAAATTTCACGCAGACCAAATGGAATAGAATATGAGGGATTCCCCTCAGGGCATACTTCAAGCGCATTTTCTGCCGCTGGATTTATGCAAAAGCGATATGGCTATAAATGGGGAATCCCCACGACAATCTTGGCAAGCCTTGTTGGAATATCGCGAATTACATCAAAAAAACACACAACTTTGCAGGTTTTAGCTGGTGGAATCCTTGGATATAGTATGGGTTATTTTATTACAAAACAAAGAGATAATATGAATATTTTAGTTGATATTGAACAAAGAGAAGCAAAAAATGGCTCAAATCAGCAGTATTTTGGATTGTCATTTAATATGATTTTTTAGGGGTTTGTTTGGAGATATTATCACTTCAATTCGTGCAATTTGCGTTATTATCGGCATTTTTGGTTTCTATTTGTGGTGGCATTGTGGGATCTATCATCGTCTCAAATAAAACGGTTTTTTTAAGCGGTGGCGTAGCACATAGTGCATTTGGTGGAGTTGGGCTTGCTCTTTATTTTGGTTTTAATGTAATGCTTGGCGCGGCAATCACAAGTATTTTGATGTCTTTGTTGCTTTTGTATTTCATTATCCACAAAAAGAAAAATATCGATTCATTTATCGCGGCAGCTTGGGCGTTTGGTATGGCACTTGGTGTGATTTTGATAGATATTACGCCAGGATATGGAATAGATTTGATGAGTTATTTATTTGGCTCTATTTTGGCGGTAAGCAAGATTGATATTATCATTATTGCGGTGTTTGATGTGTTGCTTATTTTTTTTATTTGCTTGTATTATAGGGAGATTCTAGGAATCTTATATGATGAGACATTTTGTAAATTAAAAAATATCAATATCAATATTTTTTTGTTTTTTATTTATATTTTTGTATCGCTTGGAATCGTGATGAGTATGAATATAGCGGGCTTGATTTTGGTGCTTGCGATACTTAGTATTCCCGCATATATCGCAAGTATGTTTGTTAATTCGCTTCGGGCGATGATGATTTTGTCGATGATTTTATCGTTTTTGTTTATTTGCGTGGGCTTTTTTGTGAGTTATTATTATGATTTGAGTATAGGTGCTTGTGTGGTTATGAGTGCTATATTTGGTATGATTTTTAGTAGTATTTTAAAAATAATTTTAAGGAAATATAATGGATAAAAATATACAAGAAATAGAGAAAAAAGCCATAAGAGCGATAAAAATATCCATAGCAGCCATTGCAATATCGCTATTTTTGGGGATATTATCTCTTTGGGTGTTGCTAAATCAAGTAACAATTAGCGTTGGCATAGACAAAAAACTAATAAAAATCGAAAAACAAATACAAAATATGGAATCCAAAGCAGAATCCAAAGCAGAATCCAAATAGATTCTTGTTGTTGTGTTTGCTTGCAAGGTGGCAATCTAAAAATAAGCCATTGCTTGCGCTGTTTTTAAAATGGCGTTGTAATGACGAAAAATACGCTATCATTGTGAGGCAAAGCGAAGTAATCTAAAAAAACGATAAGATTTAAGATTTTATTTTATGAATTTTAGGCTGTCAAGCCTCATAAAAGAGGCTTGACAAGGGAGGATTTATTGCGTGCCTTAAAAAAGTTTGAGGCTCGCAAATATTAAATTAGAATTTAACTGCTCCAGTTGTAGCAAGTGGGATT
>X235_Pygmy_Slow_Loris__coassemble_62_pt1 | contig 14955 bp, 16 predicted proteins | sample X235_Pygmy_Slow_Loris__metabat2_high_PE_008 | metagenome-assembled genome bin X235_Pygmy_Slow_Loris
TGGTAAATAAAAATATTTCGATTAATTTATATTTGGATAATGTGAAATTATTTGATAAAGTAATACATTTTGCAGAATCTAAAATAATCCCAAATGGAAGCAAAAAAAACAAATCCGCCCTAGAATCTAAGATAAAAAACAATACAAACAAAAATGACATTATCTATTATGACGCACAAACTTCTGGCGGGCTTTTGCTAGCCCTAGATTCTAAAAGTGCAAATGAATTAAATAAGATTCTAAATAGTGAGGGAATAGATTCTGCTATCATAGCGCAATGTGTAGAGAAAAAAGAATTTGATATATATTTGATGTAATATTTTTAAGCGGGCAAAAGCTTTTTTTTGAAGCTATAAAAACGCATTTCAAAAAGCCATTTTAAAAGCCCCAAAAGCTATAAAAGCCATTTTAAAAGCCCCGAAAGCTTATTTTGCCTTTTCTAAATACTCTCCATTTTCTGTATTGATTCTAATTATTTCGCCCTCTAAAATATGAAAAGGGATCTGCACGACTGCGCCTGTTTCTAGCGTAGCGGGCTTTTTGCCAGAAGATGAAGTATCGCCTTTGAAATTTGGCGGTGTTTCTATGATCTTTAATTCCACTACTTGAGGCACATCAACGGATATTGCTTTGTTGTTGTGGAATAAAATAGATACATTTACGCCCTCTTTCATCCATTTTGCGACCTCGCCTACTTGATTATCGCTTAGCCCGATTTGCTCATAAGTTTCATTGTCCATAAATTGAAAATGATCGCCATCGTGATATAGATATTGCATCGCTTTTTCCTCGATATGTGGCTCTTCGCATTTATCCCCAGCGTGAAAAGTTTTTTCTATGACTTTGCCATCTAAAAAAGATTTGATTTTTGCCCTAACAAATGCAGGACCTTTGCCCGGCTTTACGTGTTGATACTCAACGATTCTATATGGAATGCCATCAATTTCAATCTTTAATCCCTTTTTTAGCTCGCCCATACTTATTGCCATTGTCTCTCCTTATATTTTATTGTTACTTCCTAGAATCTCCATTCGCTCTATGATTAGCTTTTTGATTGCCTCTTTTGCGGGAGTGAAAAACTTTCTTAAATCAAATTGAGTATTGTCATTGTTTGCCACCTTGCGAACTTCCGCAATAAATGCGATCCTTAGATCCGTATCGGTATTGACTTTGTTTATTCCGCCTTTTATGGCTTCTTTGAGGAATGAAAAAGGCACGCCTTTTGAGCCTTTCAAATCACCGCCACTTGAAAGAAAAGAATCTTTTACATAATCTGGAATCGCACTTGCGCCGTGAAGAACAAGCGGAATATTTGTTAGTTTTTTTACTTCTTGTAAGCGCTTGAAATCTAGCTTTGGCTCGCCTTTGAATTTAAAAGCGCCGTGACTTGTCCCAATTGCTGGGGCTAAAAAATCGACTTTGGATTCTTTTACAAAATACTCAGCTTCTTTTGGATTAACCAATACAGCGTCTTTTTCGCTTACTGAAATATTATCCTCAATCCCCATAAGTCGCCCAAGCTCCGCTTCAACACTCACGCCCTTAGCGTGTGCCATTTCAACAACTTTTGAAGTCTCTTTTAGATTCTCTTCAAATGGATGATGAGATGCGTCAATCATTACCGAAGTAAAGCCCGCATCAACGGCAGCCTTGCAAGATTCAAATGTAGTGCCGTGGTCTAAATGAAGTGCCACTGGAATATGTGGATATTTTTTGGAGAGAATCTTTACCATTCCAACCGCCATATCAATGCCTAGATATTTTATCGCGCCTTCACTTGCTTGCACGATAATAGGAGAATTTGCTTCATTTGCCGCTTCAAAAATAGAGCTTAACATCTCATAATTCACGAAGTTAAAAGCACCTACGCCATAATATTCTTTATGTGCCTTTTTTAGAATCTCATTACCACTAACCAACATATTCTGCCTTTATTTCATTTCTACTTTAGCTTTTTTGCGAAGATCTTGAGAGATTTTTGATACATCTTCTCTAAATTTAATCAATTTCAATTCTTGCTCTAATCGTGGCTTTGCATCTTCGAGGCTAATTACACTTTGTGGCTTTTTGGTCTTTAAAAAGATGATATGATAGCCAAAATCCGTTTTTACAGGCGTTTTTGTGTATGTGTTTTCTTTCAAATCAAAAACCGCTTTAGAAAATGACGGCGCCATTTGATCTTTTGCAAAAGTTCCTAAATCACCGCCATTTGTGCCACTTGGATCTTTTGAGTATTTTTTTGCTAATTCTATGAATTTATCCTCAACTTTGCCTTTTGTGTCGTTTAATTGCTTGATTATATCTTTTGCTTCTTTTTCACTCTCAACTAATATATGCCTTGCATTAGCATTCTCTGGCATAATCAATCTATCTTTGTTGTCATTATAATATTTAGTTATTTCGCTATCGCTAACCTTGATTGCATCGACTTTTTTTCTCATCCACAACTCAAGAACCATCGTATCTTTGAAATCCTCTAAAGCTTCTTTGTATTCTTTAGAATCTTCTAGCTTGCTTTTTTTTGCTTCAATAGTAAGCAATTTTCGTTCAATCGCTTGCTCGACTGCTTTATCTTGCATTTCTTTTGGAAGAGAACTAAAATCAACATTTGGCATTGCTTGTTGTAAAAATAGCATATCTTTATCCGTGATTTCCTCGCCATTTACGATTGCATAAACCTTTGCATTTAATGCACCAAAAAGCATTCCAGCCAAACCTAAACTTAATAAAATCTTATTCACATTGATCTCCTAATATTATAAAAATTGAGTAAAAATTCTACAATTAGCGTGCTTTTATGTCAATAAAAGATTCTAATAAGAATCCCTAAAACATTCCATTTCATCATAAAAACTATTCCATAATCCAGCCTTGTTTTTGATAGCTAGATTCTCCAAATCTAATAATCTACCCAAGAACTCCAAATCCTCTACACTAGATTTATTTACCACGCCATAGCCAGCTTTTATAATCTCCTCATTTAAATTTAGATTCTTGTATTTAACTACGCAAAATCCATTCTCAATACTAACGCTATAAAGCTGCTCTAAATCAAGATTATTTTGAAAAAAGCCAATAGAAAGATTACTCATTTTTTTGAGATTCTCGCTTTGGCATTGATTGTTGTAAAATGGCACTACCACGCCAAGCAAAGAACACTCAAACGCACCTTTATGAAGTCTAAAAACAAGTCTATTTGGATTGTAATAGCTATTTAATAATAATTTATAATCCGCACAAAAAGCCAAGTTGCAAAACAATAAAACAATAATAAAAAATCTCATAGCATTGATTCTATTAATGATTTTGTATATAGATTTTTTGGATTTTTTAACATAGAAATCTCTCCTCTATCGATGATTTTTCCCTCTTTTAGCACGAGGACATTATCACAAATACATTGAACCAAATCCAAATCGTGCGTAATAAAAATATAACTCAAAGAAAATCTCTCTTGCAAAGAAAGCAATAATTCTATGATTTGTTTTTGCGTGATTTTATCAAGTGCGCTTGTTGGCTCATCTAATATTAGAATCTTTGGCTTTAAAATCAACGCCCTAGCAATAGCCACTCTTTGTCTTTGTCCGCCACTTAATTCAAATGGATAGGCATTAAGATAGCTAGAATCTAGCCCGACTAACTCCAAAAACTCTCTAGCTTGTTTGATAAAATCAAGCTTTGGATAGTGAATCTTTAGCCCTTCTTTGATGATATCTATGATTTTGTGGCGCGGATTAAGCGAGGAATATGGGTCTTGAAAAATAATTTGTATATTTTTTCTAAACTTCCTAAAATCCTTAATATCCTTATAATTCATATCCTCAAAAAAAATCTCGCCACTAAAATCAATGAGTTTTATTAATGACAAACAAAGCGTGCTTTTTCCGCTACCACTCTCTCCTACGATGCCTAGAATCTCGCCTTGATTTAGCGTAAAATCAATATCAATCAAAATATCTTTATAGATATTTTTTCTTAGAATCCGCCTTTTTTCGATGTATTTTGTGCTTAGATTCTGTGCTTCTAATATTTTTTTGGATTGAATATTGCTTTTTTGTCTATTGATATTTAGCGATGAAATAAGATGTGTTAGATAAATGCTTTTTGGCGAAATAAATATCGTTCTATCCCCGCTTTCAACGATTTTTCCATCTTTAAAAATAATTAAATTATTAGCGTATTTAGATATTATTTTTATATTGTGCGTAACCAAAACAACGGCGATATTAAATTTTTTTCCAAGTTTAGTTAGCAAGTCCAAAATCTGCACTTGCAAACTTGCATCAAGTGCGGTAGTAGGCTCATCGGCAAGAATCATTTTTGGCTTATTTGCAATGGCAATGGCAATCAAAACCCTTTGTCTTTGTCCGCCACTTAATTCAAATGGATAGGAATTAAGATAGCTAGAATCTAGCCCAACTAACTCCAAAAGCTCTATGCTTCTATCATTTAGAGTTTTAGAATCTATTTTTGGATTGTGGATTTTTATAATTTCAAATATTTGCTTTTTTACAATATGAAGTGGATTTAATGCGACAAGCGGCTCTTGTGGAATATAAGAAACTAGATTCCCGCGAATATTTTCTAATTCCTTAGAATCTAATAGATTCTTGCCCTCAAAAATAATTTTTCCGCTTATGTTTTTGATTTGCTCTTTATTCACTAAACGCAAGATATTTTGCAAAAGCAGGCTCTTTCCACTTCCAGATTCTCCAATAATCCCAAAAATCTCGCCATATTGAACGCAAAAATTAATATCGCTTAGCGCAAAGCCATTTGGAAGCGTGAAATTAAAATCCTTTATCTCTAACACATAATCCATCAATCGCCCTTGATTATTTTAATCCTGCGATCAATGCTATTTCTTATGCCATCGCCAATAAAAACAAGCAAGGACAAAATCACACTCAAAGCAAGAAATCCAATAATGCCGATATGTGGCGCGTGGAGATTGTTTTTGCCTTGATTTAGAATCTCGCCTAAAGAGGCATAATTTGGTGGCAAACCAAAGCCCAAAAAATCAAGCGAAATCAAAGTCGCAATAGAACCTGCAATAATAAATGGAAAATATGTCGTTACAGAAATAAGCGCATTTGGCAAAATATGCCTAAAAATAATCCCAAAATCACTTACCCCAAGTGCTTTTGAAGCTTTTATATAATCAAAATTGCGAATCCTTAAAAACTCCGCACGCACAAGCAAAGCCAAGCCCATCCAAGAAAACAAAACAATAAAAAACAAAATAATAAAAAATGTAGGTTTAATAAAACTAGATAATATAATAATCAAAAACAAAATAGGAATAGACGCCCAAATCTCTATAAATCGCTGTGTCAATAAATCGATTTTTCCGCCATAATATCCACAAATGCCACCAAAACAAACTCCCAGCAACACACTAAAAAAACTCACAACAAAGCCAAATAAAAGCGAGATTCTAATCCCATAAATAAGACGCGCAAACAAATCCCTGCCTTGATCATCGCTACCAAGCAAATGTGAGGCATTTGGCGCTAATGGCGGTGGCGAGGATAAATCATAGATAATCGTATCATAACTATAAGGAATAGGTGGAAAAACAACGATAGAATCTTTTGTTAATTCTTTGAAATATGGATCGCTATAATCGATATAATTTAGAAATTCGCCCCCAAAATCGACTTCAGCATAATCATAAAAAATAGGAAAATAGAATCTAGAATCTTTATAAACAAAAATCGGCTTATCATTTGCGATAAATTCGGCAAACAGGCTAAACACAAATATCAACGATAATAATACAAAAGAATAATAAGCAAGCGTGTTTTTCTTGAATCTATATATAAAATCTCTCATTTTATCTCTTTTCAAAATCTATTCTTCTATCGACCAAAACATAGACAATATCGCTAATTATCCCCATAACAAGACCAAGTAAAGTAAAAATATACAATGAGGCAAAAATCACGGGATAATCTCTATTGATAATCGCCTCATATCCTAATAATCCCAAGCCATCAAGGCTAAAAATAATCTCTATCATCAAAGAGCCAGTAAAAAACATCGATAAAATCGCGGAGGGAAAAGAGGCGATTACAAGCAACATCGCATTTCTAAAAATATGCCTAAAAATCACTTGCCTATCGTTTAATCCCTTTGTTTTTGCTACTAGGACATATTGTTTTGATAATTCATCTAAAAAAGAATTTTTTACAAGCAAACTCAAAGTCGCGATTCCGCCTATTGTGATGCAAATCACAGGCAGAATAATATGCCAAAGATAATCTAATATTTTTGAGAAAAAACCAAGTGTTTCAAAATCCTCGCTTATAATTCCTTGAAGTGGAAAAATACTAAGATAATTACCGCCACAAAAAAGAATGATAAATAAAATCGCAAGCAAAAATGACGGAATGGAATATGCAATGATAATCAAAATGCTAGAAATCGTATCGAATCTTAAGCCATTTTTTATTGCCTTTTTTATGCCAAGTGGAATGGAAATAAGATAAATTAAAAGCGTGCTAAAAACTCCAAGCGAAATGGATACTGGAAGCTTTTCTTTGATGATATTTATTACTTTGTCTTTTCTATAAAAACTCTCACCAAAATCAAATATCACATAGCTTTTTATCATCGATACAAATCTATTTAAAAGCGGCTTATCAAAGCCATATAACGCTTTTATCTCATCTAATAAATCTGGATTTAGCCCCTCTTTGCCTCTATAAAAATCATTTTTTTGATATGTTTCATTTGTAGAGAGAGTTTTATATTTTGCAAGGAGAATCTCCACTGGACCGCCCGGAGAAAATTGAATCACAACAAAATTAATACACATAATCCCAAATAGCGTAGGCAGCAACAAAAACAAGCGCTTGTATAGATAATTTATCATTTAGCCCACCAAGTCCAAATATCAAAATCATAAGGTGGCGAGATTTTTGGATATGCGAATTTATCCCAGTATGCAACCCGAAAATAACTAGAATAAAAATGCGGAATCACATAATATCCCCATAATAAGATTCTATCCATTGCCCTAATATATGCGATTTGCTCGTCTTTTGTTTTGGCGTTGATGATTTTTTCGACTAATAAATCAATCTCTTTAGATTCTATCCTTGCGTAATTTTGACTTCCATTTGTATTTGCACTCTTGGAATTCCAAAAATATCGCTGCTCGTTCCCCGGGAATAAGGATTGTGGAATCACCGCTACAATCACATCATAATCAAAATGATTGATTCTATTGATATAGCTACTCATATCAATCGTCCTTACACTTGCCTCAATGCCTAATATTTCTAGATTCTTCACAAATGGCAAAGCAACCCTCTCCATCGCCTTTGATACAAGCAGAATCTCAAATTTAAATTGCTTATTATCTTTGTATAATTTGTGATTAATGCTCTCAAATCCAGCCGATTTTAATAAATCTTGCGCGTATAACAATGCCTCTCTTTTGCCTTTTTGATTATCATAATTTGGCAATAAAAATACAGAATCCAAAATCTCATCTCTTACATTTAGATTCTTTAAAATCTCTAATTCTAAGCCCGTTGGAAGATTTTTTGAGGCAAAAATAGAATTATCAAAAAAGCTTTTTGTCCTTGTGTATTGACCAAAAAATAGATTCTTATTACTCCATTCAAAATCAAATGCCTGCAACAGCGCCTCTCTTACTCTTATATCATCAAAAAAACTTCTTTTTGTATTCAAAAAAAATCCCTGCATTCCGCTAGGAAGCGAATGTTTAAAAGATACTTGTTTTAATAAGCCCTCATTTTTTGCCTTTCCATTATAACCATTTGCCCATACTTTTGCACTATTTTCTAATCTAAAATCATAGGATTGACTTTTAAACGCCTCTAGCGCGACATTTTCATCTTTGTAATAAATATAAGAAATTTCATCAAAATTAAACTGCCCAATGCGCGTTGGGTGATCTATCGCCCAATAATTCTTATTTCTCTCATATACGATATTTCTACCAACTTCAAACGATTTGATTGTATAAGGACCACTACCAAGTGGAATAAGCAAGGGATTAGAATCAAATGCAATATCTTTATAAAAATGCTCTGGGAGAATGTTTAACTGCCCTAAAATAAGCGGAAGTTCTTTGTTTTGATTTGTTTTTAGATGAAATTTTACTCTATGATTATCTAATAATTCCACGCTATTAACATCTGCATAATATTGTTTTATAAGTGGATTGCCGTATTTCATAAGCACTTCAAAGCTAAATTTTACATCGCTTGGTTTGATTCTCTTTCCATCATTAAATCTTGCATTTTGATTGATTGTGAAAATAACATATTTATTTCCCACTTCAATATCGCTTGCAACAAGCCCATACTGGCTAAATGGCTCATCTTTGCTTTGCACCATAAGTGTATCATAAAGCAAATCAAGCCCTTGTGCTTTATTGCCTTTTATCACAAATTGATTAAACGAATCAAAAGTTCCAATGGCATAAGTCTTTATTTTTCCGCCTTTTGGGGCGTTTGGATTGACATAATCAAAATATTTTAAATTCTTGTATTTTATATCGCCATCGATTGAAATCGCACTTGAAGCAAGAATCAAATCCAAAAAAATACACAATATGAAGATAAATCTAGTCATTAATTTTTAAGATTCTATAAAAACACCATAGGAAATAATTTTCTCATATCGATTTAAAACAAAATTCTCATCTTTTCTAATCTCAGCTAAAGAAGTCAAATAATAATCCACGATTGCCTCGCTTGCGCCAAATTTATCACGATGAGCGCCAACGATAGGCTCTTTTATGATTCCATCAATCAAATGCGCTTGATATAGATATTCTGGAATGATTTTTAATGATTTTGTTGCATTTTCAACTTTTTGCGGATCGTCCCATAATATCGCCGAACAGCCCTCTGGCGAAATCACACTAAAGATAGAATATTCCATCATAGCAAGCCTATCTGCGACACTAATAGCAAGTGCGCCACCGCTGCCGCCTTCACCAATAACAATAGCAATTGTTGGCACTTTTAGAGAGCTAAATTCTTGCAAGTTTTTTGCTATTGCTTCACTTTGTCCTCTTTCTTCTGCACCAAGCCCGGGATACGCACCCGCCGTATCAACAAGCATTAATATAGGAATATTGAATTTTTCAGCGAGTTTAGCAGCTCTTAGTGCCTTTCTATAACCCTCTGGATTTGGCATACCAAAATTTCTTGCGATTTTATTTTTTGTGCCTCGCCCTTTTTCCTCAGCAATAACCATCGTAGTTTGCCCTTTGATTTTCCCAAGAAAACAAACGATTGCCATATCATCTCTAAAATGCCTATCGCCGTGAATCTCATACGCATCGCTTAAAAAAATATCAATATAATCCATAGAATATGGTCTATCAGGGTGGCGTGCAAGCTGGAGTTTTTGATAATCGCTTAAGTTAGAGTATAAAATCTTTACTTCATTTTCTAATTCTTGTGATAGTATTTTTTTGGCATACACATCGCCACGAATCACAGCGGCTTCTATATCATCTTGAATCGTTTTCAAGTTTTTTTCAAAATCTAAATATGTAAGCATCGTTTATATTTTTTTAAAGATTAGCACCGCATTGACGCCGCCAAATCCAAATGAATTACTCATCACGCAATGCAAAGTCGCATCTCTAGCCACATTTGGCACATAATCCAAATCGCATTCAATATCTCTTGTAAATTGATTAATCGTTGGGGGCAAAACAGAATGCTTCATCGATAAAATCGATATTGCAGATTCTAATGCACCAGCAGCACCCAAACAATGCCCAATTTGCCCTTTTGTAGAGCTTATAGGCGGTGTATTATCCTTGCCACCAAAGAGATTTTTGATCGCTATGGTTTCATACAAATCATTATATTTAGTGCTTGTTCCGTGTGCGTTGATATAATCTATTTTTGTATTAGCCATCGATAATGCGACTTTCATAGCGCGAAATGCACCCTCGCCATTTGGTGCGGGCGTTGTGATATGATTTGCATCGCCACTCTCACCAAAACCAATAATCTCAGCATAAATATTTGCCCCTCTAGCTCTTGCTATTTCATAATCTTCTAGCACAAGAGTAGCCGCACCTTCGCCCATAACAAAACCATCTCTATCATTATCAAATGGTCTGCTTGCGCTTTGTGGATCGTCATTTCTCGTGCTTAGTGCTTTCATAGCGGCAAATCCTCCTATGCCAACAGGACAAATCGAAGATTCTGCGCCAACGGCAAGCATTCTATCAGCACCGCCTAAAACAATCGTCTTATAAGCATCAATAATAGCGTGACTGCCCGCCGCACAAGCCGTAACGCTAGCGAGATTTGGACCTTTTAGATTATATTCAATAGAAATAAATCCACTTAGCATATTAACCAATGCAGAGGGAATAAAAAATGGATTTATTCTTCTTGGACCTTTTTCAAAACAAGCTATGGAATTTTTCTCTATATTTCCTAAACCGCCTATGCCAGACCCCGAACTAATGCCGAATCTTTCATAGTTAGTATTATGATCGTCTAATAAGCCAGAATCTTCCATAGCTTCTTTTGAAGATTTAAGGGCTAGTTGTATGAATCTATCGGCTTTTTTTACCTCTCTAGCATCCATAACACTAGCTGGATCAAAATCAATAATCTCTCCAGCTATGCTTACAGGCATATTAGTAGCATCAAATGAAGAAATCTTTTTAATGCCACATTTACCCTCAACAATAGCCTTAAAAGAACTATCTCTAGTCAATCCTAGAGAATTGATCATACCAACACCAGTAACAACTACCCTTCGCATTTCATCTCCTAAAGTTTAGAAAAATTATTTTTTCTTTTCTATATAATCTACTACATCTTTGACCGTTGCGATTTTTTCGGCTTCCTCATCGGGAATCTCAATTTCAAATTTTTCTTCTAGTGCCATAACAAGCTCAACAACATCAAGCGAATCCGCACCCAAATCATCAACAAATCTAGATTCTAGTTTCACTTCTGCTTCATTAACACTCAACTGCTCTACAATAACCGCTTTTACATCATCAAAAATTGCCATAATAAACTCCTTGAAATAAATAAAATTAATTGTAGCAAAAATTGCTACATATACAAACCACCATTTACTCTTAAAACTTCACCTGTGATATAACTAGAATTATCACTAAGCAAAAATGCCACCGCATTAGCCACATCAACGCCACTACCAAATCTAGCAAGTGGTATATTTTTGATATAAGCCGCTTTGGTATCATCTTTTAGATTTGCCGTCATTGCCGTATCTATAAATCCCGGAGTAACAACATTAAATCTCACATTACGAGGCGCACCCTCATATGCAAAAGATTTACTCATCGATATTACTCCGCCCTTAGAGGCAGCATAATTTACTTGACCTATATTACCGCGCTCACCGACAATTGATGAGATACTTACCACACTACCAAATCTATTTTTAGACATAATTTTTAGTGCCTCTCTACAACCTATAAAAGTAGAGAGAAGATTGGATTCTATAACGCTTAAAAATTCTTCATTTTTCATTCGCAATGCTAGCTTGTCATTTGTGATTCCAGCGTTATTTACAAGGTAACTAAGCGTGCCATCACAATCAATAATTACCTTTAGTGCGTCCAGAAATTCACTCTCTTTTGAAACATCAAAAGAAATAATAGCCACACTTCCGCCATTATCTTCGATACTATCTTTTATTTTTAACGCGCTATCTTGATTGCTTCGATAATTAATCCAAACTTTCAAACCATAAGTTCCCAAAACTCTAGCAATATCCGCACCAATGCCCTTACTAGCACCAGTAACTAATACATTTTTGCCGCTAAATTTCATCTTGCAACCTTATAATCTAGATTCATATCGTCTTAAAACATACAAACGCTTTAGCATTTTTTTCTTAGCATTGATTTTTTGCTTTTTGCGTTTTTCTGTTTGAGATTCAAAGAATCTTCTCGCTCTACTCTCGGTTACAACAAGATTCCTATCAGCTTGTTTTTTGAATCTTCTATATGCTTCATCAAAGCTTTCATTTTCTCTTATTTTGATTCCGGGCATCTATATCACCACCATTCTTGTTAAAATTAAAAGTTACAATACTAACACAAAAACAATAAAAATAAAATCAAAAAATGATTGCGTTATAGAAATAATGAATTTACGCTTTCATTGTGATAGATTCTGCGTATAACTTCCGCAAACAACGGCTCAACACCCAAAACTTTGATTTTTGAGCTAGTGTTTTTAAATGGTATGGAATTTGTTACGACTACTTCATCAATCGCGCCATTTTCTATTTTTTCTACCGCATTACCGCTAAATACCGCGTGCGTGCCAAAAGCAATAACCCCAAGCGCACCATTTTTTTTCAACACCTCAGCTGCTTTTACCATCGTGCCAGCGGTATCGATTATATCATCTACAAGGATTACATTTTTGCCATCTACATCGCCTATGATATTCATCACTTCGCTTTCATTTGCCCTTTCGCGTTTTTTATCAACGATAATTAGCCCGATTCCAAGCTTGTTTGCAAACTGCCTAGCCCTCGCAACGCCACCTATATCTGGCGAGGCAATGATGGGATTTTTTAGATTTTTTGATTTGATATAATCATAAAAAACGATAGAACCATACAAATTATCAACGGGAATATCAAAAAAACCCTGAATCTGCCCTGCGTGCAAATCCATCGTAATCACTCTATTTACACCCGCGCTTTGTAATAAATTTGCCACAAGTTTCGCCGTGATTGGCACTCTAGGGGCTGCTTTTCTATCCTGTCTTGCATAACCAAAATAAGGAATAACCGCATTGATATTTGCCGCACTACTTCGCCTAAAGGCATCAACCATAATCAAAAGCTCCATCAAGCTATCATTGACTGGGCAACAAGTCGGCTGAACGATATAAATATCCTTGCCTCGCACACTCTCGCTTATTTTGACATTAATCTCGCCATCGCTAAATCTATTCAACTCCGCATCTGATAATATAATATCCAAATATCTCGCTAATTCCTTTGCAAAACTTGGGTGCGAAGAGCCAGTAAAAATCTTAAACCCTCTCATTTGTAACCTTTTTAATTTTTTGGCATTATAAAATAAACATAGTTAATTAAAAGTTAGCTAGAAAAAAATATTTTGATTTTCTACAAGCAACGCAGATTTTAGATTCTCTGGAATAGAATATAGCGTCTGTTTATCTAGTGTTACTGCTACTTGAGTCGTGCTAGCTTTTGAGATGATTTTATCTTTGTTTAATAAAATATAATTAAATTTTAAGGTTATATCGCAATCTAATAGATTTATCTCTACTATAAAATCATCATTAAAATATATGGGATTGATATATTTTATATCCATTTTAATAATAGGCAAAGTAAAGCCACTATTTTGCATTTTTATATAATTAAAATCCATTTCATCAAACAATCTACAACGAGCCATTTCCAAATATTTTACATAATTTCCGTGCCACATAATACCCATAGGATCAGAATCAAAAAATTCAGCCCTAAATTCATATCTTCGTTTTAACATCTTGATTCCAGTAATCATAAAAATTAAACCACAATTGCGGATTCTCTATCACTCTTTTTTCTAAAGATTTAATATATGCTTGCATTATCCAAGCAACGCTTTGGATTCTATCTTTTTTTAGACTAACTATTCCATCTTTATTCTCATTATTTCGACTAATTTGCTCTAATTCCACACAATATTTTCCATCAATCCTCTCACACCAAAGGGCGTTGATTCTAGTTTGCAATATACCTGCTATCAAATAAGCTCCCATAGAAAAATTGCAACTTCTGCCAAGAAAATCTAGCTTGATATTTTTATCATTTGATAACGCAACTCTATCGCCCATAATCCCTATATGCATACCATTTTCTATGATATTTTGCAATTCCAAAATAGTAGCAAAATCCAAATGATCGATAAAAATCATTTTTAGCTTATTTTTGCTTATTTTATTTATCATATTGATAAATGTGCTAGAGTTGCTTTTATAAACCAAAATGACTATATTTGATTTTGAATATGCATTTGACAAAGCGCGTGCTATTTCTATATTTCCATAATGACTTACAAGCAAGATTGACCCTCTAAGCCCACTTTTTAGTTCTGTTTTTAGAATCTCTGCATTTTTGATATTTAAATCTTTATATTGTATTTTATTTTTCCAAACGGCAATTTTATCGCATATCGCCACTCCAAATTCATAAAAATTACGATAAATCATAAAACTTTCTTTCACAAACGAAGCTTTTTTTTGATTTGTATGGATTGCAATCTGCCGATAAAATATTCTAAGATTTATTCTTTCATCTTTTGAGATCAAAAAATATATCAAAGTAACAAAAAATACAAATATATAAAGCAAAAATTTAGGAAGTAAATTCACCAAAGTAATAGTCAAATTTAGCCAAAAGATTCCAGCTCTCTCTTGTTTTTGCCACCAATTTTTAGCCATATTTATTCTTTTATATATTTGTTGAATATGAATTTAGGCAATCCACAAAAATGCCTAGCGTGCATTTTGCTAATTAGAATATTATCTTTTAGGGCTTTGAAATGCGATATGCCGTTGCTATTGTATTTGACCTCAACATCAATCCATTTAAAATCAATCATATGTTTGTAAGCTAAGATTAAAATATCTATATCAAAATCCATTCTATTGCTTTTGCATTGTTTTAAAAGAGGATAAATTAAATGCAATGGATAGATTCTCATTCCACACATTGTGTCTTTTAAATTGCCACCTAGAGTGTTTATATACACCCAAAAATCTGTGATTTTCCTACCATATAATCTTGATTTTGGGGCATCTTTGCCATATATGGGATTTGCACAAATAAATGAATCTGGATTGCTTTTAGATAGAGTTATAAAATCATCAATTTTGCTTAATTCGTGTTGCATATCTGCGTCAATTTGAAATATATGAGAATACATAAGCT